>ERZ869921.784-NODE-784-length-15821-cov-5.916846_pt1 | contig 15821 bp, 16 predicted proteins | sample MGYA00579310_ERZ869921 | MGnify/ENA primary metagenome ERZ869921 (study PRJEB32216, sample SAMN09231816) | wastewater metagenome | place: USA: Maryland | collected 2016-06-21 | study: EMG produced TPA metagenomics assembly of the PRJNA472060 data set (Reclaimed...
GCTATTACTGTTCCGGCTGCTACTACTGAGCCGAAGTTTAATACTGTTACCTGCGCTGCAAACGGAATAGTTACTATCCTTTTATCAATAGAGGTGATACTTGCTACCGTTAACTTATTTTCGCTGTCAATCGGCTGCCCATTAAGGTTAATGGTTTCGCTAACGGTTACGGTTAATGTTTGTGGGGAAACTGTTGTTGCCATTTTATTATTTTTTAGCTGTCGCCTGTTATTGTATTTGTTTTACCAAACTGCTGAAAGTCATTATCCTTAAATGATACACCAAGACTTGTCAATGCTCTTTTTGTTATTTCTATGATTGTGGGAGTATCCCATTTCGGTTGTACACTTGTTCCCGAATTATATACCTGCCTCCCTTCTGAATCATAAGTATAACCCCACTTAACATCCTCACAAGCTGCAATATAATCTAAATTTAAAGTACCTGTTGCACTTGATGGTAATATTGAATAATAATTTTCATACTCAACAATATAGTACTTCCCGTTAGTAACACTTGGAGGGTCTATTACATCATTATTTACGTAGTATATTTGTCCGTGATTGATTTTATTTACTAAGTATTCAGTTCCCGAAACTAAAATTCTACGGGCTAACCCATAAATAAAATCTGATGGCTTTGTGGCTTTGCCTGATGCTATTGTTATTTGTCCGGGAATAGTAAATGGAGCCAACTTTGTCAATACTGTTTCGTCTAAAACAAGTCCAGTATTTGTTCCCGTCTTACCATTATTTCTTGCTTGCCACTTCCCTACTAAATCAGAATGATAAGCATTCTGTTCTGTATTCCATTCGTAGAACAAGTCTTTTGCTGAAATAGAACCTGATTGATTTTTTCTTGTGAGAAAAAGTGTAAGGTTATAAATATCGTTTATGCTCCAACTCATTTATTTGTTTTAATAGAAAGCCACTACGTAAAGTAATGGCTTTCTATGTTAATCATTTATCATTGTCATTATGAATAAACAGACTTTAATTGTATTCCAAATTCTTCTCCATCTTCGGACTGACTAAACTCATAAAGCCTTTGGCAAATCGCTTCATTGGATTTTAAGCCGGAAATATCGCAAATGATGTTTTCCCCGTTTTTCCATGTAGCCTTATTCTTATTCACCTTGTTATTTATAAGCCCTTCTTCCCACGCCTTATTGATATAGTACTTTGTTTCAATAGACTTGTTGCCATACGAATCAATGAAGTTCCTTGGGTTTGCTGATGCTTCTTTACGGTAAGCTGTACGAAGTTCTTTTTCTGTCAGTTCATTTCCTGAATCCCAATCTGTTGTTGGAATGCCAAGATAACTTGCATGAACCATCATTTTATTCTTATTGGCTTCCCTTGCTAATTTAAGAGCTTCTTCAATCTCATCAAGTTTCGTAGATTCTGCTGTTGCTTTTTTGTCTTGGTTAACCGCAACAAAAATGTGATTTGCAGACCTTGTTCTGTATGGGCTTTCACCGTTCCAGCTACAAATATTCAAATAGATAAGCAGCATCCTTTCATCCCCAAAACAACTAAATTTCCCGTCAACAAAAACTCTTGGTTTACTTTGCTTAATTAGTAAATCAACAGTTTCTTTATGTGTTGGCTGTTCGTCAACAAACAATGTAGTACAGCCATCATAATACCTTATTGTCCTTCGTTCTCCTTCCCATACTATTTGGGAAGTCAGGACTATGTTTTGCCAAGGTTTGAATTTTTTATGAGGGGCTTCCCTCTTATTGGCGAAATCAAAAACGGGAAGTTCCCTTCTTGGATTTTCTACTGCCAACTCAAAAACATATTTCTTTTGAGGGTCAAACTTAAATTCCGGTAAAAAAACTTTACGCCCTTCTTTTTGTAAAGGGGCTTCCATTTCTGGAGCGTGTGCCTTTGCCATTTTTTATTTTATTTAAAATGGGGAAGTGCCGATATTGACACTTCCCGTTAAGAGATATTAAGATACGATACCACGAAGGATAGCGAACTGCTCTGCGGCTGTGACCCTGCTGCCCACATAAGCTATCTGCTCGTACTTGTTAGACGCTTCAGTAGTCTTAGTGGTTTTAGTGTAACCAAGTTCCCATGAGTAGATACGCTGACCTGCGGGAATATCAGGATTTTGTTGATAAACCCATTGCATATACGGACGAGTAGAACTGTCTTTCGCATCTTGCGTCATACCTTGTGGTACTGCAAAGCCGAAGTTAGCCCTGTAATCTCCCTCCGTAGGCACATAACCAAATACGGCCTGTGCAGTAAATCCTTTGTAACGGTGAAAATGGAAATCAAAGGTATCGGTAGAGAATCCGTTGAACCCGTAGGTTACTGAATCCATCATGCTTCCACCTACTGAACCATAGCTGATTGCCCCGTTTTTGTAGATACCAAACAAAAGGTTGTTGATGTCCTGACGTTGCAATAAATCTTGCAGGAAGTGATATTCCCTTGGGCCACCATTGGCATCCAATACGTTTGTCAGGTTTTGGAAATCCCCGATAGCAAACATTCCGGTGATATAATCAATTTCAGAACCCCTTGCTTCTACATCAGGAAGAACACCTACTGTACCTACGGCTCCATCTGCTGTGTTACCATAAGGCACACCTTCCATAACGGCATCTTCAATGTTGCTCATCATTTGAGTGTTCATCGCTTTTACCGCTAAGTATGGTTCGTAGAAGTTCCCGTTACCAAAGTCAATCTGTGTTTTATTCATTCCGGCCAAATCGCTTGCTTTAACTGATGCACGAAGAACGGTAGCAGTATTATCATAGCGATAAAGTTTCTGCTGTTGCGTACCTTGGCTATCTGAAGATTGACCGGCAAGCTGATTACCAAATGTTTCCAAACCTTCACCTGCATTCAGGGTGGTTCCTGTGTTCCCGGTAATAAGCGTATAAGAACCCAATGGAGTAGCTTCGATAACAAATGCGCCTGTTGTACGGGTGATGTTTGTTACTTTAAACTTACGGCCATTTGAACGAATCTTTACTGTTTGGTTTAGCAAGAAGGGAGATTGTGTTCCCGTTGCACCATTGTTATAAGATTCAGGGCTTTTTAATGTGATGTTAATGGCTGCTCCCGGCACGTTACTTGTTACGTTGTTAGCAACAAGACCAGAACCGTAGATACGTCCTTTCTCAAAGTGGGAGAATGTGTTTGTGGTTGTGTTCACTTGCTCTACATTGGTATTTCCCAATATTTCCATAGCAAGCATATAAGAACTATTGCCGTATTTGGCAATCAATCCGGGAATATAATCCGGGATTACAAAGTTTAAGTCGTTGAAGACTGCGGTGGTTATACCGGAGGGATACGCTATCGAACCCGGTTGGCCGGTTGCGCCCTGTACTATTGCTGATGGCATCTTTTTTTAAATTTTTAAGATTTTGAAATGTTAACGTGTACCTGCTTTTTGGTAAGGTGCTAAAGACATTTGCATTTGTTTATCAAAATCAGACAATTCTTGTTGCTGCGGTAACTGCCTTACCAAACCGTTCCCTTGCGCATTATCGGGAAGACTTGATTTTATAGCGGCGTTCTTCGCTTGCTTCATGGCTTCCATAAGTTCCCTTTCCCTATTCAATCCATAATGGATTACTTGTGCGAATTTTAGCCTATCAGGTTTTCCGTCCTGACCGACAAACTCTTTTTGGAATAGTTGAGGATTTGAAAGAAGTTCTACTGTCCTTTTAACACTATCTGCTTCCGGCTCAAACTGAAAGTCAAATGAAATTTTATTGGCTTCATCATTAAAATTCATCTTTGTTTCAAACGCCTTGGTAGTTAGTTTTTGATACTGCTCTCTAGCCTCTGCTGCTGATTTTTGGTCTTCTTCCAACTCTTTCTGATATTGGATGTAACCATCGTCCGCAAATTGTTCTATTTCAGGTAATGTTAATTTCGATTTTGATTGCTCTAATTTAGGCTTCATCAATTTAGCCTCGATGATTTTATTCATCTTAATATCCTCCACCACTTCCCTCCACTCATTTTTCCTTGCTTCAAATTCATCTTCATCTTCCGATATGCCTTGTACGGGTTCTTTTGGAAGGGAAAATGACTTTCTGAATTTGTAATCAATTTCAGCTTGGGTTAGGTCTTTATACTCCAACTTCATCCCCAACTTAATTATATCATCAGCCGTTTCGTCTGTTACTTCTATTGCCCCGAATCTTTCAAGCTGCCTATGCTGGTCTAAGTAGCTATACACATCATCAAGTTTTCCCGCTTGGAATGCCTTGTATAACTTTTCACTTGTTTCATCGGGAAATTGTATCTCAACAGAACCCGCATTTTTTGCTTTCTCTCTTAGTTCCTCGATTTCCTTAAACGCATCATCAGGCGTTTGATACCCGTACTTTTCAGTAAAGGCTCCAAAATTAAACGGAGTGTCTTGAACGACTGTTGCGGCTTCCCCCGCATTCTGAATTGGTTCTTCAACTTTAGCTTCTGGTGGCATCCCACCATTAAGACTTATCTCCATCATTTCCCGAACTTCTTGGGAAATTGTGTCTTGTTGTTGCGTTTCCGCTTCTTGTGTTTGTACTAATTCGTCTGCCATAATATATGGGGAATTTTATTTACAGTAAAAGTATATTAATACTGCCAATATTATTTTGTCGTTGCTTAGAAAAGTATGATATTTGAACACAATAAATCATTGCTTATGACAACCGTTTATATCAAAGAAATACCAAAGGATTTAGTCTGCTTTATTTTAAAAATGCAAGGGGAAATTAAGTCTCAAAAAGGGATAGGTAAATATTCCCAATCTCAAACAATATTGCACATCATTAAAGAGTATAAAAAAATAACTGAAAAATGACAATCAAGGAAAACGAAAAGTATATAATCTACCAATGGCACACATTTCCATATAGGGTAATTTTTTGGCCTAAATGTGCAGGGAAATTTATTAGCTAACCATCTTAATTCTATATTGAGGTAGTATTTTTACTTGCTGTGCTGCTCTTGCTTTTTGGGAATTATCTTCCCCAAACATTGTTACCAATGCCATAAATAAAGCTACACACTCATCACTTTTTGTTCTATCAGAATTATTGAATGTTTGTAGTTGATTTAGTAGAGAAGGGAACATGATTCTATGAACGTGTCCGTTATATATTTCTTGCGAATCCCCATCAATATACGCTTTCGCTATCTGCAACTGTTGATAATGCTGAAATCCATCCCCTGACCTAACGCCCGGTTCTATTTTTGGACTTTTCTTTGTAGGGCTTCTTAATGCCGAAGGTGTCCATTCTAAGAAAGACCTCATCCCAAGTTTAGTAAAATATATAACATAGTCGTCCCTATAATCAATTTCGTAACACACCTTGCAGCCGTAAAATAAAGCAGCCTTCATTATTTCTTCGTCAAAATGGACACCCAATCTTTTATCCGCAAGCCACATCGCTACCGGCTTCATCCCCGTTTCCTCACCATCTACAATACATGATTTTTTCATTATAACAGCCCTTGGCTTTGAGCCATTACTTACATCATTATGACTTGTCGTATCTACGCCTATCACATACATATTGGTATTCATAGGCTCAAAAAATCCGCCTCTATCTGAAAATTTATTTGGGTTGTTGGGATATTCCAAAATAAACCATCCTCCCATCTTGTCATCCATTGGATTGACTGATAATACTTCCCTATCCGACTTGCCAATAACAACCGATTTTACTTTTTCTTTTTTAAGCACTAACCTGCTTTGTCTTAAATATGATTCTGTAGGATTTTCAGCAATCCACTTTAATTGATTTTGTATGGCAACTGAATCGAACTCACATCCTATCCCCGCATACAAAAATGCTTCTTCTTCAGTGCAAGGGTTCATCCTTGTTTCTTCTTCCAAATCAACGCCCGTTAAGCCATCCCTGCGTTTTATTTGAACATAATGTTTAGAACCTAATTTTATATCTTCTTCATTAAGTTCTGATGTTTGTATGCCATCTTCATTATATTCTACCCACTTGCTAACTAAATATTCGTATTGTTCGGGTGTGGGAACATCTACCACGCTATCTCCAAATTCATCAATAAAACCTTCGTATGCTTCGTATGCCGGTTGAAAGAACCTTACTATTCTGTTTAAGGTAATTGGTCTACTAAATTGATTGGCGTTATCCCATATTTTTCTATACTCTGCACCACCTCCTTCCGTCATTTCGTTAACGGTGGAAGGCATATCTATCCAGCCAACTCTCTTTACCCCTTTTACTAATGTTTTAGATATAATAGCTAATAGCCTTGATGCGGGAACGTCTTTCTCTAACTTACCGAACTCATCCCCCAATACATACGACATACGACCCCTGTCATACGCATTCAATACAGGAGCCTTATAATTTATTTTTGAATTATGGCCTTCTTCTTCTTTTGCACCCGCAGCTACTCCGGCTTTTACTGTTTGTGATTTGTGGGCAAAAACCAACTCTGTAACACTATCTTCTTTATTTACCTGCTTGGGCTTTAAGAATGCCGGTAGTAAACGATACGCAGCCGTAACCATTTCCGTAAACGTAGCCTTACTATCGTCTTTAGTTTTAGATAATAAACCGCAGTTTGAATTTTTAAAGAAAATAGCTTCGTAAAGTATGTTTGAGCATGATTGGGAAGATGCGCCTTGCCTACGTTTTTTGATTCTGATAATACCTAAACACCAAAGTATCAAAAACCATGATTCAAAAAATAAATAGTACAGTCTATCCGCTTCCCTAAATTCAGGGGCAGTACCATCTTCCAACGTATAGTATTGTAAATAAAAATAATACCTTTTAGGAATGAACCTCATGCGTTCCCCTATCCAAGCCCATACGCCATTCTTACACCTCCTTACTTCCTCTGATGCGTACTTCTCTTGTTGTGCAGTAAGTATTAAGTTCCCTTGCTTATCGTATTCTACTTTATCAAAGTAATCAGGTAGCGGATGCCTACGCCATTTTTGTTCTTTTCTTGGTAGCCCATAGTATAACGCTTCCTCGTCTTTTGGTTTTTCGGGAAGCGTTATCGTTGTTCCATATATGTCAATCTTTTCTCTCACTAACTTCTACTTTCGGCAATACGGTCATTAAATGGCTTCTTGGCAATATCTTTAGTTTCATCTCCGGTTATCCCCGCAGATTCAGCTAATGTCTTATAGGCTTCGCCTAAACTTGCCATCTCCCCCCAAGCCACCTTTAACCTTTCAAAACTTTTGTCTTTAGGGTCAGCAATGTCAATATTGGCTACGTTGGTTTTATTAAGCATATCGGCAAGTTCATTCAATTTTCTATTTATTGAATACGCTGCCTTAGCTGCGCCATTTTGCTCATATAATGCCAACTTTGCTTTTAGTTCTTCTACCGTTTCTGCCATACCTTATGCGTTATTTTGTTTTTCTTTTCTGTTGTGAACTTTCCCAAAATGGCTGTTCTCTAACCTGTACACATTACTTGGGTTATCGGATTGGGGGGAACGGTTGTTCTTGTAATAAGAAGCTGCGTTTTTTAGGACTTCAATTTCTGTGGGATTATCTACTTCCCCTTTATCAGTTACGATGCCAGAGTACTTGCCGTACTGTGTCTTTAATCGCTTCCCTAATTTAAGAGATGATTTTTTTGGTTTATCATCGCCATCGGGAACAAGTCCTTTTAAGGCTTCTTTGTTGATTATCTTTTCCATATTATTGTGGCATTATTTGTTGTTGTTCTTGTTGTTCCATTGCTGCATCGGGATTACCTACTTCTTGTTCCGCTTGTTCTTGCATAGCCATCTGCTGTTCCTGTTTTGCTTGCTGTACTATGTTGTTTTGCATTTGCTGGTTTTCCATTGCAAGGGGAATTTGTATGTTGGGAACTAATTGCTGAATGGCTGGCATGATAATATTCGGGTCAATGATTCCCTTCCCAATGGCTTGCATAAGCCCATTAAGCAACGATACCTCTTTATCCTTACTTGCCTTAAATTCCACCATATCTTTTTCTGCTGCCAACTTTTCTTGTTGCAATGCCTGTGCTTGTTCTGCCGCTTGTTGCGCTGATTGCTGTTGTACTTTAGCATTCATTTCTTGTAGTTTTGCACTTTCTTCAATAGCCTTTCTTCTATTTTCTTCATACACTTTTGACAGATACCATCTTGCTAATTTGGCATCATCAATTTCCCTAATCATCATTGCATCTTTTAATGTAAGGGAAGGGTTGCCTTGGGCATCGGGAACTTGACTGTATCTCTGTATGTCTGCTTCTAACTGCGCTTTCTCATAATCGGTAGCCTTCATCTTAACTGCCACTTTGAAGCGGGTATTAAGCATATCTTCTTTTGATTCCGGTTCTTCTTTTACTATGTCATTCCAATGTAGTAAGCATAGTTTGTAAAACGTTTCTTCCCAAAGCTGATTATTTGAATTTAGCACATAGTCAGTAACGTTATAAGATGCTGTTGTTTGTTGTTCTTGTAATACTCCTGATGTCCTATCACCTACATCGCTTCCATCTCTGTATTGGGGAACTCCTAATAGTTGACGTATCTCCTGAACGATAGATGCAAGTACGTTTGTCAGTTCCATTATCTTTTGAACCGTTGTATCTTGTACCGTGTTTGAGATTGGCGGGGCTTCCCTTTGCAACGGGTCTAATCCTTTGCTACTCCAAATCTCATTGCCTGTCTGATTGAATATCCTAACCACTTCTTCCCATGCAATAGTATCTCCATTTCCCAAATCAATATTCCTTGCCGTTTCCACATCAATCCTTACACCTGATGGCCTTATTTGGGAAATCAACTGTTTCCTTTTCAGTTTTACCATTGAGTACTCCCGTAAAGGCTCGATTGCTCTTTCAAAAAGAGATGGCACATATTCCCCGTCATTGTTGGGAATATTTATCGTATAAGATGAAAGGGGATTAGATACGTCTGTATATTGGTTAATTATTAGGTCAGCTTCTCCCCAAAACAGCATCTTATCTCCATAGGGAGCATATACCCCACGCATCCAAGGCTTCCTTTGCTTCTTGATTATCTCTACATTTTCGGGCTTGGGTTGCTCAATTATTTTGCCGTCTTTTGTTTTTTGTTGGTAGGGAACATTTTTCTTTAGCTGTATATTCTCCTTACCAAATGAATCTTTTTTAGAAACATAATACACATCTTCCCCGCAATTTATCTCTGCATCAAAAACCAAAATGGAACAATCATCATACGGCCTGTTACCATTAAAGGTGTTTAAGGCGTATGTGTCGTTCCACATATAGTTGAATGTACCTATGTTCTTATTGGTGGATAACTTTGCTAAATCATAAATTTCTTTTTCAGTCAACCCTTCCGGCCTTTCTTCGGACTTCCCAAATTTAGATCGTAGGTCTTTTACCTTAAAATTGTAAAATTCCCCAATCATGGTAATCTCATATTCTCCCGTATCATTCATGAAGAAATTATATACGGTATTGGTGGGAATACATTTGCGAACCGTGTACTTTTTGGGGCCAAGTCTTTCTATCTTAGTAGCGGCCAAATTAAGTACGGTGGTATCATAAAGTGTTTTACGGTTGAGTATTCGTTCAAACTTTATGCTATCCATTATGTCTGCCAACATTTCTTCAAACCTTATTTCCTTTGGGAGCCTGTCTTCAAGTTCAAAGTAAACCCTTGCTGTTAATTCGTCATCGGGAATATATGCGTCTTCGGGTTCTAACATTACCCCCGCACTTTGTTGTATTTCATTTATTGTCTGCACTTCCCTCATACGGAAAATAGCATCCATGTATCTTTGTTCTTTTTCAGATACCGAACCGTCATCAACGGCATTTACGCATGGATACGTTTTGTTCTTTGCCATTGATTCTACAAGCGTTCCTACAAATTGCGCTGCCATCCTTTGTTGGGTAGTATCCATATTCACCCACGCCTTATTGCCATCAGATACGTTCATGTAATCTAAAAACTCCTGCATAGGCTGACTTCCCTTTGCCCATAGCAATAGCTGTACATGACGGGCGTTTCTTGCTTTATAGAAGTTTAGGGAAGTGTCGTTAGAGGTTTGTTGCTGATAGAAAGCCTTAATGATAGACTTTCCTTTTTCTTTGCTTGCCCTTTCTTCGGGAGTGAGAAAAAACCTTTGCAATAAAGGTTCATTAAAATATGGGGGCTTAACATTAGTATCTGCCATGTTATTCAGAAAGTTTGAATAAAGATACTATATTTATATAAAAAACATTATTTATCAACTAAAATACCTATAACCATGTCATCCGATATTTTAGTTACCCTATGCTCTACCCCATTTAAGTTGTAAACAATATCATAAGGTGCGCTTGGTTTGGTAAGAAGCGTTTGGCCTTTTTTGTATAATGTCCACCCGTTATCTGTAACTTTTATCCTATCTGTGTATGTTTTTCTGTATTCGGGGGGAATATCCAACTGCGCATCAATTTCAATTCTATTTCCCAATATATTCCCGCATACAGGCGTTACTACACCTTTCTTGTTAATCTTACACAGAATAGTTTTATTGAAGGGAATTGAATATAAATCATCATACAAATGGTAAGGGCTTGGAGAATAAAAGTGGTTGTGGTGGCAAATCAGGACTTCCCCTTTTTTGATAAATTTATTACCATCCACAACCTCTGCTATTACGGGTGATTTTTCCCTATAATTTTTTTCAAACTTTAGGGCAGTACTTAGCTTTAGGTCGCCAATCATCATGAAGTCTTTTTGCTCCATGTCAACCCTGACCAATATTTTCCCGTTTACGGCTTTCATATAATACCAATTATTTCATGCTCCATTAAGACAAGGTAATTTGTTCCATCTACGTCAATTTCCTGTCCTATCCCCTTGTGGAATAATGCGTTTTTCCCTTCTCCCCTTTTAATATCAGGGTCGGTAACTTTTCCACCTACGCTAAATATTTTACCCCTGTGTGGCTTTACCCTTCCTGTGCCGGGAATAAATAGCCCATCTTTTTCTTTCTCAACTTCGTCTCTAATTAAAAAAACGAACTGGTTTGATGCTTTTGGAACTGCCATAAATTAATGTATTGTGATTATTGAACATTCGCTTGTTAAAACCATACCGGCTACTGATACTGAATTTATCAATGCGCATCTTAATGCCTTTGTGCTATCAATGATTCCCGCTTCAACCATATCCACAATTTCCCCATTAAGAGCATTGTACCCCATATTCCCCTTTTCAGAATTTACTAAATTGTATTTTTCTTCTGGGTCAACTCCTGCATTTTGGCAAATTTGTTTCAATGGCTTAGTTAGTGCATCGAATACTATCTCCATACCTAACTGTCTGTCTTTATTGATGCCGGTGGGAATATCTCGTTTAATACGGATAAATGCGGTTCCTCCACCCGCAACAAACCCTTCTGCTATTGCAGCCCTTGTTGACCTTACTGAATCATCTACCCTGTCAATCTTCTCATTCAATTCGGTTTCCGTAGCGGCACCCACATGAATTACCGCAACGCTTCCTGTTAATTTGGCTATCCTTTTTTCAATTAGGTATTTATCGGCGTCTGTTTTCGCTTCAGCCAAATTCATTTTAAGGTTATTCACAAAATCTTCAAATTCATCAATATTTTTATTGCCTTCGATAATTACAGTTTCCCCTTTTGACACAATTACTTTCTTCGCACTTCCCAAATTTGACAACTCAATTTCCTTGATGTCAATGCCTTTAATATCGCTGATATAATCCCCCCCTGTAAGCAACGCAATATCTTCCATTGCATCCCTTCTTAAATTACCAAATTCGGGAGATTTTACCGCACAAACTACAATCTGTTTCCTTTGGTTATTTATGGCTAAGTATGCAAGTCCTTCTTCATCGCAATCTTCTGCAATTATTAATAAAGGACGTTGATGGCGGGAAGATATGGATACGGCTGCTTCTATTTGAGTATGATGTGTAATTTTCTTTTCATAAAGAAGTATAAGCGGGTTATCAAATTCGCATATCTCTTTAGCCGGATTGTTTATAAAAAACGGACTAACCCAACCTTTGTCAAATTTGTAACCGCCTGTTACCTTTATTTCAGTTTCGGTAGTTTGGCTTTCTTCAATGTCAATAATTCCCTCCGAACCTATTTTCTCAAAAGCGTCTGCAATTAAGTTCCCTATCACTTCATCATTGTTTGCCGAAACGGTTGCTATCTGCCTTATTCTTTGTATATCTCCTTTGACGGGAGTTGATGCCTTGGCTAATTCAGATACAACATATTCAAGTGCCTTATCCATTCCCTTTTTTAATTCTTGGGAATTTGCGCCGCCATCAATAAGTTCCATCCCTTTTGTTATCATGGATTCAGCAAGTACGCAAGTGCAAGTAGTAGCATCTCCCACCATCTCAACAGTTTTTGTTGCAGCCTCTTTAATCATCATTGCGCCCCTGTTCTCTATGGGGTCTGTCATTTCAAAGTGCTTGGTAACTGTCCATCCGTCTTTTGTTACTTTGGTGGGAAGTTGTACCATCCCATCATTGCCATACACGCCTTCCCCAATCAAAACACATTTACCACTTGCTCCCATTGTAACACTTACTGCCTTAGTAATAGCCTTGATGCCTACCAATGCCTTATCCCTTGATTCTTTACCGAATAATACTTGCTTTACCATTGTTATATTTTATTGTTGAAAAATCTGTTTACATAAAATTCAAGTGCGCCTTGATGCAAAAAGTCAAAAGCATTATCCCCTGTTGGAGGACAATTAGCAGCTATATTACATACTTCTAAAACTCTTGGTATTTTTAATGCTTCGGCAATATTCCAGCACATAGATTGGTTCCCTAAAAAGAACTTGCAAGATACCATAGCTTGTGCTAATTCTAAAAAATTATTTACTATTAATCGGGGAACATTTAATTTATATTGTTTGCAAAACAATGAATGTTCTTTATCGGTTCCGGCAAATACTATCTTATCTTCCCATTCTTTCAAAAAAAAATATGTTATTAAAGTGGTGTTCCTATACCTTTCTGTTAGATTTACTATTGCCGTATCATTATTGACCTTATTATTCCCATCAACAAAAAGCCATTTGTTTGCTAAATTACAAGCAAGTGCGGGTTGGCAATACCATGTCCAGCGTGAGATATTACCATGAGGCATTGTTGTAAAATAGCCTTGCCTGATTTGATTAAAGTCAATGTCAAATTTTTGCCCTTCCCATATTTCACAATAGTCTATATATTCTTGGCTTTCAAGTAAGGGAAGTAACATCATCCATTGTTGCATATTCATTGTTACCTGTTCCCCATTTTCATTTAATAAAGGATGTACAGCCCCTTGGTAGTATAGCCCAGGCATATCTAACCTTTGGTAGATAATTGCCTTCTTCCCTGTTGTATCATATACGTGCTTAATGCCGGGAAGTATTGAAATTAAATCCCCGCTATTAGCTGCATGAAAATATCTGATGACTTCCCCCAAAATGTTCGTTATTTAAAAATATATTATATTTGATTCGGTTTTTATCATTCATTCATTCAAAAATTACAAAAAATGGCAAATTACGTTTCGGTAAATGTTTACCAAATCAATCAAAAGCCGCCTCTTGATGTGGCGCAAACACTCGGTTTTCCAACAGCAGGAAACTTATTGCGAGATACTGCTGCTTCTCCAACAAGAAGCCTTAGTACTGGCGTAAATGTTTATTCTGCTATCCAAATGCCGGATGGCACACTGTACTACTGCCAACAGACTCTGGCTCAATTAGTTACGCTTTTCAATAGTTAGCCAAACTAATTACCTGAAAAATCACCCTGCCTTTGCGGGGTTTTTTTATGCCAATAAATCCCTAACGTACTCCTCTACTGATATTTGGGCATAAAAATCAAAGGCTTTTTCTCCTACGGGAACTACATTTGGTGCATACGCACACAATTCTACTATTCTTGGGATTTTTAATCCTTCGGCAATTTGAAAAATCATTGTCTGATTAGAAAGTAGCCCCTTTGATTGCTTTAACGCTTGGGCTAATTCCATGAAATTGCTTATTGCCAACTTCGGAATTTGTAAATTATAAGCCATAGTAAACCCATTCCACTCCCGCATCGTCCCTGAAAAAATTAAATCTTCTTCATGCTTCTTTAAAAATGAATAATCAATATTTGGGTTTTGATACCGCTCTGTCCTACATACTATTAATTTCCCCTTTGCAAAATCTTTTTCAGTGTCGGGGACCTCCAAGTATTGTTTTGATAAATCGCAAGCTAATTCAGGGAATACATAAAAGTACCACCTTCTAATATCCCCATACGGTATGTTACAAAAAGTATCTCTTATCCCACTAAGATTTACGTGGATAGGCTCTCCCGTATGCGTTTTAACATCAAGTAAGTATGGCTGTTCTTTTAATAAGGGAATAAGCATATCAATCATCTCTTTATTCAACGATACGTTTTCCCCCTTATCATTTTTAACCGGATGTATTGCACCTTCATAATATACTGCGGGATGGTCTTTTACTAAGTATAGCGTTGGCTTAACCCCTGTTTTTTTATAAAATTCTTTTATTGCAGGAAGGGAACTTATGACATCTCCCGTATTCCCAAAATGAGCGAAATTCCTTGTGTCCATATTGCTATTTTATTTTTTGATTTTTAGGTAATGAATTGTATAGTTCTTCAATAGCATCTGCTTTTGATTTGACTATATCTTGAACAGATTCATCGGTGCATTTGTAATAAGCAGAACCGCCCCACAGATGGGTTAGTCCGTTCTCCATAAGCGTATATTCCTGTTGCTGGTTAACTCTATTGGGAAGCCATTTTGTTTCTGTGGGAATAACTGCTATTTTTTTACCCATAGCCATCATCCAATAAAAGAACCATTGCCCAGGCTCGTAGCCTATTCTGTTTATTAATTTCTTTTTGTTTGTAAGTAGTATTTGGGGAACTTCTGTGTCCATATTTCTGTTCCCATAGGTAAGGAATAAATCATCGTCCATCCCCATACCATTGTGAAATGGCGCAACCGTTGGAGAATAATAAGCCATTCTACTAACTATTCCCACCCGATCTAAACCAAGATATGATTTTGAAAGTTCCACATAATCAGAAGGGCTTTTTAGAAAATCTTCTACTATTGATTTGTGAACCATTAAGTGATTGTCAAAGTTATTTTTGTTTGACATATTAGGGAAGTAGGCATACTCAACTTCATTGCAGTATATCTTAGCTTCTTGCCATACTGATTTTTTATAAAACGCACCGCATGGGTGCATATAAAGACCTCCTGATAATTTCATAAGACTTCCCCCTGCTTCATAACCATCATTGATTAGTTCTTCATAATAGTCTAACCAATTTTCTTTTGTGGGGAAGCTGTCAGATTCAATGGTTATAAAATAATCGGTAGTTACGTGAGGCATTACCCAATCAAAACTTATACCGTGAGATTGCAGCCTGTCTTTTGGATATTCAAAGTATTTTATCTGATTCATAAATGGTGCAAAATATTCTTCGCTACCATCGCCTGAATTGTTGTTTATGACAAATATCTCAATGTCATGACTTCCCTTATATTTTATTAATTGGGAAATAGCGTAAGCTGTCATTTTGCCGGTTTTCCAATGTGGAACAAGTATGCTAATCATAAAAGGTACTTTTTATTGCCTTGGAACTCGATTGATATATTGCTTTCAAATCTTTCCTTTTCAAACTCTGGACTATTCATTACGTCATTCATGTACATGGGTAAATCATCATTCAAGAACGCCTCATATCGCTTCCCCTTATTAGTCAATCTTTCTTTCATGCTATCATAGCTATCTTTTGCAAATCCCATCCATCCAAAGTTTGTTGCTCCAAGAAGTT
>ERZ869921.785-NODE-785-length-15813-cov-13.893705_pt1 | contig 15813 bp, 18 predicted proteins | sample MGYA00579310_ERZ869921 | MGnify/ENA primary metagenome ERZ869921 (study PRJEB32216, sample SAMN09231816) | wastewater metagenome | place: USA: Maryland | collected 2016-06-21 | study: EMG produced TPA metagenomics assembly of the PRJNA472060 data set (Reclaimed...
GTTTTGGTGTCATGGTGGATTGCTAGGGGGAATGACGTGAAAACATGTTTTGGTGACATGGTGGATTGCTAGGGGGAATGACGTGAAAACATGTTTTGGTGACATGGTGGATTGCTAGGGGGAATGCTGAGGGGCTTTGGCGCACGGGTGACATGGCGCGCTGGTGACATGGTGGCATCACCTCGAATTAATCCGAGCACGTCGCATCGCATAGCTGGCCGCTGACGGCCGTTGAGGCTTGGCAAGGGGGATATACCGGCCGACTCGCGCGCGGCCGCTAGCGCGCCTTGTACGTGGCCGCAATCGGCAACAAAAAAGGCGGCCATTGCTGACCGCCTTATGCTTTCGACTATGTAGGCGAGTTATTCGTTGATGTTATCCACATCATAACCGCCAGATTCCAGCGCGGCCACTAGCATGTCGGGGGCGTTGTCGGCATCGCTCAAGAGCGTGTAAAGCATCATGCCGTTAAACTCAGCTGCTTTCTTGTCGCCGTTAGCGATACGCCGCCCCCATGCCATTGCAAAGGCTTCTAGTGCGTCGTCTGCATCTAGCACGGCTTTCGCCTGTTTGGCGTTCTGAGCTTTTTGCGCTTTCTCTCCACGCTCCGATTGCTCGCGTTTGGCCTTTGCTTTCTTTAACTTCTTTTCGACAAGGAAATTTACGCACGCCTCGGATCGGCTGATTAGCTGGATTGAATAGCTTTCATCCGGAACCTTAAAGCCGTTGCAAACCGCCACCATGACGTTAGCGTAAAAGCTAACGGCTTGACCGGCGAATAGCTTAGTCGCACCACCTTTTAGCAATGCATCGGAAAACGCGACGCGATATAGCTTATCGAAGTCCGCAAAAGACATACACTTAGCCTCGTGACAGATAGCCAAAAAGGCGTCGCGTTCTTCTTTGCGAACTTGCTTGCTTGCAGATACCGCGCGCAAACATGTTTCGGCCATGCGTTCTGCGAACGGCTTAGCTTGTGCGGCCACGATAGGCGCGGCTTCATTGACGGTTGCCGCTGTCTTGCTGGCGCGTGCGAGGGCAGGCGCCTTTGCGATAATGGACGACATGATGTGTTTCTCCAGAAAATGCCGGATTCCGCGTCATTGCGGCCGGTTCGAAGATAGTGGACTGAACCGAATTACATGTCAAGATGTTTACACCAATAAGGTATGCGAAATAATTTTGCTTTTTAAACTTTAAATCAGAGGCGACGTTCTACGTTACTATGATTTTGTAGCTACAAAATGCTGGGGATAGCCTGTTTATAACCCCGATTTTACCCCCTCCCATCCCCCATGCCATGGGACCAGGGTGGGCTGGTGGGGGGGTGGGCCCTTAATGCAACCTGAGGTTTAGAGACCCAATTTTGGAGGTGTTAAGCACTTAACATAAAACCATGTCACCCCCTGTACGCCAAGGTCAATTTTTGATAGTGTAGTGTACTTTACGATCCCACCACGAGAGGTTCCCATGAGCAAACTAACAAGGTCGCCCACCTACATGTGTTGGCGTGACATGATGAGAAGGTGTTACGACGCGCGCCGCACCCACTATTCTAGATACGGAGGTGCGGGCATTTCAGTCTGCGAGCGCTGGCACAAGTTCGTAGCGTTTCACGAGGACATGGGGGACAAGCCTCCCGGCAAAACACTCGACCGTAAGGACGGCACACGCGGATACAGTAAGAGGAATTGTCGATGGGCGACTGTGCTGGAGCAGGCACACAACCGTAGGACCACCCGTCGCTTCACACACAACGGAAAAACCATGACAGTGCGTGAGCATTGCGATCTGGCGCGAATCGAGTATAGACTTGTTAAGGGACGGTTGAAGGAAGGCTGGGATTTCCACCGTGCCATAACCACACCGAGGATACAAAAATGATGAACTTCGCCTACTTGGAAAAGTTATTCGCATACAAACATCTTCCGGATCACTTGCAGCGCATCTCCATGCCGTTCTACGACCTCGCGGTGCATCTCTACAACAACAGCCCGCAAAATCCGGAACTCACCATCTCACTTAGAAAACTGCTCGAAGCCAAAGACGCAGCGGTTCGAGCAGCAGTCATCGGAACCGTTTGAGCACAGGACAGATACCGTGGCCGACATACGATCAGTGCCGCCAGAAATGATCTACGAGATCGCGACGGGAGTGAAAGCTCCCGTCGATATCGCGGCCGAGCACGGCTACGATCTCGCAGAGTTCACAGAGCTGAGCACGCAACGGTGGTTCTCACGTGCCATCGACGAAGCGCGTACCGAATTGGAGAACGCAGGCTTCACGTTCGAGCGCAAGATGGCGATGCTCGCCGAGGATTTGATGGTGAAGTGTTACCATGCAGCCAAGTCCACTGACGTTGCTATCACGACCAAACTAGAAGTGGCGAAGCAGCTTGCCAAACTTGGCCGACTCGAACCCGCTGCCAACCCACAAGCCGGAGCGGCCGGGTCAGGCTTCGCGATCACGATCAACTTCAAGGGCGCACCGCCCGTGCACATGCACACCGCGCCGACAATCGACCACCAGCCGGTGATCGACGCGCTACCCACTGCCAACAAGATCGACGACACGTTCGACTTGATCGACCAGTACGCGGATGAAACCATCGACGTGTTTGCAGTACCTGCATACGCCTACATGTTCGAGCTGGATAGCTCGCTCGAACTTCCAATCACAGAGAACGCATAACCATGCCACCACGTAACCGCGAGGAGACGACGATCAGTTATGAGCCGGTCGGGAGCGTCGAGCCATACACGCGATCAGATGCGTTCCAATCGTTTATCGTCGGACCCGTGGGATCGACAAAGACGACAGGTTCGATTTTTAAACTGCTCTACGAAGCGCAGCGTATCGCACCATGTCGCGATGGTATTCGCCGATCTCGGTTCGCAGTCGTGCGAAACACTCGCCAGCAGTTGCTCGACTCTACGATCAAGGACTTCCTCAAGTGGCTCCCCGATGGTGAAGCCGGTTCGTTCCTCAAGACCGACATGACATTCCAGCTGCGAGGGCAAGGTTTCCAGTCGGATATCTTGTTTCGCGGACTTGACGACTCGAACGACGTGCGTCGTCTCTTGTCTCTCCAGCTGACCGGCGCGTTCATGGACGAGTTTCGAGAGATCAACCCAGACATCTTCAACGCGCTCACTGGTCGTCTCGGTCGATACCCGGATGGTATGCTCGTGCCACATCGCAAGAAGTGGGGGCTAGACAAGAAGGGCAACCCGATACAGGGCTGTGTGGACGACAACGGTCAGCCGATGAAGCGTATCTGGGGATCGACCAACCCGCCTGACATGGATACGTTCTGGCACGAGTATCTGTCTAACCCGCCTGAAGGTGTGAGTGTAATCATCCAGCCTAGCGGCATGTCGCCGGAAGCCGACTGGATACATCTGCTCCCCACCGACTACTACGAAGACCTCATGGTTGGAAAGTCGGAGGAATGGATTGACGTGTACGTGCACGGCCGGTGGGGACGTTCGCTCGCGGGCAAGCCGGTGTTTCGTTCGTTCAACAGAGAGACGCACGTAGCGAAGAGCGAGATCAACTACCTGCGCTCCGCACAACACCCGCTCATTATCGGAATGGACTTCGGGCTCAACCCGAGTGCAGTCATCACGCAGCTCGACCCGACCGGACGTTTGTTTATTCTCGGCGCGCTGACAAGCGATGGCATGGGCGTGACACGGTTCGTGCAGACGATGTTGAAGCCGCTGCTCGCGAATAGGTTTCGTGGTTTGCCTGCGATCATCATCGGCGATCCGGCCGGTGTGAACCGCGCGCAGACCGACGAGCGCTCGTGCTACGACATCCTGAAGTCGGAAGGGCTGAAGGCTATACCGGCGCGCACCAACGCGCTGGTGGCGCGTATCGCAGCCGTGGATGCGTTCCTCATGCGGCAGGTGGATGGTAAGGCGGCGATGCTGATCGACCCGTCAGCGGGCGTCCTGATCCGTGCGTTGTCCGGTGGGTATCGGTTCAAGCTCAAGAAGAACGGCGAGAGCGAAGACACACCGGACAAGGGCATGTACTCACATATCGCGGATGCGCTCCAGTATGCCTGTTTACATGCGGACGCCGGTTTGCGGGGTATAATGCTCCAGCACCAGCGGCGCGAGATACAGGTTGTGTCCGCCCGTGGATGGACTTGACGGTACACCACGGCACCTTTAAGCTGTGTCGCAGCTTAACATCTTACCATAGGATCATTCATGGCTGGTTTACCAACACCCGCGATGACGCCGGTAAACGGCGCGTCACAGTTTGCATCGCCGGTCGCGCAAGCCGGAATGGGCAGGGTCATCACACTAGGTCCGCTGCGCGCGGTGCCACTGTCTGTGCAGCTCGAAGAGGAACGCAAGAAGACAGAGCAGGCACAAGCTCAACCGCTCATGTCTGCGCTCGCACTGCATGTGCGCAAAGCGTGGAACGAAGCGTGGGATGCGAAGCGCAACACCATCGAAATCAAAATGCTGCAATCTCTTCGCGCACGTCGTGGTGAGTATGATCCTGAGCGTGCAGCAGAGATCAGGAAGCTGGGCGGCTCCGATGTGTACGCGATGCTCACATCAGTGAAGTGTCGTGCAGCTGCGTCGTGGTTGCGAGATGTTCTGTTGACGAACGGAACAGAGAAGCCGTGGACCATCAGACCAACTCCTGTGCCATCGCTGCCTCCGCAGATGATGCAGGTTATCGTCGAGCAGGCGGTGAAGCCGATGGCTGAGGCGGCACTCGCTGGCGCACCGATGCCGGATGCGCAGGTCATCGAACTTATGGGCTCGTTGCGCGACGACACGTTGAACAAAATTCGTGCACAGGCCAGGACGATGGCTGAGCGCATGGAAAACAAAATGGAAGATCAGCTTGCTGAAGGCGGATTTATCCATGCACTCAACCAATTCGTCGATGATATCGTTACGTTTCCTGCGGCTTTTATAAAAGGACCTGTCATTCGGAATAAAAACCTGCTTAAGTGGGTTCAAGGTCCAGACGGCTCGTGGACAGTCGCTAACGAGAAGCAGATCAAGCTGGAGTGGGAGCGAGTCTCACCGTTCAACATCTACCCCTCACCTGAAAGCGAGGGGATCAATGATGGATTCTTGATCGAGAAGCACAGACTGTCACGTACCGATCTGAACGATCTGATCGGAGTAGAAGGCTATGATGACGGCGCTATTCGTATGGTGCTCGACATGTATTCTCGTGGTGGTCTACGCAATTGGCTGTATGACGATGTCGCGCGTCAGGAAGCCGAAGGGAAGTCGGGCCTCTACACACTCTCCAATCCGGACGGGCTCATTGACGCTCTCCAATACTGGGGCTCGGTCCCAGGTAAGCTACTCATCGAGTACGGGATGGATGAAGCAGAGATACCTGATCCTACTAATGAGTATCATTGCGAGCTGTGGTTGGTGGGCAATACCATTATCAAAGCAACTCTCAATTACCACCCCCTCGCAGAGAAGCCTTACTACAAGGCTTCTTACGAAGAAATCCCCGGAGCCTTCTGGGGCAACTCTCCCTGCGATCTCATTCGAGACGCGCAGACAGTAGTCAACGCCGCGGCTCGCGCGCTCGTCAACAACATGGCGTTGTCGTCGGGTCCGCAGGTCGTTGTGAATGTGGATCGACTTGCGGCTGGTGAAGTCATCACACAGTTGCAGCCGTGGCGTATCTGGCAGGTAACGAGCGATCCGATTGCGAACGGTGCCTACCAGAAGGAACCGATCAGCTTCATGCAGCCGAACTCCAACGTGCCGGAGCTGGCGGGCATTATCAAAACATTCATGGACCTCGCTGACGAATGGTCCGGTATTCCGAAGTATCTCACTGGCGATGCGCCTGGAGGTGCCGGTCGTACCGCGTCCGGTTTGTCGATGCTCATGTCGAACGCAGGCAAGTCGTTGAAGCAGGTCGTGGCGAACGTGGACAACTACGTGCTGCGTCCGCTGCTCGAACGACTGCACTATTGGAACATGAAGTACGCCGACGACCCTGATCTGAAGGGCGACATCAACATCGTTGTACGTGGTGCCAACGCGCTTGTCGCCAAAGAGAGTGCACAGGTTCGGCGCAACGAGTTCCTGCAATCGACGGCTAATCCGTTCGACATGCAAATCCTCGGTACGGAAGGTCGTGCCCAAGTGTTGCGTGAAGTTGTCAAGACGCTCGACATGGACACGGACCAGATCATTCCGAGTCCGGAGATGATGCGCGTCAAGCAGGCGGTAGCGGCACAGCAGGCGCAGATCATGGCGGCAGCACAGCAAGGACAGCCGCCAGCAGGCCCTGGAGGCCCAACTCCGGCGCAGCTAGGCCCACCAGGGGGTGCATCAAAAAGCGGTCAGGCGCTCGCTGATGGGGCTCCTGTGACAGATAACTTCAGTCCGCCCTCGCAGTAAGATATTGACACTAGGCAAACTCGAACCCTATAAGAGCTTTACATGCTGATAAAACCAACACTCCAGCAGATCACTGCGTTGCACTCGGTAGTGCACCAACCTGCGTGGACAGATGTTAATCAGATACTGGAATTGGAGCTAGAGCAAACGCTCGAACGCCTGCTCAATACCTCCGTGACGGAGACTGTGCATGAGCTTCGAGGCAGGGCTAAGATGCTCACCGAACTACTGGCGCTCACGACGGGCACCAGAGTACTTCTTGAGCAAATGACCAAGAAGTAGCAACCCGCAGACCGTAAAGCCGGAGCAGGAACCTTATGTCACCATTACCCCGCGCCGTTCAGCGCCAAGCGGACGAAGTCACACGCATTGAGAAGGAACTCGCCGACCGAAAAGCGGTCCCGACTTCTGAAACAAGCGAGACGACACCCCCGCCTGAAACGCCGGACCCAGAAGTACCGCCAGCCCCAACGCCGCCACCGCAGCCAACGCCCGATGTTGTCGCCGAGTGGGAGCAGCGCTACCGCACCCTGAAGGGCAAATACGAGGCAGAAGTTCCTCGCTTGCACCAGCAGGTTCGAGACCTAACGCAGAGCGTACAGGAACTCACGCAGCGTAGCCAGCAACCGCCCACGCCAGCTCCGGAAACGCCGCCGCAGAAAAAGCGATTGGTGACTGACAAAGACGCTGAAACTTTCGGCCCTGACTTGCTTGATCTGATTAAGCGGCAGTCCGAAGAGATCGCAGAAGACCTTGTGTCGAAGCGCAGCTCTTCTCTGCAAAATGAGATCAAACGGTTGGAGACTGAGAACCAGACGCTCAAGGCACAACTCGGCGATGTTTCTCGCAATCAGGAAACCTCGGCCCAGGAGAACTACCTTGCGAAGCTGACCAATGTTGTTCCCGATTGGGAGCAGGTCAACACTGACCAACGGTTTCTGCTGTGGCTGGGTGAGGTCGATCCCTTTACGGGATTGCAACGTCAGGCATACTTGGACGATGCGTTCAAGGCGCTGGATGTGAACCGAACCGCACACCTGTTCAATGCGTGGAAGCAGTCCGTGACGCCAGCAGCACCGGCTCCGGTCCAACAGAGGCAGACCACCGAACTCCAGCGACAAGTCACGCCGGGCAAGTCTAAAGCGACGCCTGCCCCTGCTGCCGACCCCAACACCAGAATTTGGACAGTCAATGAGATTGAACAGTTCTACGTTGAGGTGCGCAAGGGCCAGCATACGCCGGACGAAGCTCGACGTATCGAAAATGAAATCAACCTCGCGGTTAGTACAGGACGTGTGAAATAGGAACCTGCAACTGCCGTGAGGATCAACATCAACCTCACATAAGGATTGCTTCTCATGGCAGTTGCAGTAACCGGCTCATTTGCTACGACCCCCGCATATACGGCGACGTTCATCCCGACCCTGTGGTCGGGCAAGCTCAACGTGAAGTTCTACGAGACGACTGTGTTCGGCGCTATTGCCAACACCGCGTACGAGGGCGACATCAAGGGCATGGGTGACAAGGTCATCATCAACAACGTCCCGTCGATCACCATCAACACATACACCGTCGGTTCGACGCTCACCTATGAAGTGCCCGCTCCGGACACTGTCGAGCTGGTAATCGACAAGGCGAAGTATTTCGGCGTCAAGATTTCTGACGTTCTGGAATATCAGTCTCAGCCCAACCTCATGGACATGTTCACCTCGGATGCTGCAAAGCAGATGGCTATCGCAATCGACCGCGATGTCCTGCTCGGCACCTTCGATCAGTGCGACGCGGCCAACAAGGGCACGACTGCTGGTGCGATCTCTGGTGCGTATAACCTCGGCTCCGACACGGCTCCGCTGGTTCTTACGTCCTCGAACGTCCTCCAGCTCTTCACCGCTATGGCGTCGGTCCTCGACGAGCAGAACGTTCCTGAATCGGATCGTTGGCTTGTCATCACCCCGTTCGTTCGCCAGCTGCTCATGTCTTCGGACTTGGCACAGGCGTACATCACGGGTGACAGCTCGTCGATCCTGCGTAACGGCAAGATCGGCATGATCGACCGCTTCACGCTGTATGTATCGAACCTTCTCCCGGTTGCTCTTGCCGGTGAAGACTTCGACACGTCTGCGCTGGACATGGCTGACAACCGTACGGCCATCATGGCTGGCCATAAGTCGGCTATCACGTTCGCTTCGCAGATCGCGAAGGTGGAGTCGTTGCAAAACCCTAACGACTTCGGGACGCTCGTACGTGGCCTGAATGTCTATGGATATAAGGTAATCAAGCCAGAAGCGCTGGTCTTGGCTCTCTATTCGACGGATAGCAATCCGACGACATAAGGGTAGTCCTTGACATCCTTGGAACATCATACGAAGTTAGGCCCTGGCGCAAGTCGGGGCCTAATGTTTTTGGAGGTGGTATGGACGATCTACGTGGCCGGAAGTTCGGGATGTTGACTGTGCTCTGTCCTGTGAAGCGTGGAGATAAGGTGTCCCGGTCCAAGCGATGGGCTTGCCGCTGCGATTGCGGTGGGACACATGAAGTCAGGGCAGATAGCCTGAAGGCCGGACACACCATCGACTGTGGGTGCCGGAAGAAACGCCGCACCAAGACAACCTTCACGCGACATGGTAAGTCGGGGACACCGATCTACGACACGTGGAAGAACATGCACGCACGCTGTTACCGCACGAGCTACATCTATTACAAAAATTATGGTGGGCGCGGCATTACCGTGTGTGATCGTTGGCACAAATTTGAGAACTTCTATGCGGATATGGGTGACGTGCCGCCTAAGTTACAGCTTGATCGGATAGACAACGATGGTAACTATGAGCCGACCAATTGTCGGTGGGCGACGCGAAGTCAGCAGATGCTCAACACACGACGACAACGTAAGACGTAACATTTCATGGGGATATGTTTATGGTTCGCAATACCTTCGTTGAAAACCCAGCCCGCGAGATTGAGTGTCACAACGGTATCTGGTGTCCGCTCGGCAGGCACGACGCCTGGGGCAAGTACGCAAAGCGTGCGCCGGACATGGAGTTCGCAGTCAGCCGGTGCCCTGAGCACCGCACAGTGATCCAAGCAGGCGGCAACATCGGTGCATGGCCAGCGTGGTTGGCGAAGCGCTTCGAGCGCGTGCATACGTTCGAGCCGGAGACGATGAATTTCCGCTGCCTAGCGAAGAACATGGAGAACCGCACCAATGTCTTCGCATATAACGCAGCACTATCTAACGAACCGCGTTTAGCACACCTGAGCTTGGCCAAGAGCCTCGGTGGCCACCACCTCACACCGGAGATCGGCGATACACTCGCTACAACTATCGACGTACTCGACTGTCACGATGTGGACTTTATCATGCTCGACATAGAAGGATGGGAGTTCGAGGCGTTGGCCGGAGCGCGCATCACCATCGAACGTACACACCCGGTCATCCAGATTGAAGATCGTGGGCATGGTATCAAGAAAGGCAATGGCAAAATGCTCGAAGATATCCTAGCCCTGCTGCCCGGCTATCGGCCGGTAGCGCGAGTGAACCGCGATGTCGTGCTGGAGTATCGCAAATGAAACTGGCCATTGTGCTGATTACTTGTGAGCGTGAAGACTACACACGCAAGACATGCGAACTGTTCGCGCAGCATAACGGCTGGTGTGCCAACGCACCATTTGACGTTCGCATGTATCACATCGACGACGCATCTACGTCTGACGAGAACATGGAGCTGGCGCGGCAGTTCGGATATGAAACGCTGCACCAGCACTTCGTACGTCGTGGCAACACAGTGACGCGCGTGCGTGCAATCGAGATGGCAGCTGAAGCGTGCGAGCCTACGCACATCATGCTGCTGGAAAATGATTGGGAGTGTCTGCGGCCGATGCCGTGGGAAGCCATCCAATTTGCAATGGAGCATCCCAAGCACGACATCTACCATCTGAGACTGTGGCATCACTTCAAGTACCGGACATCAGATGAAGCGTGGGACGGCGTCAGCGAACCACCGTTCCGAGGCCACAAGGGACGCCGCAACGCCCTTGAAGGTTGGGTGCCGCTCGAAGGTGCGCCGGAACCGCTGGACATCGGAGACGGTCATTGGGGTGCCCCGCCGTCGATCACACGTACGAAGGAAATGCGGTGGCTGCATCGCGACGCAACTAGTGAGCAGAAGAGCCGAGTACGTAGTGGACTAATTCAGGCGCGATGTGCCCGTGTCAAGAAGAACGTCTTCTATCACATTGGCGACGAGCGAACACCGGGGTTTATCAAATGAAGAACATCACTCTGATGATGGCGTACTACAACAACCCGACTATGCTTGCGCACCACTATAAGCATTGGGCGCGATACCATGACGAGGTGAAGGCGTTCGTCGAGATCATCATCGTCGATGACGGCTCGAAGGAAGCTGCAATGGATGTGCCGCGACCGGCAGGGCTACCACCGCTGCGCATCTACCGCGTACTGGAAGATCGCAAGTGGCACCAGAACGGCGCACGAAACCTTGCTGCGTCAGAAGCCACGACCGATTGGCTGCTGATGACTGATCTCGACCATGTCGTGCCGGAAGGAACTTTCCGCACACTCAAAGCCCTTGCCAGCCCTAAGTGCTACTACATGTTCACACGACAAGATCGTAATGGAGCACTCACGCTGAATAAGCACGGGATAGCCAAACCACACCCCAACACGTTCGCGATGACCCGCGAACTGTTCATGCGCCTTCACGGTTACGATGAGCGCACGTGCGGGTACTACGGGACGGACAGGTTCTTCAGGCGCAAGTTGCAGGCGTCCGGTGCGAAAGAGAAGACACTTGCTGCCAAGATCATCCGGTACAGTAGAGAAGATATCTTCGATGCCAGCACACGAGATGTCGAACGCAAGGATGGTCGCCCGCGCGGATGGCGCAACGAACTCAACGCTAGATTGGAAGCGGACCCGAGACCGCACTTCCTGATGTTCCCGTGGAGACGCGAGCTATGAACGAACTCACCATCATCACGTACAAATGGCGTGGCTGGCGCGGCGATAATTTTTACAAAGCAGAGCACGTCAACACGTTGAAGCGCATGGTCGCTGACAACTGCTCGATCCCGCACAGGTTTGTGTGCATCACCGATGACCCGACCGACGTTGAAGCCGAGACACGTGCGATGACGCCCGACCCTGGCATTCAAGTCATGGGCCGGAGGCCGAACAGTTTCCGCAGACTGTGGCTGTTCTCTGAAGAGGCGCGCGAGGAGTTCGGGCCGCGCATCCTGCACATGGACCTTGACTGTGTGATCCTTAAAGACATTGCCCCACTACTTACCGACGACTGGTACAAGGTGATGTACGGCAAGGCTTCTCGCTACAACGGTAGCATGTGGCAGGTGAAGCCTGGTGTCCGACCGGAGATTTGGACCGGGCTGCACTGCGGTGCCGACGCTGAAATCAGGAAGTACAATCATCGCACGAAGCTACCGAACTACGGCAGCGATCAGGCATGGATGTCGTACAAGATCGAAGATGCTCCGACGTGGGGCATGAAAAATGGCTGCTTCCATTTTTCGCTGCTGTACCCGGATGGCTATGCGCCCGGCTCACGCGCAGCTCACACCTGCAAAAACTTCGGACGCATCTCTCGCGTGACTAAGTTGCCAGATCACGCACGCATAGTTTTCTTTGCAGGAAGCCAAAAACCTTGGTCGCCAGAGACAGCAACACGGAGCCCGAAACTGTACGCGGCCTACCAAAAATACGTTAATCCAACTACAGGTTGAAGATACTAGCCAACCATCACGTCCTAAGCTATTAAAGGGTGTCAACTGTAATAGGTGCACCCAATGACCGTTTTAGCTTCAAGCATCCTCACGCGCGTGAGGGAGATCGCGGTGGACACTGGCGCTGTGGCGCGCTGGTCGGACGCCGAGCTGATGCGCTATCTATCGGATGGCCAGCGCACCATCGCAGCAGTATATCCCGATCAGGTTTCCAAGGTGGCTGTGATGCAGCTGGCCGAGGGAACTCTACAAAGCCTCCCGGCTGACGGCGAGAGCTTGCTCACGATCTACCGCAACATGGGCACGAACGGGACGACGCCCGGCCGCGCAGTGCGGCTTATCCGCCGTGAAATCCTCGACGACCAGAACCCGACGTGGCACTCCGATGCCAAGGTCTCGACGATCTACAATTTCGTCTACGACCCGCTCGACCCGACAGCGTTCTTCGTGTACCCGCCCTCGAACGGGCTCGGCTACATCCAGCTGAACTATTGCTACAACCCGCCTGAGATCACAGCGACATCTGATGCGATCTCACTGCCGGACATCTACATCACACCGCTCGTGGACTACGTGCTCTACAAAGCGCACCAGAAGGACAGCGACTATGCCGCTGGTCAAGAGCGCGCGGTCGCGCATCTGCAAGCCTTCCAGCTGTTCTTACAGGGACGCGATACGAAGGACGAAGAGACAAGTCCGAACCAGAGCCTCGGACCCTTCAACCCTTCAGTTAGTGGAGCAGCCCGATGAGCACACTCACTGTATCGTACGATACCTTCTTACCAGAAGTTCTGCCGTACGTTCGCGACTGCCCCGAGTTCGTTGCGATCAACGCCATCCGCTCGGCGTGCATGGAGTTCTGCGAGCAGACTACGTTCTGGCGGCTCGTGCTTGACCCTATCACGCTGATCGAAGATCAGGCCGAGTACGATCTCGACGTGGATATTGGTACGCGCGTCACGAATATCATTGAAGCGCACTACGGCGATATGCCAATCGAAGTGAAGTCCACCGAAGAACTCGGCGCGTTGTTCAACACGAACTGGCGCGAGAAGACAGGCGGCGTGCAGTACCTCACGCAAGAAGAACCCGATACCGTGCGTGTTGTGTGCATCCCTGGCGCAGCAGATGTTGACACGTCTTTGTATATCACGGTGGCGCTCGCACCACTTCGATCTTCAACGCGCGTCGCCAAGGATTTGTACGAGCGCTACGCCGAAGTGATCGGCTTTGGCGCGCGTGCGCGACTGCACGATACGCCAGGACAACCGTACTTCGACGAGAACGCTGCGCGTCGGTACCGGCTGTGGTTCGAGTCCGGCTACGGCAAAGCTAAGATCGCAATCAACCAGGGCCACGGACGTGGGCCGCTTAGCGTACGCATGGTCCGCATCTAAGGAGAGAGACATGGCTGCTTATTACGATCTGCTGATTGAGCAGGGTGCCACTCTGCGCCAGACGTTTACGTGGCGCGGAAGCGACATGACGCCCGTGGACCTGACGGACTACACGGCGCGGATGCAGATTCGAAGACGTAAGACTGACTCTGTTGTGATCCATGAAGCGACCACCGAGAATGGCGGGCTGACGATGGGTGGCACTGAAGGGACTGTGCTGCTTACGATCAACGATGCGGACACGACGGCGTTCGATTTTGTCAGGGGTGTTTATGATATCGAGGTTATCGACTCGGATGGAATAGTTACGCGCCTCGTCGAAGGAAACGTCGAATTGAGCAAGGAAGTAACCCGATGACCGATATCGTTGAAGTAGAAGGTCAGCAACTCGTTCAGAGTGACGCTCGCGAGTGGCAGACGGTCGAGATTATCAGTGCAGGACCGCCCGGCCCTGTGGGACCTAACATGCCTGCCAGCGATGGCGACAGGGCACTCGGTGCTCCAGGCATCGGGTGGGCCGATTTGTATCTGAGCTACGCTGCCAAGATAGACTACGGCAACGGAGACCTGATACTTCAGCACAGCGATCACAAGCTCACATTCACGGGTGGGAGCAACGGCTACGCGTTCGACGCGTTAGTAGTCCCCACCGCGAACGACGTAGGCGCGCTTGGCACAGCTACGGAGTCGTGGAGCGACCTCTTTCTCGCTTCTGGCGGCACAATCAATTGGTCGAATGGCGATATCACACTTACTCATGCTACGAATGCACTCGCGTTCGCGGGCGCGGCCAATGGGTACTCGTTCGACGCACTTGTGAAGCCAGCCACCAATGACGCAGGCGCGCTCGGCACTGCCACTGAGTCGTGGTCGGACTTGTTCCTGGCGTCGGGAGGCGTGATCAACTGGGATAACGGGGATGTGACTGCTACGCATGCCGCCAATGCGCTGGCGTTTGCAGGCGCGACCAATGGGTATTCCTTCGACGCTGTTGTGAAGCCCGCCACCAATGACGGCGCAGCTCTCGGCACTACGGCCCTCATGTGGAGCGATCTGTTCCTCGCTTCCGGGGGCGTGGTCAACTGGGATAACGGGGATGTGACTGCTACGCATGCCGCCAATGCGCTGGCGTTTGCAGGCGCGACCAATGGGTATTCCTTCGACGCTGTTGTGAAGCCCGCCACCAATGACGGTGGTGCGCTTGGCACGAGCACGGTGTCGTGGTCTGACTTATTCCTCGCGTCAGGAGGAGTCATTGGCTGGGACAACGGAGACGTAACGATCACGCACTCCGCGAACGCCCTCGCCATTGCAGGCGCGACCAACGGCTACTCGTTTGACCAAGTCATCAAGCCCTCTACCAACGACGGCGCGGCTCTTGGTTCAGCCACAGTTGCCTGGGCAGATTTGTATCTCGCCAGCGGCGGCAACATTAATTGGAACAACGGCGATGTGACGATCAATCACTCGTCGAACCTGCTCACGTTTGGTGGTGCATCCACAGGCTACGGCTTCGACGCTCCGGTGATCCCATCATCGGACGACGTGGCATCGCTCGGGACGGCATCTACGAGATGGAGCGACTTATTCCTCGCGACGGGCGCGGTCATCAATTGGGATAACGGGGATGTGACTGCTACGCATGCCGCCAATGCGCTGGCGTTTGCAGGCGCGACCAATGGGTATTCCTTCGACGCTGTTGTGAAGCCCGCCACCAATGACGGCGCAGCTCTCGGCACTACGGCCCTCATGTGGAGCGATCTGTTCCTCGCTTCCGGGGGCGTGATCAACTTCGACAACGGCAACACTACACTCACTCATTCTGCCGGAGTGTTGACGCTCGCGGGAGGCACGCTCAATCTCCCGTCCTCAGGGCTCAAGATCAACGGACTCGTGTTTGCTTCTGCCGACCCCAACGTAGACGCGCTATACGGGTGGGACGATAGTGCATCGACCTACACGAACCTGTCTGCGGCGGACGCCACGGCGATCCTCAACGCCTTCGTCGGTGACAGCGGGTCTGGCGGAACCAAGGGCCTCGTACCTGCGCCTGCGTCTGGAGACGCGACCAAGTTTTTGAAGGGCGATGGTTCTTGGGAGACCATCCCTGGCGGCGGCGATGCGCTGACAAGCAGTCCGCTGTCGCAGTTCGCGGCAACAACATCGGCACAACTGGCAGGAGTGATCTCGGACGAAACGGGGTCCGGGGCGCTCGTGTTCGCCACCTCCCCGACGCTTGTTAC
>ERZ869921.786-NODE-786-length-15809-cov-14.062524_pt1 | contig 15809 bp, 24 predicted proteins | sample MGYA00579310_ERZ869921 | MGnify/ENA primary metagenome ERZ869921 (study PRJEB32216, sample SAMN09231816) | wastewater metagenome | place: USA: Maryland | collected 2016-06-21 | study: EMG produced TPA metagenomics assembly of the PRJNA472060 data set (Reclaimed...
GTCACCTCACCCATCGATCACTCCCCTTTCTTCTCTACCAGCACTGAAAATCTGTTTCTCTGAGGATCTTCCTGAACTCCGCAATCCTCTTTTCGATACTGGAAATCCCCCTGTCCTCTCTGGATGTGTTACTTTTCCCCTCAGAGAAGATCCTGTTTTTTTCCTTCACGAAAACAACCTGCTCTTCAGAAAGCCGATCCATTTCATTGAGGATGAATAATCTAGCCTGTCTGAGTTTCCACTCGCATTGCCTAAAGTCTCCGTTGCGTTCGTCGTACTTGTTAGCGACATGACTCCAATTCATGTAGTTCTGTTTGCTTTGCTCCCGGTAGCAGATGCACGCAATTACCAGGACGGTCACGAGGCACACAAAAACCAATACCATCTCGCTCCCCTTTCTTGCTCACGGAATCGGGTCTGTGGTCGCTCTCCATAAACGCTCTGATGAACGCCGTGGCCCACTCAGCCCGCTTCGACTCTCAGTTCCACTCTCGGCATCAATCAGATCAGCCCTACGTCCAACGCCATCAAGAATGTCTAGTGCGGCACGAACCGCAGTATCGACTCGCAGATCGGAATAGGACTCAGGCTTCGCACCATCGATCAACGCCTCAAGAGTCTCGACAGGGACAGCGACAGTCGCCACAGCACGGCGACAAAGCATCTCAATGTCAGAAGACCTCAGCAGATGAACCCCCTTGGATATCGCACGACTGACATTCGCGATATCGATATCGAATGTGCGGGCGATCCACTCCTCATCAAACTTGGCGACAAACCGCAGAATCAAAATTGAAACAAGTCGATACTTATTGTCGATCCCGCCGTCATCATCAACAGCATCAAGGATGTCCTCCCAGAATGTTCGCTCAGCATCACGGAACATCTTCATCTGCTTTACCCGGACGTGATCCATCTTCTCCATCAAAACAACCATCAGAAGTCCCCTTTCGTGTCTTCAGCAAATGGGTCCCATGACTGGAATCCACTACCTTGAAACCCATCGCAATCCGACTGACCGGACAACGCGGCATTCTGGAACAGCATGTACGAACCATCCCATCGCAGCGGAACCTCACCACACGATCCATTACGATGTTTCGCGATAATCAGACTGGCCTCAGACTGATCTGCTTCCTTATCCCAAGCCCCCGGACGATTGATAAACCAAATCATGTCGGCATCTTGTTCGATCGCCCCTGACTCACGCAGGTCAGACATCTTTGGCCGCTTGTCTTCGCGTTTCTCTATTTCGCGGCTCATCTGGCAGAGAACGAGAACAGGAACATTCAATTGCTTCGCCAGATTCTTCATCTCCCTACTGATCGTGGCTACTTGCTGTTCGCGTGATATTCTTAGATCTAAAGGCTTCACGAACTGAAGATAGTCCACGACGATAAGATCCAGTCCGTCGCGTGCTTTCGCCATCCTCGCCGCAGCAGCAATATCAACAACCGTTTGTCCGGGAGTGTCGATAATCTGAATCGGGAATTCTGAAACCTGTTTTGCGGCTTTCTGTATCTCCCATATCTCACGCTCATCGAGTCGACCCTGCCGTAGGCGACTGGAATCAACCTTCCCCTGCATAGAAGCGAACCGCGATATCAATTCCCGCTTCGATTGCTCCAGAGAAATAAACAACACTCGTTTGCCGACACTCGCTGCATTCAGGATGATGTTGCAGCACAACGCCGTCTTTCCACTCCCTGATCTTGCTGCCAAGATAATCAATGAGGCTTCCGGCATACCGAACGTCTTATTGTCGAGATCAATAAACCCGGTCGGAATACCCGGAGTACGCTCCGTCTGCAATTCGCTCACCAACATCGCAAACTCCTGTGCTACAGTCGTAGTTTCGTCGCACCCCTCATCGACGATATCTTGCAGCTTCTTCGTTGCCTCTCCGATCAACTCGGAGGAATCTTCGTTGGGGTTGAAGGTGCGGTCGGCAAGTCCTGTGGCCCACGCGATAAGTTCTCGCTTCTTCCAGCACTCGACAATCGTTCGGGCATAGAACTCAGCATGGGCGGCATACGGCACGCTCGCCAAAGCTCTGAGAATGAGATCCTGATACGCTTCTTCTGTTTCTTCCGGCCAGTCATGACACGCTCTCACTAGAACCGTAACAGCATCAATCCCCTCGGATCTTTGTCGCATCCCGACCATGCAGTCATAGACCCTCCCGAGAGTCACGTCGTGGAAATGTCGTCCCCGCAGAATGCGACAGCAGAGATCAAGACAATCAGGCACCAGAAGAATCGAACCGATAACGGCTAATTCGGAATCTTCTGACTTCGGAAGTGGCTCGCTCCAGACTTTGCGATCATCCAAGATTGCCCTCCCTTGGCCTGACACCGAATTCACCGTGAACTCGTCGGTCGACCGAAGACCAGAGGAAGTCGGTCCCCGAACACAGTCGACTCACCAATCGCGGATCTGATACCTCAGCCAGCTTTCGACGATCCAAGTTCCCAGTCACGATCGTTTTCAAAGGCTGTCTCATGTCCAAGATTTCGCACAAGAGACCGCTCTGAACTTCCGTCAATGGGGCAGCACCAAGATCATCAATCACCACCAATCCGACCGTCCTGAGTCGATTCCACGCGGCCCAGTAGTCCACCGACTGAAACGTCCCATCCCGACAAAACTCCTCCACAACCGCATCGGGATTCGACCGAGACATTGCCAACTGCCCAAGCAGTTTTCGGCACGTGTACCACATCGAACCATTGATGCCATAACCAGACGAACTGGCATAAATCAACGCCGCAAAGCAGGTCTTTCCGTGACCCGGAGGACCATGCAGGTACAGCGGCCAGCCCGTCTTACGGACCTGATTCCCGACCACCTGCCACATCCGCAAAAAGGTCTTGTCGGGCGTCGCCTTGCTCGCTTCCATCGGTAGCGTTTTCTGCGCGAAGTTCATCGAAATCCATCTCTACGAAATGCTGCTCATGGCCTGTAAAATCCACCGGATCAACGCCATGCAGCCGAGGCCCAGCCCTGTCCCGATTGGCGTATTTGCCCTCGACAATTTTCGTGAAAGAGTTCTCGTTCAGGAAAAACTCAAAATCAGCCAGCCACTTGTCGCGACCCCCGCCACGACAGAAATCGCTCGCAGCCACCAACTCGATCGCACGCCGCCAGTTTTCGCGGAAGAACTTATCCCCGAGTCGAGCATTCAGCGTTCGCTCCCGAGGCCCGGTTAGTCGCTGGCATTTCTTCACGTCCGGGATCGAATTCCATGCGTCAACGACCTGCCGCATTGCCACCCTGTCGTACTTCGGAGCATCGGATTCCTGAACAGAAATTCCCTCCGAAATAGCCACCACCTCAGACTCCTTATTTGGAACCAATAAGGAGGTCTTATTAGTATTCTCTTCTCTTCTCTTCTCTTCTCTTCTCTGGTCACACTTTTTTGTGACAGGGTTGTGACAATCTTGTGACACGTTTACAGTCTTATTTGCCCTGCTCTTAGATTGACGTTTCCTCCCGTCAGCACGGGACTTAGCGTTCTTTCCGTTATGCTTGTCGAAGGCGACAAATAAGACTCCATCCTTATTTTCGCGCATCCACCCAACGCTGACTAAGGCATCAAAAAAGCCGACGCAATTAACTTTTGTGTCAATCCAGTGTGACAAAATACCGCGCACATAACCGTCTCTTGTGTGCTTATCTGCCCAAGACCAGAGCCTGTGCAGCTTCCCGATAACAGCATCAATTTCGATCCCACAAGTGGTCGAAATGACGATGACATCTGGATCGTCCTCAAGGTCAAGCCTCATGATGATGTAGTCACCAGCCATCTCAGGCTCCATCCCCTTTCTGATCCCGGCGAGCCATCATGGCGTCCGCAAAATCGTAGGCAAGATCTGCGATGTCCTTAAACGAAAGAGCACCCTTGGAGTCGTTCCTGATGACCGCAGACATCGCCTCAAATGCACAGAGATCCCTCAATGGGAGTTTGAATGACAAAGCCTTGAGGGACTCACGGACAACGCCCTGTCGATCGTTGCTGGCGGGAATCCTGTTCACTGGTTGGTCCAGTGGCCAGTCCAGAGAATCCGAATTTCTCGGCTTCAGTTCGCACCCAAAGAGATTTAGGCGAAAATCAATCTCATTCAGCGTCGATGTTCCACAGCCAGACATGCCGATCAGATCATCAGCACTTAGGCTCGACAGAGAAGCAAACGATACGAGCGAGTTTCTACGCAGGAAACTTTTGGCCCGCCCACCTAATCCGTTGACGAAATCTTCCCACGTCTTCGACATAAGAGGAAACTCCTGCATTCCGTGTACCCCGTTGAACAAATCAAATGGGGGCTTAGGGAATCGAACCCCAAGGACCAGCAGTGCGTGTAAATAACCGGAAAACCACGCATCACTCACCGACCCCCAAACCTTGCCCCTACGGCTTCGTAGCAGGGGCAAGGGATCTCAATACCATCACCGACACAGTAATGGATACACTCGAAACGGCCTGACGAGGACTCGAACCTCGGTCGGTTGGTAGACACCAACTGCTCTGCCTGTTGAGCTATCCGGCCAACTACATCCCTACTTTCTTGCCTCGGCGAGGGATCAACCGGCATGTCTTATTTCATACACAGGTCTCCAGAGCCTTAGTTATGTTCACCTTATAGATATCGCGACATATCGCGGTTGAATTCAAAGGGACCATCGTGGTCCACTCGCTTCATGCGAGACTCATCCCGGAACTTATCCTCATCGCTTCATGCGACTGTGTTAGAATGGAATATCTCCACCAGACTGAAACGGGTCCGTCTGGCTAATCACAGGCGAATCACCAGTCTCCGATCCACGCTGACCACCTGTTGAAGTTCCGCCACCTTGCCGCGAATTAAGCATCAACAAAGTCTCGCCAACAACCTTCAACTTCTGCCGCTTCTGGCCGGTCTCCTTGTCGTCCCAAGACTCCAATTGCAAACGACCTTCGATCAAGACCTGCGAACCCTTGGCGAGATACTCACCAGCGATCTCCGCTTGTTTTCCCCAGAGAGTCACGTCCACGAAAGTGCAATCATCCTTCTTCGCGTTAGTCGCCTTGTCGAACCAAGAGCGATTGACAGCCAGACCAATCTCTGTAACTGCTGAACCACTCGGCAGGTAACGAACCTGAATATCGCGACTCACGCCCCCCTTTAAGATGACCCGATTAAAACCAAGTGACATCTCACTTCACCTCTTTCAGTTCGACGTAATCAGGAGGAGATTCCAATCCGTCGATCGACCTCTTCGGCTTATTCTGAAAGCCCTTCGATTCCAGATCGTCAGCAACGGCGTCAAGCGTATCTACAGGCTTCGAACCCGGCTCCTCTTCTGCCGTCAACAGCAGAGTAGGCTCCGGGTTATCCCCCTCAATTCGCGGAATCTGCAACTCGTCAGCCAACTGGACCGTATAGCGAGAACTATCATCACGCTCATCCAGTTCGACGGCTCGCTGAACCTCAATGGACATCGGCAAAAGCTTTGTCAGACGACGCAGCGCCGTCTTCTTAGCCATCTCCTCCCAATCCGTCACCCACGGACCATTATTCGCAGATCGACTTCGCTTGCGAATCTTCTCGACTTCGCGGACAGGCAGCACCACCCTCTGAACGCCACCGCTCATCAATTCCGCCACGGCGTACACATAAAGAACCTTCCCCGGTTCAGCGACAGTCGAGGGAACATGACGAATCCGAGGCTGATCCCCCAACTCATAATTGAACTCATCGGACTCATACACGACTTCCGCAGTAACCGTCTTTAGCTGACCGGAATTCCGCACGAGATGAAGCAGACCCTTGTAACCAGGAATCAATTGACACGTCATTACACCCTTGAGCGAGTAGGGAATCAGATACGCATGTCCGAGAGCACCACACGGCTCTAAACCCAACTGACTCGCCTCAACCACGCAGGCGATGATCGACCTAGCCGAACACTCCTGTAATTTCGGGTTCACCTGAAGCGCAGTCGTCGCGACTCGAATCATTCGCTCTGGCTTCAGATGCGACGGCAAGGCCATCGCCAACTGCGGAGCCATCTGCTGCAAGAGACCCCGAAGGTTATTCATCGGATCTTTGCGAGCGATAGCCGCGTCCTGACTCTTCTGTGTCGCCAATCCCGTACTCATACAGCCATTCCCCATGTTTTCAGCGTCCGCAGAAACCTCCGAGTCCCCTGCTTATCCGCTTTGTAAGAATAAATCTTCGCTCCATTCACCAACGCAACTTCCGCATCACCCATCAGCGACTTGATCGTATTTTCGGCCCTCGCCTGCACTTCAGAAAAGAACTTCACCTGTCTTCTCGCTTCCTCCCGCTGACGATCAATCTCCTGTATGACATCCCGATCAAGCTCAATCACCTTGCCCTCTTCACGAGGGAGATTCCTCAACACTTCAGTCGTCGCCTCACTGCCATCAATCTCAGGAGGAATCTCATTCTCGACCAGCATCCAGAACTCTCCCTGAACACGAGTCATCAAGTCAACGAACCGTTCATTGCGATCCACTTCGTAAATCTTGAAGTGAAAATAAGGCGAGCCAAACAAGACAGCGATTCTGGCACGCTCAGCGTTCATCACCTTCATCTGATGCTGGACCTGAATCTGATACCCCAACGGAGGACCATCTTTCCAGTCAGCCCCCGCCCCACCGCCAGCCGTCTTACCCTCAACGATGATGTCGGAATCATCAACCATGTCGATCGTGGCAAACTGATACTTCTCCTCACCCCAGAAGATTCTGAAGTCACCTGGATTCGCCACGTCACATCCAGTCTCCATCGAGTACAACTTCGCCAAGACAGGTTCCATCAACTTGCCGATAACGAGGTACTGCTCCTCAATCACCTTGCGATAGACGCCAGTCTTTTCGGCCCAAATTGACCACGGTGAATCCCACCTAGACTTCTTGAGAATCGCCGCCGCATCCGAACCACCGATTCCACCCTTGCGAGCAGCCAACCAGTCTTCGCGATTGAGATAGTCTTTCGAGCGAGCAAAGCTGAAATCCATCAACCCTCACCCCCAAGATCAGGCTGACCCACACTTGCACCATGAATCTTCTGGTAAACCTCAAGCCGATGAACCGGGACACCGGAAGGAGCCGTGATACCCAGTCGCACTTTGCCATCTTGAACAGCGACCACCATGATTTCGATGTCATCGCCAATCTTGATGATCTCATCCCGCTGTCGAGTTAAAACTAAGATGTCACACACTCCCTTCTGAATCAGACCACATGCGGAAACCCACCCAGTCACCACTGACTGAAGTCTCACAGAAGACCTCAGCACCACGCTTCCTCAGGAGAGACGACCTGTCGTTCACAGCCGCCCGGAACCTCTCAGCAGAAACACCGAAAGTCTGTCTCGCATTCACCAACCGAGGCACACCATCGATACACCTGAGCCAGTAAGACCAAGGAACCTTCACACGCAACGGCACACTGACAGACACTAGCTTCCCCATACTTACTACCCCACTTGCGGTCAGACGAAGGAATCGCGATAACGCACTGTTTTCTGAACCAAATCCACTGAATGGTTCAGACCCAAATCCCCATCAATCATGCGTTGTCCACGACCGAGCCTTTCGCCGTAAGGTTCGCCGCGACCTCTAGATACAGACTCTGAGGGCTGAAGGTGATCTGGATTGACGCACTTGGGATGGCCGCAAGTAACACGGAATCCGCGAGTGTAGGCAGCGCCGCCCGCAAGCACCCAAGAAACTTTACGGGCCAACACTCTTCTCCCATTGACCTCCACATAGGGAGCACCGCTCGTATAACACGGTCCAATCCAGACCTGATGCTCGCCCATCTGCACAACACGCTTTTCAAAATCCGCTCTAAATTCTTCCATGAAGCACTCCTTAAATTTCGCAAAGCCATCCAGCCAAACAGCCAAAAACCACAATGAGGAGAAAAGTCATTTATTAACCCTTCGATGATGGAGGCAGTAAGTTCCAGAACAGGTGATAGGCTGAGTCACGTCCACACGCAGAGACCCACCGCCAGTCTTAGCCTCAACCTGAACCGTAGACTGTCCCACATGCGGCCCGTCACACTCGCCAAACCGAGCCTTTCCAGACGGCTCAGGTTTCGCCCGCCACCAGCCACAATTGCCGCACATGTCAGACTCAACACATCCCTCTTTCACGCTGTCCATTCCCCACTCGCTTTCATGTTGAAAAACCAGCCCGGCCACCGCACAATTGTTGACCGTACCAGCCGGGCTGGCGCTTCCTTCCATCTGTGCTATCCACACACAGACAGTCAGTTGTTTCACTTGAGCAGTTCAGCCCGCAGTTCACCGCTTGAGCACTCTGCTGTAATCGCCACGACGCCTGAACCAGTCAGTTCCGCCGCCAATAACGCCCGATTATCTGGATCAAGACCTTCGTAAAATTCTTGCGGGATCGTAAAGACACCACCGTTACCAGCGGCCTTGATGGCGATCTTGGCGACCATCGACAGCTTCTCTCCCTTGGAGAGTTTGCTGAAATAGGTTCGGCCCCATCTGGCATGATTGACGATCAGTCGAGCGTTCCCTTTGTCATCAAAATCAACTTCGATTGGAGTCCCGAGACTTCCAATCAAATCGGAGAGAACCCGCTCCGTAGCCTTCGCTGAATCACGTAACTGGTCCGACTGCTGTTTATACTTCGCGGCCTTTGAACGACAGTCGTCCAAGTTGCATAGGCGAGACTTGGCACGCTCCGCAATCTCGGCATCGGTCAACAGGTTCCTAGCGTTCTCGACAGCATCTTCAGCCCTGGCGAGATGATCGGCATTGACTTCCGGGATTGATTCACACTGCTTCAGTCGCTCACGCAGATCAGAAAGGACAGCAAGATCAGACTCACCCTGAGAGATCTTGCTGAGTGCCCATGCGTATTTACTGCGACCAACCTCCAGCAAACCGTTAATCTCTACCTGCCGAGACTCCAGAGCAAGAATTCTCTGTCGAATCCCATCAGCCTCAACCTTGAGTTCCTGTTCCTGCTGAACGACCCCGTTGGCAATCCGTTTGAGATCCTCGAAATCACACTTCTCAGTAGACTCGGCAAGGGCAATCTTATTTCGCAACAAATCACACTGCTCAACCGCTTCAGTGTACCGCTTTGTCGCCAGTCGCTGTTCAGACAGAAACGCCACCGCCGCTTCATGCTTCTGCCGCAAGGATTCCATATCAAAATCTGCATCGACGACCACGCCCTCCAGCGACTTCTGAATCGCCACAGCCTCATTGGTGTAATGTTGCGACTGCTGTTCTTTCAAGCGACTCGCGGCTTCAAAATCCCGCTTAATCTTGGCGGCCATCTGAACTACATCATCACCTTCGATTGACTCAGGTGAAACTACTTCATCAAACAGCGACCTGTCGTCGACAACCCCATGAAATAGCTCAGGACGAGCAACGGCTTTGGCGACTCGTAACAGAGCCTTAGACCGGCGCCGATCCGCAGCCACATCATCCTTCTCTTTGGGATCAACTAGATCGGCTATCGAAAACTCATCATCCAAAGTTTTCACCGAAAGCTCGCCACTGAACCGAGCCACCTGCCCCACACTGATACGAGTACCCCACGGAGTTTCTACAGATCCGCCCTTCAAAGCACCGCGCTGTTTTTCGAGCTTATTCCCCTTCTTCCCGAGCGAAGCCTCAACCGCTTCAATCGCCGTGGTTTTCCCGTGGCCATTCTTGCCCTTGAAGACCACCAAACCCCCGTCTTTGGGTACAGGAATCGTCAATTCTGGAATCGGACCAATGTTCCTGATCGTCAAGCTATCCTGCGAGACAGCGACTTCTTCAACTTCCTGAACAGCACTCATCAAAAGTCTCCTTTCGTAATCCGATCCCATTCACTCCCGGCGCGTAGAATCACACAGACTCCATAAACCAGCACGCCCAAAAACCCAATCGCCCACACTAGAACCAAACACGCGAAGCCATCCATGACTCACCCCTCTGTTATCACGATCCGAGTTGCTGCAACTCCACACCGGCCATTGGATTTCCGGGAAGCGACACGCACCCTTCGGAAAACTTCTGTGCTTCAGCCAACCGATCCGTGACGACACGCAGATAGCGATCGTCAATTTTTGGACGACCACGCGAATTTGCAGGAGACGACAAACCCAAGAGTTCAAGCTGATGCCATGTCGTCTTTTTCTGCGAGACCATCTTGGAGAGGGCGTTATAGTGCGGAGCACACAGACCACGCACTACAACACCGCTGGTTGCGCAACCGCACCGACTCGCACGCACAACCAGATCAGTTTTTTGGTTGCCACCGTCACACTCTGGCAGAGCGTCGATTTCCTCTGGAGTCAGATTCAGGACTTGCCGCTTTTTCTGTTTTGGTCTCGTTCTCAAGATCAATCCCCCATCGGTTCAGGAGTACCTCCCGAGCCAGCTTCATGCGTTTCTGATGTTCTTTGGGACTACACCGCTTCACGACCTGTTGCGGATTCAACGCAGCTTCAGTGCATCGTCGTTGAAACTCTTCGATCCACTCAGGAGAGGTGAACCAGAGCTTGCCCACTCTCGTTGCGTTCAATCGCACGCCATTCACCCCACGAGTGATCCATCTCCGAATCGTCGTTGTGTCTGGACTCTTCCCGTTATGCTTCGGGAGTAACGACCGGACCTCAGAGACTGATGCTAAATTCATACAGGATTCAATTTTGATTTATTTGTGATTCATACAATATGAACTCTGTGTTGAGAAAGATATCGGCGGGAAACGAATCCGTCAACAGAAATCCGCTCAGAATTTCTTTTAATTCCGCTTGACTGACACAAGTCTTTTCCTTGAACGGGATACTGTCACGTGATAGAAATACACTATATGGCATTCACGTGGACAGGATGTTCAAACTGGGTAAACAAGGTATGGAGAGTGATGAAGAAGAAAGTGGTCAGTGACGAAGAGTTCAACTTTGGAAAGAACGCCGTTGCTAAACGACGAAAGACGTTTACGTTGGCGGCGCTCAAAAATCAGATGGAGACACTTCAGGGACTCAACATCGATTTTCAGGCAGCGGTCAGAGTGGCAGAAACGCACTCAATCAAGGAAGTCATGGTTGACGGAGCAACCAAGTTCGATAGGGCCATCATTGACCTAATTACGTATATCACGAACGTGCGAATGGGCATCGCTCGTATCACTCTTGGCGGATCAACACCCGATCAACTCGCCAAAGCTGCGGCGGTCAGCGGACCACTCAAGCGGAAATGAGAGACAAGAAAACTCGTCATGAGTAGACACAATGCCCGATACCTCTTTTAACACCCCGAATAAACAGCAGCCCAATTTCCGTTAGTCACTGATGCGTAACACTTAGCGAGCGAGAAAACAACCGGAACAGCGAGACTCTTAATCAGTAGGTTCAAGGTTCGAGTCCTTGTGGGGGCACTGACGCAAGTCAAGAATCTCAATACTGTTAGGTCTCTCCGCTAGTAATAAAACAAGTGGATTTCTGAGGTAAATCAGCGATAAGCTGAGGTACTTTTCAAGGAGGCCGACGATTAAGCTCCCGAACTATTCCAACAATGGCGACGGTCGAGCATACGTTTACCATCGCTCTATCCCCAATAAGTCACGCAGGTTATGGCTTGGAGAGTACGGTTCAACCGAGTCAATCGCCGAATACGAACGATTCATTCGTAGGCTGAGGGAATCTGAGCAGGATGCCTCAATCCCCACTCATCGTTACATGACGGTTCTGGAGATCGCATGTAAGTATTTCGAGCACGCCGAGGATTATTACCGGTCGAATCCGAACGAGTTTCGCAGCGTCCGTGATGCAGTCGCAGGCTTCGTGAGGCACTTCGCTGAGGTAAATGGAGACGAAATAGGCCCGAAAGCTCTACTGGCGTATCAGGAATCTCTTGTCGAGAGAAATCTCGCCCGCACCACGGTCAACCAGATGGTTGGCAGGGTGAAGCGAATGTTCAAGTGGGCATCCAGTCACGAATACATCCCCCCAGAAACGCACCATAAACTCCTGTGTGTAGAAGGTCTCAGGAAAGGAAGATCCAAGGCTAAAGAACCACGCAAGATCCTTCCTGTGCCACTCAGCGACTTCCAGGCACTTCTCCCGTTCCTTTCACCTCCAGTCCGAGCAATGGCACAGATTCAATTCCTGTGCGGTATGCGCCCCGGCGAAGTTTGCGTCATGCGAGGAATGGACATCGACAGGAATTGGCCGATCTGGATCTATCGCCCAGCCAGCCACAAGGGAGCATGGAGAGAGCACATACTCGCCAAGGCCATCCCTAAGACCGCCCAGACGATTCTGAAGCCTTTCTTACGAGAAGATCCAACCGAGTACCTGTTTCGCCCAGTGGACGGTAAATCGTGGTCAATAGAGTCGCAGGCTAAACCGGACAGAACTACGCCGATCTACCCGTCCGAACTACGGTCCAAGGCAGCCAGGAAATTACAGAGAGCCAACAAACCAAGTCGACTGAAGCCTCACTACTCAACCAGTTCCTACGGCAAGGCGATCATCTATGCCTTTGAGGCAGCATCAAAACGAGGCGTGGAAATCCCTCACTGGCACCCAAACCAACTGCGCCATGCCATCGCCACAGAGATCAGAAAGTCTCTCGGGCAACAACAGGCGCAGTTATGGTTAGGACACCTACATCTTTCGACGACTGGAATCTATGCCGAGAAACAAGTCTCGGAACTATTTTCAGTCGCCGAGAGACTAGACGCTATGTGGGCCGACAGCGGAGCCTTTTTAACCTCAACCGAAAAGACTTCGACACCAACTGGCCATAGCTCGCAAGAAAAAGGCTAGCTGCCAAACGGTTGGTTGGCCCAAATAACACCGACCCAGACACGGACACCACCACGTACGCGAAACCATTCATGGTCTCATTCATCAGACTAACTCCTGATGCCCCAGATACACCGAAGGGGGTGTGGCCGAGAGATAGCGACTCCCGAAGATCCGAAATGAAGTGGTCCACAATAATGACTCACGTTTAGCCCGCAGTCAACGTGGCACCAATGGACAAATTATGAGCAAGAAGTCGCATTGACTTTCAGATCACTGGTACGTACGAATCATAATCGCACAAAAATCAGTACAGCCGCATCGTCGCATCCATATACAACAGTTTGGTGTTTATTTCTCGGTGAATACAATGCAGCAGATAATCTTCCGCATGATTAGCAGATGGATTAGAACGGCATTCGAGCGATCAATAGAAAGACGAGCGTATAGAACGCTCAAGAAGAAAATCAGCGAAAAAGAGAGGAGATGATGAAACAGGTCACGCCAGAGTCTTCGAAATTTGATTTCAACTGCCCATCGTGCGGCAGGCTTATTAAAGGCATCCACACTTCGTATGTTGGAAGCAAGGCACATTGTAAGAAATGTAAGCAGCCAATCACGGTTCCGTCACCACCGGAAACGACAGAATCCAATGAACAACATCGATCTGTAGAAGAGAGTGAAGCTGCCGATATAGAGCACTTGCCCACCGAAGAGAAATCTCATTTACCAAACCAACTAAATAGAGTCGTTTACTTGGGCGTTACAATAGCATTCTGTTTCATGGTCATCGGGATCATCTACTCAATCCAGTCGCAGATTTCTTTGTCCGCAGAAAATAAACAACTAAGGGCAGATATGAAAAATGCGAAAATTGCAGCAGAGAACTCAAAATCTACAAGAGTGATGGAGCAACTCAAATACAAGTCTCCGAACCCAGAAGGACTTGAAGAAGTTCGGGATTGGCTCAGGGAAAACCTTCATGCGCCAGAGTGGTACGAAATCTCCTACTGCCCACCAAACTCTGCGAAACAGTATTTCAAAGATTTACTCGATTCATACGACAAGGCCAAGGTCGGGCCTGAAAGAAAAGATCTTGAAAGACTTTTAGTTCCAGACGGCGCGAGGCCGCTTTTCGAAAAAGGATACTTCAGGGTTTCAAAAGTTACCATTCGCTCACAGATACCAGCAGGTGGTTTCGTAAAAAACGATTTGTATTTCTACAATGCCACAGAAACCAATGGATCACTGAGCGTAATACAGGCCTATCCACTGAACGATCTCAAGAACAGTGACGATACATTTGAAAAGGCCGTGTATTCATGGCTCTTGGATTCAATCACAAAAGATCTTAGCGGAACAGAAATAGATCTTGGCTCTACAATTCACCGCTAATTTCGCTTCGGCCACTTCTTTCGCTTCCGCTTCGCCTCTTTCTTCAGCCGAATCTCAGGCACACCAGAAGCGCGGAACGCCTCAGTCTTCAATTGGTTCATCAGGACTTCCGCAGGTCCGTTAATCTCAGTCTCACCACGCTCCCACCTCTGGATAGTGCGTCTATCGACTCCCATCTGTATTCCCAGTTCCAGCTGGGTGATACCGAGCACAAGACGAATCTCTTTAATTAAAACGCCATTCATCGGCGGATTCCCCAGAAGTACAGGTCATGCGTCTTTTCGTTGACCTCGAATTCGTGCTCACTGAATTCGTCTTCAACACTCAGCGCCGATCGAACATCGTCTTCGGTGATATTCCGGTAGTAGTTCGCCCACTCATTTGAGACCAGCCGCAACAGAGGCGCAGACTGCGGCTCGCAGTTATATGTTCCATGCTCCTTACGGCCAGTAGTCGCGCACGAAAACGCCATCAACCCGCAGCAGCAAGTCAGGCGAACCATGTTGCGCAAAGTCCGACGCCAGAACATATCATGCTCTAGACACTCAGCAGAAATTACCGTTTCATACTGAAATCCGGCGTCAAACAGATGCCCAGGACAAACGATATCGACATTCTTTCCATGCGCGATATCGACCCCTGTATACCAGAACGGATACTCGAACACGCCGCGAAGGTTCCCATTCACATCCAAAGAGCCAACGTCCAGAACCTTCACGTCACGAAAGTGATCTGGGAAACGCTGCTTAACACGCTCGAAAAACTGACGTTGTTCAGGATGAGCCACATTCAACCCCTTGCAAAAACTTCCAGTGTCGCCAGAATCTTGTCTCGAAACACACGCATGCTGCCACGAGCATCTCCCCGCTCGATCATGCGGCCCCGATCAATACGTCCGCTCAGAACAGAAATAACCGCTCGACTAAAGTCAGACACGTTATCGCATAAATACCCGTCAACTCCATGTCTAACCTGCTCAATGAACCCACCCAACCTTGAGACAATCGGCACACACCCTGCCCTCTGTGCCTCACAAACAGTCCTGCCGTATGTCTCAGTAACGGAAGTCGAGTAGATCATCATATCCCACGCATTGAATCGCTCACGAGCTTTCCATGACGGACGCAGGAACGACACCCTCTCACCAAACAGATCCCACAGTTCACCCTGAATGGATTCGGGAGCACCGACGAACTCATACGTCAGGTCCGGCTGAGTCTCTTTCAGATGCCGATAGACAGGCAGGACATCCTCTTCCTTCCACTTACCAGCGTGAGGCGTGCAGATCCGCCCCACAAGCCCAGGATGCCGCCCAATGACCGCAGCGTGCGGAGCCAGCGGAACAGGCTGGTACAGCACAAACCGCTTGTCAAAACCAACAACATCAGCCAGGTACTCAGATACACAAAAGGCCACATCACATCGCTTGCTTGTCGCCGCGAACTCCTTCAGAGCCGAATGCTGATAGAAGATCGAAACCGCATTGGAGGGCAACGCCTGTGGAAATATCGTCTCGGGAGTGTTATGGAAGATAATCACATCGGGCTTGAATTCGTAAATCGCCTCATCAGGAGTCTTATGCCCCGTGAAAATGTGACACCCTTCAAAAGCC
>ERZ869921.787-NODE-787-length-15789-cov-3.699631_pt1 | contig 15789 bp, 31 predicted proteins | sample MGYA00579310_ERZ869921 | MGnify/ENA primary metagenome ERZ869921 (study PRJEB32216, sample SAMN09231816) | wastewater metagenome | place: USA: Maryland | collected 2016-06-21 | study: EMG produced TPA metagenomics assembly of the PRJNA472060 data set (Reclaimed...
TTCGGTTGTGCTATCCCCTACTGTCGAACGACTGTTCGATTCCATCGGGTCGAACGCTTGTTCGATTCGGTTGGTCGAACGGTTGTTCGATTGACCCCAGTTTCGATGATGAGGAATCCGGGGGGGGTACCCCTCCCCCCTCCCCCCTACCATCTGGTAGAGAGATGTTTCAGTACAGGGGTGTCTTTACTCTCCCTATGTGGGAGTCGAGTAGAGGTCTCCACGAGTTGTCTGCCTGCCATCACGAGGTCGGGCCACTCTGCGTCTAGAGACGTCACGATGCCGCGGAGGCTTCTACTGGACTACCACCCTGAGGAGGGTTGCAGTGAGCGTGATCAGCGAGTGGCTTGAGGGCCAGCGGGATTGGGTGGCCTCTCGACCTGTTGTTGAGAGGCCTGCTATCCGGCAGATTGATCTCTCTGCCCAGGATGAGTTGGGTGACCCGATCGGCTTCCACTACGAGGGGAGCGAGTGATGGCTACTCCGCTGATCAGTGAGTTGAGGGTCGGGCAGTGGGTACGCGTTGTCGACGGGCCGTTTGTCGGCGCTGTCGGGCAGGTGATTCGGGAGTACACCCAAGGGGTGATCCTGGTCGACCTCGAAGGTGGGTACATTCCGGTCAACTACCGACCCGAGGAGTTGGCCCTCCGATAGGTGTCGAGTGGAGGTCTCACTGGCGGGCTTGAATGCCTGACCGTGTGAGGCTTCCACTGGGTACCTATCGAGCGAGGAGGCTTCGAGAATGCGGGTCGTCAAGATCACCAAAGACAAGGCGACAGTCGAGCTGTCGTTCGATGAGGTCGAGCATCTCGGCATCGAGTTGTCCAATCGTGACAGCTACGACTGGTGGCAGGCGGTGTGGGAGCCAATGCTCCAACTGCGCTCTGACGCCGAGAACGAAGCTGCGGACGAGGCCGAGTTGCTCCGCATCGAATCGCCCCACCCGACAGGAGCGGGGCCTAGGCGTTGAGTAGAGATCACCAGCAGCGGGAAGGCGGGCTGGTGGTCTCTACTGAACGACTAGGGCGAGGAGGCTCTGATGTTTGCAGCAACCGCGTTAGCGCGGTACGCCGACGGTGCATTCACCATCACTGGGTGGGGCATCGTCTTCGCCATAGGACTCGCCCGCATCACAGGAGGCACCTGATGCCTGAGCGCATCGAGGTGATTGTTCACCTCAACGGCAACAGCCAGGGAGTCGCTACCGGCAGTATTGCTGCTGATATCTGGCAGCGGTTCATGCCGGTTGAACCACCAGCATCAGTCGAGCAGGTTTCTTCCGGCGGCGCGTGCGTCGCCGACGACGACCTGTCTGTCACGGTGTACCCGTGAAGGTCGGCCAGCGAGTCTGCGTCTACCCTCGATGGGATGGCCCCCACGGTCGCGAGGTCGGGCGAGTCGAGGAAATGCACACCGATGACCGCAACCGCCTGCGGCTCTCTCATCAAGGCCCTTACCGGGTCGCCCTCGTGCGCTTCTCTGGGAAGACAGGCCTCTTCGCCTTCAGCGTGTCCGAGTTGATGGAGCTGTCCGAGCCAGACCCCGGCAAGCCAGGAGATTGCGGATGAGCTACGACGACCCGCATCTCTCCTACGAGGAGGCGATGCTCGACATCCGCCACGAGCTGGTCAGCGACTACGCCGACTACGCCAGCGAGTGCGCCGAGACCAACACCGAGCCGATGCCGTTCACCATGTGGCTGCGCGACCCGGTGCAGTGCGACCAGGAACTCGCCGTCCCGTTTATCGACTGGGTGGCATCACAACACTGACCATTGGGTGGAATCTCCCCCCGGCCCCCATCTCTGCGTGGGGAGGTTCCACCGAGTGGTCGGGTCGAATCAGCGTTGCCGTCCACGTTCTGAGGACGCTGGCAAACGAGTCTCTCAACCTACATTGGGGCGGGCTATCCCGTGACTGACCTTCGGTTAAGCAAGTAGGAGCCAGGCAGTCGGCGGTACGCGCCTGACCTGCGGTCAATGGAGTCTCAACCGCCAGAGGTGGCGACCACAGGCTCAGCAATGAGCGCACCTGGCACATGGGGTCCGGCCCGGCCACTCGAATATCGTGAATGTTGATGTGATGCGCCTTCGCCACCGACAACAGAGCAGTCCTGGCTTGTCTAGCCAGGATCGTGCCGGGGTCTGGTGATGGGAGCTGGGGTTCGATCGCCCCAAGGACCTGCGATGAGGTGAAGACTGCTAGCCCGGACTCGGCCAAAAGCGGGGGACGGTAACGGCTGAGCGGACAACCTTTCTAGGGGGGCGTCTGTGACTCACCAAACCGCGTGAAGGGCATCACATGAACATTCACGGCTACTGTTCTCCTCGAAAGGAGGATCATGAAGAAGATCATCATCACGGCGCTCGTCGCACTCAGCCTCAGCGCCGCATCGTGTGACCCGACACCCGGCTGCTTTCCCCGCACCGACCGTTACGGCAACACCATCATCGAGTGCCGCTAGAGCGCTGACGTGAACACCCCGAGGATCAACGGGCCTCGGGGTGTTCTCGCGAGTGCTCTCAGTGAGTCTCGATGTGATGTTCTCCGTCCTCCTTGACTTCGGTGAGGGATGGCCTAGTAGCGGGCGTAGTACCCCCGTGAACGTGAGAGCGAATGGCGAGAGGCACGACCCGTCCAATGCAGGGCGGGCAACGCTGGCTACGGGATGACAGCAAGGCTCCACTGTCCCCGGTTCTCCATAGGTCGCCACGACGGAGAGCATCACATCGACACTCAGGAGGAACGCATGACACCACGCAAGGCAGACATCATCGCGACCATCCTTGGACTCGTGTCCCTGGCACTGGTCATCGGCTTCCTCTGGAAGTGGGCCATCTGGGGCGCGAGTAAGAACATCGGCATGGCCTGCTGCTTCACCGCGGCCATCCTCGCCATCATCGGTTGGGTGCTGGCGACCACGAACTTCAAGAAGTAAACACACCGGGGCGTCCCTCAGCGGCAACGCTGAACGGGGGGCTGGCCGATCGCAAACGCAGGCGATGTAGGTCGCCTGACGCCCCGGCTCGATCTCCTGAGGAGGAGCAATGGACACACTGTTCACCAGCGACCTCATGGCCCTACGCAAACGGCGTGCAAACGTCGGGCGAGAGCTGGGGTCGATGCGACTCGCTCACCAGCGCCGTCGGCGCTACAGCCCCCAGACAGAGGCGCTCATGAGTCAACTCCGACGCACCTTCCTCCACCTCACCGTGGTGGAGTTGCGACTCACAGACAAGGTGACGCCATGATTCGCCAAGGTGACCTGTTCCTGAGCGGCAAGAGCAAGAAGCCCATCGTGGTTGTGTGGTCCGACCGCACCTCGTTCCTGGCGAGACACCCCAACAAGACGGGGGTGACGCTCCACGAGTACGCCGACGCCGAGGGCTGGCAACAGGTGCCGCCGACGCCGAGGGAGGAGTGGCTCGTCTTCATCGACTCCAGGGGCTACCCCTCGATGGTCACAGCGAACTACGCCAAGACCTTGAAGTCGGAGGCCGCCACGACCTACTTCCTCGCCCCGATGCCCGGTCCCGACCAGTTCAAGAAGGTGCCATGAAGATCGAGCTGGTCGTCTGCTTCGATGACGGCTTCCACGAGGGCGACAACACGCCCAGCATTGCCCAGGACGTGATCAACGAGACGCGCAAGCAGCTCGGCCGCTCCTACGGGACGGCTCTCGTCTCCATCGACTGCCACCGCCACGCGCTCCGCTGGGAGCGCGGACAGTGAGCGCACCGCTGGCCGCCCTACTCGTCGGCTGCTTCTGGGCAGCCTGTCTCGCTCTCGCCTACTGGAGCTTCATCGACTAACCCAATCGCTGATGTGAACCCAAGAATCAGACAGTCGCCCCCTCCTCAGGCTGCCGTGGTTCTTGGGTTCTCATGAACGATTGGAGGAACCATGAATGCTTACTAAGAGAGACCAGGTAGCAATCCGGGCCGCCCTCCGACTGGTCGGCGACGAGCGCTACACCTGCGGGTCAACGCACCCCGGCGATTGCTGGCACGCGTTGGTCACCAACTTCTACGGGTTCGACGTCATCGTCACCCAAGTTGGCGGATACACCGACCAGGAGATGACCGTCGAGTGGTTCTCGTCTCGCGACTGGGACGGCGTTCGGCTGTTCGATCAGATCGAGACGCATCACTTGGAGATGGACGAACTGTGGCCGACGATGCACGACGCGGGCGACTACAGCCCCGAGTTCATAGAGGAGCAACTGTCATGGATGCAGTGAGAATCCCCGACCCCAGAGCACCCCGAGCGGGCGACCGATTCGTCGGCCGCCCCGACAAGGGGATCATCGAGATTCTCTGGGCCGAGTACGACCACTTCCTGGCTCAACATCCCGATTTCCCAGTGCCGACCGTCCATAATCGGCAGGCGGCGGCGATGTGGATTCCAGCGCCCCCCGTGCCGGAGTTCAAGTACGTCATCCTTGGCAACGATGGGCAACTCGACTTCGGCGACACGCTTCCACCGGAAACCCACGTCCACTTCGTGATCGCCTGCGAGCTGCCGTGGAGGTGGAAGCTGTGACGCTGATGACCTTGAAGGACGGCTCGCTCGTCTCGCCCGGCGTGATCGCTGAGAACGACGTCGACCTCGTGTTGCGAGGCGTCGAGTACGGGTTCGGGCTGGACGGCCCGCAATCACGGTGCTTGTACGCCTACAAGCACGGCCACTCGGCGTTCTTCCTCAACAAGGACGACCCCGACGCCGACCCCGTCAAGTACATGGCCGACCTCGTCGAGGAAGTCACCGACTTCTTCACCTGGCTCGTCCGCCCCGAAGGAAAGCTGCGCTGGAAGAACGGCGCGCTGATCTTGGAGACAAAGACATGACCTACTGGAGGGCCACATGGAAATCGAAATAGGCCTCTGGGTCAAGTCCGCCCAGAGCGGCACCGTCTACGAAGTCACAGCCGATGCGAGCAGATCGCATGGCGCTGGCTACTGGCAGTTGACAGTCCGCGAGCCAGGCCCACTCGGGGCGCGGCGGCGCTCCGTAGGGGAGAACACGTACATCTTCGCAGCCTGGATGGGTCTGAACTGTGAGATCGTCCGCCGACCGTCGGCAACACCGCCGTCAGGTGACGGCGAGATGTTCATGCTCGTCGCTGACGGGCAGGGCGGGGTGCTCGGCCAACGACTCCACGACGGCACCATCGACGAACTCGTCGAGTGGGCCTCAGCGCTGTGCGCTGAGACGCCAGCCGCGATCGTCGAGTGGTGGGGTTGCGACCCCCAGTTGTACGACGAACGCGGCGAGATCATCGGACTCGACTCATCGCCCGACATGACCGCCGTGCTGATGGATTCAGCACTCGTATGGGCGGAGACCTGAGAGGAAGGAACACCCGTGTCAATCATCGAAACAGCACCCGTGGTGCTGGAAGGGATGTGGGGGGTCGAACCTGACCCCCTGATCATCGAGAACATCGTCGGCTTCGGCGTCGAATATGAGATGTTCGAGGACAACGACAGCTACGGCGACGGCGACTACTGCTGCACGGACTGCAACGGCCCGCTCGACGAGTGGGACGAGAATCACCCCCGCTCCGTTGAGCTGCGTGGCATCGTCGGTCGGTTCTTGTCGTCGGCTAAGGCTGCCGGACTCACCAGCTCCGACTACCTCCACGACTACCACTGCAACTGCGAGACGTGCAGCTACACCCGTTCTGAGCCGATCATGTGCTCTCAGGCCGACGGCACCGTCGGTGCGGAGATGGTGTCTCGCATCTTGCGCTGCACCAACCCCGACGACCTGGACGAACTGGGTCGCTGGGTGGACTTCATGCAGGAGTGGAAGAACTCCGGCGGCTGGATGCCCGACGGTCGCGCGAGCTGCGGCAACCACATCCACGTCGAACGCCTGCCAGGGGTGTACGGCCAGGACTACGCCGAAAGAGCGGTGGGTGCTGCGTACGTCGCCTACGACTGGCGGGTCGTCGCTGACGGTGGGTGCGGAGCGCTGCGTGGCTACAACCGCAAACCCGGCACCGGCGACTGGTCCTACGGCACCGGCTCCACCAACTGGGGCCGACGCCGCACGCACACCGTCGAGCACCGCCTGTGGAACACCCCGCGAGACCCTGAGCGTCTGTGGGTCCATGTCGGACTGTCGATCGCTCTCACGCGCTGGAGCATCGCCCGCCGCGGAATCTTCATCCCCAGCCACTCGCTGGTCAGTGAGTTCCACGCTCACATCGACGACTTCAAGCGCGACGTCATCGCCTACCTGCCTGACGACGCCCGGTTCCAACCGGCCGAGCAACTGCTCACCGATAACCTCGTCAACTACTGACGAATCACGACGAGGCTCCGGCCTCGTGGAAAGGAGACCACTATCTGTGGAATCGCAGGTTTCATAATCGCCGATGAGGACTTCGGCAAGATCGACACGGAACGCATGACGTCCGTGTTGGCCACGCTGATGAAGTCCCGCGGCACCGACGCAACTGGCGTCTGCACCGTCAGCCCCAAGGGCAGGGTGGAGCTACGCAAGGAGCCTCGGGCGGCCGACGTCTTTCTCGCCGGTCGCAAGGGCATTGGGCGATCCGCCCAAACGGCTCTCATCCACACCCGTGCGGCAACGCAGGGGCGTCCCGAGAACCCGCTCAACAACCATCCCATTCGTTACGAGAACGTCATCGGCATCCACAACGGCATGGTCCGCAACGATGACGACCTGTTCGAGTTGATGGGCTGGGAGCGCAAGGGCCAGGTGGACTCGGAAGCGATCTTCGCCTCCATCCACCACAACCCCGTCCTGAAGGACGGGTTGGAGGCCATCGACGCCGGATGGGCCATCGCCTGGATCAACCAGCAGATCGAACCCCGCACGTTGTGGCTGGCCCGAGGCCGCACCAACCCGCTGTTCTTCGGTCGCACCAAGGCTGGGTCGACGGTGTTCGCCTCCACCAAGTCCGCGGTCGAAGCCGCGTTCCGTGCTGGCGGCATCAACGTCGATCCCAAAGAGAACTACGTCGTCGAAGCAGCCCAGGGTTTCCTGGCGTGCGTCGGCGTCGATGGGAAGATGGAGGAGTTCGACAAGTTCGACTACAACGGCCTCCACGCCGTGTCGAAGCCGCGCACCTACGTCACTCACTACGGGGGCGGCTGGGACGGCGACACCGACTGGGAGCGGGCTGCGGCTGACTTCGCCGCATCGAGGGGCGGTGGGACGCCGGGAAAAGCCGCAACACATACCGCCCCACACCCGCGGAGCGGCGGCGGCGGAACTCTCGTGCCCAACGGCACCGAGCGCACCAGGCATGAAGTTGGCCACGGCCTGATCAAGGAAATCATGATCAACGGCGTGTGGCATCGTCGTGCGGAGCAGAACAACGGCATCGCCCTACCCCAGGTCGACCATGCCAGCGAGCGCGACAACGTCGTCGACATCGACAAGCCGCACTTCCGCACCCCCGAGCGGGGTGATGTGTCGAAGATCGCACAGGAAGGCGACCGCATCGAGATGCGAGTGCGGACCTCCATCCGCACCGCCGACGAGACGACCTTCACCGGCACGGTTCTCTCCGTGGGGGAGCACACGGCCGCCGTCGAGTGGGACGCGTGTTCGATCCCGCTCGGTGCCCCCTACTCGATCATCGGGCAACTTGCCCAGACAGGAGCGTAAATGCCCCGACTCACACCACCACCCACCGTCAGGTACATCGACCCACCGAGATTCATCTCGGTGGATCGAGTCCGATCAGCAGCCGACTCGATCCGCTCACTCAGTGACGTGCTGGCGGAGACGCCCTTCCCTGCTGTGGAAGAGGTCGAGGCTTTGCCGTCGGCGTCACTGCGGACCTTCGGGTTCGAGTTGGAGTACTCGGCGAAGGCGCTCGACACGCTTCGCGGGCTGTACCGCGAGGGCATCACACGGATGGATCGCTTCCATCGCTACCACTGCGACTGCGAACACTGCTCCGTCGTCGACATCGGCTACGGCCAGGCACCACTGCTGCACGCACAAACCGACTCGACGGCGGACGGCGAGTTCATCTCCCGTGTGTTGAACGACTGGAACGAGCTGCGCCAGATCACCGAGCCGCTCACCCGGATCGCCTCGGAAGTTGGGGCGCAGACCGGGCCGCGATGTGGGCTACATGTCCATGTCGGGGCGTTGGGTTCCAACGACATCGACAACCTCACCCTGTGCGCCTACCTGGCGTACGAGCGGTTCTTCATCGAGATCGTCGCTCCCGGTCGCTCGCAGCAGAAGCGTGACATGAACACCACGCTGATGCAGGCGCTGCGGCAGTTTGCCGTCGACAACTACAGCCCCGAGAATGCGTGGAAGGACCTCTCCCGCTCCTCGCTGGGCCAGACGTTGCGGGCGGTCATCGCCCGCGACCGACACGTCGACCTGAACCTGTCTCGCTACCGGACGTTCGAGTTCCGTTCGTTCAACGCGACCAACGCAGCGTGGCGCATCGAGCTGGCCGCGAGGATGTCGGTGGCATTCGTCGCCGCCACCCCCGAACTGGTTGCTCTCGTCGAGAAATCGCTGAGAGGTTCCAAGGCATGGCCGGAAGGGTGTGACTCACCGTGGGGCGAGATCGCACGACCGGGTTGGTCGCAGTTGGTTGCCCCGCATCCGACGAAGAAGCCGACCGTCACGATGGACGAGTTCGTCGACTGCCTCTCCGCAGTCGACCCCGAGCTGCGTCCACTCATCGAGCGCCAGCGCAGCTACATGCGTGCCCGTTGGGCCAAGACCATCTCCTGAGGCAACGGTCAGGAGATCGGGCCGTCGAGGGTCAAACCTCGGCGGTCCACCGCCGCAAGGCGCAAACCCGCGTCATCATCCCGATGTCGCGGTGTGTCACCACAATGAAGGAGACTGACACATGTTCGAGCAGAACGATGTCATCACCGACGGCACCACCACGGCGACCGTCAAGTACAGCTCGGAGACCTACGTGGTCGCCGAGACCGCAAGCGGCGAGTTCGTCATCTCCGCCGCCGACCTGGGCAACTGGAGCAAGGCAGTGGAGGCCGCACCGGCCTTCGCCATCCTCCACCCCTTCGTCGTCTACCGCCTCGACGGCACCCGCGTCGACGGCTACGCCGACCGGAGCCGTGCGATCCGCCGCAACACGCGTCGCTTCCCCAACGGCTTCATGCTGGTCGACTGCAACACCGCAGAGCAGACCCGCATCGGCTAGTCAGCCCACCGGCTGACGCAACAACCTCGGACGACCGGACCGCGTAGGTATATATACCTACGCGGTCCGGCACCGAAGAAACGAGCAACGCAGTGAGCAAGACCGTAGTCCTCCCAGTGGGAGACCCCGAGTACACGCTCTCGGTCACGATGAGCGACCAGGACATCTTCCGGGCCGTCAATGCGACACGCCCGATAGCCGTGCTGGTCTCACAGAACGACGACACCGACGACATCCCACTGGAGCACGGCTCCAGCTACAGGACCGTTGCCAACGAACGCCTGGGTTTGGGCGTCAGGGTCGCCGTCTTGTCGGTCCTGACAGGCCGCAACCTCGACCCCAGCCTGCCGGTTCCCTTCGGCGACGTAGCTGGCGGAGGGGTCGCCCTCGACCCGACTGGCGGCATCATCGAGGGTCCGGGTGGGTACCTTCTGAACTACCTGGAGGACACCGAGTTCGACGCCGCCGCGGGCTTCGTCCGCGACGCCACGCCGCCGACGCCGATTCAGCCATCGTCTTCGTTCCACCTGTACGACACCGTCGCAGACATGTGGTGGAACAACACCTACGGCTGGGTCTCCGACTTCCACCAGGCCTCATCGTTCGTCTTTAGCACGCCGAGAGCAATGATCGACGAACTCAGCAACATGAGCTTGGCTCAATACGACGTTGACGTGGGCCGCGTGCGGTACGCGTGGATGCCCACATGACCGAACTCTCCGACTTCCTCGACAACCGGGTGATTGGCGTACGTCAATGCTGGGATGTTGAGTTCCCAGCAGGCGCGACTCTGCCAGCACCGGCAATCGCGTTGTCGTGTGGGGAGAACGAGATCACCGTGGTGGTCCTCCCCACAGTCGGCTCGGAGTTGATGCACCTGGAGGTGCAGATGTTCGTCAGCGGCGAACACGCAGAGCCGGAGGCCCGCTGGTCCGAAGAAACACCCGGCGTGCTGGAGATGACGCTTCGTCGTCCCCTTGCGCCCTCGACCCAGGAGACATAGTATGTCTGCCATGACTGAAAATCCGACTCTCATGAGTGACCTCGCGCGGGAGCAGCAGCGCCGCCGGACCATGATTGGCCAGGTCTACCGCCAGGGCCGGGACATGCACGCTGCGAACGTCAAGCTGAACGAGAAGTCGAAGTTCGGGGCGGGCCAGACGGCGCTGAAGATTCTCGAAGCCTGCCACAACATCGACCGCAGAGCGGCGGCGGCGGGAGTCGACCGCGACGAGTTGCAGGCCGACATGGAGAAGATGATCGAAACCCTGTGGCTGTATGGCGTCCATTCCTGGTGCGTTGGGGGCGCGTGGCGCTGGTTCGTGGCTGGGATGCTCAACAAGTCAGGAGAACTCACATGAGGTCCAAGCGGAAAGAACTAGCTGACGCGGTGCTGGTCGCAGCCCGCGAGGTTGCGCATGTGGATGAGGCGGGATACCTGCCCCTCGATGACGACCTACCCATGACGTGGGATGAGTACCTGGCGGCGAACGCCCGAGAGGAGCAGGCGAGGGTCAATCTCATCGCTGCCGTGGCGGCGTACGACGCGTATGACGTGGCGGTGATCACTGGGGCTGGGGCGCGCTGGGCCGAAGGGTCCGAGACGTCCCGCCAGGCCGCAGCGATGGCGTTCCCACGTCAAGGCAGTGTTCGGCATCAGATCATCGCCCAGCTTGCGAACGTCCCACCACTGGCCCAGCCTGGCTACACCGACCGCCAGTTGGAGCGCCGACTGTCTGGCACGCATCAGACTGTTTCGAGTGCCCGCAACTGGCTGGTTGAGGCCGGGTGGTTGGAAGATTCCACTGTCCGGCGCGAGACCAACGGCCGACCGGCGACGGTGTGGCAACTCACCCCCGCCGCATGGCGACAGCTCACGGGAGCACAGCAATGACACGACAACCGAAGACCGGGGAGGTGTGGACAAGCCAGCGCTCATCCCGCCAGTTCGAGGCAGCCTACGGCCCGTCCGAGTTGGGTTATTGGTGTTGGAAGCGCGTTAACGATCAACTCAACACGATGGGCGACATCGTCGTGATCCATCCGCGGTTGATGACGCCGCCGCCACCGAAGATCGTCGACGCCTTTGCGGTGGTGCCGTATGGCGGCCAACTGAGGACCGCGACGATAGGGAGGTCGGGAACCGTCGGTGTTCTCTCCCTGTGGGACGACGGCAAGGTCGAGTACACGCCTACCAAGAACGAGGACCCGAGATGAGAGACATCTACAACGTGCTGCTGCTTGACATGGACGGGCCGATGGCCGGGTTCGACGAGCACGGCTGGAACGTCTGCACCGACCTCGGGTTCACCTTCGACGCCGAAGGGTTCCATGTCCAGCAGCACCGCTACTTCACCGAGCACCTGTCGCCTGATGAGCATCGCAAGGCGCGCACGATCATCGAAGCGCCCGGCTGGTTCCGAGCGCTGCCTGTTGTGGAGGGAGCGCAGGCCGGGGTGGAGGAGTTGCTGTCGGCGGGCGTGGAAATCTGGGTCTGCACGAAGCCACTGGAAGCCAACCCTGGCTGCCGCGACGAGAAGGGCGCATGGCTGCGGGAGCACTTCCCCATGCTGGAACGCAACCTCATCATCACCCCCGACAAGTCGCTCATCCGCGGCAACGTGCTGCTCGATGACGCGATCAAGATCGAGTGGATTCAGGAAGCCGACTGGGCACCGATGGTGTTCACGGCACCGTTCAACGGCCCTGGTTCGGAGTGGGCGCACCTGCCTCACTGGACGTGGGGCGATGACATCGAGGAACTGATGGACGTCTGGGGCCGATGGACACGACATGGCGAGGAGCCAGCATGAGTGACACACGCACCAACCGCAACGAGTCCGTGATCCCACGGATGCCATCAAACCGCCGCTTCATAGTGCAGATGCTCGCGTGGGGGTGGAAGCAGAAGAAGTCGGGCGGCAGGTACATCACCATGCTTGCTCCGATGGAGTCCAAGGAAACCGTGGAGGTCCAGCCCCCGCACAAGCATGACGCGAACGCCACCTCGACGTTCTTGAAGGTCTACCAACTCACCACACAAGGAGACGCCGAACTGTTCTGGCGAGGCCCGAACGATCTGTGGTTGGAGATGATCAAGGACTACGAGGCCAGAGAGGCCAAGAGGAAGGCAGAGAACATGGTCATCAGTTCAACACTCGAACGGCCCGTCATCGACGGCACCGTCCACGCAGCCCCAGCACCACCGCCGCAGGTGCGTGCGCCGGAACCTTCGGAGGAGCCGGTCGCCCCGCCGGACGGCCCGAAGAAGCGCGGCCGCACGCCCGGCGGCGTGGTCGCCTACCTGCGCACCGCGGACCTGCTGGCGGTGATGGAGGTCAACCGGACCCTGGACACCGACCAGTTGTGTCGCCGGGCTGGGCTGGACCCCAACGACCTGTCTCAGCGCCGTGCGGTCAGCAACCTGCTGTCCACCTTGACGAGGGCCGGGAAGACGCGGCGCATGTCGGTGGGTAAGTATCGCCTCGTCGATGACGGCGTGCCTCGCCCCGCTCCTCTACCCACAACCCTGTCACCTGCTAGCTCGACGCTCGCGCATGAGACCATCGAGACACCCCCGGCGACGGCCACCATCATCCACAACTCGGTCATCAACAACTCGGCTAAGCCCGCCGAGGAAACAGTGGATGATGTGATCGAAGCGGTCCTCGACCTTCTGTTGCCCAACGGGTTCAAGGCACAGGACTTGCGTGTCATCCAGCCGTGGATCGAAGCCACGAAGAAGATGGTCGGGACGGTGGCGAAGTGAGTGGCATGAGTCCGCATGACGACCAGTTCGCCCACCCCGTTCGCTACACCCCCACTATCCCCGAGTCACCCGCCCGCACCCCCAGGGACCGCTGGGGCACCTGCTGCCCGAGCGACCCCGAGTGCGATCATTCGTTCCTCGAAATCGACGACCTCTGGCGCTGGATGGACGCCCCCATCAGCGATGAACTCGCGAAAGAACTGGAGAGCTACGTTGGCTAAGCGACTGAAGAAAGCACCACGCGCCCCGAAGAAGAAGGGCGACATCCCCACCCCGATCAAGGTTCGCTTCGGCACCCGCAACGAACTCGGGCCGGAGCATCGCTTCCCCACCGAGGCGAAGGCGAAGGCAGAGATGGTGAGCCAGTTGAAGGTGTGGCAGGTGTGGTGCGAGCGCCACAACCTCGCAGGTCTCGACGCCATCTCTGAGGCGTACACAGCAATCGACACCCTGACTTTCCATCGCACCCCCGAGCGGCTAGAATGTCTGTTCGATACGCGTTACGACGTGGCGCTGGTCATCGAGTACCACCGGGAGGACGCAGTATGAGTGACAAGCCGACAGAAATCGAGAGGCTCGACGGCCGCAAGTCTCGGTTCCGCTGTCGGTGTGGCGTGGAGTTCATCGCCGCTCGCTCCAACGTCACCACTGGCAACACGAAGACATGCGGGTGTTCCCGCGGCACTCACCACATGACAGGTACTCCGCTCTACAAGACCTGGGAGAACATGAAGCAGCGGGCAGGCAACCGCGGCGGCATCTACCCCACCTACATCGACGTTGCCGTCGACCAGCGGTGGGAAACCTTCGCCGGGTTCATGGAGAACCCACCCATGATGGGCCGTCCGTTCGAGCCGGGCCTTGCCCTGTCTCGCTTCAACGACACGGGCGACTACTCGCCTGAGAACACGCGGTTTCTCACGCGGGCCGAGAACGCCGCCGAACAGACGCACCCACCGCCGAAGACGCACTGCGTCAACGGGCATCCCTACACGGAAGAGAACACCAAACATGGCACAAACGGAACCAGGCGGTGTCGCACCTGCGCCATCAGCAGCACCCGCAAGTGGCGCTCCCGCCAACGTAATCGCAGCGCTAGCGAGGGTTGAGGGCGAAGTCGGCGGTATCGAGAAGAAGCACGGCGGCGACGGCGGCATCCAGTATGCGTTCCGCGGCATCGACGCGATCTCCACCATCGTCCAGCCGCTGTTCGCCAAGTATGGGGTGGTCGTCGTGCCGAATGTCGTAGAGCATTCGATCACCGAGATCGCCGTCAACGGTAGGCCCTGGACTGACGGCACCCTCGTCGTCGACTGGAACATCTACGGCCCCGGCGGGCCGCAGGACATGATCCGCGCCACGACCGTCGGCCTCGGCCGGGACAACTCTGAGAAAACATACGCCAAGGCCATGACGCAGGCGTATAAGAACCTGATCTTGCGGCTGCTGTGTATCGGCGACCCGGAGGATGACACCGATGGTGTCACCCACGAGCGTGACGCCGGGAGTAGCGGGCCACGCGCGGCGGCACCCGCCCGCAACGACGAGCCACGGGAGATCACGAAGGCCCAGGAGTGCGCCGCTGCGTTCTCCTCACTGGATGGCGAGCAGAAGAAGCTGGTCAGCACCCACGCCAAGACGCTCGGCGTCACGAACGTGATGCGCTCCGGCGACCACGCCGAGGAACTGTTGGCCTTCATCAACAACCTCGGCTCCACCACCGCCATCGCGGGCGACCCGCCCGTCGAGGCCGAACCTGAAGAGGCTTTCTGACAATGCCCCCGACCCCCCGCCCATCCACAGCCCGCCACATCTACGACGACCAGGAAGATCACAACTTCGCAATGGCGATGGAGGAGGAGCGCAGACTCGACGACCAGTACGAGTTTGACCACGGGTTCAACGATTTCGACTACGACTGAAAGGGGAGCACATGAGTGATTCCTTCCTGGCAATCAGCGGCTCCATCGGCAAAGACCCGGAGCTGCGCTACACCAACAGTGGGCGGGCGATCTGCACGTTCCCGGTGGCGGTGTCACGCCGCTACAAGAAAGACGATGTGTGGGTCGAGGAGACCGCATGGTGGGACGTCACCGTCTGGGGCGACATGGCCGAGAACATCGCCGCCACCTGCTTCAAGGGCACGCGCGTGATGTGTCACGGCTACACGAAGCAAGAGGAGTGGGAAGACAAGAACGGCGGCGGCAAGCGCACGAAGATGGTGCTGGTCGCTGACGAGGTCGGTGCGTCCCTGCGCTGGGCCACGGCCACCGTCGACAAGGTCGAACGGGAGCGGTCATGACCACCTTCTTCTCCGTCGATGTTGAGTCGTCGGGCCTCACCCCCGGCACGGGCGAGTTGCTCACCATCGGCATCCACGTCGTCGACTTCAAGGGTCTCCACCCTCTCCTGCTTCACGACTCGTTCTACGTCCGCATCGACAGGGCACACGCGCTTCGTGACTGGATGGCGGGCAACCCCACCTTCGACTGGTGGGCCGAGCAGAGCGAGGAGGCTCGGGGGGAAGCGTTCGCTGACGACAGCCTCGTGCGGCACTCACAGCTCACAGCCGCGCGGATGCTCGTCGAGTTTGTCGCGGCTCTCGAACCTCTCGCTGAGCAGCGGGTGTTCGTCGCCAATCCGGTTGCCTTCGACAAGATGTGGCTCACCACTCTCTTCGATTCGACCAGGGTTGCCGACCCGTTCCACTACCGCTCGCTGTGTCTGCGCTCCATGAAGTTCGGGCTGCGGCGGGACAGCAGGTGGGGCAGCGACCGCGAGACGCACGAACCGGCGCTGCCGCATCACGCCCTTTCCGATGCCCATGCTCAGGCGCTCGA
>ERZ869921.788-NODE-788-length-15761-cov-6.043105_pt1 | contig 15761 bp, 13 predicted proteins | sample MGYA00579310_ERZ869921 | MGnify/ENA primary metagenome ERZ869921 (study PRJEB32216, sample SAMN09231816) | wastewater metagenome | place: USA: Maryland | collected 2016-06-21 | study: EMG produced TPA metagenomics assembly of the PRJNA472060 data set (Reclaimed...
TCAGAATATCAAAGTCCGGTTATTCAGTAACGGATGCAGACCAGAAGCAGATACTCGTATCTGAATACCCGTTATTGAAGAAATATATTTCAGGAACAGGAACAATCACAAAGGCGGTAAACGATTCTACTGTTACAGTAGAGATAACACATAATCTCGGATATATCCCACAGGTTTTTGTCTATGGCAATTACATAGATGAAAATGCGTATCCGACACCGACAGTCGTCAATAGATATAAGTTATTCAGCTTCAGCGATACTCCGGGTTTGGATATATGGGATTTCTATACGTATTATGCAGATGCGACAAAACTATACATTACATATACAACAACAGCATATATCACGTCACAGGTAGCGTTGAATTATATATATCATATTTTTTATGATCCGGAGAGTTAAATATGACTGATTTTACAAGACGAGTCGCAAATTCAAATGATGATGGAGTTAAACGAGGAAGCCTATCATGGGATGTAGGATTTACCTATATTGGTGATGATTCTTTTTTTGGTGATTTTATTACAGGTGTACGATTCAATAACGTAACTGTTCCGAATGGTGCAACAATTACTTCAGCGAAGTTGACATTCCGTCCTTCAGCAAATTCAGCATATAATTATTATTTGAAAGTCTACGGTATAGACGAAGATGATACCGCAGATTTATCTTCAGACCCTACAGGTAGGACAAAGACAACAGCTTCAGTTGATTGGGATCATGCAGGATTTACGGCAAATACAGATATTGATACTCCGGACATTAAGACAATCATTCAGGAGATAGTCAATCGTGCAGGATGGTCAAGTGGAAACGATATGGGGTTTCTTATTTTGGATGATGGAGGAAGTAGTCATTACGCTCAAATGTATGATTATGTAGACAGTACATCATATTGTGCATTATTAACTATAAGTTATACAACAGGTTCAGAAAGTGCGTCAATTTCATCCTCTCCAAGTGTCACTCCATCAGTATCAATGAGTGGCTCAAAGAGTCCATCTCCGTCTGTATCGGTGAGTGCGTCAGTTTCTCCAAGCCTTCCGGAATATGGGTTTGGTATAAAAATTTCAAAATCCGGATATGATGCAAAAACGGAAATGAATCCGGAGAATCTTATTTTTACGTCAGCGTTTGGAGCGTTAGGATGGCGTAGTACGGTAGATATTGAAGGGACAACTGATGCGAATGGGAAGATAGAAGCGGAATATACTCATAATTTAGGATATATTCCAATGATTTTTGTCTACGTGACAAACAACGCAGGACAGAAGATAGCAGTACCTTCTAAGTGGGAATCTACGTGGGATGCAGATGAGACGCTAGAGGAGAATTTCTATTGGTATGTAGACGGAACAAAAATATATGTCAAAGCGTATTCTCACCATTATCAACCGATTATGGGAGGAACAGACACCGCACTTGTAGGAACAACGTATACATTTCAGGCAATAATCTATTTTAATGAAATGAATGATGAGTATTAAGATAGTTGCCTTCCGATAGTTTGTTCTTCTATTCTTAGGATATGAATCTTTTTAGCGAACTACAGCAAGCGGTACAGTCCGATGTCAATGTCGGAAGCGAAAGCACGCTTTTTCCCCCTACGACAATCAAACTAGCCATAAACCGTGCATACTTCAAAAGCGCAGGACTCTTCCGGTGGGCGGAGACGGAGGATGCGAAAAAAACATCAACACAATTGGGGATTGATTATTATGACTATCCGGAAACATGGAGACCGGATTCCATATGGAAACTTGTCGTTGATGATGTGGACTACGGAAATCCCCTTTCGTTCAAGGATTATCAGTATGAAATTGAGCATAAGGTCGGCAATACGCTTCCGTCCGGACGTGAACGGATATGGACAAGCCAATGGAGACGGTACTTCATCTATCCGACTCCGACAGTTGCTGGAGACTATAATATCAGCGTGTTCGGACAACGTGCGGTTGAGGCTATGGATGCCGATGCGGACGTGACGATCTTTTCCTATTCAATGCCGGAATGTAACGAAGCGATCATCCTTGAGGCGGTTGCGATACTCAAAGGGAAAGGTGAGGACGACAAGGGAGGTCAATTCAGGAGTGCGGAGGCAAAACAGATATTGGCGGTAGCATGGGGTAAAGTCCGTCAGGATCAGGCGAAGTATCAGACGATACAACCGATGTTCAACGTACCGGATTATTTCAAATAACCTATGGCAGTATATACACCACAAGAATTAAAAATCACACCAGTTTCTACAGGAGGCGTATGGAAACAAGGCGCTTGGTATAACGGCAGGCAGTATTGGGGTGGGACTCTTTCAGAACCGAACCAGATTCATCCATCTAGCAATCAAGTTGGAGCAGGACAACAGGTATCACAGGAGGTTGTCGCTCAATCGGCACAGGCGCAGGGAAAGACTCCGGAACAGTTGAACCAGTATTTTGCGGATGAACGGGCAAGAAGCGCAGGGGCAACACGTCCGTCAAATCCAGCGCCGGCAAATTTCTCAAACGCAGGGGCAACCGGAGCGTCAGGTGCGTCAGGGGCAGGGGCAGGGTTTACTCCTGCACCAACGATAAACCTTCCGGAAATCTACAAGAATCTCTATGCGTCTAGCGGTATATCGGATATTGAGAATGACTATTCGTCAAAGGAAAAGGCGTATATTGAGGCAAAGGGGAAGATAAATGATAATCCTTTCCTATCGGAAGCTACCCGTGTCGGACGTGTCGCAAAGCTTGAGAGCCTCTTCAATGAACGGACAGCGAACCTCAAGAACGATATTGCCACAAGGAAAGCGGATATTGAGACACAGTTGAATCTTCAGACGAAGCAGTTTGACATAAACTCACAACAGGCAAAGATGGCGCTTGATCAATTCAACACACTCCTTCAGGCAGGAGCGCTCACGGGAGCATCCGGTGAGGATATTGCGAATATCACACGGGCGACAGGTATCTCGTCAAGCATGATTCAGTCGGCAATCACGGCAAGTCAGAAAAAGGACGTAAAGACACAGGTCATTACCTCAACACAGGATGACGGGACGGTAACGGCAACGGTCATAAACTCGGAGACCGGAGAGATTATCGCAAAGAACAATCTCGGACGGATAGGCAATCAACAGACCGGAACGGCAAAAGAACCGAAACCGCAGACGGAGGGAGAACAGAAGGCATCGGTTTTGAGTAGCGTCAATTCATATTTGGGGAATGAGAGCTTTCAGGCTCAAATATCCCCGGAAGATTTATACAATAAACTGATAAGCACGTATCCGGAAGCGTTTGACTACATAACAACGACATGGACTCCGACACAGATACGAATAGCCAATGGTGAAAATAATCCATATGGCAACCAATAGGTATGTATGGCAGTAACAAATATATTCACGGACAATGGAATAGCACCCACGACTACACCGGCAGGGAATAGAGCCGGTGTTACCAACATATTCTCTTCATATAAGGATACATCTCCAATCGTCAAACCAAAGGCGGTACAACCGGTTCAGCAACCGAAACCAATAGCACAACCGGTCACGACCTATATAAAAGATGTCGTCAAGACAAACGTAAGCACGCTTGATAAGGTAAAAAGTACAGTCTCAAGCGGATGGAACTATCTCTCTTCAGCGATAGGTTCAGGACTCCATTCGTTCGCAACGAATCCGAAGGTGCAACCGGAGTTGGAGAACATGAAACGGGAATTCACAAAGATACAGAACTATGGACTTCTCTCTCCTGCCCCCGTAGGGGAAGGGAATGTTGATATGGTTGAGGGAAAGACCATCCAGAAGCCTGCAACACCGAAAGCAGGAGAAGATTGGTTTCAGAAGGTGACAAAAGAAGCAAGTATCTTTATGAACGAGGTATTGGGTGGTGTCACATTCAACAATTTTGAAAGTAAAATACCGAAAACAACCATACCGGAAAAGATTGCAGGAGTATCAGGACAGGTCGTTGGGACAGGTGTCGCAATAAAAAATCTCAACGGAATCCTTACGGATATTTCATTAAAAAACGCAACACTTGTGACAGCGATGAAGAATTATCCGAAGGTGACAAAAATCCTCTATCCCATACTCAAGAATGTCCTGAGTTTTGATATATACGGACAATTACAGATTGATCAGAAGAATCGGGCGCAGAGACTAGCCTTTGATACGGCGCTTGGCATAACGACAGGCGGACTTGGATTCATCAAAAATGCACCATTGTCTATTGTCTCAAACTTCTCGCTTGGATACGGACTTGCAAAAGCCGGGGGATTGTCAAATGAAGATGCGCTCATAACCGGAGGAGTCCTTGCGTTTATGGATACCGGCAACCGTCTCCAACAGTCGCTTTTCCAGATGGAAATCACAAAGAACGGCATAAAGGACATGAACCCACAGGATGCCATCAATTCAGTTATCGGCACTCCGCTTGAGAATACTCCGTTCGGGAAACAGATCATCAGGCTGGCGATAGAGGCACAGGCAACCGGTGAAAAGGTCAGGATAAGTGTCGGTGTAAAGAAACCGGCAAAGGTAGCACAGATACTTGGAAACAAGAAACTATCAACAGGTGAACTGGCAGTTGAACTTGTCCCTGCAAATGCAAACGCACAGATAGGGGCAGGGGCAACAAAGACAAAACCATCCGGGGATATACGGACTACGTTCCTTGCCAAAAAAGGACAATATACGAGCGCTTCAGACCTTGCTCAAGGTGAATATGGTCAACCTCCGACAGCACAGATTGGATTCATGTCTCCGGAGACGATTATTGCCCGTGATCCGGTAGACCCGGCACAGGTCAGAAAGGTAGAGGCGGAGATTCAAGCCGGAAAGACGATTGAACCTATCATCGTCTCAAAGGTTGACGGGAAACTTACGACAGTTGACGGGACACAGCGTCTTACGGCGTTTCAGAATCAGGGACAACCAGTCCCGGTTATCTATACCGGAAAGGATGCGATTGAAGGACTCTCCACGTTTGAGAAAGAGTTTGGAACTGCTACAGAAAAGAAACCTATCGTAACGGAAGAGAAATCTGCTTGGCAAATTGAGAAGGAAAAGAACGTCATTGAGACATATGGGACTACACCAGATGAATATATCAAAAAATACTATGAAGGTCATGGGTATCCGTCACAACAGGGATTTGAGTATTATGTGCAATCAAATAGTTTGAATCTTCCGAACGGGATGACAAATGAATCAATCCTTGCCCGTGCAAAAGAGTTATATCCGGAAGGGATACCGGAAACGCATGAAGAATATGAAAAAACAAAAGAGAAACAAATACATCCGGAATTGATTGAAATGAGAAAGACAACGCTTCCCGAATATAATCAGGATAAATCTATAGAAAGTCTTGATGCGTTTGTTGATAAAGTCAGAGAATTGAATCCCGATGATGAACTTGATGCTATACAGATAAAGTATGGAAATAAATATGAAGTGACTGTTTCATATCCTCATTCACTTGGAGAAAACGGAAATCAAACTGATTATGTTTATAAGACAAAACCGACTCCGGAGGATATAGCAAAGGACATTCTTGATACATATAAAGAAGAAAAAATAAATATCAATAAAGAGGTTGTTCCGGGCGTAACAGCTAAATCGGGAAGAGATGAAAACATTGAGAAGGCTATTGATGAAGCGATGAAGAAGAAACCATCACAGAAGGAACAGGTCAAACAGGTAATCGGTGAGAAGGAAAAAAGCATCAAAGATATTGCAAAAGAGACAGATATCCTTGAACCGAACGTCCGGAGAATCTTGGGGATGGGCGCAAAGGAAGGCGTATTTGAACGTGTAGATAAGGGTGTATACAAGATAAAGACTCCGGATGGGTCGGAGGTTGCGTATATCATGGCAGGAGATGCGCTTGAGACGCTTCCGAAGCTAGCAAGTGAAGGATTCAAGGCAGACATGGTGTTTCTTGATATTCCCTATGCCGGAGAAGGAAATAGAGGCGGAAATAGGATGAATGAGGCAAAAGGGACATTGTTTGAGACCATCTCTCCGGAACAGTTTGGTTCGTTCGTCAAAAGCGTTGCGCTTGTCGTCCGTAACAAGAATACTCCGGTTATCTATATGTTTTCGCAGTCAAAGACGAGCAAAAAAACGATGGATGAGTATGCTTCAAAACTTACGGATGAAGGATTCATCCCTCTTGCACGTGGAGACTATTACAAGATGAGTAAAGATGGGAAACGTCTTACGATGCCTATGCGGTCAGACCCGTTGCCTCCGGAAGGTATCATCATCTTCAATCAGACAGGAGAGTATGACTTCAAGAAGCCTCCGGAACTTCAATTCAAACTTGTGAGACCACGGGGATACAAGACAGAGAAACCGGCAGAGATGATACGTGACATGATTGAAATGACCACAGATGAAGGGGACGTTGTCCTTGATCCGTTTGCAGGGTCAGGCGTTGTACCGGCAGAGGCAGTCAAAGCCAAACGGGTCGGTGTTGCCATTGAGAAGGATAAGAACGTAGTGGAGAACATCATCAAACCACGGGTGGAGGCGGAAGCAAAAAAGATACAAGGAAAAGAATGGGAACTGAAATCCTCAAGAGGGTATCCGGTTATTACCGGCAATCCTCCTATTGTTGAGGAAAGCAAATACGGTTTGAAGGTCGGAGATAGGATTATAGAGATTGGTGTACCCGGAAAGAACGGAAAAGAGACATCATCCCACAGGGTTCAGACGTTTGAAGAACCGGTTATCTATGAAGGTACGGTCACGAATATCGGATTGCCCGGAAAACAATTGTCATTCAAGTATGTTGAAAATGGAGAAACATATCATCTTCTCTATACCGCTATGAATAGCGGATATATCCTTGCGACTGATGCGACAGGCAAGGTGAATATGCAGTATAGTGCGGTATTCAAAAAACAAAAAGGCAAAAGAATCGGCATGATGGACTACCATCCTTCATATACGCCTCACATGAACGAACTTATCAAAGAGGCTCAAGATAATGGAGACTTATTCCCATATACAAAGATGAGTCCGGAAGAACAGAAGATTTTAGATAACGCATTTAGGGAGACAATCGGAAATATACCGATAGCCTCAAAACAAGAGGTACAAACACAAGGCGAACAAAAAATAGAGCCTTTTAACGTCAATACAGAGCCTCCCACAGAAGCCGTTTCTGAAAAAACACCGTCAGAGAAGGCTAAAGACGAATTGACCCTTGTTCCTTCAGAAGCCGGTACTCCGGAGGAACAGTTTGCGGAAGCGATGCGGTTAGGGATTCCGGAAAAGTATCTCAAGGTCGGTGGGAAAGAATCCGGTTCATATAACCGTCCGGCAATCGGAAGGTCAGACCTCAAAATACTTCTCAAGAATATGGATGAATTCAAGAAGAATCCGATATTTATTGTTGATGATGAGAAGAACCTTGTGTTTAGGGGAAAGCGCTCATCCATGACCATTACTCCGGAAGCGTTACAGCTAAACGCAGAGAGACTCAAAGTCGGAGACCGGATAAAGGTTGATGTCGTAAAGATGAACAAAGCGATGAAAGGGACACAACAGGTACGGGTAAATCGTGGAGGGACAGAGTTTGCTTCAATCGGTGATTATGCGAAGCTTCCGAATATGACAGAAAAATCTCCATATGCTCCAACATATACTCCTAGAGGAGAATGGACGCTTGAAAAGGTTATTTATAATCTAAGGAATAATTCACGGTATTTCTCCGGAGAATTACGATTCAATAAAGAACTTACGAAGTTTGATTCTCCAAAAGAAGTGCAAGAGAATTTATATTTTCACGGTACAGGTGGGTTTGTATCCGGTGGACTCAAACCATCAATCATATTACCGAAAGATAATTTTATGGGTGGTGGCTATGATCAACGATATTATGTAGTCTCTCTTTCAAAGAGTAAGAATTCAGCATCAAATTTCTCCGGAATATCAAATACGGGGACTGTATATCCTGTTCTGTTGAGAAAAGGGGCAAAGGTTATATCAATGCCAAACATAGAAGATGCGATTGAACTTGAAGAAATAATACCGAAATTATGGGCGGATGGTGTTGATGCCGTAAAGATAGGTCATTGGGAAGATGGGTTTTCTGAACAGGAATTAGCGGTAGTCAATCCAACTGCTATTGTCCGTGGTGAAGGCGAAAGTTATCGTGTATATCAAAAAGAAAAGTTTGAACAACCGACAATAGATGAAATAACAACGATGTGGAAAGAATCAGGTAAGAAGGTTGAGACATATTTATCCGAAAAGGGAATCAAACCAAAACTACAGACGGAACAAATGATAAAAGACTTCAATGCAAAGATGCAAAGTGGGTCTACAGGAGCATCAATCGGTAACTACGCAATCCTCAAGAACATGACAACGGATGAGACAAAACGTCCGGATATGCCTTCCTATAAGGTCGTACCGTTCCCGGAGATTGTCCGGATAGTCAAGGAACTCACAGGAAAATCACCACAGGTCGTCAGGCGTATGGGGCAGGCGCTCGGACGGGCGTATCCCGGAGGCTTGGACATAAAGCTTGCGACACAGATATTCTCCGATCCGGATACAGCTTCACGTGTCCTTGCACACGAACTCGGACATATCACCGACTATCTACCGGAAGGCACGAAACGCAGAGGAAATCTCTTGGGTCGTATCGCATCACTCAATGGGTATCTCAAACACTTCCTATCGGAATTTCCGGGAGGTTTGAACAATACACTTACACCAAAGGATAAATACCGGCTCAAACAGGAAGCAAAGAGACTGTCAGAGATTCCGGTGACAGAGACTAAAGAGGTCATTACAGGAGAGAGGCTTCCGACTCCGGAGGAGATATTGGACATATGGAGGACGAATACATCCGATATAACGAGTCCGGAACTCCTTACATACATAAAGACACTTTCAACCGAACTCAAGAAAGACATCATCAAAAGCGCACTCAAGAGTCAGATACCGAAATGGGTGACATTCAAGAATACGGTGAAGGAAACAATCACGGCAGGCGTGATACGCAATTCTCCGGAGGATATTCAGAGACTCTACAAGAAACTTGTTGAGGAAGAGATTATCAAGCGTAGACTCTTGAGCCTTGATACGATAAAGCAGGAACTCACCGGACTATCCGCAGAGTGGAGACCATTTGACCGGCTTACGTCAAATGAAGGATACATAAAATATCGTGATACACCGTCAGAACTGTACGCAGACGCAATATCAGTCCTTTATAACGATCCGGAACGCTTGAAGGTGACTGCACCGGAATTCTACAGGGGATTTTTTAATTACTTAGACCAGAAGCCGGAAGTCGCAGAAGTATACGCTTCCATTCAGGACTTGATAAATGGAGGGACGGAGAACGTGAATAAAGCACGTTTGGACGACCTATACAAAGGGTTTGAGGAGGGTGCGAAAAAGAGACGGGAGATTACGGATAAGGAAATTGAAGGGAAATCATTACTCTTCAAGGCGATGACACGGCACGTCTCACGATTCCATCCGGCATACGAGAAACTGAATAAACTCATCAAGGAAAAGAAAATCACGATGGATGAGAAACAGAAGGTCAGGGCGGTGCTTGAGGAGATGGCGATGGCACGCAACGATATATGGATGGACTTGATGGATAATGAACGCTCGGTTATGAAGCCTCTCAAGGATGTCGGCATCACGGACAAGGAACTTGGTGCATGGTTCACGCTTGAACGCAATCTCAATGAACGCAACGGACTTGCCAATCCCGGAGGACTTATCGGGAAATACGCACAGGAACTCAAAGACTACATGGAAAAGAACTTCACTCCGGTACAGCAGGATGCGCTCAAGGAAGCGGTCAGGATATTCCATGAAAAGACGTTTGCGATAGTTGATGAGATGTATAAGGAAGGGATGATTTCAGAAAAGATATTCAAAGAGAAGATTGAACCGTTCCGTGATACATACGTCACGTATGGAGTCGTGAAATACATAGATAAGGACTACGTCAATCCATACGTCAAGACAATGACCGGTACGCTTGAGGCGATTGAGAATCCTCTTGTGACGACCATGTATAAGAGGTCAAGTATGCTTCAGGCGATAGCGGTACACAAAGCAAAGACATCAATCCGTGATTTACTCAAAAATTACTTCCCGGACGAGATAAGCCTTGCGCCTTCAACGCTTGGGATGAGCCTACAGAGGATATTCCGGACGACACCGGGAAAAGGACAATTGAAGATGCTTGAGAACGGGAAATGGACTCAATATGACGTTGACCCATATTTTGAGGCGATGTTCAAGCATTTTGATCCGAAAGACCTTCATACGATTGTTGAACTTGTCGGGAAATTCAATAGGGTATTCAAACCGATTGTTACGACATATAAGTTAGGATGGGCGATGTGGAATAATCCTCTCCGTGACGTACAGAGGACAATGAGGAATATCGCATCCGTCTCACAGATGGAGGGGACACGATTCAATCCTCTTGAGTATCTCGCAACGTGGCTCACGACCATTCCGGAAGGATACAAGTTTGGCGGAGGACAACTCTCGCAGATGGCGGAGATGGCGGTCAAAGGAAAAGCGATGAGTACACCGTATGTATCGCACGATCCTACAGGAGGGGAAGATAGGGCGCTTGCGACACTCTATGAGAAATTCAATTTCCTCAAGTCCAAAGATACGTTGACACGGGCAGGGGAGATACGGAAAAAACTACTCATTCCGATTGAGATGGTACTCAAGGCGCTTGAACGCACCGGGACTACGTTTGAATCAACGACAAAACTTGCCGGATTCAAATATCTCTACAAAAAGATGAAGGATACGACAAAGGCATCATTCTATACGAGAAACTATGTCGGCACTCCAAACTACATTGACGGAGGGACGCTCAAGGATACGGACAACAATATCATGGTATTCTCAAACGTCATTATTCAGGGTATGAGGACAGACCTTGAACTTATGGCGAACCCGAAGTCACGGGGAGCATATTTCACGCACGTTTTCTTACAGAATACGATATGGAAACTGCTTATGCTTGCGATGGCGGGAGGCTTCTTGGGAAAGAAACTCCGGGATATGTATAAGAAAATATCGGAGTACAACAAGACAAACTACCTCGCATTTCCTATCTATGAACTTCCATCCGGAAAGGTCATTTACTTCTCAATTCCGCAGGATGAGATAAACAGGCTTGCAGGCGCTATGACATGGAAAGCCGGGACTGCCATGATGAAAGAACTCAAGAAACCCGGACAGCTATTGGACGTAGGGGCAGGAGTGTTTCCGACCATGACACCTATCTTTGACATCATAAGCGCTTGGTTTGACTACGCACGGGGAATCAATCCGTATGATTCGTTCTACGGCAGGAACGTCCTCACACAACAGGACGCTCAAATACGTGGCGTTGAAGGCGCAAAAGAGATGAGCCTATGGACACTCAATCAGATGGGACTTGGGAATTTCGCTACATACGATCCGCAGAAGGATACGACCACAGAGAGTATCTTGAGGTTTTCTCCTCTCATAAACCGTATGTTCAAGGTAAGTGACTACGGACTTACCGAAGAGGCACAGGTCATGCAGGCAGAGGAACAGAGGGTGCGTGCCGTACAGAACAAGAAGGAAGCGGACATCGTTGATGAGAACGTCAAAAGATACTTGGATAAGGGCGGAAACGCAATCACGTACTATCAGAAGATTCAGTCGGAAATCTATCCGAACGGCATGACGACTCCGGAGGAGAAATCAAACATGAGCCGTCTCAAGAAGGATTTTGATAAGGCGGTAGCCGGAAAGACGGAAGATGTACGGTATAAGACCATTATGAACCTCCAACTCAATACAGCGAAGGTACAGGCACTCAAAACATACAGGAAAGACCTATCGTATAGCGAATATATCGGGCTTGTGAATCGGCTCTATGAGGATAAGATGATCAGCAAGGACGTTTACAAGCAAGTGAAGTGAAAAAAATACTGCTCACAGCATGGGACATTCTGTACAACATAGGTGTTGTTATCTTCTATATTCTCGTCTTTTTCTCAATCTTCGCTCCGGAATATCGTTATTAGTATTGCCTTGCGATAGTTTGACACGTTACCATAGAAAATGTTGAAGTTTATAAGAAAATACTATGAAATCAGGAGATGAATCATCGGGAATCATTGAACAGATGCGGAAATTTTTTGTATCCTTGACTGAATTTGGATATTATAAAGAAAATCAGCAACAAAAACTTGAACCGTTACAAAAACTTGTGTACGGTCTTTTGACCGCAGTTTTACTTTCAGTATTTGGTGTTGTAGCAGGAGCAGTTACATTTTTTATGAGGACGCAAAAATGAAACCGATAAATAATTTTTTCTATTATTTTGCATGGATGGGTATTTTAGGATTGATAGGTATCGTATTGATAACTACTTATTGGTATGTCGCTCCATATGAAGTTTTGACATTTCAAAATGGGAACAATGTTCTTCTTGAAAAGACCGTAAAAAGCGGGGGATACCTACAAGTGAAAGAAAAGTATTGTAAAAAGATGAAACTTCCGGCATCTGTCAGCAGGAAGTTTATTGATGGTGTTGTATATCAAGTACCGATCTATATTGAAAATAGACCCGTTGGGTGTGGAGAAATTATTGAATATGTCTATATTCCAAAAGCACTTCCGGCAGGGAGGTATCAGGCGACAATCATCTATACCTATCAGGTCAATCCGTTACGGAAAATGAACTATGAACTTACGACAGAATTTTTTGATATAGTAAAATAATATGGCAAAAATTATTTGCTTACAGTCCGGGCATGAGGGGGTAACAACGGGTGCAACAGGCGCTCCCGGAGAGAAGGAATTGACCGTCCGCATCAGAAATGCGGTATCGGGAAAACTCATAAGTCGTGGATTTGTCGTACAGTTGGTTGACGCAAACCCTCCACAGGAACAGATAGAAAAGGACTTTGACCTCTTCTTGGCGCTTCACGGTGACGCAGACATCTATGGAACGGGCGGTGGAGTCATCGGATATATTGACCCGAAGATAGATTCGTCTCCGGAGTCAAATGCGGAAAGCAAACGGATCAAGGAAGCGATTGAGAGTATGTATTTCGCAAACTCTGGAATCGTCAATCATCCGGAACGCAACAATGTAAACATCACACGGTATTATATGTGGGCGAGATTGTCGGCAAAGACTCCATGCGTCCTTCTTGAGATGGGAGTCGTTCAGGATGCACACGATAAGGTAATCCTTGCGGATACGGAGATAGTCGCAAACGCAATCGTCCGGGGTATTTGCAAGGCGTTCAACGTCCCATATGATCAACAGAACGACCCTCAACCTCCGACAGAACCTCAAGTGTGCATGAAGAAGTCAGAATACGACAGGCAACAGACGGAAATTGTGGCGCTACGGGAGGCTACAAGAGTCGCTCAAGCGTCCGTGGCGCTCAAAGAGACAGAGTGCCAACAGAGATTGAAGGCTCAAAAAGACGACATAACAGCTAAATTGAATAACGTAATAGGTAGTTTATAGGAGGTAATATATGGATACAATCTTACAGTATGGACTTGCCGGAATCGTCTCGTATGGGTTTGTCGGCATCCTTTCCTATATTCTGAAGAGGAAAAACATTGAACTTGATTCAGACGTGAAGTTTGGAATCCTTGTTGCCGTTGCGCTTGGGGTAGGATTCGTCCCGGAAGATTTAGGAAGCTTGATTCTCAATCACCTCAAAACCGCAATAGCCATAGCGCTTGCACTCTCAACGGTCAGTACATTGGCGAACAAAGCCGGAGGCGCTAAATGAAAAATCTACCCTACACCAGAAATACAACATCTAGCCGTTTCTAGGTTAGGGCAGATGAGGATAACCGTCCTCATGTACCATATGTGATTGCGGTGAAAGCTTGCAGTTACCATATGGGAGGACGGTTATTCCTTAGAAGGGATATGGAATAACCGCTATGAATCCGGAACAACCTTCAATCAATCCGGAAGAACTTGGAGGGGAAGATGAGAAGGAAGAGGAAAAGGAAGAAAAGTCAGGATGCGATAAATTCCATCACTTCATGCGCTCCCTCCGACATCAACCGAACCATATCAAACACCTCAAGGAAATAGTTGAGAGTGACACGATTGACAGGAGATGATATAATGAAATCCGGAAATACGATGAGAAAGAATCGTTTGAACTTGGGTTGTCCGCCTCTCATCGGGCAACCAGACAACTCAAGTTTAAGCGATTTTTTTATGACCTCACTACACCAGATAGTACAGCAGATTGACGATGCGATGGACGAACTCCGGGACTATACGGTACGTAAGCAATTTGATCAGGCAGGACACCTCAAACAAAGGCTTCAGACATTCCTCAACAACTACGGATACACGATTCAACCAGACAACAAGAGAATCTATGTGTTGAAAAAGACGTAGGGGTAAGCGTGGAAGCGTCTCAAAAAAAGTAACCATGTCAGGTGATGCCTACTTCCCGGCTAGGTGAAAAGCATTATCGTAAATTCAATCCGGATAACCGGTCAACAGTACGAGATGAAAGGAAGGGAAGTCTAGGAGATTCACGCTCGCTACTTCCTTGTGGGGGGGTAGGGGGGGTGAATCTCTTTTTTGCTAGAATACAAAGACTATATTGACAGAAGAACCGGTTGTTTGGTAAAATAGGGTATATGCGTTTGAAAGTGTTTACCGGATCGGATAAAGAACAATTGAAACGGCAAGTCAGCTTCTTCAGGGACAATTATCCCGAACTCAACATCCTCAACATTGAAAAAGACCTCACGTATGCGATGAATCCGAACGAAAAGAAACAGTATAGGTATAAGATATTATATGTTGAAAAAAACGAAGGATAAATACATCTACCGATTACAGAAATTGATTCCGGGAGAGAATATCGGACTTACGGGATGGTATGCAGGAGTACCGGAGAAGGGATATAGGGGGCATCCGTTCAAGGTACAGTACCTTACGACAACAAAAGACGATGCCGGAGAGTATCATTATCGGCTTTATGAACTTGAGGTGAAGGACTGGAACAAAGCGGTCATGTTCCGGAAGCAACCGAACATATTTTATGGAGGAGGATTCTTTACGCTTGGATATTTCAAGATGATGGATTAGTACCGTTTATGGTGTTTCTCACGGCAGGGGGAAGCACCATTGACCGTAATAACAAAAAGGAAACAAAGTATAGGGTTTTGTTGCCATTATAGGAAAGATATAAAGAAAGGAACATATGTTGAAAACAAAGGTTGAGGTCGCAGAGGAATTGCACAATGACGTTCTCAAAAGGATTGTGATAAACGAATTGGACGAGATACTGATGAAACAGGTATTGGATAAGGCAAAGCACGGAAGCAAGGAAAAGCTAAGTGCGATGCAACAGTACGATAAACTCAAGGAAACGATGAAGTCCAACAAACAATTGCTCATCTACATCAAAAGGAAACGGACGATGTATGAGAATGAAAAGGATTTCAAGGAAGCGATGGAGTAACTATGGATCATAAATACGTATCATCAAAAGGCGGACGGTCAACGAAGCGCAAGTACGGCAAAGGTCATTACTCGGCTATGGGGAAGAGAAGCGCAGAAGTCCGGATGGAGAAATACGGGACGGAAGGGTTCTTGCAGTTGTCCCGTTTAGGTGTTGAAGCCCGGAAGAGAAAAGCGGAAGCGAAAAAAGGGATGTTACAGAAGGTGATGGAGAAAATAGCGTCAGTATAGATATGGGATATTTTTTACAAAAGGGTGCAAA
>ERZ869921.789-NODE-789-length-15754-cov-5.356711_pt1 | contig 15754 bp, 26 predicted proteins | sample MGYA00579310_ERZ869921 | MGnify/ENA primary metagenome ERZ869921 (study PRJEB32216, sample SAMN09231816) | wastewater metagenome | place: USA: Maryland | collected 2016-06-21 | study: EMG produced TPA metagenomics assembly of the PRJNA472060 data set (Reclaimed...
GCCAAGTGCATTTGTGCGTGCAGGAGTGGCCTTGGTGGTCTGGCTGTGCTGGTGGTTTCCCGTACTGCGCCATCATCGACATTTGGTCGTACAAAGCCTTGTTCTGCGCCTCCAGTTCCGCCACTCTCGCCTGCACCAGTTCCAGATTCGCCGCCTTGATGTGGGCGTCTGCTTCTAGGGTGGCGATGCGCTCGTCTTGTGTAGTCATAGCGTGTCTACTCCCGAATCGCCTGCTTCTTCGCGGAAGAGATCGTCGTAGCAAGTCTCGCACGAGCCGGTGATCTGCGTCTCCCTCCAACCCGCCGCTGTCTTGACGTTTTCACTGGTGAAGGGCTTCGCGCACAGGTAGCAGGCGAGATGGGGCGCTGCGCGGGCAATGCGGAGCTGGTTGAAATCTTCCTCACTGTCGGGGAGGAATCCGCCGCGGATACTGGGGGTCATTTCGATTCTCCTTTGGTTTTCACTTTCACAATACGCGGGCGGCGAACCCGGCGCTTATTCTCTTCAGGAACCCGCTCGGCAAGCTCGCGGGTTCGAAGATCATCGCCACGATAGAACCAGAAAAGTCCATCGGGGCCTGACACCGCGTCCACTACGCGGCACTTCTGCAGGTGGTGCAGGGCGGCAGAGATCTGATTCGGCGTGCCGCCCGTCTCGGCGATCAACTGCTTCATCGAGCGGAAGTCGTCGGCGGAACGGAGGGACTCGGAGACGAGATGCGTCCAAGTTGGGCGAGGAACTCCTCGCTTGCGGAGGGTCACACCAGCTCCCAGAAGTAATCCGGTTCCAGCCCGAAGTCGTCGTGCAAGATTTCTTCGGGGTCTTCACCCTCCATAACACGCGTTCTTGCGTCATGGATAGCGTCGTCTGCTTCTTCTGCCGACATGCCATCTCGACGCATCAGCACTTGTTTCAATGTTTCCATTTGAATCTCCAATTTCGGCAGGATTGCCGGCGAAGGGGCCTGTCACGCCCCTTGACCTGCAGGACTACACAGGCACCCGCGTGCTGTCGCCGTTGCGATCCCAGACGTACGTGGCCTTCTCATACCGCGCCTCCATCGTGTGGAGGCATTCCACGTGATTGGTGACTGGGTAGACATTCCCACTTGGGGTGGAGATGACTTCGTACCCCAGGTACGCGCCGTCGGAGATGATGGGCTTTTCTACGCGCTGAACGCGGTTAACCCAGTTGCATGCTGTTGTCATATCGAACCTTCCATTGTCACGACGAATTAGCCGTATTGATTAGACGCGAACTTGGGCGGATAGTTCCCAAGATCCGCGCGGATTATTGCCGGATAATAGGCGCGAATTACGAATCCAAGATGATCCGTCCTTCCGGCCTTGGCACGATGATCCTGGAATCTACCACCCGCTCGAGGGCAGTGCGGCAGGCAGCGACTTCCTCCTGCGTCCACCCGCCGAGGGAGATCGCTGTTTCGATCAGGGTGTTCAAGATCCCCGTCACGACAGTTAGGTGCCGGTGCGCTGGACTTCCCGCCGGTGCGTGCTGTGCGAGCAGCCCCATGCCGTGCTGCCCGAGCCCGCTGGAATAGACGATGTTGAAGAGTTCCCGGCCGTGTTCGAGAACTACCGGATGGAAGTGCTCGGGGATGCCAGCGATGTTGGGCAGTGTCGGCGGCTTCTCCAGCACCTCGTAGGCTGCCTGCATGATAGGCCAGTTGAAGGGACCGTCATCCCCGAAGGTTTCGGCGCATTCGCGCAAGGCCGTTAGGACCACCTCCACCTCGGCGGCCGTCAATCTCACTCGCTTCATTTCCCACTCCTCAGTTTTTCAATGTCCAGCCCATACTTCGCCGCTGTGCGCTGTAGGGCACTCAGTCCCTCGCCCGGTTCTTCCGCTACTGGTTCCTCGTCATCTAGTGCGCTCGGGGGCGGCTTCCGAAACGCCGGCGGCTGTTCATTCAGCATCTCTTTGAACTCCTCCGCCAGTTTCGCAATCTCCGGCCCCGCCGTCTCCTTCGCCTTGTGCCGGGCGAAGAAGGCTGCTTCACTCGCCGCTGCCTGCTCGGGACTCGCGGCAATCCCGCCCACGCTTCCCCAGCTCTCCCCCCTGACAATCCGCCCGATCTGGCCGACGGAGACCCCGTAGGCGCGGCAGAGCGCTCCTTGCGTCACTCCGTTCCCATAGTGCTCTTTAATCTCCAGCACCTGTGTCGGCGTGAGCTTACTCGCCTTCACATTTTTTCGTTCAAAGGTACTCATCTCATCATCTCCACGTAGGCGCTGCGCAGGACCAGCATCACTCGATCCCGGCAGCGTCCACGGAGAAAGCCGCGCTGACGCTCGGGCGGCATTGCAAGGGCTTCTTGTAAATCCCGCTGGTCCGCCCACGCCTGCCACCAGTTCGGCTGCTGCTGATCCATCCTCTCCATCACCGCTTCCGCGGTCAAGTCTTTCAATTCCATCCCATTCTCCTTCCGAGGACTATCCCCGCGGGAAGCGCCTCACACGCGCTTCCGACTCGGACACTCCTCACACGAGGCGCTTCGGTGTGGCCGCAGCTGCTGGTGTTTCCTCTCCCAGCGCTTGCCATTCCTCACACTGGTAGGCTATCTCTACCGCCTGTCCGTGTCCAACAGTTAATACTCCTTCGGTCACCTGCGCATCACTGAATTCTCCTAACAATCCGTACAAGTGTCGCAGAGTTTTTATTGGCGCCAGCATGATCAACACGCCCGTTTCAACAGCTCGTACAGAATACAATCCTTGGTTTGACATTTGAGCCTCCTCAAGAGTAAACCCGCTTCCAGCTCGCTGCTGGTTGCACTTTCCGAATCTGCGCTTGCGACAGGGCACAAACGCACTTAATGCACAGATCTCTTCCCAGCTTGTGTTCCCTCGTCGGCGGCTGATAACCGAGATCGGTCAGCCGCACAAAACTTGCACAACCATTGCAGCGCTCCCATTGCACGCCTTTATCGTCGATCACTCCAGACATTTGAGCCTCCATCTCCGAGCAACATCGCCCGCAGGAACCGCCTGTCACGCGGCTCCTACTCGCTTGCTACCGCCGCTGCTTCCTAACAAAGTTCACTCGCTCTTCCATCGCAGGAGTTGCCGCCGATCCGTAACTGGGTTTCTGCCATACCACTTGATCCAGCATATCCCGCTGGGAAGTCCTGCACAGTGTTACCAGCACGCACCGAGGATCGCGGCGGAATTCTTCCGTCACCCTATGCACATCAACCGCCTTCACCCGCACTGCAGCCAGCCGTGCTTCTCCACTCGGTCCATCTGCTTCCCACGCTTCCAGTTCATAAGCCATCTCAGCCTCCATCCATCTTCACTGGCACTCGTCGGCGGCCAGCCCATTGCCGTATCCTCCTCCTCCCCATCTCATCCTCCACCCTCCTCCTATCCCAACGCACCATACGGGATTCCGGCAAACCGTCCCAGTTTCCTTAGTCCCTTAGTTCTCTCAGTAGAAAAAAAAATTGTAACAGGGATTACTGAGGGGTCTAAAAAACGGGCCTGAAACGGTTTGGGAAAATCCCGTATGATAGGTTGGGATAGGAGCATGATGGTGATGATATGATGATGATATGATGCGAGCTTTCCCGGAAAGTTCCCAAGACTTTTCGCATCAATCTTTCAGTCAGCCCCTCGCCATTTCCATATCAAAATGCTCCTCCCACATCGCTCTTTCCCAAGCCCGCGAAGGTGCGATTCCCAATTTCCGCAGCCCGAAGTACCGCGCGACTACCTGTTTCATTTGAGCCTCCTAATCGGGACAATTCCCGCCCGTAGCGTCTGTCACACGCCACGGACTGAACTTGTCAAACCTTCGGCACAACCCGCAATTCCCGCACCTTGCCGCTGAATACCCCATTTAACAGCTGTGTCTGGAACATCCGCACAGCCGTTGGCTTGCGATAGGCTAGTTCAGGGAACAGCCGCACCCACCGCCCTGCCTGCTTTTCAAACAGGCCATAATACCGTTTTTCCATTTGAGCCTCCATTCGGACACCATGCCCGGATATGCCGACTGTCACTCGGCATAATCTCGCCCGGTGCGATCAGTTACCTGTCATCGCGCCCATTTCCGCCATGGCCTGCGCTGCCACCTTCGCCATTGCCTCGTCATACGTCACCCCGAGCCGCTTGGCCAGTTCCGCGACAAACGGGTTCTGCGGTGCCGCACGCGGGCCGCTCGCCCGCTTCACATTCCATTCCGTGTTATTCTCATCCTCGTAGAATGTGACCAACTCCAGAACTGCCTCCCTCCGCATTGCGTCTGTCACGACATATCCATTCTCCGCCGATTTCTGGATAGCCGCATTGTCTCCAATCCGCGCGGCCAAACCGTGCAGGCAGGCATAATCGTAGTTCGCTGCCGACATCTGCTCCGCGTGCATTACAACTGGTTCCAGATCACCGTCAAACGTGAACCGAATTGAACGAGTAGCAACATCAATAACCTTTTTCATATGAGCCTCCATTGCCGCGCCATGCGGCTGGGTTAATGATGGATGCAACATCGCATCCATCTGAACGTTTGACGCATGCCCGCCGACTTCGTTCCCATTATTACAATCAGTTACATATTGCTCCATTGTGGTGCAGGTCCATCGCGTGCCATGGCGCCCCCCAGCCGCCGTGCCGGGTCTCCGTTGCTGCAGCGCCACGCGACCGCCGGCTGTCGCATCCTCGCCACTGTGGCGCCAAAGCTACACGTGAAATCTGGGGGGTGGGGGGCAAACCACTGTAGGGGCCTAAAATGTGTAATCCCCCCTGTTATTCTGCAGCGATTTTTGAATCACGCGCGAATTATCGCCGTATAATCCACGCGAAGCGTCTCGACCCTAAGTGCCTCAGCCGGGAACTTCTTTGGGTGCCTCCGCGTCTAATAGGTATCTAGGCGAAAGGAGGTGAGAGATGTTGGATGCTGATAACGTGGAAGAGTTGCTGGGGGATCTGGCCCAGGCCCCGCCGCCCTCTCACGCGCCGACGATGGGGACTCTGCAGAAGGTCTCCTACACTCACACGGACATGATTGACTATATCATCGCCCATCCTGGCTGTAACAACAACCAGCTCGCGATCCGCTATGGTTACTCGCCCAGTTGGATTTCGAGCGTCATGGCCTCGGATGCGTGGAAGGCCGCGATGGCCGCCCGCCGGGAAGAGCTGGTCGATCCCGTCCTCCTCATGAGCCTCAACGAGCGCTTCGAAGGCATGACCCGCCGGTCCCTCGAACGACTGCAAGAAAAGCTCGATGCCCCCAACGTCTCGGACCAGGTGGTCCTCAAGGCGGTTGAACTGGGCGCCAAGGCAATGGGGATCGGGGGCAATGCAGCCGCCGCTCCCCCAGTCCCCGCCGGCGATCACCTCGCCCAACTCGCCGAGCGCATGCTCGCCCTGCAATCCAAAGTCCGACAAGGAGCCCTGCAATATGTCGAAACAGTCGAAGCCCGTACCGTCACCGTTTCCTAAAGCGAATGACGAAGGCGGCAAGTTCGTCTCGCGCAATCTGCTGCCAGTGAACCCGAAACAGCAGCAGTTCGAGCCCACGCCCGCCGAACCTGTGCGCCTGCGGTACAAAATGGCAGGGGGTTGCTAGCCTCCGGCGAAAGCCGGCGACCAGCCACGGCGGAATCATGTCCCAGATAATCCCTTTCCCAAGTGTCACGAAGCTTGACCTCGAGCCAGACGTGATCTTAGAAAACCTGAAAGGAAAGTGCCGGGGTTTTGTACTGCTTGGGTGGGATGCCGCCGGCGAGGAGTTTTTTAGCTCCACTTACGCAGATGGCGGCACAGTGTTATGGCTTCTCGAGCGCTGCAAGAAGCGTCTGTTGGAGGAAGCAGAGTGATCCGCCAGCGCGCCCCCTTCCGTGCCCCTCCGGGGCAGAAAGCGCCTGGCCGTCTCGCGCCCTTACCGAAGAAACCTCGTGCCGTTCGCTCTCGCGCTCCGGTGAAACGCAAATGACTGGCCGCCTCTTCTCCGCCGTCGCTGTCCCTGCCTGGGGTCTGTGCAGCGCATGTTTGGGTTTGGAGGCGGCCACCTTATGAGCAAGCTCATCTTCGAAAGCAAGTATGCCGACGCATCGACCCGCCTCACGTTCGATTTCATCTCCCGTCTCGCGATCGGAGAAACGATCAGCTCTGTCAACCTTAGCTCGTCTGTCTACTCCGGAGTCTCCGTCACGGCCCTCACGCTCGGGGCGGGCAGCATCTCCGGGACGCGCGTCACCAGCCTCTGCGCGGGCGGGACGGAAGGGGTAACTTACCTGGTCGCCGCCTACGCTACGACCTCGGAAGGCCAGATACTCCCCCTCACCGGCTACCTCACGATCGTCCCGAAGAACTACTGATGCAAGCCGTCAAGCTCTCCGCCGACCTCATCGAGTCCTTTGCAGGGATGTACATCTCTCCCCGCTTCGACGACGCGCGCCCGACGCCGCCCTTTCACCGCAAAGCCTGGGCCCTCTACTCCTCCGACGCCCAGGCCGCGATGATCATCGCCCCTCGGGATCACGCCAAGTCAACCGGCCTCACCACCGTCTATATCCTGGCAGAAGCCCTCTTCCGCTCGTCCGACTACATCATCCTCGTCGGTTCGACGGAGGACAACGCGGCAGAGCAACTCGGCAACATCACCGAGGAGCTGGTGGAAAACGAAGAGCTGATCCGCGACTTCGGCATCAAGAAGTTCCTGCGTACCTCCAACACCGACGTGATCTGCGAATGCACCGACGGGCACAGGTTCCGTATCCTGGCCAAGGGCGCTGAGCAGCGAATTCGCGGCAAGCTCTGGAAGGGCAAGCGGCCCAACCTGCTGGTAGCGGATGACATGGAAGATGACGAGCAGGTGGAGAATCCAGACCGCCGGCTGAAATTCCGTCGCTGGTTCTTCCGGGCCGCGAAGCAAGCACTCAGCAAGTCTGGCCGCATCCGAGTCCACGGCACTATCTTGCACGAGGATTCCCTTCTTTCCCGCCTGCGGAAGAACCGCACGTGGAAGCATCAGTTCTACGCCGCTCACGCCGGCTTTGACGACTTCTCCGACATCCTCTGGCCCGAGCGCTGGAGCGAGGCGGAGCTGCGAAACCGCCGCCAGGAGTTCATCGAAGACAACGATGCGCCGGGCTACTCGCAAGAGTTCTTAAACAACCCCCTCGATAACTCCGAGGCGTATCTGAAAAAGGATGACTTCATCCCGATGAAGGACGCGGACTACGAGGAAGAGAAGATCATCTGCGCGGCCGCGGACTTTGCCGTCTCCAAGGCGGATAAGGCCAATCGCACCTCCTTCACCGTCGGCGGCAAGGACATCGCCAATATCCTCCACTACGTCGGCCAGCGGGTCGGTCGGTGGGACTCCCTCGAGTGGATCGACGAGATGTTCGACATCCAGGTCCGCTGGAATCCCGAAGTCTTCTGGGTGGAGGATGGCGTTATCTGGAAGGCGGTCAAGTCGATGGTCTACCGCGAGATGCAGATTCGTGACATCCGCATCAACATCGAGGCGATTCCTTCCATCAAAGACAAGGCAACCCGCGGCCGCTCCTTCCAGCGCCGGATGCGGGCGGGCCAGTGCCGCTTCGACAAGCGGGCCGAGTGGTATCCCGGCTTCGAGCACGAGCTACTCCGCTTCACTGGCAATGCGGCCGCGACCCTCGATGACCAGTTCGATTCCGCCGCCCTCCTCTCCCTCGGCTTCGACAAGTTCGCTCACGTGGAGGAGGAGGACCTGATGTCCGACGAGGAGCTCGATTTCGAGCGCGGGTTCTGGAACTCCCGCAAGACGCACGCTGCGGATGGCCGTTCAGCTGTAACCGGATACTGACATGCTGACTCTGCAGAACCCCATCACCCTCGACGCGGCGGCCCTCAAGTCCCCGAACCTTTGCTCCCGCTTCTCCGACGCAGACCTCACTGCGATCGGGCAGAACTGCAAGCACGGATACGACCAGGACGAGTTGTCCCGCGAGGACTGGCTCCGTTGCAACGAGGCGGGGATGGACCTCGCCCTGCAGGTGAGTAAGGAAAAGACCTTCCCCTGGGCCAACGCCGCGAACGTCGCCTTCCCCCTCGTCACCATCGCGGCGATGCAGTTCCATGCGCGCGCATACCCCGCCCTTGTCGGCGGCCCCAAGGTGGTGAAGTGCAACGTCTTCGGCCCCGATGCAGATGGCGAGCTCAGCCAGCGTGCCGAGCGCGTCTCAACCCATATGTCCTGGCAGGTACTCGAGCAAGACGGCGCCTGGGAAGAGCAGACGGACAAGGCGATCCTCAACCTTTCCATCGTTGGGACGAACTTTAAGAAGTCTTACTTCTCCGCCTCCCTCGGCCATAACGTCAGTGAACTCGTCCTCGCCAAGGACCTCGTCGTTAACTACTGGACCAAGTCCCTCGACACCTGCCCGCGGATGACTCACATCATCCCGCGCTTCCGCAACGAGGTTCACGAGAACGTCCTGCGGGAGACGTGGCGAGACTGCTTGGAGGAAGGTTGGTACACCTCCCCGGCTGCCCAGGCCACTACAGAGGCTCGCCGCGGGGAGGACAGTCGTCAGCGGGTCACACCTCCCCAGCCTGATCACACTACCAGCATCGTCTTCCTCGAGCAGCACGTCAACCTCGACCTGGACGCGGACGGTTACGCCGAGCCCTACATCGTCACCTTCGAGAAGACCAGCGGCTTTGTCGTCCGCATCGTCACCCTCTTCGACTCGGAGAAGGCTATCGAGCGCCTGGCCGCCGGTCCGCGCAGGGGCCAGATCATCAGCATCAAGCGTGACCACTACTTCACCAAGTCCACCTTCATCCCCTCCCCGGACGGCGGCTTCTACGACATCGGCTTCGGAGTGTTTCTCGGGCCGCTGAACGAAGCGGTAAATTCCCTCGTCAACATGCTGTTGGACGCAGGGACGCTCCAAACTACTGCGGGCGGCTTTTTGGGCCGAGGTGCGAAGGTTCGTGGTGGTGTACAGACTTTCGCTCCATTCGAGTGGAAGCGGGTGGATGCTACGGGCGATGACCTGCGGAAGTCCATCTTTCCCCTGCCCGTTAACGCCCCCTCGGACGTGCTGTTCCAGCTGCTCAGCCTCCTCATCAACTACGCGTCGCGGGTGAGTGGGACTACCGACATCACGGTGGGAGAAAATCCCGGCCAGAACACCCCCGCCCAGACCACTCAGACGATGGTGGAAATGGGGCAGAAGATCTACACGGCGATCTTCAAGCGCGTCTGGCGGTCGATGAAGGAGGAGTTTCAGAAACTCTACCATCTCAACAGCCTGTTCTTGCCCCTCGATCAGCCAGGGCCGGGCGGTGCAACGCGTCTCGACTACATGGGCGGGAAGGAGCTGATCGCTCCCGCCGCCGACCCGAACGTGACCAGCGATTCTATGCGCTTGCAGATCGCCCTGACGCTCAAGCAAGCCGCCGCGACGACGCCAGGTTACAACAAGGACGCCGTGGAGCGTCTGTTCCTCAACGCACTGCGCGTGCCGGATGTCCAGTCGATCTTTACAGGGACCGAGGGCATGCCGCCGCCGAAGGACCCGAAGGTTGCGCTGCAGGAAATGAAAGAGCAGGGCGCTACGAGCCGGCTGCAGATGCAGCTCCAGTTCGACACGCAAGAACTCATTGCGAAGTTGCAGACGGAACAGCAGCTCAACAACGCGAAGATGGTGCAACTGCAGGCGCAGGCCGCCGAGCACGCAGCAAATGCGCAAAGCGAAGAAGCCTACGCTCAGGTGGCGATGGTGAATGCGCAGATCGCTGTGGCAAAGCACGAAAACGAACGGATAACTGCCCACGTCAATGCCCTTTTGGAGGCCGCGCGCATCCAATCTCAGCATATCGTGGGCATGAAACAGGCGAGTAAAGAAGGAGCTTCGGCATGAGTGATCGCGCCCTGACAGAGGCCGAATTCCAGGAGTGGTGGAGTCACCCTGGCACGGTCGCGCTGGTGGAAATCCTGCACAAAAAGCGGGAAGCACTGCGTCAGGACTGGGAAGGCGGCTCATTCACCGACTATGATGACAGAAAAACAGCCCTGGTGAATGTAGGTAACCTGGGCACGTGCAAAGGATACGCCTTTGTAACGGACTTTTCCTACGAGCAGTATGTGACGGAGATCGAAAATGAGTGAAAATACGAGTGGACTGGAGCCGCGAGGGGTCGCGGTGCTGATTCAATCCTACGAACCGGAGCGCAAAGGCGCGCTGATCGAGCTTCCCGACTCGGTCAAGGGCCGGATGGACATGGTGGACGTGCGCGCTACGGTGATTGCCATTGGCCCGCATGCCTGGTTTGACGAAGGCTCCCCACGGGCTGCCGTTGGCGAGCATGTCATGGTGACGAAGTTCGCCGGCACCCTGGTCAAGGGCACTGCGGACGGCAAGATGTACCGCCTGGTCAATGACCGCGACATCTTCTGCGCAATCGTGAACGAAGGAGGCGGAAATGCCTGATCCAATCGCAATCGAAAGCGCAGCAACTCCGGAAGTTCAGCGGAAGGCTGAGCAGATGGGCTGGATTCCTCCTACTCGCTTCAAGGGCGAGCCGGAACGCTTCGTCGATGCGGAGGAATACCTTGCGCGTGGCGAACAAGTTCTCCCAATCGTCCGGGCGAACAATCAGAAACTGCAGCAGGAACTCGACGGCCTGCGGGCGGAGAGCGCCAAGACCCGCGAGGCCCTGGAAAAGGCCAACGCGGCGCTGGAAGAGATCAACGAGCGGCATTCGGTGGAGACGCAGAAGGCTGTGGAACGTGCCCGCGAAGACCTCAAGCTTCGGCTGAAGGCGGCTAGTGAAGAAGGTGATCACGAAGCAGTGGCGGAAATCACTGGGTTGATGATCGACTTGAAGGCCGCCTCGGAAGAGCCCCTGCCGAAGAAGAAGGAGGCTGCGAAGGAAGAGCCGAAGCCGGCCGCCCTGGCAGTCCCTGAAGATCTCAAGGCGTGGAATGCCGCCAACCCCTGGTTCGGCACCGACCGCCGCCGGACTTCCCTTGCCCTCGGCATCGCCCAGGAAATGCGCGAGTCCGGCACAGAGCTGACGGGCGTGGCTTTCTACGAGAAGATTCGCGAGGAGGTTGAAGCAACCTTCGGGGAATTCTCCTCGGGCTCCAAGGTTGAAGGTGCTCGCTCTGGCGGGGAAGCGGAGGGTGGAACTCGCCGCACGACAGGGAAGAAGGGCTTTGCCTCCCTTCCTGCTGATGCCCGCGCCGCCTGTGACGCCGATGCCAAGCAATTCGTCGGACCCGGCAAGCGCTTCAAAACAGCAGATGAATGGCGTACTCGTTACTTTTATCTTTATTTTTAGGAAAATTGATTATGGCACTCGCACCTTTGAGCCCAGCGAACCGTTCGAGCGGTTCTGAACGTAAGCGCATTCCGATGAGTGTGCCAGTCCAGCGTCTGGCTGTCCCGGACATTCCGGGCTACCATCTCCATTGGTTCCTGAGCGACAAGGGGCGGGTCGAACGCGCCCTGACAGGCGGATACGAGTTTGTTGAAGAAGGGGAAACCAGCGTCCCCGATGCCGGCCTGGGTGGTATCTCCACTCGCACTGGCAATACGGACCTGGGCACCCGAGTTACGGTGGTTGGAAATTCTGAGTTAGGTCATGACGGACAGCCTGTGCGGTTGATCCTTATGAAAATCAAGCAAGAGTGGTACGAGGAAGATCAGAAACTGGTGGAAGAGCGGAACCAAACGGTTGTCGACTCTCTTCTTGGCGGTACGCAAGACTCGGGCGGGGGCGACAGCTCCAATCGCTACGTGGATCGCACACGGACCAAGATCCCGGATTTTTTCAAACGCAAGGTCGGCGTTCGCTGACCGTAACTTACGGAGATTCTCATGGCAAACACGAATCGTCCGGCTGGCTTTGTTCCACACTCGTACCTCAACGGTGCGCCTTGGAATGGCCAGGCACGGCTTTACTCGATCGCGGCAAGCTACGGCACCGCGCTTTACATCGGCGACCCGGTCATCTCGAGCGGAACGGCCGATGCAAACGGCATCCCTGGCATTGCGCTCGGCGCAGGCTCGGGTGCCCTTCGCGGCGTCATCGTTGGACTGGGCAAGTACCGGACCGCGATGGTCAATCAGTCGAACCTCGACATCACCTATCGGCCGGCGAGCGATCCTTCCGTCTGGTACGCGATGGTCGTGGATGATCCGAACGTCTTGTTCGAGATCCAGGAAGAGTCGAACGGCACCGCACTCGCTGCGACCGAAATCGGCCTCAACCAGATCTCCCTGCTCGGCGCCGGCAACGGCTTCGTGAGCGGCTGGCAAGTGCGCTCGGCGACCGGCGCGACTCCCGCCACCACCGCCACCCTGCAGCTTCGGCTGATGGGGCTGGTGCAACGCCCAGGAAACGAGTTTGGCGCCTACGCCAAGCACCTGGTTCAGATCAACGTGCATGAACTTGCACACGGCACCGGCGCAGCTGGCGTCTAAAGGGGAACAATCATGCCAGGTGGCGTAATCAACACAGGCTCGCACCCGAAACTGCTGTGGCCCGGGATCTTCACGATCTGGGGCCAGACCTACGACGAGCACGCGGAGGAGTACCGAGACCTCTACGACGTTCGTTCGTCCGACAAGGCGTATGAGCAGGGCGTGCAAGTCACTCCCTTCAACAACGCGGTCGTGAAGGGCCAGGGCGCTCCGGTGACCTACGACGGCGAGACGCAAGGTGTGGTGACAACCTACACCCACATCGCGTACGCGCTGGGCTACATCGTGACGTTCGAAGAGCTGCGTGACAATCTGTACAAGGAAGTGGCGACGCGGCGTGCCCGCGCCAACGCCTTCTCCATGCGGCAGACCACGGAACTGGTGGCAGCGATCCCGTACAACACGGCCTTCGTCACGACCAGCTTCACCACTGGCGACGGCGCTGCGCTGTGCTCCACTGCCCACGTCAACGCGACCGGCGGGACCTACAGCAACGCCCTCTCCCCGGCGGCCGACCTGTCCGAAACGTCCCTGGAAGATCTCACGATCCAGATCATGGGCGCTACGAACGACACTGGCCAGCTGATCAACTTGATGCCGCAGTCGCTGCACGTCGCTCGCCAGGAGTGGTTCAACGCGAACCGCATCCTGGGCTCGGTGTTGCAAAACGACACTGCGAACAACGCAATCAATGTCCTCAAGGCGACGAATGCGTTCCCCAAGGGGATCAAGATGAACCACTACTTCACCTCGGCGCACCCCTGGTTCATCCGAACCAACTGCCCGGAAGGTATGACGTTCTTCTGGCGCGACGAGCCGATGTTCGATCAGGACAACGACTTCGATACCAAGAATGCCAAGGCGGCCAGCTACATGCGCTTCAGTGTGGGCTGTACCGATCCCCGCGGCATCTATGGTAGCAATGTACCGTAACAGGTTCGACGGTTAGTGCGCGCGGATTACCACCATATAATCCGCGCGTACCTTCATTCAACTTCGGAGGGCAACATGCGTCCACAGTCAGTATCACTCAGTGCCGCGGGTTTCTCTCCGTGGCTGAATATCAATCGAATGCCGCAAGGAAACTTCGGCGTCGCCTTTGCAGGGGAGATCTCGAGTGGAGCCTCGCTCACCTGGGGCGTCCAACACACTTACGATCAGCTTTACGAGCCAACAATCGAGTGGAGCGCTTCTCGCACTACGACCACAGGCACAATTACGCGCACAGCTCACAGCCTTTCCGTTGGCGACTGGGTGCAGATGGACGCCGCCGCGCCTTTTAATCAGGCGTACAGCGTAGCCAGTGTAGTCGATGCCAACACCTTCACGATCACCGTGGCGAACAGTGGAGTTACATCCGTCGCCAAGAGTTCTGCCAATCTTTGGACTGCGCGGGTAATTGACCACACGGTCACCGCCAAGACGACCAGTGCCGAAGGCAGCTACACCGTTCCTCCTACCGCAATTCGGCTGAACGTCTCGGCCTACACCAGCGGTAATGTTTCTCTCAGCGTCATTCAAGTGGGGTAATCATGACCGCAGTTGCAACAAAATTTCCTTCAGGCGTAGCCGTCGGTGTCGGCGCTACGACTGTTGAAGGCACGTCGCGTTCCTTGACTAACGCGGATAATGGCAAGACGCTGGAGTGCTCAGCAACCATTACCCTTACCGTTCCAGCGGGTTTGGTATCTGGCTTTAGTTGCCACATCATCCCTAGTGGTACAACGAGCATTGCGAGCAGCGGTGGCACTCTGCTCAACGGCGCTACGACTACTGTGACGCGCATAGCTGCAACGGCAGCAAATGCTCGTTTTTCCCTTGTCCCGCGAGCGTCGGCCGCGGATAGCTATGTTGTGACAGGAGCTTAATATGACTTCATCTACCAATTTTCCGGGACCTGTTAAGGTTCAAGGGCGCTATGTTGTTACATTGAGCGCCGACGGGTCATCCCTGGTGGATGGGGGTGGGAATCCGTTTCCTGGGTCTATTCGCACGGGCTATGCACAGTCAGTTCTCGGGACGTTTGGCGACAGCATCGCAAATATCAGCAGCTTCACGAACCATGATCTGCGACAGATCAGCGGCAGCATGGGCAGCAACAGCGACCGGATGGGTGTTGCTCTCAATGCTCTGGCAAACGGCGGGTTTCGCATTTCATTCAATGGCGGCGTCAGCGGAGAGACAACGACACAGATGCTTGCGCGGGATGCGGCAGGCGGAAGCGCTACCCGCAAGGCCATTACAGATGCTGCCACGTTAGGTATCAAGCATCTGGTGTTCAGCGCCGGTATCAACGACCTGCAAAACCCGACACTTCCAGCGGGTTCTTCGTCGGCAGTTATTGATGCAGCCGTTACCGCCTCTATCGTCAACCTTGTGAAACTGTGCCAGCGTGCGATGGCGATGGGTATCACCCCGCATGTTCCAGCACTGCTTGGCTATCGGTACGCCGCCGCATCCGGTTTGGCAACGAACAGTCAGGCCAATGTGGCGACGACGCAAGAAGCCATTCGGCGCTGGAACGTGTTGGCAAAGGCGACCTTTGTAAGCGCAGGGACAGGACTCGGGTACTTCTATGACTCGTTCGTTCCGTCCATCGTTGACGGCAATGGCGCATGGCTTGCTGGCTTGGATCAAGGCGACGGGCTGCACCCAAGCGAGAATTCTACGTACCTGATTTACGGCCCGGTAGCGCAAAACATCTTGTTTTTGGAGGGCATATCTGGCACATCACCCTTCGCATACCCTGCCGGGGTGAACCAGTTTGCAAATGCCGACTTTTCGGCGGCAACCTCCGGCGTTGCGACTGGCGCGAGCATCTATGTGACGGTCGGCACCGGGACGCTTGCCAATAGCATCGTCACTTTCCGTGGGCAGCAGTGGCAGCAGACGATTCTGACGCCGACCGGTGTAGATGGGAACGGAAACTGCGGGGTCGAAATTGACCTGACATACGCCAGCCCGACCGCCGCGCAGGTAATTGGAAGCGAAGTTTCTGTGATCATTGATGATGGCGCCGGTGGTGCTGCGGCTGGCCTGTTTCAGTATTTGGTGCGATCCCGATCCGGGGCGGCGTTTGCGGACACCCCGCTTTTCAACAACGTCATCAGCCCGAAGGTCAATCGACTGGCCGCGATAGATCGCCGCTTTGCGCCTAATCCAATTGTTGCGCCTGCGACTGTGACCCCTGCAATCCTCAGTGTCATGGCGCTGGTTCAGCAGGCGACGACTCCGATACGGCTGATGATTTCTCGCCCTCGGGTGGTGGTGCTGCCGACCGCGTACTGATGATTCCCATCCCCTGCCGGT
>ERZ869921.791-NODE-791-length-15729-cov-3.879291_pt1 | contig 15729 bp, 30 predicted proteins | sample MGYA00579310_ERZ869921 | MGnify/ENA primary metagenome ERZ869921 (study PRJEB32216, sample SAMN09231816) | wastewater metagenome | place: USA: Maryland | collected 2016-06-21 | study: EMG produced TPA metagenomics assembly of the PRJNA472060 data set (Reclaimed...
GAGTGGTGCGTTCTGAATGCCCTCAATCAACAACTGCACCACGTAAGAGGGAAGTGGGAAGGCTGGGCCGCCATCAGGCTTTGCGGCGCTCATGCTGGCTCGCCTTGCTCAAGGCTTTGAGGGTCCAGACCGGCACCAACCACGTCAGCTTCACGCTGCAGCAGCTCGGCCAGGGGGCGGCGGGGGGTGTGGCCAGACTCGGCCATGTCGATCGCGGCGCGGAGCTGGTGCCCCACCAAAGACTTCGGGTTCGTGAAATGCGGCAGGGCGGCTTTGCATGCCGCTACCAGTCCTGCTACTACCTCGTTGTTTGCCATCTACTCTCTCCAATGCAGCTTGATTGCTGCGATGGAATTATTATGCGATAGCGAATAAACCAAGTCAATGCGAAATCGAATGATTTTGCAAAAATATTTCCACCAGCGACCCCTTAGGTGGAAACCCGGGCACGATCAGGCGTAAAAAAACCGCCTCGGGGGCGGTTTGGGTGGGGTGGCGATTGTCCCTTAGAAAGGTATCTAGGAAGGCTACCGGAGTTGAGTTCTGCCCTTAGCGGTCACCATGTTCAAGGGTTAGAGCATAAGTATCACCAAAACGCGGGTGGATGCGATTCAGCTTCTCGATGAAGTCGGCGTAGACTGTTGACAGTTTCATAATCGTCACGACCGAGGCGAGGTGTTCCTTAAGCCGTGGGTGGCCTACTTCTTCGGTAAGGCGCCGGTGCAGGTGTGCTTTTTTCTCATCTCTTATTGATTGCTTCTTGAGTTCGTCTAGGAGACCTGGAGCGAGGCGCTCGTAGACGATGTCGTTGGTCAAAACGCCGAAGTATTGTGGCCGGTAATTCTGCCGTTCTGGCGGGTAGTCAAGGCCCCGCAAGCGAAACATGTGCTCATAGAAGTCGGCGGGAAATGTCTTTACGTATGGCTGTAGTTCCTTCGCCACCCAGGCTTCGAGAATCTTTGCTAGGGCGTCCTTGGCCCGGTCCTTTTGATAGCCAGTAGCCTCATCGATCAGGGCAATGATTCCGACCCGAGCGAAGCCGCGCACCAAGATTTCTGCTTCTACTGCGAAATGTTCCTGCAGGTGTGTCAAGTGATCGCCGGCCCGCGCTGCCAAGATAACGTCACAGAGGTCCGCCAAAATTGTCGCTTCGTAACCCAACCAAGCGGAGTTTTGTCCTGGAGCCTTAAAACGAATCGGATTTGACAACTGACCGCTCAGAGCAATGCAACGTTCCGAAAAAGCAAGGTCAACTGGCCCAGCACGCTCTGCAAGGCCGGCTACAAAGAGCGCTAGGCGTTGCTCGCCAGCCTTGATTGCCCCACTGGCTGACATGCCGATACCTGCTTGCAGACCAGCACGCGTCAGGACCCGGCGGCCATCTTCGAGAACGTAGCACGGGATTTTCGCAGCGCCGATAACGAGCGGCTTCTCTTCGGATCCGTGCGTGGCTTTTGGAAGACCTGCAAGCTCTTTCCTTGCGGCCGCGGCCTTTTTGGCCTGAGCTTGACGCTCCTCCGGAGTTTGCTTGGCTGCACGAGCCGCAGCCCCGCGGGCACGTGCTGGTGTTTTCTTTGGATCGGTCATAGCATGCTGCTGGAAGTTTTTGGAAATTGCATGTTAACCAGCAAAGTATATATATTGCTAGATAAATCTATTGTTTGCTAGCAAAAAACGGGGTTTGTGGTGGTGCTGATGGCACCACCCCCTATCACTGCTTCCTGCAGAACCGAGCCTCTTGTTTAGTTTTCTCCTTGTGTTCCTCCACCGTCAACCACTGCAGGTTTTCCAGGGCATCCGGCCCCTTGCACTTCAGGGGGATCTTGTGGTCGATCTGCCACCCAGGACATGGGAGCCGGTGCCGGCCGGTTGATGGGCAGGCCTGCTGCTTCACGAACGCATGGCGCACCGCGTGGCTGCGTTCAATCTTGGCGTCAGCCCACAAGGGGAGCGCGGTTGCAGCTATCAATATCAGAGCAGTTCGCACGTCAATTGCAGATCAGCCCGCCCATGCCGTTGGACCGGCAATTCAATTGCCTGGGCGCAGCTTCGGCCTGTGCATTGCGCTTGCTGGCCACCATCTGGTGGTGGTCCTTCCACATGTTGTACGCATCCATCGAAGTTGGGCCGCCTGTTTCCTTGGCCACAATGTTGGCATAGCACTCCTTGGTGGCGGCCTCGGCCATTTCCTTACCCTTGGAGTCGCCCATGGCGTAGTAGCTGAAGTTGCACTGCTTGGTGCCGCTAGCTTTGGCGTCCGAGCGAATCTGCTCTGCTCTGTTGTTCCTCGCCTCTTGGCGCAGTCCTGATGAGTCGATGGCGTTGGCATCAGTTCGCACGCCAGACTGGCTGGTTGTTTCCTTGCTGCACAACGCATCACTGTAGGTAACCTTGCCATCGGGCCCCACGCACTTTTTGACCTGGGCCTGGACGCCACAGGTGGCTGCCAGCAACAAGGCTGCCAAGAGGATCGTTTTCATGTTGTGCTCCCTAAGGTTTGCTTTCGCCGGTTTGCCACGCGAAGATCCGCTACATGGACACTCAATCGAATGACAAGAAATTGGCCGTCTTCACAGCGTCGGTGGGCGCGTATTGTGGTCGGCTTTCAACGTCGAGTTCATCACGCCAGCGACGGTTTGCCCCACTACACCAACTTCGCCGGGCGTTTTGGCGATTCCTTCTAGCGCATCCAAAAAATCTTGGAGGAGCATCTGGCCGTTAATTCCAGGTTGTTTGCACAAGGCCGATGCTAGGGCGGCGAGTGCATAGCCGACCTGAACATCAAAAGACTGATTCAAATCCTGTTGCGTAGGCTGCACCATAAGCTTTCTCCTAAACTCGTTCAGTCTGCCGGTACACCACTTCCCCAATGATTTCGGTACCGCCATTGCATTTGGTGCGAGGGTAGCGGCGTTGGTCGGGATTGTCACTGGTCAACCACCACAGACCATCATCGCGCACAAGGCGCTTCACCACAACCTCGCCCTCGTACGACACCAGGAACGGGATACCCTGTTTAGGCTCGGTCGATAAGGTGTTGATGACGATCAGGTCGTCCTCGTACATGGATGGGATCATGCTGTCGCCCTTGACGCGCAGCGCCAGCATCTTCTCGGGCCGGTAGCCCTTCAATCTATACCAATCGGCCCGAAACACGATCGGAGGGCCGTCATCCTCGGCCTGGTACTCAACAGAGAACCCGGATACGCCGGCCTGGGCCTTCAGCTTCACCCGACGAATCGCCGGGTACTCTGGGTTGTTCTCCAGCTCGATGACTTTTGGGCCGCCTGTGGCGCTGGCATGAAGACCGGGCACAGTCAGGTTGGCATAGCCCTGGCTCCCACCTTTGTCCAGCCTCTGCAGCTCACTGCTTGCGATCTCCGGGCTGTAGAACGCCTCGATGGCCACTTTATAGAAGTCCGCCACAGGTTGAAGCGTTGACCGGCGAGGCTCTTTGGCAATCCCCTCCAAGAACTTGTAAATCTGCGGCTGCTTTGTTTTGTTGTTGAGCTTCACCGCAAGCGAATTCGGGTTATCTCCCGATCTGCGCATCAACTCTTTGAGGAAATCAACTGGGTCCATGGCGCGGACTATGCCAAAACAAATAATTCGATAGGGCATTGCAAAGTAATGCGATATCGAATAATATTTGTGCATGAGCCAAATCGCTGCACTTATCAAACGCCTCCGGTCGGAGCCTGCAAACCTGTCTCAGTCGGAGATTTCTCGACGAACTGGTATTCCCCAACCGCGGGTGTCGCGATGGGAGTCTGGCGATGTCGCAGCTGGCGCTGATGACGCTATCCGTTTGCTGAGTTTGGCAAAGGAATACGGCGTAGATAGCGTACCAGAAGTGCCATCGGCCCCGGTTGCTCTGGAAAAGGTGGCCTGAATGGACACCCACATTCACCCCCTGTCCATGCCAGGCATCCAGGCCAGCGCCAAACGCGCCGCCGAGCTCGGCATCCCCCACGACGAAGCCAACCACTTCGACCCAAACAGCGAGCACGAGGACTTCCTGCACGCCGCCTTCAAGGGTGCCTACGAGTCCTATTCCAAACCGCAAGCGCAGCCCGTGGCCGCCTGAATGCTGCCAGCCCGTTACTTCCCACCAGAGGACCAGATAACCATGTCTCACAGCAATGAAACACCAGAGGTCACGGAGCTGCCTTGCTCGCGTGCGAGCGGCATATTCGGGCCGCTTGATGACTCCATAGATTTCCGGGTCAACGGTGACTCCAAGATCGAATGGATGAAGGAATCCCGCAAACGCGGATTCCCGTCCATCGCTGACTTCATCCGCTTCACGATGGAGAAAGAGGTACATGGTGCTGATCATGTGGTGAGTATGTTTGCCAAGCAGTTGCTGGGCAACGGGCAGTCTGTCGGACAACCGCAGGGCGAGAAGCCATGAACAGCGCTGAATCCTCCTGCGAAGGCAAGGTCGCGTTCAAAACCTTCACGCTGGCCAGCACCGCTGCCAAACGCGGCGGCCGTGAGAAGAGGCGCGACGCCTACCACTGCCAGTACTGCCACCAGTGGCACGTCGGCACCCATACCAAGACGATCAAGCCTCGGAAGGTGGTGCGGAAGTGACCGAGTGGCTGAACAAATGCCACTTTGGCGATGTGCGCACCGTGTTGCGCCAGATGATCGCCGACGGCGTCAAGGTGCAGACCACGGTCACCAGCCCGCCGTATTGGGGTCTGCGCGACTACGGCCACGCGGGGCAGCTTGGGCTGGAGAAAACGCCGGAGGAATACGTGTCCAACATGGTCGACGTGTTCAGCTTGGTGCGCGATGCCACTACCGAAGATGGAACGCTGTGGCTGAACATTGGGGATAGCTATGCAAGTGGCGGCAGCGCCGGGCAAAGCGGGAAGTCAACTCTTAAAGGGAACGGCCACGGCGGCGACAAGCAACTATCGCCATATCTCCAGGTGCAAAACGCTACGGCTGTGGTGCGCAAGCCGGCACCAGGATACAAGCCCAAAGACCTGGTTGGCATCCCCTGGATGGTCGCCTTTGCCCTGCGCGCATCCGGCTGGTATCTGCGCCAAGAAATAATCTGGGCCAAGCCAAACCCCATGCCCGAGTCGGTTACGGACCGGTGCACCAAGAGCCACGAGCAGATTTTTTTGTTGGCCAAGGCGAGCAGCTACTACTGCGACATGGGAGCGATCAAGGAACCGGTCGCGCTCAGTACAGTGCAGCGGCTATCGCAGGATGTGGAGAATCAGCAGGGTAGTTTTCGCGTGCCAGGGAAAACGAACGGAGCAATGAAAGCTGTTGGCAAGGGCGGAAAAAATGCTTTCCGCGGTCAAGGTCACTTTCGCGAAGGCCAAACTGGACCGGCCAACAGGGACGGCAGAGACATGAGCGACGTTGGGGCCGGCGATGACCGCAACAAACGTAGCGTCTGGACCGTCAGCACCAAACCCTACAAGGGCGCCCACTTCGCCACATTCCCGACGGAACTGATTGAGCCCTGCATTCTTGCTGGCGCTCCTGCTGGTGGGCTGGTGCTAGACCCATTCTTTGGCAGCGGCACGACCGGCCAGGTCGCCCAGCAGCTTGGCCGTCAATTCATCGGGATTGAGCTGAACCCTGACTACAAGGCCCTGCAAGACGAGCGCCTGCGCCAACCATCACTTGCATTGGAGGCAGCATGACTTCTTCCCCCCTCCCAAAAACCCCAGGCATAGCTCTGCCAAGTGTCATGGTGCCCCAGGCAGAAGGCGCGCATCTCTGCGGGGCCGTGCAAATACGTGACGACCAGTGCTTCTTTGACCAGGCTGGCGAGCTTGATGCGCTGGCGTTGCAGGGGAGGGCGGCGAATGCGTGAATACGCCAAAGCCGAGCCCAAGATGTGGCATGGCCAAACCTTCAAGAACCTTCGCAAAAGGGGGCCGGAGGCCCTTGTGGTGGGCTTCTATCTGATGACCTCACCAAGCTCCAACATGCTGGGGTTGTACGCCCAGCCTATTTTGTACATGGCTCATGAGACAGGGCTAGGCGAAGAAGGGGCTACCAAGGGCCTTAACCACTGCATAGAAGCCGCTTTCTGTGGCTACGACCACGACTCTGAAATGGTTTGGGTCTATGAGATGGCTCGCTATCAAATCGCTAGCGAACTAAAGGCATCGGACTTGCGTTGCAAGGGTGTTCAGAGGGAATACGAAGGGCTTCCTGATAACCCATTTCTAGGGGCATTCTTTGACCGGTATGCTGGTGCATTTCACCTTACGACAAGGCGCGAATTTGGCGTTAAAGAAGTAAAGGTAAAGAAAGCCCCTACCAAGCCCCTACCAAGCCAAGAGCAAGAGCAAGAGCAAGAGCAAGAGCAAGAGCAAGACTTTAGCCCCGACCTCCTGGCGGAGTCGGCGCAAGAAATTCCGACAGGGTTCCTGATTCCTTTGAACGACGGAAGCGAGTACCCGGTACCGGAACGTGACTTAGCTGAATGGGTGCTCACCTACCCAGCGGTTGACGTGCGTCAAGCTCTGCGTGAAATCCGCACATGGTCGAACGCCAATAAGTCGAAGCGCAAAACCCTGTCCGGCGTGTCGAGGTTCATCGTCTCTTGGCTGGCCAAGGCGCAGAACAACCCGGTGCAGGCACGCGGATATTCGCAGAGCGGTAGCAGCACTGGCGCAGCCTGGGAAGGTGCCCGATGAACCACCTCCCATACGCCCGTGGTGCGTTCACCATTGCCCAGGCCCGTGCCAAAGGCATGCGCCCAGCCGGCCCGGTGATCGTGGCCCTGAACGAAGAACCGGATTGCGACAACGCCATCGTCTACGCGAACCCGGACGAGGCATACCGCTGGGATTGGGTCAAGGGCCTGAACGTGGTTGTGCTGATGGGCAAGGAAACCCGGCTGGGTTCGATCCTGAGCGACATCGAGGCACGCGAGCCCACCCAGCTGGATGTCATCGACACCGACCGCGGAATTGGCTGGATGGTCCTTTTCACAAAACCGAAGCTGCGCACCCTCACGCTGCCCAAGCACCAGGTCATGGACTGGCTGGGTGATGGCGAGTGGCACAAACAACTGAACGAAGCGAAGGCCGGCCATGGGCTGGTGACAACATGACCCAATTCATTCCCGACAACATCAACCTGGCCGAGTACATCGAGCCGCCCGAGTTCGCCGCCAAGGTGCGCAGCGCATCCGACTTCATGGACGCCGTGCGCAAGAAGCTGCAGCCCGAAGATCGCCGGGTGAAGTCGCCCACGATGCTGCTGAGCAAGGTGTCACACGGTATCGAGTTCCGCCCCGGCGAAGTGACCGCATGGGTGGGCTACAACGGCCACCGCAAGAGCATGTTCACCAGCCAAGTCGCGCTGGATCTCGCCGTGCAGCGTCAGAAGATTCTGATCGTGTCTCTGGAAATGGACCCAGCTGACACCATGGCCCGGATGATGATGCAGTCATCCGGCGTTGCAGTACCCAGCGACAGAATGATCAACCACTTCCACCGCTGGACCGATGGCCGCATCTGGCTGTTTGATCACGTTGGGAACCTTTCCGTGGACAAGTCGCTGGCCCTCTGCCGGTACTTTGCTGACCAGCACCAGGGTACCCATGTGTTTCTCGACTCCATGATGATGATCTGCGCCAGCGAGGAAAAGCTGGACGAGCAGAAGCGGTTCTCGACTGGGCTGGTCAGGCTGGCCCAGGAAACAGGCCTGCACATCCATGTGATCACGCACTGCCGCAAACCCAATGCCGGCGACGAAAGCAAGCTGCCGACCCGCTACGAGATCCGGGGCTCCAGCGCCATCAGTGACCAAGCCCAGAACGTGGTGGTGGTCTGGATGAACAAGGCCAAGTTTGCCAAGCTGGAGATGAACCGCAACGACATCGACGCTCTGGACCAGCCTTGTGCTGTGGTCAAGGTGGACAAGCAGCGCAATGGCCGCTGGGAAGGAAAGATCCAGCTCTGGCATCACGAACCCAGTCTGCGGTTCTGCGATGACCGGACCACGGCGGTTACCCCATACCACCTGTTTGAAGAATTACGGGAGGCAGCTTGAATGAACCAGAACCCCTCACACCCCGCGACCAGGCTCTACGCGCCAGCGTCGTCCGCCACTGCAAATGGATTCGCACCTGGGACGAGGAATACGCCACCCACGCCTACGAACACTACCGGAGAGAGCTGCCATGGCTGAACTTGCCACCACCGACACCCAAGGAACAGAGCGCCGCGCGCGCCGCGGGGCCACGACGAGCCGGGCAGAAGACCGCGCTCTCCTGAAAGACCTGGCCAGCAAGCACAGCGCGCTGACCCGAGTTCACGGTGTCGGTACCGAAGTTCGTAACGCATGGGCTGCCTTTTCGGCGGCCGTTGACAACCTTCTGGCGGACGAATGAGCGAAACCACGAAACCAATGGGCGAGTGCATCAGCGCTTCCGGAGAGCGAACCAGGCTGGGATATGTCCGCGTCTACGCGGGAAGGGTGAACAAAAAGCGCAAACGCATGCTCGCCCACGTTGCGGCATGGGTGGATGTCAATGGGCCTGTGCCCGATGGCCTTGAGCTGGACCATGTGTGCCGCAACCGGTGGTGCTGCAATCCGCAGCACTTGGAAGCCGTGACGCACCGCATCAATTCTCAGCGTGCTGGCAATCGAAAGCTAACCCAAGAGAAGGCATCGGCAATTCGCGCTGAGTATCGACCCCGCATCGTCACGCAAACGCAGTTGGCGGCTAAGTACGGAGTCAGTCGCAGAACTATTGAGCAGGTTTTAAACGGGAATTTTTACCCATGATCACTCTCGTCCTTCCTTATCCAGTTTCAGCCAATAGATATTGGAATACCCGCGTCATCACGCCAAAAGGCGGTGGCCGCGCCATGGCGATGACCTATGTGACCCCGGAGGCCAAGGCCTACAAGGACCAGGTCGGATGGCTGGCCAAGGCCGCTGGCATCCGCGCGCCGCTCACCGGCCGCGTGCACGTCGACCTCAAGCTGTACCCGCACCGCCCGCTGGACTGGGCCAAGCGTGCGAAGGTCAACCCGCTGTACTGGGCAGACACCGTGCAGCGCCTGGATCTGGACAACGCCCGCAAGGTGGTCTACGACGCCCTCAAAGACATTGCCTTCGGTGATGACAAGTGCGTGTGGGATGACGCCGGCCACGTCATGGAGCCAGACGGCCGCGACGCCTGCATCGTGGTGACCATCACCCCCATCCGGCTGGACCAGCCGCAGGGCAGCCTGTTGGAGCCAGCATGACCTACACCACCACCCCTGCCACGATCCCCCACCGCGTCGTGGAGCACCTGAAGGCCCAGCCACCCGGAACGTCGATCAGCACCTCGGAGCTGGCCGATGCGCTTGGCGTTGAAAAGTACGGGTTCACAACGACCCTGCAGACCGCCGTCAGGGCTGGAGTACTGAAGTCCGAGAGCAAGCCCGGCGACAAGCGGTTGCTGTATTGGAGCCTCGGCGATGGCGTCGCACAGCCACCATCAGCAGACCCTGACGACAACGACGACTGGCCGCCAGCGAAGCCGCTGGTGGGCATACCCAAGGTTGCGTCGAGCCCGTTCCAGACCGTCCCGCTGGAGCCATCAGAGTTGGTCCCGTTCCGCGTCGGCGAGTTCAGCGATGGCTCCATGGTGATCGAGACCGTGAGCGGCACGCTGAACCTGGTACCGGAGCATGCCCAGCAGCTGCGGGCCTTCGTGGCACGCCGGGAGTGCGCAGCATGACCTACCGCACCGACCTCATGGCCATGGCCCAAGAGGCCAACCTGGGCCGCCTGCTGCCGGCCGTTGGAAAACTGCCAGCGCAGTGGTACGGCAGCGACATCAAGGCACTCGAAAAGTTCGAAGCCTTTGTGATTACGAAGGAACGGGAGCGCGCCCGTGAGGAAGCAGCGCAGACGAAGCAGGGGGTGAAATCGTGAACCGCTTAGAACATCTGCTGACCATCCTGGGCGAAGAGTGCAATGAGGTCGCCGTGCGCTGCAGCAAGGCCAAGCGCTTCGGATTGCTGGAGGTCCAGCCCGGTCAAACCCTGACAAATGCGCAGCGGATCATGGCAGAGGTGCAGGACGTTTATGCCGCCCTCGAAATGCTGAGCCAAATGGGTGCACTAGACACCATGGCCGACTTCCCGGCCATTGACCAGAAGATCGACAAGGTCGAGAAATTCCTGCTGTATTCGCGGGAGTGCGGGACGCTGGACCAGGGCCCAGTGGGGATGGGGTGCGAGCAGTGAGCCGCGTCATCGTGACTGGAGGTATACGAACGGCCATGATCGCCGCGCGCCTGGCCGATGTTGCTGGACTGACCGTGGAGACGGTAGCCCTACAGGACGCGCACAACAAGACGCGAACGGACTTCTTCCCAGAGCCTGAGCAGCCAACCGCCCCTGACACGAAACCACGCGGCGCGCAATGGAAGCGCGAGCGCAATGCGCATCGGAGGTCATGGTGACCCTGGTGTTGAAACCCAAAGGCCCAGGCAACTGGCGCCCCATCACCCTGCAGGTGACGGACCAGCGCGCATCCCCGCTACTAGTGAAGGTCGGCGACCCTGTGACGCTGGGCGGCATCGTGTTCAAAGTATCGGCGGTGCTGCCATGAAATACAGCCTCCCAAAAGAATGGTTCCGGCACCCAGCGAACCCATGGTGGGGCCCAGAGTCTGCCCGCGCGCGCCACATCCGCGAGCAATCTGAGGCGCGATTCAACGCCCGGCCAGATGCTGAGCCCATCGTCCTGATTCGCGGCGAGCTTGGCACCGTCCAAGGCTTTGTGTTCATCACTTCGAAGGCGCCAAAGTGACAAAACCGGCGGCCATTCTTATCTGCCCACAGGTGGAGCTCACCAAGCTGCCCGAGCACGAGCGCGCCATCGTGCGGCGTTTCCTTTTCGACAACATCCGCGGCCTGGACGAGCAGCACGACAAGCGCTGGCGCCGGTTCTGGGGCCGTATCTGGAACGCTGACGCCGGCGAGGTGACACACCTTGAGGTGGTGGTCGACCGTAGCGGACCCTTTCACCGCCTGCACATGGGGATGGAGCAGCGCCTGTTCGACCGCCAGGACCAGTGGCTCACCTTGGAAGAGCTTAGGTGGTGGCTGAAGACGGGCGCGGGCTGGGGCGACTTCGTCCTGCCGACCGATGGCCCGATGCGGTTCGTTCCGCGCAGCACCAGCTACGAAGAATGCTCGGATGACCAAATGAAGGAAATCCACACCGCCATGCTGGCCTTCCTGCGCACTCCCCAGGCAATGCGCAGCCTTTGGCCGCACCTGTCCCAAAACGCCTGTTACGAAATGCTGGAGTCTGTCCTGGATCCGGCCGAGCGTGAGAACTGAGCCGGGCAGTTTCCCGGCACAACTTGAAAGTGAACCATGAACCACATCAGAGCCCAGTCAGAAAGCAAAGTAGGCCAGGCCGGCGGCATCGCTGCCGCATCCACAGCTCCCAGAGAGGTGCCAGAGAAGCTGGCTCATCTGAGCAGCACCATCGAGCAACTGGAATGTGCCATCGGCCCATTGCTGAATGGCATCAACCCAATCCTGCTCCCGGCGCACCCCCAAGAAGATGGGAAGTTGGTCGGCGGACAGCTGCCGGCGGCGACCGAACTCGGCGCGGAGCTTGAGGAAATGCGCAAGCGCGTGTACCGCGTCTGCGAAGACATCAGGAATGCCAGCAGCCGCTTGGCCATCTGAACTCGGCAATGAGCGATTCCAACGTCATCCATCTGCATCGCCCAGCGCCAACCGCCGTGGGCGAGGCCTTCTGCATCGGGTGCGATCACGTCTGGACAGCCAATGCACCCGTGGGCACGACGCAACTGGAGTGCCCCAAGTGCCACGCCCTGAAGGGCCATTGGCGCTTTGAGCACGCGCCCGCACCAGGCTCGCTGGTGCGTCAGTGCAGCTGCGGCAACCAGCTTTTCTACCTGACCCCCGAGGGTCACATGTGCGCCAACTGCGGCGTGTATCAGCAGTATTGACTATCAACCCCGAAAGGAACCACCGTGCCCATCGACAAGCAACTCCCCGCCTACAAATCCCACAAGACAGTGTGGGCCCTGAAAATCCGTTCCTATCGTCTTGAACCAGATGGTGACGTGACTATTCAACCGGATAGGGGGGACTACGCTCCGTTCCGCGTCACCAACGAATATTGGACTAAGCACAACCCTGAACCAGGCGGCTACTGGGTGCAGTACGAGGACGGCTACCAGTCCTACAGTCCGGCCAAGGCATTCGAGGAAGGCAACACGCTGATCACGAAGTCGCGCGACGAGGCGGCCAACCCAGCCACGGAAGAAACCCACTTCCTGCAGCCCAAGATCACCGGCTACCGTCAGCTCAACCCCACAGAGGTCGCCCTGATGAACGAGGGCAAGGCGCTGGCCGAGCAGTGCGGCGCATTCATCGCCAAACTGCGCCAGCATCCCAACGTGGGCGGGCCAGTACCCACCGGTGATGCATTGCCGGCCCTGGACCAGCGATGGATAAGCATTGGAGCGACAGACCTGCAGACCGGTTTCATGGCCGTGATCCGCGGTATCGCCCGACCCACCACGTTCTGATCGCCATGACCACCATCCCCGCCATCTGCGCCCAGTACACCGCTGTATTCCAGACCGCGCGCCTGGAGATCGGCATCGCGCTGCTGGTGGGGGTGGTTGCGGGGATGCTGGCCCAGAAATTCAAATGAGCACGCCATGAGGACCAAGAACAAGAAACCCCAGACGGCCGCCGAGAAGGAGCACACCCGGCGCGTAGCCGCCCTTCCTTGCGCGGTGTGCGGAACTTACGAAGGTTCCGAAGTCCACGAGCCCGAGCAGGGTCTCTGGTTTGTGTCGATTCCATTGTGTGTCCCATGCCACCGGGGCCCAGAGGGCTGGCACGGCACCCGCCTGCGTTGGTCGCTGCGCAAGATGACGGAACTGAAGGCGATCAACGAGACCTTGCGCATGCTGGCTTGAGTGGCTGCATGACTACCAGTAGAAGAAAGCTCTAGCCCCCGCCACATATGACCAACCAGCTATACAAATAGGAGCAACTATGGCAGCCGCACCCGACATCAAAGCCAAGGTCTATCAGGCCATATGCGACCTATCCCAGCAATACGGCTTCGCCCGCCGGGACAGCATCATCAATGTCACCGGCCTGAAGTTCAGCCTAGTAGACGAGGCCGTGAAGTCCCTCCGCGAGGAAGACCTGACCATCAACCGGATCAAGGGCGGCTTCTTCACCCCGGTGAAGTGCTTCCAGGAGGATCCGGTATCCGTCACCGGTCTGGACGATGGCCGCTACAAGCTGGAGTGTGGTGACCAGGTCATCACCTTCACGCCCCGGGCTGCCCGGATGGCCGTGGCCCTGCTGGGTGGCGTCGCGCTGCTGCACGGCCGCCTGCACGGGGAGCCGCTGAACCACAGCTTGGTGCCTGCTGACCAAGAGCCCGCCCGCTAAGGTTTTGCCAAACCCACCCCCAGCCTGACACTGGACGCCTACTTACCTCAACCCCAATAGGAGTTCACCGTGAAGAAAAGCTTTCTAGGTTTCCTGATCGCAATCGCAGTCTGCGCCATTGCCGCATCCAGCCTGGCAGTTGCCGCCGTCTCCCACGCCGCAGACATGTTATGCACCAGTTGTCGGGCTTTCAAGGACCGCCTGGTCGCCGACTTCATGGCCCTGGCCACCCCAACCCAGAGCCAGCCGGAAACCGCCCCATACGCCCGCTCCAAGGAGTTCAAAGCCCGCATAGAGAAGCGCGAGCGCCCCGTGGTGACAGCGTCCTGGCGCAGTTGTCCCAGCATTTGACCTTCACCAGCATCCATGAAAGCCCGCCCAGTGCGGGCTTTTTAACGCCTGTCCCCAACTTGCACCAGATCGCAAACCGCCGTATTGCGGCATCCAGTGGCGGCTAAGGTTTGTCCCGAGCGCCTGTATTGGGAATAGTCCATGCCACATGACTACCCTCAAGCCCACCAAGAAGACCAAACAGAAGCCCAAGGCCGGACACCCGCCTGGGTCGGCAGAGCAGCGCATTAAGCTGTTTGTTGAGGCTTTGCTGTCAAACGGTGAAAACGTCACCAAAGCCGCTGTGGCTGCGGGTTTCAGCCCGAAATCAGCTGCATCGCAAGGCAGCCGTTTGTTGAAAAATGTCAAAGTACGTCAAGAACTTGACAAACGCCGCACAGCAATCCTCGATAAGTTCCAGATCACCACCGAGGCAACCCTGGCCCATATCTGGGGAATGGCGACCGCTGACGTTCGGGAGTTGGTCGAATACCGAGTCGGCTGCTGCCGCTACTGCTACGGCAAGAACAACCAGTACCAGCGCACGGCCGGCGAAATGGCCCGCGCCATTGCCACCCACGCCAAGATAACAGAAGAAGCAGTCGCCGCTGGCAAGCCCACCCAAGAGTTTGACCCACAAGGTGGAACTGGTTACGACAAGCGCCTGCCGCCCAGTGACAAGTGCCAAGAGTGCTTTGGCGAAGGCGAAGGCCGTCCCGTGTTCAAGGACACCTCGGCCATCACGCCAGCTGCTGCCGCCCTGTATGCCGGCGTCAAGGTGACCAAGGAAGGCTTGGAGATCAAAACCCACTCCAAAACCGATGCACTGGAAAAGATCGCCAAGCACCTCGGCCTGTACGAGAACGACAACCGGCAGAAGACTGACCCACTGAGCCAGCTCCTGCAGCGCATCACCGGCGGTAACAGTTCCACCCTGAAGCCTGTAGCCGAAGACCCGGACCACGACGAGGAATGACCGCCGTGACCGCGCACAACGAGAAGCTGCTGCCACTTCCTACCAATGCGGAAGAACTGGAGCGCTGCCTGGCGGATCCGGAGTGGCGCCTGTTCTCCGGCTGTCTGTACAAGATCATGATCAAGGGCGATGACGGCGAAGTCACTGCGGTGATTCCGTTCAAGCCCAACCGTGCCCAGCGCCGGTTCGTTGCGCGCCTCTGGCACCGCAACCTGATCCTGAAGGCACGCCAGCTCGGGTTCACCACGCTGATCGCCATCATGTTCCTGGACCACGCGCTGTTCAACGCCAATCAGCGCTGCGGCATCGTTGCCCAGGACCGCGATACAGCTGAATCCATCTTTGCCGACAAGGTGAAGTTTGCGTACGACAACCTGCCGGAGGAAATACGGGAGCGCTTCCCGCTGGGCAAGGACAGCGCGATACAGCTGAAGTTCGCCCACAACAACTCCAGCATCCGGGTGTCGACGTCCATGCGTGGCGGCACGATCCACCGCCTACTGGTGTCCGAGTTCGGCAAGATCTGCGCGAAGTACCCCGACAAGGCGGCCGAGGTGGTGACCGGATCTATACCGGCCGTGCCATTGAACGGCGTGCTGGTGATCGAATCCACCGCGGAGGGCCGCGAAGGCGAGTTCTTCGACATGACGGAGCGCGCCCAGAAGCTGGTGACCGACAAGGTGCCCCTGACGCCAAAGGACTACCGCTTCCACTTCTACGCCTGGTGGCAGGAACCCAAGTACCGGCTGCCGGCCGGGACAGTCCAGGTGTCGGACAAAGACCACGAGTACTTTGACCTGGTCGAGTCCGCGATGGGCTGCAAGATCGACCTCGATCAGCGAGCCTGGTACGTGGCCACCCGCGACAGTGACTTCTCTGGCGCTGAAGAGAAGATGTGGCAGGAATACCCGTCCACGCCGGCCGAGGCCTTCCAGGTCAGCACAGCTGGCAACTACTACGCCAAGGACAT
>ERZ869921.792-NODE-792-length-15727-cov-15.514357_pt1 | contig 15727 bp, 32 predicted proteins | sample MGYA00579310_ERZ869921 | MGnify/ENA primary metagenome ERZ869921 (study PRJEB32216, sample SAMN09231816) | wastewater metagenome | place: USA: Maryland | collected 2016-06-21 | study: EMG produced TPA metagenomics assembly of the PRJNA472060 data set (Reclaimed...
GCGCTCTTGCCGTTCGGCTGGCTCATCGGCGCCCCCAGTGCCCGCAGGCGCGGAGCCGGGCCGTGGGCGGATGCGCGATGCCACCCACGCGAGGCACGCGGCGGCCGGCGCGGCGGCGACCCGGGCCACGCGTCGAGCGGTTGCCGGTGGGCTCGTGGTGGCGCAGGCCGAGCCCCGACGCGGGCGGCATCTGCGGCTCACGGAGCATGGGCAGCAGCGGGGCAAGCATGGCCGCGAGAGCGGCGAAGGGGCGGCGGATCACGACACGCCTCCCAGCAAGAGCTTCCGCAGTTCGGCGACGTCGGCCACCTCCACGATGCCCGACGCATCGTCACCACGGCGCACGAACAGCTTCCGATCGTCGTCGGGCCCGTACCAGTCGATCACCAGGTTGCCGACGATGGCTTCCCCGTGCCCCTTGTCGAAGACGCGCACGATGGCGTGGCACTCGTCAGCATCCAGCGCGACGGAGTCGAAGTAGCGGTCGGTGAGCAACGCGAAGCAGGGGCGGATCACGCGACACCTCCACGCAACACACGGGGCCGCCCATCACGCTCGAGCATCTCCAGCACGGCGCGCTGAGCGCGGATGCTCTCGCGCAGCTCGCTGATCAGCCGCTCCCGCTCGACGGGATCCACCACGCCGTCGGACAGTGCCGCCGAGTAGGCGATCGACACGTCCGCGCCCTCTTTGAGCACGCGGTGCAGGTGGCCCATGTGGTCGGCAGCGGACGATGCCTCGAGCTGGTCCACGACGAGGGCCCCGTGCTGCTCTGCGGCCCAGCGCAGCAGCTCCATGGCCACGCCACGCTGCATCTGCGGGAGGTCCGCCACGTACGGCGTCTCCGGGCGCTTGGCGTCGCACCACAGCTGGACCTTCTGGGCCTTGGTCCCGCAGGCTTCGGCGAGGTCGAGCTGGCTCACGCCCACGGCGACGAGCACACGGCTCAGGACGCGGGCCAGCGTTGCCCGAGCTGCACTGCGCAGCTCAGCAGGTGTTCTCTCGGACATCAGCGCACCTCACAGGGGTTCGTGTGGCAGGGCACATTGGTGGGATGGAAGACGTAGCCAACCGACTCACCAGCACCGCTCAGCCCCGCGTGATCGCCGCCCTCTGCGCCGAGTGCCAGACCCAGGTGCGAGCCACGCACAAGCCCGACTTCTGCGGTGCGTGCGGCGTGATCGACGGCCCGTGGGTGCTCATGGCCATGGCCCACGAGATGCGGGGTGGACGCATCCGCGTCGCCATGCGCGCGAGGCTCGCTGGCGTGTGGAGCGCAGCGGCGCGGGCTCAGGCCGTGGTCGACCTGGGCGACATGCTGGAGGGCGGCTGATGTCACGCGGCGGCCTCGGGCACGGAGGGCGGCTGGTTGGCTTCGCCGAAGAGCAGCCATCCCGGAGACACGCCGAGTGCCTTGGCCAGCTCCTCGATGCGCTCCGTGCGCGGCTCGATGGCCCCTCGCTCGTAGCGAGAGATCTCCTGGTCGTGGCAGCCCGTCAGCTCGGCGAGCTTGCGCTGTGTCATCCCCTTGGCGTCGCGAGCGTCGCGGAGCCGCGTGCCGATGTGTGGTTCTTCATTGGCCATGCCGTAACTATGCACATCATGCCTAATGAGTCAATAACAAATGCCTAGGCAGGTGATGGACATAGACACCGCTTGCCCTGTCGCGCACGGTTGGCCGATGAGTTTGGGCGCCAGAATCAAGGCACTTCGCGAGGCCAAGGGCCTCACCCAGAGAGGCCTTGGCGACCTGGTTCACGGAGCCGAAAACACCACCGTGTCGCGGTGGGAGTTGGACAAGAACCTGCCCACGCCCGAGAACCTGCAGCGTCTGGCGGAGATCTTCGGTGTGTCGGAGGCGCGGCTGGTCTACGGCGATGACGTGGCCGATGCGCCTGGTGACGAGGACGAGGTCGCGCGCGCTATTCGGTACATCTTTGACGGAACTTGGCCGCAGCCGGACCTCGAGTCACGCATCCGCGAGCGAGCGCGCCTGACCGGGTTCAGCACCGCGAGTCACCGGGACATGCTGGCCTCGTTGGTGCAGCGCACGAAGTACGAGTGGGAAGCGGAGCAGCGCGGGGTGGCGCCGAGAACGACCGAGGGCAAGTTCGTGCAGGCGAAGCAGCCGCGCGAGGGAGCGATGCCGCTACCGACGAAGCCGAAGGGGAAGTAGCTCATGGGCAAGACAGGGGAAGTGTTCGACACGATCGGCAAGTGGATCGTCCTGACGCCGGTCATCGGGCTGGTGCTGGTAGGGGGCGTGGTTGCTGACCGCGCCGGGCGACGACCTGTCTCGGCGTGCCTTCGCAGAGCAGATGCCTGCCACCGTCAACGGCGTGCTGAGTGCGGTGGTCCACGGGCGTCACCTATTCATTCAGGCATACCTCGACTGTCCCGCTGCGCTGTCCGCCTCCACCCAGATGTCCCTGGAGCACCACGGGTTCCAATCAGCGCGCTGCGCAGGACCCAACGGGGTGCGCATCTACGATCTGCCGTTCCCCGTCTCGCCGTGGTTCTACATGACGCTCGGGGCTGGTGCTGTTGGCTTCGTCCGTGCTCGACGCGCGAAGTCCGCTGCAGCGCCTACGCCGCCAGCCTGACCACCACCACGCGTCGATGCCCACGCTCGAGCATGGGCCATGCGCGCATGTCGTCCACGCGCTCGGGCGCCTCGGATGCGAGCACGCGGTCCACGATGGCCTCCACGCTCTCGTCGTCCGTCGCGCCGTAGCGCCGCCGCACCGCGCCATCATCCCAGACCCAGGCGCACGCGTCGGACACCTGCGTCATGCGCACGACGATCATCTCCGCGCTCGCGTTGGGGTGCAGGCGCTGCAGCTGGTGCAGGTCCCAGTCCGTGGCGCGCACGTCGCGCAGGAAGGGCACGCGGGGGAGCAGTAGCGCGCCGGCCAGGTAGCGTGCGGCCCACTCCTGTGTGTGGTCCTCGCCCGCGCGGTGGAGCAGCCAGTGCCCGAGCTCGTGTGCGATGACACCGTGCTGGCGCGTCGGGCGCACGCCGCCGGGGAACCAGACCACGCCACGGTCGAGGTCGCACCTCCCGTCGGCCTTGGCCCATGCAGCCAGCTCCACGCCCAGCAGGGCAGCCAGCTCGAACGCATCCACGGGCAGTAGCCCGCCCGTCCCATCCCACGCTTCGTGGGCAATCCCCTCAACGTCCGCGACGTCCATGGCCGGATGGTGGATCGAAAAGATGGGCGGGATCCACGGGGAAATCGTGCTTTGGTAAACTTTCTTTGCCTACGCAATTGACGACTAGGCAAGCTATGCCTAAGATGGGCGTCATGAACAACACGCAGCCCACCCCCATCACCACCGAAGCTCAGCGCCGCCTCGTCGGCATGACGCCCCGGTCCCTCAAGCGCCTGGAGCGCGCCATCCTCCGGGTCGCCGCCGAGCAGCCCTTCCCCCGCAACACGCAGCGCTCGTCCGCGTTCTTCGGCCTCTGCAAGTGCTGCGGCGAGTACGCGAGCGAGGTGTGGTCCACGCCGACCAACGAGGGCGCGGGCTACGCGATGGGCCACGAAGCGTGCGTGCGACCGCTGGTCAGCCCGATCCCGTTCCGGCTCTCGGCGATGGACCGCGCTCACCTGCAGCTCGACGCGACGCAGCGGTGGATGCGCATCGGGGCCGCGATGGTGGCGGGGCAGGTGGCGTCATGACCCACCGCACCATCACCGACGACATCCGGGACATCCGCGAGGGGCAGACCGCCCCCGTCGCGAAGACGTATCAGCAGCTCGCCCATGACATCGCCCGCGAGTGCCTGACCAACGAGCGCATGGTGCTCGGTGGTCGCATCCTCGCCGGCTTCGATCGGGCAAAGGCTCACGAACTGGCCCGCGAGCGCGGGGTCGGCGTGGCTGTCCACCGGTGGATCAACATGGTCACCGCCGTCGAGGTGGCCTCGTGATCGCCCTCCTCCCCTCCGAGGTCTCCCGCCTCCGGAACGCCAGCGTGCCGCGCGAGTTCGGCGCCGTGCTCCACGAGGTGGAGACGCGCCTCGGGTGTGAAGTCACCGCACGCGACCTCGAGGAAGTCGCACTCGGCCACCACGGGCGCACCGCCGAGCACAAGACGGCCACCTTCGAGCGCCAGCTGCCCGGCTGGGGTGAGCTGGACGGCAGCTTCAAGGGCGCCTGCGACGTCGCGCGAGCGATCGCGCAGATGGGCTACGAGGTGCCCTCATGAGCGCCGTCGCCCTCAACCTGGTGCCCGGCGCCATCCTCGCCAGCCCGCAGGGGCGCGAGAAGCTGACCATCGTCGACGCCTACGTGAGCGTCACGGGTCGCGCTCACGTGCGCTACCTCGCTGGCGACGTCCTGTGGACGTGGCCCCTCCACCCGACGGCGCGTGTGCTGGCCGAGATGGGCTTCACGGCCGTGGACCACGAGGACGCCGAGGTGCTCGCGGAGCGGGTGCGGCTGGCTGACGCTGGGCGCGCTGGAAGGCGGGCCGCGTGATCTGCACCTGCTGCGACCCGGTGACCGGCACGCGGCCGTGTCCCACGTGCGACGGCGCTGGCTCGCTCGATGGCGAGTCGCGCTGCCCTACCTGCAAGAGCTTGGGCGAGGTGATGTGCTGCGGGCCGGAGCGGATGTGCTGCGACGCCTGCGAGGTGCACGGCGAGGCGCTCTGCCGCGCGTGCAGCGGCTCCGGCGAGGGCCGGCATGGATCGATGATGTGTCGCGAGTGTCGCGGCTCTGGTGAGGCGCCTGTGGGCGCAGAGGAGGCAGCGTGAAGAAGTCGAGCAACAGAGTCCTGATCGAGCACGTGGGCACGGCCACCATCCACTTCGACCGGGACGAAGAGAAGGCGCTCCGCGACTACGTGAAGGAGAACAGCGTCCCGGGGTTGCTGGAGGATCTGATCGCCATCAGCCGCCCGGTGAAGCGCGCGAGGAAGGGCGCTTCGTGATGGAGACGACGAAGATCATTCGCTTGGAGGTCGAGGACTACAAGCGCATCCGTGCCGTGGAGATCGTGCCGGACGGCAACGCGATCGTCATCGGCGGTCGCAACGCTCAGGGCAAGAGCAGTGTGCTCGACGCCATCTTCGCCGCGCTCGGGGGCAAGAAGGCCATCGCCGCGAAGCCCGTCCGCGAGGGCGCCGGCAAGAGCACCATCACGCTCACGCTCGACAACGGGACGGTCATCACGCGGACGATCAGGCCGGACGGCGAGGGCACGATCAAGGTGGAGCGGGACGGCGCCACCTACAAGAGCCCGCAGGCCATGCTCGACGCGCTCGTGAGCCCGCTGAGCTTCGACCCCGTGGCCTTCACGCGCCTCGACTCCAAGCGCCAGTTGGCCGAGCTCCAAGCGCTGGCGGGGCTCGACTTCACGGCGACCGACGCCCAGCGCGCGGCGCTCTACGAGGAGCGGACCCAGGTGGGCCGCGAGGGCAAGCGACTGGCCGGCGCGGTCGAGTCCATGCCGCAGCACGACGACGCGCCCGCCGAGGAGGTCAGCGTGGCGGCGCTCGCCGAGGAGATGCGAGCGGCTGAGCAGGCTCAGCGCGAACACGACGAAGCGGCTCGCGAGGCAGAGATTGCACGTCGCGACGTCAAGCAGTGCAGCGCGCGGGTCGAGTCCATTCAGGCGGAGATCAAGCGGCTCCAGGCCGAAGCGTCGGACGTCGAGAAGCGGCAGGCGCAGCGGTCGAAGGACGCGGCGCAGTACACCGCGCGGGCAGCCGCGTGCGTCATCCCCGACGTCGCCGTCATCCGCGAGCGCCTCTCTGGCGCCGACGACGCCAACCGCAAGGTCCGCGCGAACCGCGACCGCGCCTCCCGCGTGGCCGAGCTCGAAGCCGAGCGCACCCGCTACGCTGCCCTGTCCGAGCGAATCGACGCGCTCGACGAGGCGAAGCGCGCGGCCATCGCGGGCGCCCAGTACCCGCTCGAGGGTCTGTCCGTGGGCGATGGTGGCATCCTCTACCGCGGCGTCCCCTTCTCTCAGGCGAGCGGCGCCGAGTCGCTGCGCGTGAGCGTGGCCATCGGGCTCGCCATGAACCCGAAGCTTCGCGTCATCCTGGTTCGCGAGGGCGCGCTGCTGGACGACGAGAGCCTGGCCGCCGTCAAGGACGAGGCCGAGAAGCGCGGCGCTCAGATCTGGCTCGAGGTCGTGGGCAAGCGCGAGGGCGTGAGCATCGTGATCGAGGACGGTGGCGTGCTGGGCGCAGTCAGCGAGGCCGCGGAATGAGCGCGCTCGTCCACGAGACCATCCTCCCGCTGGTCCGCGAGGTGGGGCACCTGCGCGCCTCGGGCCACTACGAGCAGGCGGCCGAGCTGGAGGAGCGACTCCGCGCGCCGATCACGGTGGCAGGCATCGTGCTGGATCACACTGGCGACGAGGGGTGGTGCTGGTTCGGAAGTCGAGGCGCCGACCGGGAGGTCGTCCACCTTTCCATCGAGGGCGACCAATGGGCCGTGCTGCTCGGCGCGCGCGCGGACGGGGGTGTGGAGGCACAGACGCAAGGACGCGGGCCGACCGTGGCCGCAGCACTGAGCGACGCGCACAACACCTACCAGACGGAGATCGCGGACGTGCTGCTGCGCACGGGCGAGTTGCTGCGGAAGGCGGTAGCAGCCTGATGGACATCGCCGCCTACCACGCGCACCCCGCGCTGGGCAGCTCGCGCCTCCGTGAGCTGCTCAAGAGCCCGGCGCACTTCAAGGCCAACCTGCGCCGCGAGACTGAAGCGCTGGCGCTCGGGTCGCTCGTCCACACACTCGTCCTCGAGCCGGAGACGTTTCCCGAGCGCTACGTGGTGACCCCGAAGATCGACGGGCGCACGAAGGAGGGCAAGGCGGCGAAGGCCGCTCTTGCCAGCGACCCTCGCATCGCGGTGGACGGAGAGGCGATGGCCGAAGCGAGCGCGTGCGCCACGTCGATCATGAGCCACCGGGTCTACCAGCAGATCCGCGACGCTCAGGTGGAGCACACCGTGTTCTGGACGGACAAGGAAACGGGCATCGAGTGCAAGGCCCGCTTCGACGTGCTGGGCCCTCTGCTGGTGGACCTCAAGACGACGCGCGACGCTTCCCCCAAGGGCTTTCAGCGCGCCATCGCGACGTATGGCTACCACATCCAGGCGGCGCACTACATGGCCGGGGCCATCGCGAACGGCATGGAGCCGAGGGGCTTCCTGTTCGCCTGCGTGGAGACGTCCCCGCCCTACCTGCCGGCAGGCTACCTGATGGGGAACCCGACTCTCGAGCAAGGAGAGCGCGAGCGACGCGAGGCCCTGCTCACCTATGCCAAGTGCCTCCGCGATGACCGCTGGCCTGGCTACAACGACGACCGAATCGAAGTGATCGATCTGCCCAGCTGGGCGCAGAGGAGTGATTGAGCATGAACGGAATCATGGTGAGAAGCGCGGAGCAGATTGCATCTTTGAAGGCCGAGTGCGAGCGCATCGCGCGCAGCGGACTCGTGCCCGATCACTTCCAGAAGAACCCGGCGTCTATCGCGGTGGCGATCGACATGGCGCGGGCGCTCGGCGAGGAGCCGGTGCTGCTGATGCGCGGCATCTACTTCGTCTCGGGGCGAGCCGGGTTCAGCGCCGAGTTCATGCTCACGCGCCTCCGTCGCATGGGTGTGATCAAGGGGACCGTCCACTACGAGAGCGCGGGCAACGGTGACACGCTGAGCATGCGCGCGTGGGTGGTGGACGCGGAGACCAGCGAGCGTCTCAACGGGCCGACCGTCTCCATGGAGATGGCGAAGGCCGAGGGCTGGACGAAGAACACCAAGTACAAGTCCATGCCGGAGGTGATGCTGCGGAAGCGCGCGGTTACGTTCCTCGTGCGCGACCACTATCCCGATGTGCTCGGCGGATTCCACACGAGCGACGAGCTGGAGGATGTGCGCGTGTCCACAGTGGTGACCGCCAAGGCCGGCAGCGACCGCCTGCTGGCCGAACTCAACGGCGACCCAACGCCCACGCCCGCCGAGGACGAGACCATGCTGGACGAGCCTGACGAGAGCGCGTCAGAGAGCGGGTGCGGCGCATGACCACCCTGATCCTCGACCTCGAGACGCGCCCCGATCCCGCGATGGGCGCCTACAGCGCCGACCCGGCGAAGTTCCCGCCGCCCTGCTACCACATGGTCACCACCGCGGCGTGGCTGGAGATCGACATGGGCCGGCCCGCGCGCGCTCCCGGTGACGTGGCGGTGCGTCCATCGGCCGTCTTCGGCGTGGCGCAGGGCGAGCGGCACGCGTTGCGGACCATCGCGGACATGCTGGTCAAGCGCCCCCGCGTTGTGACGTGGAACGGGCGTGGCTTCGATCTGCCGGTGATCACCGTGCGATCGATGAAGCACCAGGTTCCTCAGCCGGCGCTGCTCACCAGCAAGCCCGACTACCTCTACCGCTACTCGGACGCGGCGCACTGCGACGTCAAGGATGCCGTGGCGCTGCTGGGCGCGGGGACGTCCATGTCGCAGCACGACGTCGGGCGCATGCTGGGCCTGCCCGGGAAGCACGTCGGCAACGGGGCGATCGTGGAGACGATGACGCCCGAAGAGGAGGCGGCGTACTGCCTCGACGACGTGGCGCAGCTGGCGCTGATCTACTGCGAGTGGAGGCGCGTCCAGGGGCAGGAGGTGGAGCCGGTGCGCGAGCTCATCTTGGGCGCCATCGAAGCGGAGGCGCGACTGGCGCCGCTGTGGGCGTGGCTGACGGGTGTGACCGCGACGGTGATCGGCGGTGCCTCGTGAGCCGGCGCAAGACGGTCAAGGTGCTGCGGCTGGAGGGCCGGGCGAAGGCGTACGAGAACGCTCGTAGCGACTACAGCCACCTGGGCGGCCGCCTCCGCGATCTGTTCCGCGACGTGGCGAACCCGAGTCTCCGCGATGTGCGAGCGGCGGTCCGCGAGGGCCTGCTGGAGATGGAGCGGGAGGTTCTGAACGAGATGGTGGACGAGATGACCAAGGCGCAGCGTGCGCAGGAGGAAGCGTGATGTCCGAGACCCCCATCGACACGACGCGCCTACGGGCGCTGCTGGACGAACGCGTGGCGGCGCGCGCGACACTGACCAAGGCCGAGTCTGCGCTGGAGAGCGCCACGAAGACGGCCATCACCGCTCGCGGCATGCTGGAACGGACGACCACGTACATGGCCTATCAGACGGCGTGGACCGACCGCCTGAACGCCGAGGTCAACCTCGGGCACGCGGTGCGGCGGCAATCCGAGCAACTGACCGAGGCCACGGTGCGCGCCCTACTGGACGAGGTGGAGCGGCTGCGGGCGACGCTGAACACGCCAGAGCTTCACGACTTCACCGTTGGCGTGGTACGTGAGGCGGCGCACCAACGCGACCGGTGGGGCTCTGAGCACGACGCCGGCAAGGCGCCCGCCGACTGGTTCTGGCTGCTGGGGTACCTCGGCGGCAAGGCGCTGGCGGCGTCCCTCGCGGGCAACACGGAGAAGGCGCTCCACCACTGCATCAGCAGCGCGGCCGCGCTCGCCAACTGGCACGCGGCGCTGAGCGGCCAGCACACGAGCATGCGGCCGGGGATCGAAGCCCCCGAGGAAGGTGGCGACCATGGCTGAGCGCGTCTACCGCGACACGGACGGGCGCGAGTGCGACCTGGCCACCATGTGCCGCCGTGAGCCCGAGTGGGCCGCGAACCGGATCGCCGCGCTGAGCCGGTCCACCCGCCTCCGCGTCACGACCGTGTGGTACGAGCAGCCTACCGCGCGCTCCATCGAGCTTGGCCGCGCCGCCGTCCGCATCGTGACCGACGCGGGGCACTTCCATCGCGACGTGCCGCTGAGCGCTGAGGGGCTCGCCGACGCGCGCTCGGTCGCGAAGCTCTGCGGTGTCGACCTGGTGATCGCGTTGGACTTGCGCGACGCGGTCGCGGGATGGGGTGGCGAGCATGCGTGAGCAGCTCGCGCTGGCGTTCGATGCTGCCCCGTCGCACTGGTACGACGCGGACGAGTGGACCTACTGCACGGGCCTGCCCGACCGCTCTGGTGCCTCCGTCTACACCGTGCTCATCCGCGCGCCGTGGGACCCGGAGCGCCGCCCTCGAGAGGCCGTGCATGCGGAGATGGGGAACCGCGCCGCTGCGCTCCGGTGGAAGAACTGGCGCAAGGTCTCGGCTGAAGAGTGGTGCGCTCGCATCGTAGAGCACCTGTCCGACGGCGAGCCGCGCACCCTGAACCGCATGGCGGTGGAGCTGGTAGACGCAACCGCTGACGTGGTGGGCGACACCGCGGAGGCCGGCCTGTGGCTTGCTGTGGAGCGCGGCCTGGTGTGGTGGACCCCGCAGGCGCCGATTCACTTCACGCTGCGGGAGTTCATCCGCGTGGAGGCTGCATGAACGGCCAGCTTGACCTATTCGCCAGCGCCTACGTGAAGCCCGCGCCCCGCGATGACTCCGAGGACTACGCGTACTGGTGCCCGCACTGCGGGGCGCTCCCCGGCGAACTGTGCCGCAGCAAGGGGAACCGCCGCAACCTCGACTCCGACGCGGATGGTGACCGGATCGACAAGACGCTGTGGGTGCACGGCGTCCGTGGCCAGCGCCGGATGAACGAGTACGACCCGCCCAAGACCTACGACGCTTGGCGCCGCATCGAGGATGCCTGCCCATGATCCGCCCCACCATGGAGTCCCGCATCCGCGCGGCCATCACCGCCGACGACGAGTACCGCAGCCTACGCAAGGCTGAGCGCCGTGGGCAGGGCGACAGGTCTGCCACGCTGCGAGCGCTGAAGCTGCGCGACGCGTGCATGAACGACCTGTGTGGGCCAGAGGTGCGCTCGAGGATGCGCTTCCTGCGGGAGCTGCTGGGGGAGGTGGGGCATGCCTGAGCACGTCACCCACCGCGGCGTCACCGCCGACAGCCCCAACCCGATCCCCTGGGTGCTCACCCTCCACCCAGACGGCACCGCATCCGGCTTCCTGCCCACCTGGTACGGGACCTCGAGCGGCACGGCCCCCATGACGCACGCCGCGGCACGGCTGCTGATCGCCCGGTTGCCCCACGCGAAGGCCCTGGAAGGCGAGGCTGAGGCGCTGGCGGCGAGTGCTCGGCGGGCGCACCCGATGCCGCGGAAGCCCAGCGCGTGGGAGACGCGGATGCGCGCGCGGCTGGAAGCGCGGAGGTCGGCATGAACCAGCGGAGCCCGCGGATGATGCGCGTGGACGTGGAGCAGCTGCGGCGCGTGCTGCTGAAGCGGCTGGCCCGCCCGCTGGTCGAGGACTGCGTGGCCGAGCTCGAGGCGGCGCCCGAGGGCGACATCTTCGACGGCCCCATCCCGGACGAGGCGCGTACCCTTGCGCGCTTGGATTTAGAGCGGAAGAGGAAGCGGAGGAGCGCGTGAGTCAGACCCCCTACGGCAGCGTGAAGCCCAACGGCGACAAGTGGGTGGCGCGAATCCAGGTCGGCGGCGACCGAACGCAGCGCACCTTCGAGAGCGAGCGCGCGGCCTGGAACTGGATCCGCGCGAACCGCGAGATCGCGTCTACGGAGCCCACCACGAAGGCCCCGCCCACGCTGCTGGACGTGGGCAAGACGTGGTTCGATGACCGCGAGAAGGCCTGCCGCGTGCGCCATGTGCGCCAAGAGCGCTCCGCCTGGCGTGCCCACGTGGAGACCTGGCAGGACGCCCACCGCCCGCTCAGGAGCCTGACCCGGCGCCACGTCAACGACTTCGTGAGCAGCCTCGGAGCCCGCGCCAAGATCGGCCGGCAGACGGTCAAGCACGTGCTCCGCCTCGTGCGCCAGGTGGTGGCCCACGCCCACGACACGGGCGTCATCAGCGCGGACCCTATCGCCACCCTGCGTGTACCTCGAGCGGCCCACGTGAGCGCCTCGGACGCCTGGACCTGGCTCCGGCCGGACGAGATCACCGCGGTGCTGAGCGCGTGCCGGGACACAGAGCAGCGGGCGCTGGTGACGGTGGCCATCTACACCGGGCTGCGGAAGGGCGAGCTGTGGCAGCTGCGGTGGAGCGCGCTGCAGCTGGATGGCGCGGCGCCCGAGCTCCACGTGCGCGGCAAGCTGAAGTCCTCGCACGCCGAGCGGACGGTTCCGCTGCTGCCGCCGGCCGTGGAGGCGCTGAAGCTCTTGAAGGCCATGAAGCCCAAGCGCGCGACGGCTGGCGAGGTGGTGCAGCTGGACCCGCTGGTGTGGCCCAGCTCGAGCGGTGGCGTGCGGCGCTCCGACAACGATGCGGGCTGGGCCCCCAAGCCCGAGCGTCCCAAGCTGAAGAGCGGCGAGCGCGCCCCGTTCCGCGTGACCCCTGGCATCCCCGCTCGGGCTGGCATCGCGCGGAGGGTGCGCTTCCACGACTTGCGGCACACCTGCGCGTCGCACCTGGTGCAGGGCACGTGGGGCCCGCCGATGCGGCTCGAGGACGTGCGCCAGTGGATGGGGCACAGCTCCATCACGGTGACTGCTCGTTACGCGCACATGAGCCCGACCGGGCTCCGAGGGAAGGCCCGCGAGATGCGCGAGGCCATGACGAAGGCGGCTGAGGCCGAGAAGGGCAGGGAGCGATGAGCACGGAAGAGGAGCGGATTCAGGCGGCCTACGAACGTGGCTTCAAGGCCGGGTGGGATGCGCGCGGCAAGGCCAACGCGGAGAACCCGGCACCGGCACCGCAGCGTGGGTGGACCGACGACCGCAAGCGCTACCACCCGCCCGGTTGCGGTTGCGAGATCTGCGACGGGCCGGGGTGATGCTGAACGGACGCGCAGGAAGTGGCGGGGAAGTGGCGGGCGACGCCTCGCCGACAGAATCAACGGAGACGGAGACACCATGAAAGAAGCAGTATTGTTGGCGGACCCAGGGCGAATCGAACGCCCGACCATCGGCTTAGAAGGCCGAGTGGGAATCGAATGGCTGCGCGGACTTGGGGTGGCGTCCGCCACTTCGATCCGGGCGATGTGGCAGGGAGGTGTGCGATGAGCCGCACCATGGATGCGGTGGCGGCCGAGGTGCGTCGCTGCGCGTACGCATGGGAGAGCGACGCGCGCGTGGTTGGCAACGTCACCGCTGGCGAGCTGCGGGCGCTGATGAGCGAGCGCGAGCAGTCCGAGGGCAAGCGGGCGAAGTTGCAAGACAAGGCGAACGAGGTGCCCGGCCTGAGCGCGGCACTGGACGAGGCGCGCGGGCCGGTCCGCTTCGTGGCTGACGCGATGGTGTCCGCGATGAAGCGTGAGTTCCAGAGCGCGAGCGACAAGGCCCGCGTGTCCAACGACCCGATGCGCGAGGGCTACGCGATGGCCATGCGCGATGCGCTGCAAGTGGTGCAGGCCGTCGCCGAGCGAGAGACGCGGGAGGTGTCCCATGGCTGACCCCATCACGCGAGAGCAGGTAGAGCGGGCGATCGCCAAACCCCGCAACATCGATTACCGGGAGTTGCCCCCGGGGTGGCGGGAGTGGGCACCCGACTACGTGCTCGCGGCGGAAGCGGCGGACGACTGGGACGTGGAGCACGCCGCCCTCACCCGCTGGCGTGACGAACTCGCCGCAGCCGAGCCAGTGCGACGTGTGGCGCGGTGGAGCGAGGCTGACGGCCTGTACCGGCTCGACCCGCCGCATGAGTACCAGATCGGAGACGGGGACTGCCGTGCGTACCTCGTGTCCCGCGTCCAAGCCATCGCCTGGGGCTACGAGATCGAAGGCAGCCCCGAGCCCGTGTTCACCGGACGCCCAACGCCCGGCCACGCGTTCGTTCCTGGCAGCGCCGAGCACGGACACGAGCGCCAGTGTGCCTCACCCGAGCCTGACGGCATGCGCCAGTGCGGATACCCCGAGGCCGCACACGAGCCCATCCAGCCCGCAGAGGACAGCCCAGAGCGGCTACGTGAGCGGAGGGAGGCGCTGGGTTGGCATCGGGCGCGGACTGCGGACGGGCTGCCGCTGCTGTGGCACGACATCGAGCGCCTGGAGACTGGCCGAACGGATGACGACGCCACCGACCGAGCCATCTACGCCGCTGCCCTGAGTGCGGAGGAAGCGCGACAGGCTGCTCTCGCGAAGGCCGAGCCCGAGCGTCCAGCGCCTCGGTTCAAGGTAGGGGACTGGGTCTGGGTCGCGCAGCCCCACTCGCCGTATTACGGCCACGTCTACCAGGTGGCCGAGATCAGGGACGGTTGGCACCGGAAGACAGTCGGCAGTAGCCAGTGCAGCCATTGGGTCGACGCCCTAGAGCCCGCCGCTCCACCCGCCCCCGAGGTGGTAGACGTGCCGCAGCCCGTGGTCGTTGTGAAGCACTGCGGTGACACATCCGCCATGTGGCACGAGCACGACAACCACGTCGATGTCGACCGCGAGGGCGTGAACGTGCCAACACCCGTCGCCCTCATTCTGGCCATGGCAGACGCCATCCGCGCCCAGCAGGGAGGCGCATCATGAGCGCGCCATTGGAGCCTACGGCGGTGCAGGTTGACGCATCCTGGTACCGCAACCCGCAGACCAGCGGCGGGCGCGTCTACCACATGCTTCGACCCGGCACGTCCAACAGCGATGAGCGAGTGGCCTGCGGCAAGTACGCCATGTTCGCTGGGCACACGCCCGCGCGCATGATCGACAACGCCATCCGCTGCCAGCGCAACGGCTGCAAGCAAGCGTGGCCGACGGGAGGCGCATCATGAGCGCCCTAGACCTGGATGCGCTGGAGGCGCTCGCGCGTCGCTGTGTGACGGCCAACGAGAAGGTCGACGCGGCCACGAATGCGTACGCCCGCTGGGACGCTCAGCAGGAGGCCCTCGCGCCACACGAAGACCTCGGGCTCCATGGGGCCGAAGTGCTCGCCCTCATCACCCGCCTACGCGCTGCCGAGGGGGCGCTGCGTGCCATCGCTCGGGGCGACGCGCGTGACGTGCTTCTGCCGCAAGAGGGCGACCGCCCGCCGATGGAGGGCGCGCGGGACTACTTCTCTGGCATCGTGGAGGCGAACCGCAAGCTCAAGGAGATGTGGCCCGACTACGACGACTCGGACGTGCCCGCGCTGGCCGTCGCCCGCGCGATGCTGATCACCCTGAACGCGGAACGCGACGCCACCATGCGCGCTGCCGAGGCCCGGACAGCGTGGCAGCCGATCGAGACGGCGCCGCATGGGGAGTGGGTGCTGGTCTACGGAACGCGGTTCCGCGCAGCGCTGCCCAGCGTTGAACCTGCGCGGCTCGACGAGTACGGGTGGGCTGACAAGGGCGGATACAGCGTGCGCCCCACCCACTGGCAAAGCCTCCCCGCTGCACCGGAGGCGCCGTGAACCACCGACCGCTCTACACACCCACCGACCCCTTCCGTGACGCTGTGCGCCTCGTGGCGGGCCGCGAGCCACCACGGTGGGTGCGAGGCTGGGCGCTCGCCCCTGAGGACGCCGACCGGCTGCAAGCGTGGTTCGTCGAGGACATGGAGAGCACCGCTACGCCGTGGGCTACCGGCATCGGGGCCATCGAAGCGGCCGAGCGCATCGTTGCGTGCGCCATCGAAAACGGGAACATCTGGCACCCAACGGACGGGCGGTGGCCCCATGTCTGACGACCTCCGCACGCTGGCTCAGGCGGTGGTGGATGCGGACGCGGTGCACGCGAAGCAACGCGGCCACGCCAGCTTCAACGCGCTGTGCGCAGCACTCGACGCGCTCGCCGATGCCTTCCCGTGGCTTCGTGGGAAGGGCGCAGCACCGGCCCGCGCCATCCTCGCCGCCCTGGACGCAGAGCGGCAAGGCGT
>ERZ869921.793-NODE-793-length-15688-cov-4.770741_pt1 | contig 15688 bp, 24 predicted proteins | sample MGYA00579310_ERZ869921 | MGnify/ENA primary metagenome ERZ869921 (study PRJEB32216, sample SAMN09231816) | wastewater metagenome | place: USA: Maryland | collected 2016-06-21 | study: EMG produced TPA metagenomics assembly of the PRJNA472060 data set (Reclaimed...
CAAATTTTAGAAATGCTACAAATAGCACAGGAATACGAAAATAGCGAGGTTATATCAATCGCAAAAGGTAAATATCAATACACAACTAATTACAAAGAGTTGTTTAAAAAAGCGATGAAATGGCAATCGAAAAAGTAATAGATATAAATGTAAAAGGAAACGCTGATGAAGCGGTTGGTTCTTTACGCTCACAATTAAGAGCAGCTCAAGCCGATGTGGCTGCTTTGTCTGATAAGTTTGGGGCAACGTCTAAAGAAGCGGTTGAGGCAGCGAAACGAGCAGGTGTTTTAAAAGATAAAATTGGCGACGCAAAAGCATTAACAGACGCTTTTAATCCAGATGCAAAATTTAAAGCATTAAGTAGTTCTTTAGCTGGTGTTGCCAGTGGTTTTGCAGCGGTTCAAGGCGGATTAGGGCTGATTGGGGTGCAAGGAAAAGATGTTGAGGCTACATTATTAAAAGTTCAAAGCGCAATGGCTTTGAGTGCTGGACTTCAACAAGTGGGAGAGGCTAGAGATTCTTTTAAACAGCTTGTTGCGGTTGCCAAAAATTACTCGGCTATACAAAAAATTATAACTGCCGCGCAATGGCTATGGAACGCAGCGATGGCAGCGAACCCAATAGGCGCAATAGTAGTAGCTATAACTGCTTTGATTGCGGGTGGATATGCGCTTATTAAAATGTTTAAAGAAAGCGAGGCAGCTAACGAGGCGGCGATGGCATCTATTAAAGCGCATACGAAAGAACTTGAAAACCAAGCAAAACAAGCTCAGAAGTCTAGCGATGCGATGAAAGACAATAATGGTCATTTGTATGATATGGCTAAAGCTGCTGGGGCGAGTACGGAGGAGTTGAGAAAACTAGCAATTCAACACGCCAACGAGGAGGTGGCATTAGCTAAAAGCAACGCTACTATTGCTGCAAATACTTTTAACCGTGAGCGAAATACACTTGCTGCATTAAAAGCGGCAGGCGCATCTGATGAAGTTATAGAGGCACAACAAAAGTTAACTAACGCAAGTTATAAAGAATTTCAAGAGCAAGACAAAATATTAGTTGCCTCTTATAAAAACAGAAAAGAAGTAATACAAAAAAATGAAGTCGAAGTATTACAGGAACAAACAAACGTCACTAGAAAAGCGAACAACGATGCAAAATCAAAAGCTGAAGAGTTAGCAAAAATTGAAAAAGAAAATTATGAAAAACGGTTAAAAGAATTAAAAGAGTTTAATGAAAGTGTTCAGAAAGGACGTATAGATTTACAAATTGCCACGAACGAAGCGGAATTTAACCAACGAATATTAGACCAAGAAGCACAGGACGAAAAAATAAAACTTTTAAATGAAGGTGTCGAAGAAATAGCTATCGCGGAGGCAGCGGCTTATAAAATAAAAGAAGAAAATTCTTTAGCAGCAACACAGTTAGCAGAAAAAGAAGCCGCCGCAAAAGAAGCATTGCTAAACAAAACATCTTCAACCGCAACAAAAGCAGCGGAGTTATTAGGTAAGAATACACTAGCTGGAAAAGCGTTATCAATAGCTGCTGCGACAATCAATACCTATCAAGGTATAACAGCCGAACTAGCAACGAAAACAGTAACACCGTTCGAGATTGGATTAAAGATTGCCAACGTCGCTATTATTGCGGCAACAGGATTTAAAGCGGTTAAAGATATTGTTTCAGTTAAAGTGCCTGGCGCTGGAGGCGGAGGTGGTTCTGCACCGTCATTGTCTGCTGGAATTAGTGGAGGCGGCGGGGCAAGTTCTGCACCTAAGTTTAATGTAGTTGGAAATAGCGGGGTTAATCAATTAGCGGGTGTAATAGCTGGCAAAGAAAACACACCAGTAAAAGCATTTGTTGTGGCTCAAGATGTAACAACAGGGCAAGGGTTGAATAGGAATATTATTGAAAGCGCAACGTTGGGTTAAGAATTGAATAGATATTAAAAGCAAAAAGAGCAACCGTTATAGTTGCTCTTTTTTATTAAACCCAAAATTATCATGGCTAAATGATTTTTCAAATATAACAAAAATTCGCAACACTTTACTTTTTTTTTGTTAATAGGTATGGAAACATTCAAAGTAATATTAAATGACGAGGAAGAGAATGGCGTTTTTGCTATTTCTCATGTACTTGACCCAGCGATTGAAGCGATGTATGTATTTATGGGTAACGAAAAAGATGTTGAGATAAAACTCGCAACTGTTAGCGATGAAAAAAGAATTGTAGTTGGTCCAGTTCTTATCCCAAATCAACTTATTTTAAGAAAGCACCCAACAACAGGCGACCCGTTCAATATCTTTTTTGATGCTGAAACAATTAAGCATATTCAAGAAAACTTTGTTTCTAAAAGCTATCAAAATAATTCCACCATTGAGCATGACGGAAAATTTATTGAAGATGTTTCATTCGTTGAAACATGGATTAAGGAAGATGACGTGCATGATAAATCGGTATTGTATGGTTTCGACCAGCCAATAGGTACGATGTTCGCAATGCAAAAAGTAAAGAACGATGATGTTTGGAATGACTATATAAAAACAGGTAAGGTTAAAGGCTTTTCAATTGACGGGGTTTTTGACTTAGAGAAAATTAATTTAAAAAGTGAATATATGGATTCAAAAGACGCTGGCATCGGCAAAAAAATAATTGATGCAATTAAAGAAGGTTTTGCCTCTTTAAGCCTAAGCACTGAAACAACCGAAGTTGTCGAAATTACAGATGAAACAGTTAAACTGGCTCAAATGAAATTGAAAGACGGCGTTACTGTTTTAGAAGCCGAAAGTTTCGAGGTAGGTAAAGAGGTTGTGGTGGTTGCCGAAGACGGTACGAAAACACCAGCACCCGAAGGAGAACACCAATTAGAGGATGATTCTTTTATTGTGGTAAAAATAGTTGACGAAAAATCAATTATCGACGAGGTTAAGCCTAAAGCAGAAGATGAAGTTGTTATTGAAGAAACAGAAGTTGAAATGACAACCGAACAAATCAATGCTAGACTTGCTGACATTGCAGTTCCTATGGATTTGGAAACTTTAACGAAAGTTGTAAAACTTTTATTTAAAGACCGTTTTCAATGGCAAATCCAAGAACAGGAAACTAAAGCGATGATTGAAGAGTTTTCGACTACAATGACTACTGAATTGATTAAAGCAACAGCTAAAGAAATCGAAAAGGTAAAAGTTGATTTGAGAAAAGAAATCGATGCAACCAAAGCGATTGCAATTGAATTGACTGCCGATACCAAAGAAGTTCCGCCTGCCGAAATACCATTTGAAAAATTGAATCGTTTACAACAGCGACGAATTATTAAACAAGAATTTAAATAGTAAGTATTATGGCGAAAAAACATAATTCAGAAAATGAATTTCTAAACCCTTTCGGAATCGGAGTAAACTACAAAATGTTTCTTGAAGCGATTCCAAAAGGAACAACCGTTAAAGAGTACTGCGAAGGAAATTTAACAAAAGAACAAATTGATTGGCTTGATAATGATTTAACTCATTATCAAGAATCACTAGAAAAAAAAACAAAGTAAATTAATTAATAAAAAAACAAAAAACAATGGCAATATCCTACACACCAGTAGACATTCGAGGCGAGGCAATTGAGCCTATTCTTGAAGAAGTGTTGTTCGCAAATAAAACAATTGCGGATGGCTACGTAACTTTTAACGACAATATCAAAGCAGGCAGTATTTTTACTGAAGCTGGTATCGACGTAACGGCACAGCTTTACACAGGGGCGGCTTTATCTTCTGCGGGTTCAATTAACATTACCGACAGAATGATTACACCAACTAAATTAGAGTACAAACAAACATTCTTACCAGAGGCGTTAAGAAGTTCTCGCTTCAACAGAACTATGGCGCCTGGCGCATGGAATATCGAATCAAGCGAGTTCGGTTCTCAAGTTTTAGCTATGGTTGGTCCAAACGTTTCTCAAGACGCTGAATCAATTTTTTGGGGCGGTATTACTGCGGCTACAAAAACAGCAATCGCAGCATTAACACCAGGCGCGGGGCAAGGTTCAATGACTGCTGCAACACAAACAGCAGTAGCAGCGTTAACCGCTGGATTAGTTGACGGTGTATTTGCTAGAGTTCTTTATGACCAAGCAGCCGTAGGTACTTATATTAAAGTAACAGGAACAACTGTAACGCAAGCGAATATCGCGGCTGAAATGGGTAAAATCTTTGCGGCTATTCCAGCAGAGAATTTAAATGATATGGTTTCTCCAACTGTTATCTATTGCCCTAGAGCATGGAAACAATTGTGCTACAACGCAAACAATGCGGTTGGAGCAGCGCAACAAATGAACTTTACCATTAGCGGTGACGACTTCACAACTTCAAGAGTACACTACAATGGTATTGAATTATTGTTTGTTCCAGCACCTAACAACTTGATGGCTTACGCTCAAAGAAAAGCTGCCGTTTCTTGGAATACAGATTTGCTAGATGACGTAAATCTTTTCAAAGTAGACAAGTTAGTTGCTGACGGTGACTATATGTTTGTAAGAAGTATTTACACTTTGGCTGCCAATGTTGGTCAAGCATCAAAAGGAGTATTGTACGGAGGATAAAAAGTAACGAGGGCGAATTAGTTTTCGCCCTTATTTTAATACATTTAAAATTATGGCTTGTCCTATAACATCAGGAAAATTATTGGGTTGTAAAAACCAAAGAGGCGGTATCAAAAATTTGTATTTTGCGAATTATGATGCCTATGCTTTTGTTATTGCGGCTCAAGCTGTAACATCTTTAGGAACGCTTGATGAAGTGTTTATTTACGAAGTTAAAGCAACAACAAACGCACTTACTGAAACAGGGACTGCATCGGAAGACAACGGAACTTTTTTAGTAACGCAATCACTAGCCGTTACATTGCCAAAATTAGCAGCGGACTTACAGGCTCAAATACAATTGATTTGCTATGGCAGACCTTATGTATTTGTTGAAGATTACAACGGCAATATTTTGCTTTTAGGCGCAACAAACGGAACAAACTCAACTTGCACGAAAGTAACAGGTGGAGCTGGTGGCGACTTATCTGGTTACACATTAACCGTTACTGCCGAAGAGGGAAGTATGTCGCCTTTCTTGGATTCTACTACTAAAACCGCTTTAAAAACTTTGGTTTCTGCAACGGTTGTTTCATAGTTTCTATCTCTATTTTTCTTAAAACCCACTTTAATCGGTGGGTTTTTTCGCTACAAAACACTTTTTTTTAGTTAATAAGTATGCAAGTATTTAATTTAATACCGCCTTTTACTTTTAAATGTATTCCTAGCGGATACAATAGCGGTGTTATACAGTTATTTTTACGCGATGAATTAAAAAATTTTACTACCGAAATAGATATTACAGGTGTATTTTACCAAAACTTTCAATTGTTTATTGATTTTTCAGATTTCACGACTATTGAAGGACAATCATTTGAAGCCGAAGTAAAAGAAGATGGCGTTTTGATTTATAGAGGTAAAGTATATGTTACTGCGCAAACAGATTTAGAGAATTACGAATTGAATAAGGGAGTTTTGAAAGTATAATTATGGAAGAGAATAAACCTACACCGCAATCTTTTTTTAAAATTGAAATGGCAAATTATGTGCGTCCAGAAATTAAGGAAGTACAAGGTCGTAAATGGGTTTTAAATGGCGATAAAAATAGTTTCTACACTACTATAATTGATGCGTATAATGGTTCGCCCACTAACTCGGCAATTATTGATTCTTACTCGCAATTTATTTACGGCAAAGGATTAACATCGAAAGATAAAGTTTCAATGGCTACACAATGGAACGAGGCGTTGGCAATATTCTCTAAAAAAGATTTAAGACGTATTTGTAAAGATTTTGAAATGTTTGGTGAAACTTCAATTGAGGTTAAATACTTAGGTGATAAAGTTAGAAAAGCATTTCACGTTCCTAAACAAAGAATCGCTCCAGAAGTAGCGGATGCAAAAGGAAATATAACAGGGTATTGGTACTGTTATGATTTTAAAGATACTCAAAAAAATAAACCTATTAGGTTCGATGCTTTTGGATACGGCGATGGCGCACAGCAACGTTCCGAAATAATGGTAATTAAAGATTATCAAATCGGACAATATTATTATAGCAACCCTAGTTATTTGAGTGGGTTGTCGTGGGCAAAATTCGAAGAAGAGTTTCAAAATTACTGTATCAACCACATTAAAAATGGATTGTCTGCTGGCTACATTATCAATATGAACGGGGGCGTTCAAGAAAGCGAAATTGAAGTTAGACAACATAGCCAAAAAGTAAGAACGGATTTAAGCGGTTCTAATAATGCTGGCAAATTCTTTATTAATTTTAACGATGGTAAGGATTCAGAAGTAACCATTACCGACGTACCTGTTTCAGAAGCACACAAACAGTATGAATATTTAAGCGCAGAGGCTCGTCAGCAAATAATGACAGCTCATAAACTAACATCACCTATGTTGGTAGGTGTAAAAGAAGCGAGCGGATTTAGTTCAAATGCGGCTGAAATAAAAGTAGGTTTTGAAGAGTTAATGATAAATGTAATCAAGCCAAAGCAAGAAATTGTTTTAGATGGTTTAATGGAAATATTGTTAGTTAACGGCAATACTATTCAATTAGATTTTGAAAGTTTAAGAAGTGAACCGATAGTAACAGAAACAACTACAACAACCCAACTATCATCACAGAAACTTTGTTGTTCAAAACTAAAAGAAGAGGACGAAATAACATTAAGCGAGTGCGCCGACGGATTGATTGAATTAGGCGAAACAATAGACGAGGAGGAGTGGGAACAAATCGACTGCATACCTGTTGAACAAGATTTAACGCTTAATGAAATAACACTATCTTTAGCACGCACATTCTCGTCGTTTCCGAACGCAAAAAGTGAACAAGATACATCTTTGTTTAAAGTGCGTTATAGATACGCTGGAGCAAGCGAAGGGCAGCGTGAGTTTTGCAAAAAAATGATTGCAGCAGATAAGGTATATCGCAAAGAAGATATTGAACTAGCAGAAACGAAAGTAGTAAATAAAGGATTTGGGGCTAATGGAAGCGACACATATAGTATTTGGCTATATCATGGAGGTCCTAATTGTTATCATTTTTGGCAAAGAGTTATTTATTTAAGAAAAGGCAATGAATCATTATCGGTTAATGAAGCTAGAAAAATGATTTTAGAACTAGACCCGTCAGACAGACCTTTGGCAAAGTGGCAAGAAAATGAAATAGAAGTAGCGAAGCCAACAATAGACCAACCAAATAGTGGGTATTTAAATTAAAAATAGTTTAAAGGCGGTTTTGTAATGTAGACACTTTTTTGTATATTTATATTTTAATTTAAATATACATTTTATGGAAATTTGGAAAGAGGTTGTTGGGTTTGAACAAGAATATGAAATTAGTAATTTAGGAATTTTAAGGAGTAAAGAAAGGTTTGTAAATCATTGGAGAGGAACTAAAAGAAAATACAAAAGTAAAATAAAAAATCAAAGACTAAATTCTCACGGCTACATGAGATGCAATCTAAAAAGCAATGCAAAGAGATTTGATTTTACAATTCATCAATTAGTTGCAAAAGCTTTTTTAAAAAATGATAACAATTATAAGTTTGTCAATCATATAAATGGAATAAAAACCGACAATCGAGTTGAAAATTTAGAATGGTGTACAAGCTCTGAAAATTCAATTCATTCTGTTAAATTAAGATTAACTAAAACAAAACTGTCTGATTTTGAAGCGATGGAAATTTATAATAATGGATTAAGTACAAGAAACCTATCTGAAATTTACAATATTAGTTCTTCTGTAATTTGTAAAATAAAAAATAAAAAAGCATACAAACACTTATGGCTACAGTAGTTTTATTAAAGGAAAATGAATTAAGCAAAGGCACGTTGCTCGGTGGCAATATTGATGTTGACCTTTGGATTCCGTGCGTTGTTGATGCTCAAAGAACCAAGATTGAAGAAACATTAGGGGAAACATTATACAATAAGATTTGCACTGATTTTGAGAATGATGATTTAACAGGATTATATGAAACGCTGTATGAAGATTATGTAAAGCCCTTTTTAATTCACCAAGCAACAGTAGAATATTTATTAGTAGGGGCTTATAAAGTAAATAATAACGGTATCTTTAAATCGCAACCAGAAAACACGGTAACAGTTGAAAAAGCAGAGGTTGACTATTTAGTAAAAAACCAACGATTGAAAGCTGATATGTATCAAGGTAGATTGGAGCGATGGCTTGCTTTAAATCCATTGCCAGAATACAATATCGAAGTAAATGAGATTGTTCCTCCAATTAGAAAAAATTCATTGTTTAACCGATGGTATATTCCAGATTAGAATGAAAAAAGTAGATAAAAGAACATTGGCAAACGAACTTAAATTAAAGTTATTTTTAAAAAATGAAAACAGTAAACTTCAATCACAAAAGAGCGACAACGTTCGAAGCAGTACAGATACAGATAAAGACAAATAGTGTAGCTGAAAATCTTACTGGCGCAACGATATTAATGCAATTGCGAAAAGAAGAAAAAGGCAAGGTTATTTATACTTTTGAAACCACCATTACCGATGCTGTAAATGGTTGGTTTGAAATCGACGAACAGTTGATTGATGTGCCTAGCTGTATTTATAAATATGATATTCAAATCGAGTTTGCTAACGGTACTTATGCGGGACAAACTCAAACATGGATTAGTGGATTATTTGCAATTGATTCTATAATTTCAGAGGCGGTATGAGTGTAGATATTACAATACAAGAAACGGTTAATGAGGTTGATATTACAGTTAATCAAAATGTAATAACGGTTAATGTTACGCGTACAACTGGGGGTGGCGGGGTTGAGTCTATTAATGGAGAAACAGGTGTTGTGGTGTTGACTACTGATAACGTTAATGAAGGTTTAATTAATTTATATTTTACAGCAGCAAGAGTTAGAGCGACTGTTTTAACTGGAATATCTTTTGTTTCAGGAATAGCGATAACGGCAACAGATACAATATTATCGGCTTTTGGTAAATTACAAAAACAAATATCTTCACTGGGAGCTGTAGCATTCTCAAACAACTACAACGACTTAGATAATAAGCCGACTATTCCAAGTCCTCAAAACCTTACAGAAGTTATAACCGTTGGCGACTTATCATCTTGGTTTGAACCATTTCCAAGTTTCCCTGCGAATTCATTTACAACGATTGCTTTAGGGCGTGAATTAACAGATAATTATTACGATACGCAAAATGTAGGTACGGGCGGTTTATTCTTGGACAAGGACATTGTATTCCCTGATAACGCCACAATTAGATTCCAAGCTGGATATGTTGAAGACAATGTTACACCAACGAATGTAACATTACTCCCTTACCGATTCACAACTGATGCTTATGTATTTTATCAAGGCGCAATAGTAACGGATATTACTTTGCAACCCGAAGATGTATGCACGCTAAAATGGGGCGGTTATAACAGCACGGATAGTATTCAGATATGGTTTTTGACGGTTGTTAGTAAGAGTAGTGGTGGTTCGGTAACGCCATCGACTTTAATTAGTACCGATGCCGATAATGCTTTGACAGTTGGGACGGATAGTAAATTATTTGTTCCAGAGAGTACGGGAACAGTTACAAACGTTTCTGGAACAACAGATGAAATAACCGTATCAAATTCTGCTACAACTCCAGTAGTTGGAATATCATCGGCTTATACGTCTGCTCGTGATGCTTATGCTGATGCTAAAGTTGCGGATAACCTAACAGCATCTACAACAGTTGCGCCATCAAAAACAGCAGTAAATACCGCTTTAGATTTAAAGGCGCCTATCGCCGAGCCAACATTTTCGGGTTTAGTCACGTCTGTTGGAACCACGCAAACTGGAAGCTCTGCTACTGGTGTTTTAAATTTGTCTCAAACATGGAATACAACAGGTAATCCTACAGCATTAAAGTTAAATGTAACCAATACAGCTAGTAGTGCATCATCTTTATTGTTTGACTTTCAAGTTAATGGTGTTTCTATGGGTAGATTAACCAAAACAGGAATACTGACGGTTGGAAATGGAATCAATGTTGGTTCTGGAGCTGTGCAAGGTTCATTTTTTGGAACATCTGGAAATGTTTTTAATTTTGGTAACAATTATATGTATGGTGCTTCAGGACCAGCAACGGCGGCAACATCAGGTTCTAAATCTGTTTTTTTAACTGATATTAGCTGGTCTCCAACTTCGGGAACTTCTGATCTAAATATTTTTAACGCATCTCCAACAATAAATCAAACTGGTGGAGCTAATGGAAAAGTTCGTGGTTTTTATTTCAATCCGACACTAACAGCTGCTGCTGATGCAATTGCAATTGATGTTCAAAAAGGAAGATTACTATTTTCTGCAACAAATACTGCTTCCGGAACAACGGGAAATCAAACGATAAATAAAATCTCTGGAACTGTAAATTTTGCAGCAGGAGCCTCTTCGTTAGTTGTTACCAATAATTTGGTAACGGCGAATTCTATCGTAATACCTTGTGTTTATGGTGCAGATGCAACAGCGAATACCGCGAGAATTACACCTACTAGCGGTTCTTTTACTATAAACTTAAATGCGGCTGCAACTGCTGAAACAACAGTTGCATTTTTTGTAATAAATTAAAAACCAATTATATGAAACCAGTTATACCTATTGAAGCATTAACCCCATCACAATCAATACAAGTATTACATAAAGTTGCTGAAGCAGCAAATAAAGCTTCTGCTTTAGAGATCACTGATGCAGTACGCTCAGCAGTTGCATTGAATGTGATTACGCAAATGTTGATTGATCATGAAAGTTTATTGGCAACTTATGCTAAAGAAAAAACAGACAATGCTAAAATGAAAGAGGAATCTGAGTTAAAAATTAAAGAACTCACTGAGCAGCTTGAAAAGTTAAATCCTAAAAAATAAGTCGCATGTCAAAAATAAATTTACCACAGACTGAAATCAGAATCCAGTTACCTGATTTCCAAAAGCACGAAACTAGAATTATTCGTGAGGCTTATTGTTCGAGCTTGGTATATGATACCGATGCCAAACAAGTAAAAGTAATTTGGGTTGTGCAGCACTTCTCAAAAGGAATTACTGGCAGTAAATACCGCTTTAGATTTAAAAGTCAACAAAACCACTTGGGTTGATTATTCAGCAACTTCAACCGTTGTCGGATGGAGTTCTTTTACCAATAAAAAAATCTCTTATAAGATTTTAGATGATGTAATGATTGTAGATTTTAATTTGGAAGGCACTAGTAACACTACTACACCAGCATCTTTTACGATACCGAAAAACGCAGCAGCTTCTAGTTTTGTGCTTTCAGCTTACATAATTAATAATAATTCAGCATCTATGAATCCAGGTCGTATTGGTTCTGCTTCTGGAAGCAATGTTGTTACCATTCAAAGAGATGGTCAAAATACAGCATTTACTGCTTTTGGTACAAAAAGATGTTCAGGTCAAATTATAATTCAACTATAAAAATATGGATTACACATTAATAGACGAAAACGGAAGATGTGCGGGTGTTGTAGGTACAAAGCCAGAGCATGATAATTGGACTTTAACTCCCTATTTAGGTGGTTTTGTCAAAGAGTTTTGGAATGGTACGGAATGGGTTGAAAGCGCAACAGAGCAAGAAATATTAGAGGCAACACAAGCCAGTACAAATATCGATGTTGTTCTGGTTGACTTACTATCAAAGCAAGTAGCCGTAATGAGCGAAACAGAAAAAAATGAACTATTGCAAAATTTATTATTATGAAACATAAATTAATCAATACACTATACAACGTTGCTCATTCAATTATAATCATTCTTATAATGTTTGATATAGTTGAAATGATTGGGCGTGATACGTTTCCTAAATATGAAAAACCGATATTCTTTGGAATTATTGGTTTCTTTGTAGGTATCGGACTTGGCTATATTTGGGAAAAAGGAGTAGAGCAAAATTTACTACGTATGCCATCGAGTAAAGGCGACCTTATTAACATGACGGTTTGCGGTGTTATAGGTGGTATTTTAGCTATTTACATTCAGCCATCATTTACTTTTCTACTGATTTCTAGCATTATATCAACTATTTTTGTAGTATTGTATTTCGTTAGAATGTGGAGAAGTAGATTGACTAGAAAGAAAATCGATTATTAATGAGTTACAAAGAAATGTTAGTGAAGTCAAATGTTCAAGTCGTATTGGCGGTATTTATTATCGTGTTTTGCTTTTATGCGTTGGCTTTTTTAACTTTAGATAACGATATTAGAATTGTGTTTGCTGGCTACATTGGCTCGGTAATAGGCTTTTATTTTGGCAGTTCAAGAAGCTCGCAATTAAAAGACGAAAACAAAAATAGTAATCAATAAATTTATATATATGAAAGAAGTATCTGAAAAGTACAGCATTAACCTTAGAGAGTTCCTAAAAGGTTTGAAATTGGCTGTTTTAGGGTCTGTTATGGGTTTTGCTAAAAATGCTTTTGCGCAACCTAATTTTGATTTTTTAACCGCTTTTAATGATTGGCATACTTTAGTTAACGGTGCTATTTTAGCGGGCGGTTTGTATGTTGTAGCAACGTTCTTTGAGGGACAAAAAACAGTTTAGGCAATGGACAACAAAGTAAGATTATCATTCCCAAAAACGGAAAACGGAAAAGAATTACAAGCTATTAGAAACGCTGTTTATATTCTTGAAGAAGCTAAATTTAGAGTTCAAACAACCAATACAGTTGGCGAACCGTGCGAACCAAACAAAGAATATACACCAGAGAATTACGAGCCGTTTTTTCCAAACCAAGAACAACAAGAAGCTATTAACGAGGCCGATGTGATTGTTGAAAGAACTAGCATGGAAATTATCGGAACTAGACCGCAGTCAAGATAATGATTCTTAAATTATACATAGCAACGATTGTAAGCCTAGTTACTTATTTGTCTTGGGAGTTTTTCAAAGATGAAGAGGTTGCAAAAAAAGTTTTCTTTGTTGGAAATGCTTTATTTATATTTCTGTTATGTATGGCATTATATATCCAAAGAAAAATATTTATTACTTTCTTTTTGCTTTGCATAAGTTTTAGTAACTTGCTTGATGAATCATTATTTGATAACACAATACTCGGATTGAATGAACTTGCTTTAATTATTGTTGTACCCGCCATATGGCTTTATAGAAAACGAAATGATAGAGAAATTAAGCCAATTTGAGGAGCAAGTCGCATTTTTCTTTAAAGTAATATTACCATCTATTTTGGGAGTATCTATAAAAATAGCAGTACAAGTGAAACGAGAGCAAATGACATGGCTTAGAATGTTGTTAGCTTATATTTGTGGCGTTGGTTTGGCTTGGTTATGCGCACCCGTAATAGTGGATGCAGTAAGTAAAAACTATGTACCTTTAGTTATTGCAATTGTGGCTATTTCCGCAGACAAAGTATTTGAGTATATTATTTATAAGTTCGATGTTGACGGCTTGTTGACTTCTTTATTCGAGGTATTCCGTCAAGCAATTATTAACTTTTTTACTACTAAGAAATGAACAAATTACAATACCTAATCGAAACCCATCCATTTTTTTCAGCATTCTTTTTTTGCGTGCTGGTAATTGGATTTTTATATGTACGTTACGCTGATAAATGTAAACTTTAAGATATGATATTCATAAGTGCGGGACACAACCCAAAAGGGATAAAAACAGATTCAGGAGCAGTCGGAAACGGCTACAAAGAAGCTGATTTAGCAGTAGAATTTAGAAACTTAGTTACTACAAAACTTGATGCTTTAAAAGCAAAGTACGTTACCGATAATGATGACGAAAGATTGGCGCAGTATTTAGAACGAATTAAAACTGGAAATGCAAGTGTAGTATTAGAGTTTCATTTTGATGCTTCGGATAAACCAACGGCAACGGGTACAACTTCAATAGTTGGAAGCGATGCTGATAGGTTAGACAATGCTTTTGCTAAAGAATTGGTAAATGCAGTATCAGTCGTTCTTGGAATTAAAAACAGAGGTGTTATAAATGAAAGCGATTCGCACAGAGGTCGTTTAGGTTTAATGCGTGAAAGCGGGATAGTGTCTTTGCTGGAAATATGCTTTATATCAAACAAAAGTGATTTAGAAGCCTATCACAAGAATAAACAAATATTAGCTAGTCAAATCGCTTTAATATGCGTTAAATACGATGCAATGATATGAACCTATTCCCCGCTGGCAACTTCAAACAAAAACATTTAACCGCTTCAATTAGAAAAACTGTTAAGGTTACTAGATTTGAGTTTGTCAAGCATGGTAAGGATTATGTAAGAGTTGAAAAAGTAATTAATAAATGGTACGGTAAAGTGCCGATTGAAGATGATATATCGTAACCTTTAGGAGAATGTTTACGATTATTAAACCGCTGAAACCTACTTGGCGGTTTTTTTTATTTCCTACAATAGCGATTTATTGAAAATAGTTTCGTAGGTTTGCAAAGTAAAGTAGGTGAGATAATCTCATCATCTTCGTAACTTAATTTAATTCGCCCTGACTGGTATTTGTTAAGTTTAAAAAACATCAACCCACTTCTAACCGAGTGGGTTTTGTAATTTATATTGTTTCTAAACTCAAAAGTATATACATTTGCTATTCGCTACAATAAGATATTTGCCTCCTTTGTTTGTAGCGGACATTGGAGGCTTTTTTTAATTTAAAAATTTAGAGATTATGTTAACAGATAAAGCAAGAAATGATTGTTACTATTGGGCAAAGGAAAAAGGATTTGACCTATATAATGCCAAAGATTATCCGCTTGATGTAGCGAAAAGTATATTTAATGCAGTTCTTATCGAATGGTTTGATAGTGTTGGATTAATTATTTTAATTCCTAAATGGGTTGATAAATTCTACTTCAAAATAGAAAACAATTACGAAAGTGATATTTGTTACGAAACCAGATTTGAGGCAACTACCGAAGCTATATTAAAAGCTAACGAAATATACAACACCAAATGAAAACACATCTAATTTACTTAACGATAATTGCAATCATATTAATGATGACTTGCAACCGAAATAGTAACGGCAAAGATATAACTTTCAAAACCAAAGAAGTTAAAGGCGGTTTTGAAATGGTAAAGCCGAAGCAAAAGGAAATCACAAACAACGTGCCGAATAAAGATAATTCTCGTGTGCAAAATTCCTTTGCACACGAGAAAAACGATTCAATCAATACCAAACTACTAGCCGAAAATGAAGCGTTAATCAAAGCATTTTCAACTTACACCGATTCAGTAAAGCAAGCAAAATACCTTGAAGCAATATCATTAAAAGACTTTTCACAAACATTCAACGATACATCATTAACTGTTAATGTATTTGGCAAAGTTCGTGGCGAAGTAATAGGCATCGGAATGAACTACACAATCAAACCGCAAACAATCAATGCGACTTTAAAACACTACGCAATATTTGGAGGCGTAAATACCGTTTATAACGTACAATTAAATAAATTCGGTGTAATGCCATCGTTATCTTATTTAAACGCTAAAGGGATGCTATTCACGGCTGGAAAAGATATAATTTGCAATGATTGCTATATGGCTGGATTGCAAACAAGAATTTTTAGTATTAATCGGGTTAAGAGGTAGGGGCTGTATATCACTTTTAAACATTCTG
>ERZ869921.794-NODE-794-length-15667-cov-14.000833_pt1 | contig 15667 bp, 17 predicted proteins | sample MGYA00579310_ERZ869921 | MGnify/ENA primary metagenome ERZ869921 (study PRJEB32216, sample SAMN09231816) | wastewater metagenome | place: USA: Maryland | collected 2016-06-21 | study: EMG produced TPA metagenomics assembly of the PRJNA472060 data set (Reclaimed...
GCTCTTCCGATCTGGTTCATTCCTGCCATTTCCCCAGCGTGAACCGGCTTTCGAATGCATCCGTATAAAGGACATAGACTTACGTGCGGCACCCCGCGATAGCGACTCAAGCGGCACTGGCGAAGGCGTTGGGATGTAAGCAGCCGCAGGTGAGCGGATACATCAGGCGGAAGGATTGGCCATTCGGTAAGGGACCATGGAAGCCCGGCCAGATCCCGACGATTCAGCGATGGCGTGCGGACACTCTCAGGTTCGGCACCCCCGAGAAACCAAAGGCCGGCGACACCCGCACGAGCAAGCTCAGAGAAGAGAAGCTCGACGCGGAAGTGAGGAAGCTCAGGGCGCAGGCGGACGAAGCCGAAACCGCCTTGGCTCGTGAACGCGGCAAGCTGATCCCCGTGGAAGAAGTGAAAGCCGAGTGGACAAAGATCGGCCAGCGCATCCGCAACGAACTGCAGAACCTGGCGAGTTCGATCGTGCCTGATGCCTTAACGCTCGGGATGCCCATGCAAGCGGCGGCCGAGTTTCAGATGAAGTGCGAAGCGAAGATACTGGGCGTGCTGCGAGCGATGAGCGACGCGGGCCGCGCGGATGAAACCGAAGAGACTGATTGAAGTTCTGCAGCGTTAAAATTGCGTCCAAAGCATTCTGGCGAACGGTCTACCCGCAAGAGCGACTGACCCCCTCGGAGTGGGCAGAGAAGTATCGGGTGCTCAGTCCCGATGAATCAGACGAGCCCGGCCCGTACTCATTCGACCGGACCCCCTATTGGCGGGAAGTCTGCGACTGGTTCACAAAGAACGTTGAGGAGATCGTCTGTCTCAAGGGCGCGCAGGTGGGTTGGTCGGACCTCAACCGGAACCTGATGGGGTTCTGTATCGACATTGACCCCGGCCCGGCAATGGTGCTCATGCCTGATCAAAAGTCGGCGGAAGACTTTCGAGTCGAGCGTATCGAACCGCTGATTAAGAACACTCCGGCGATCGGGCGGCACCTGTCAGACAAGCGGCGCGACAACACGAAACACCGCATCAGGTTCGCGACGATGTCGCTGTTTATGGTCTGGGCAGGTTCCAAGACAGGAACGAAGTCCCGGCCGATTCGCTATCTGTTCTGCGAAGAGCCCGACGAATACCCGCAGTTCTCTAGCACGGGCGGCGATCCACTGGCCAAAGCAGAGAAGCGGTTGACGGTGGCCGCGAGCAAGGGACGCTCGAGGAAAGTCATCGGCGGCACTCCGACCACCCGGCGCGGGAACGTGTGGAAGCGATGGGAGATGTGCACCGCGAAGATGCACTATTGGGTTCCGTGCCCACACTGCAACGGCTATCAGGAACTGCACTGGAAGGGCGTCAAATGGCCCGACCTGAATGAGCCCGACCGAAAGAAGCGGGCCGAAAAGATCAAGACGGACTCGCTCGCATACTACGAATGCGAGCACTGCAAAGAAGCGATCCGCGACCACCACAAACCGCCGATGTTGCGGCGTGGGATCTGGGCCTCGGAAGATCAGGCAGTGACGCGAGACGGGCGAGTAGTCGGCCGAGAGATTACGGCCCGTCGAATCGGATTCTTTCTGCCGTCGACGTACAGCCCATGGGTTGCATTTTCCCAGCTCGCGGAAGAGTGGCTCAACGCGCAAGACGACGTCCAATCACTGTGCGACTTCGTCAATCAGCGACTAGCACAGCCTTTCGAAGAGCAGAGAGAAAAGACAGAGCCAAGCATCTTCCACAACAAGTCGAGGGGTGCGGGGCCTGCCAAGATCATTCCGTCATGGGCAACCGATGTCATCAGCACTGCGGACACGCAAGGCGGACGCGGCGAACCGACCTATTGGTATTGGGTGACTCGGGCATGGGCTCGCGGGTTCCGATCTCAGCTAGTGGATTACGGGATCGCGAACAGCAAGGAAGAGTTGCTCGATAGCACGTTGCGGCGTGAATACACCTGGGAAGATCACGGGGCGACAACACCCGCGCAGTTGATGATTGACTCAGGCGGCGATCGGACGTTTGAGGTTTACCAGATCGCACAGATGGACACCTACCGGATTCATCCGGTCAAGGGTGCATCGCATGACAGCCGCGGCAGATTCACGGGCGGCACGTCAATGGCCACCGTCAAGTATCAGAAAGCTCACGGCGTGAGCCTGCTGATGGTTGATACGCAGGCATCGAAGGATCAGCTTTATCGACTGATTCACGACCCGGATGTAACGCGGTGGATGCCTCACAACGCGATCGACGACAACTACGCCGATCAGATGTCAGCCGAGGCGAAAGTGTTCGACCCGCTTAAGGGCTTTGAAGAGTGGAAGCCGCGGCAGGGATTCGAAAAGAACAACCACTATTGGGACTGCGAGCAGTACCAGGTTGCAGCGGCCTGGCACTACGGACTTGGCGGGCCTCCCGTGAAGGCGATTGCCGCTCCGCCTGCAACTCAAACACCGAGCGAACGCGCAGACGAACCCCGCAAATGGGTTGAACGACCTGGGAAATGGCTATGACCCTCGCAGAAGCACAAACGAAACTTGCCCTGGTCGAAGAGCAGATCAGCAAACTCATCGCTACGGGCGGCATCACGTCCTACGGCATCAATGGCCGGAACGTGCAGCGGTCTATTGAGTTTCTTGAACGCGAACGCACGCGACTCGAGCGGGCCGTTCAATCGCTTTCGGGCGGTTCTTTCCTGCTCGCTCGATTCCGGGAAGCCAACTAAATGGCAAAACGCACCACACGAAAACCCGCCGCATCCGGCGAACTCCCGGAAGAAATCGCACTCCGCAGACTGCGAGCCCGTGCAGAGGCACAGGTGCTTCGCGCAGCAATGAAGGCGAGCAAGGCGCAGCTATCCACGTTCGCGGCTGCAAAGGTGAGTCGGCAGACAAAGGATTGGCGCGCTCCCCTCACATCCGCAGACGGTGCGATTGTCGAGGACTCGGTTCGTCTCAACGCTCGAGCCCGGCAGCTTGTCCGAGACTCATGGATCGCGAAGGCGGCGGTACGGGCGAAGCGTCGCAACGTGGTGGGCACCGGCATTATCCCGATCCCCGCAGCGCATGAGAAAGGCGTCGAACTCGCAGAGTTCAATAACACGCTCGAGGGTCTGTTCTGGGATTGGGCATCCGAGCGCAAGGCGTGCGACGTCGAAGGGCGTAGCACGTTCTGGAAGATGCAAGGGCGTTGCGTGGCCGAACGGTTCGTGGTCGGGGAACACTTCATCGTATGGAGCTACACGCCGAACCCGCATTTCGTGGGCCTGCAACTGCAGAGTTTCGAACCTGAGCAGCTCGACGACACGACCCAAAGCTATGACGGAAACGAAGTGCGGCGCGGAATCGAAGTCGATGCGCTGGGCCGCGCGGTTGCCTATCACTTTTTCGAACGCACCCCGAATGACTATCTCTCGGTAAAGCAGAGAACCATTCGCATTCCCGCGGCCCGCGTCCTGCACTACTTCGACTCGGAACGCGCTCAGCAGTCACACGGCGTGACCGAGCTCGCTCCGGTGATGATGGATATCCGCGACTTCACTTCCTTTAAGGATGCGATGCTGTTCCGCGCCAAGATGGAAGCGTGCATCGGGTTCATCATCAAAAAGGCGAACCCGGCGATTGGCGGCCCCGCGGGCATCTCCGCGAACGGTGATTCGGCAACGCTTGCTAGTGGGGATCGCGCGCTCGACATGGCCCCTGGCATGGTCCCTGAGTTGAATCCCGGTGAGGACGTGGTCCCATTCATGCCGAGCTCACCCGGCAACTCGTATGAGCCATTCACCGAAACAACTGTCAGAGGGATCGGCGCCGGCACCGGCCTCAGCTTTGGAGCGATTGCCCGCAAGAGCGACGGTAACTACAGCTCCTCCCGTCAGGACATGCTCGAGGATGAACGCGAGCTCGCACCGGAACAAGACGAACTGATCGACGTGATTATCAAGCCCGTACACGAACTGTTCACGGCGTTCGCGATCGCGGAAGGCAGACTCGGGATCTCTCCCGAGGTGTTCAATGCACGGCGGCGCGTGTTCCTGCAGGCTGAATACATCCCACCGGCCCGGCCGTGGATCGATCCTGAAAAGGAAGCGAACGCATCCGAGAAACTTCTGCAACTGCGGCTCACCACCCGCAAGGCGATCGCGGCGAAGATGGGCAACCGTCATTCACGCAACATCGCGCAGATCGCAGACGAGCGAACGCAGGCGGCAGCGAAGGGAATCACGTTCCCAGAGGACGCGGAGCTGGCTGCAGCGCAGCCTGCCGCACCCGCAACACCGGCCGCGACACCTGCAACTCCCGCGGGCACGCAACCGGCAACCCCTGGCGGAACGGTCAACACCGAAGTGAACGCGGAGTCATCGCTCAACGGTGCACAGATCACCGCTGTCCTCGACGTGTTCGGCCGACTCGCAAAGGGTGAAGTCACTCCGGACGTTGCGATTGAACTGATCGTGGCTGTCGGCATCCCCCGCGACCGCGCTGAAGCCATGGTGAGGGATCAGGCAGACGCAAAACCGCCTGAAGATCCGAAGCCGAACCCGGCGCAGATGCGGGCTCGTCTCGCAGTCATTCCCAACTATCGGCCTTCGACGTCTGAGGAAATGCGGTGCGGAACGTGTCGCTTCCTCGCGGGGATGAACTGCACCGCGTACGACGAACCCGTAACACTCGCCTTCACCTGCGATGCGTGGGAATGCCCACCGGCGACGCAGTCACCCGACTCGACTGGATTCGTTCAACCGCCCGGCCCACCGGACGGCGAGAAACCCTTCGATCAGACATCGGCCCGCGAACAGGTCTAAACCATCATGAGCACTCAAACCCTGCAGCGCGCGGTACTTCGCGCGAACGTCTCGTCATTCTCAGCCGTCAATGTGGACGTTGAGAACGGCATCATCAAAAACGCATCGGTGATGACCATCGGCCCCGCGCTGGGCCATGGGTTCGAACTCGATTCGACCTCCCTGCGGCAACTCGTGGAAACGATCGGCGACGGCGTCCAAGTCCGATTCAAACACCCGGCCGACCCTCACGCCGATTCACTCGGAACGGACGTCGGCACGGTTCGGAACTGTCGCATCGAAGGCAATCAGGTGCGCGGAGACGTGCACCTCGGGGCTTGGGCGAAGTCCCTACCCGGCATCGGCGATGCGTGGACGTACCTGCTCACCAAAGCACAAACAGCCCCGGCATCGTTCGGCCTGTCGGCGGTCATTGATTATGAGGTCGAACCCGTCACAGCCGGCGGACCCCCTCGGCTCATGGCTCGGATCTACGGGACCGAAGCGGTTGATTTTGTGGGCAAGCCTGCAGCCAACCCCGGCGGCCTGCTGTCCGCAGCCCCGGAGAAACCATCCATGCCATTTGATCCCAAATATCGCGCAGCGTGCGAAGCGCTCGGAATGCCAGCGACGGCAACCGACGAACAAGCGGCTGCATTCTTTGCCGCGCTCCCGCCTGAAAAGCAGGCGGCGTGTGCGATTCCCCCAACCCCAACCCCGGAGATACCCGTGGAAAATGAAACCCCTGTCACCCCTCCTGTTGCTCCCGCAGCGATGAGCGCCAAGCCTGAAGTCGATGTGATCGGCATCGAGCTCAAGCGAGTCAGTCAGATCCGACAGCTTGCCGCTGTCCTGCCGAACATCGGTGAAGAGCAGATCAACCTCGCGATTTCGGACCCGTCGATGGACGCGAGCAAGGCGCGAACCGCCTTCCTGGCTCACATCGCACAGAACGCCAAGCCTGTTGCCTCGATCAATGTCGGCGAAGATCGAACCACGGCCGCGCTCGCGACGGCACTTCCCGACGCGCTCCGCATTCGTGCGGGTGCTGCCGTGAAGGATGCCCATGAGATGGCTCACAAGCTCGCGGGCCTTTCGGCTCTCGAGCAGTTCCGCCGCTACCTCATCGCTCACAACGTCAAGGATGCGATGCTCTTCACGCAGTCGCGTCTCGCCGAACTCTTCACCAATCGGCGCGCTCGCGCTTCGCTCGCGCAGGCGACAAGCGATTTCGATAATCTCCTGCTCGACGCGGCGAACAAGACGCTCCGAAACGCCTACGTTGAAACCCCGTCGACGTGGTCCCTGTGGGCACGTAAGAACACCAACCCGGACTTCAAGGCGGGCAACCGTATCGCGATGTCTGAGGCGAACATGCCCGTTGAGCGCAAGGAAGGCGGCGAGTTGAAATACAACACGCTGACCGATTCCAAGATTGCTGTCACGCTCACCGAGTACGTGAACGGCATCAAGCTCACCCGGCGCGCAGTCATCAACGATGACCTCAGCGCATTCAGCCGGATTCCGATGCTCCTGGGCAACTCTTATAAGCGCCTCGAAGACTCGCTCGCATTCGGCGTGCTCACCGCAAACGCAACGCTGTCCTCAACGGGCGGTGCTCTGTTCAACTCGACGGCGATCACATCGGCAGCCGGTCACGGCAACTTGATCAGCTCTGGTGGTGCGGCCCCGAGCGTGACTACCCTGGCGGCAACCTCGGCACTCCTGCGAAAGCAAAAGGGATTGAAGAAGACGACCGCAGACGATGCGGGCGCCTACCTCGATACCCGGCCGAAGGTGCTGATTGTTCCTGTCGCGCTGGAAGTGACGGCGGCTCAGCTTGTCGGTTCGAACGTGGACCCGAGCAAGAGCAACTCGACGCTCAACCCGTACTTCAACGGGCTCACCGTCGTCTCTCACCCGCTGCTCGACGTCAACAGTGCGGTTGCGTGGTATCTCGCGGCCGATCCGAATCAGGTGGACGGCGTCGAAGTGTGCTTCCTGCAGGACGAACAGTCCCCGGTTCTCAAGAATGAAACCGACTTCGACACGGATGATGTGAAGTTCGCTTCGCGTCACACGATCACCGCGGCCGCGATCGATTACCGCGGCCTTGTGAAGAACCCCGGCCAGTAATCCGCCGGCCCCTCTGAGTCATTGAATCAAAGCGCTGGGCGGGATGGCCCGCTCAGCCCCATTCCTTTTGAAAATTGAAAGTGAGAAATCATGAACACGTTTTATAGCAAAGGCCAGCGCGTGCCGTTCACCGCTGCCGCTGACACGGTTGCAGGCGAGCTTCGCATCTGGCGTACCGGAACCTCCGGCGCGTGTGGCATCGCAGTTGCAGACGTCGCCAATGGCGCAGTCGGCGAGCAACAAGTCTGCGGAGTGCACAAAGTCACCGCTGAAACCGGCGCTTGGGCAGATGGCGCCCTCTTGTACCGTCACGCAACCAACAAGACGCTGACGACGTCTTCGACTAGCAACACCCTCGCGGGAATGGCTGTTGGCGCGAAGACGACATCGGCAACCGTTGGCTATGTGTTGCTCAACGGCAACCCGGCCTAAGCTTGTCGTTTCCAAACCAGCTTGTCACAACTCGCCGGGCGCGAAAGCTCCCGGCGTGTTTTCAGATTGCTCACCCATGATTGAGTGCAACGAATACGAAGCGTTGAAAGAGCGCGGGCTTGAAGATTACTCCGCAGGTCATCGCAGGATGTACGAAGCGGGGCTCGTACTGCTCGACCGCTCAAAGGCCAGCGTGCTCGATGTCGGCAGCGGCATCGGCTGGGGATTGAAGCGAGCCCGAGAACTCGGATTCGAGGGAACGTGGACGGGCGTTGAACCGTGCGCGGCCAGCTTCAACTACCTGCGAGAAACGTACCCCGCTGCGACGTGGCATCACTGCGGACTGACGGACGCACCCGTTGAGGCTGCTGACTTTGTGTTCTGTATCGAAGTCGTCGAACACATCGACCGCGAACAGTTGCCCGCGTTCCTGGCTCGGATTCGCTCGCTCTGTCGCAAGGGTGCGTGGATCAGCACACCGGAGATTGATCGAGATCCGCACGGGGCATTCACGCGGGTTGAGATGGTGGCAGCATTGAAGGCGGCGGGATTTGAAAACGTTGTGGTCAATGCCGAGCAGTGGACAACGCTTTATATCTGCCAATGAAAACCGCCGTACTCTGCCCCGGCCCAAGCCTGTCCCAGACCTTCAAGACGCGCGACGCTTATGCGGCCGTGGCCGGCGTCAATCGAGCGGTGCACCGCGCACCGTGTGACGTATGGGTGAGCCTCGATCCTTCGCCGATCGAAGCCATTCCCCTGCAGTGGTTTACGACCGAAAACACGATCCACAATCTGCAGGCATCCGGCCGACTGTTTCGCGGCGGCAAGCTCTCGACCGTCGAAGCGACCTTCGAACAGATCCCGAGCGACATGGGCGGGGCGTGCTGGGATTCATTCAGCAGCACGGCGGCGCTTGTCTCGATGTTCCTGCGCGGGGCGAAGTCGATCGACGTCTACGGATACGACGGCACCAACACACCGGACTTCGACGGTGCGGCTCTTCACAGCAATCAGCGTGGCGCGGATCGCTGGGCGAATGAGGCGCACGTCTGGGAAGTCGTGACGAAGTGGCTTTCCGATCGCGGCTGCGAAGTGAGACGGATTACACCATGAGCGCATTTGACGACATGCTCGAGGCAGACGCGGCGCTCGAAGCCGATACGGACCAATTCCCCGGCGTCGAGACGTTCACGTATCACCGCGACGGCGCGGGCGCCAAGCGCGTAACGGGCTCTGTATTCCGCGAGCGCACCGAGTTCGACCCGGTTCGAATGGCCCCCGCAAAACGGCTCATGGTGCGCGTGAGCAAATCACAGATCGCATCGGTTGATTCCCCTGGCGATTACGTCGAGGTGGCGTCGATTCTTGGCGGCACTCCGGAAAAGTTTTCAGTGAAAGAGATTCTGAGTCAGGACGCAGGGGTCTGGGAACTGCTGCTCTAAAGGACAAACACAATGGCTGCTGTATCAACAATTCAAGGCGACGCACACTTCACCGGGACCGTCACCGCTGGCGGGCTCACCCCGTCTGCGGGCACCGTCACGAACACATCGGTATCCGCAACGGCTGCGATCGCGGCGACGAAGCTCGAACACCAGTTCGCGTTGTCGTACACGCAGAACGGCACCGCGGCGAGCGCGACGATTCCTCTGCACGTTGCGTACGGCGCGGGAACCATCGTCAGCATCAAGGCGGCTTCCATCGCAGCCGCAGTCGGCGCGGCCACCGTGACTGTGGACTTGAAGAAGGGCGGCACGACCTGCCTCTCAGGTGTCATCACGCTCGACAGCGGCAACACCGCGAGAACGTCCGAGGCGGGTTCGCTCACCGTGACGACCTACTCGGCGGACAACTTTCTGGAGCTCGTGATCGTGGCAACGGCGGGCGGCGGCACGCTTCCCACCGGGCTCATCGTGACTGTCATCCTTCGCGAGAACGCGGCCCCGTAATGCAAGTAAGCATCGGCATATCGCAGCAAGAAATGTCTGCTCTGCGGAAGGTACTCAACCCTCAGCAGTATCGGCAGGCGATGTATCAGGCGACGAAGCGCAGCACGCGCAAGGCTCGCGTGATGACGGGCGATGTGGTGCGCGAACGTCTGCCGATCCGAAAGAAGTTCATCGACTCCCCGAGTTCGGACAAGGCAGCGATCAAATCCACGTTCGATAAGCAGACCCAGACGGGAAAGATCCAGACGAAGCAAATCGGCCTCCCGCTTTCCGAGTTCCCTCACACCGATTCGAAGTCAGCAGGCGTATCGGTTCGGCTCGATTCGAAGAAGCCCCCGCTCATGTTGCGGCACGCATTCACCGCGACCGTCAAGAGCAAGTCTCAGGCGGCGGCCGGCGGCGCAGGACACAAGGCGATTTTCACGCGCAAGCACATCGGCAACGCGGTAGCGAATTGGCTCTTCAAAAACTTTGGCCGCACTGATGTCGAGTTCCAACTGTCTCAGGGGTTCGGACCCGGAACCACAAAGGGCGTTCGCTCGTCTCTGCGGTACGGGCAGTTGAAGCACTACAACGCGAAGGGCATTGCCTGGCGTCTGCCGATCGAAGAGCGCACCGGGCCGACTGTGTTTGATCTCGTCAAGCAGAACGAAGTCATCGACCCGCTTGTCCGCAACATCGGCAACATCTTTCGCGACGAACTCAGCAACCAGATCTCTCGCTTCACTGGCGGACGCATCAAGACGCTTTCCGCGCTCGTGTTCGAAGCGGGCGAAACGGATCAAGACTAAATGCCCATAACCGAAACCATCGGCGAGCAGATCGTGCAAGCGATCGTGACCGAACTGAAGACGATCCAGCGGCCGACGTACAACGTCAGCGTCGGCGTCGAGCGCGTCGAAGTGCACGGCAACCCAACCGTTGCGGACAATAAAGACGCACAGATCGAAGTCGTCAGCCGTGCTCCCACTCGCGACTACGGCTCAGGCTTCGCGGGGCGTGCGTTTTACAACATGCTCGTCGGCGTGTTCGTGACGTTGCGCGTGTCCTCGCGTGACACCGTTCCGCCTGATGCGATCCAAGCTCGTGCGCTGGCCGACATCACCAAGATCATCGAAGCAAACCGGCAATGGGGCGGGCTCGCGGCTGACTCCATCATCACGGCTCCCAAGTTCGGATATGAGGAAGCGATCCCCGGCGCGGACCTCATCGTCGATGTGAACTTCTTCTGCTCCGCGACCAACCCCTACTCACTGACTTAATCGGAGAATCCAATGGCTTACAAATGCAACCGCCTGCGCGTGCTGGGCGCAAAGATCGAAACGACTGCGGGCACTGCGGAAGCAATCACCGCTTCTGAGGCAACCGTCCCCGTGTTCAATCTGACCTACACCGAGAACACGACATACACCCGGCGCGAGAACGTGAGCGGCGGCAAGCTCAAGGGCCGACGCGGGCCGCTGATCGCGCAGATGTCTTTCGACGTCGAAGCGATGGGCCTGGGCTCTTCTGGTGACCCTGCATGGGCGACGACGTTTCTGCCCCCGTGCGGATTCGTCGGCTCGACCGGCGTTTACACATACACCCGCGTCTATGCGAATCAGAAGACGCTCACTCTGAAATCGTTCATTGATGGTCAATACCGTCTGATCCATGGTGCGGCCGGCGCGGTGCGATTGACCTACAACGCGGGCGGCATCTCTTACTTCAACTTCACCTTCACCGGCATCGCGAACGCGGTAGCGGAAACGTCCAACATCGCGCCGACGCTCATCACGACTCAACCTCTGCTGGGCGCGACGATCTTCACGTATCACAACGGCAGCGGCGCGGTAACGCTCACCGGCCCATCCGGCGTGATCGATTGGGGTTGCGTGGTGCAGCCGATCGAAGATCCCAGCACGGACGGATTCCGGCAGTTCTGTGTCAGCGACTTCAACCCGATCATGACCTGCGAGCCTTACGGCGAAGCCATGAGCGTGATCGACTTCGACGGCGACTGGACCGCGAACGCAGAACGTGCGGTGCAGCTCAAGATGGGCAGCGGCACGGGCGGCACCGCGATCGACATCAACGCGACGAAGGCGACGCATTCGAGCGCTCCAAGATGGGGCGAGCGTGGCCGGCTTGTCACTCGCGGCTTGAATCTCGACTTTAACGATGACCTCGCACCCACCATCTCTTTCCTCTAATCCCACCCATGAGCAACCTCGCAGACCCCAACTCGACCGTTTCCTTCACGTACGAATCTCTCAGCGGACACGCGCGGGTGAAGATCCGGGCGCGATTCCTCAGCGAGCGCGACCAGATCAAGCTAGATGAACTGTGGACGACCGCGAGGGCATTGAAGACGAATGACCCGCAGTGGTTCGCAATTCGTGACGAGATGCTCGCGATTGGCATCGTGGAACCCTCGATCGATGAACTCAAATCGACGCTCTCCCGCTCCGACCTGGAATCGCTCGCGATCCTGTACCCGGCGCAGGTGAACGACATCGAGGCTGAATTGGGAAAATCGAAATCGCGGCCGCAATTCACACGGGAACCCTCTGCGGCAGATGTGGTTGCCGCGTCCGCGATCACACCCCCGGCCGGCAGTGCGACCCTCCCGACCAATACAGCCCCATCGAATTGACCTGCTCCCACTGCAACGGGAAGGGTTGCGAACGCTGCGCGGGTGCTCCCCGGCTGCGACTCTCAATCCCTCCCTCGCAGTGGGTTGGTTCTTTGTGGCGGTATGTCGATTTGTTCCGGTTCGCTGAAAAGGGCGTGCTCCCCGTCTCGGGCGGCGTCCTCGATCAGACCTCGGTTTTCCTGCGACTGATGGACGCCTGGCGTTCTGCCTGCGCGATCTACAAGACTCCCGATGAGTGACACGACCACCAAGCAAATTGAAATCGTCCTAAAGGGGCGTGATGACGGTTCGCTCAACCTGCTCGGGCAGGCGGAGCGGCGCGTCACGTCATTGGCTCAGGCGCTCCGGCAGGGCGGCGACATCGGCGAACTGTCGGGCGTGAAGAAGTTCGGTAAGAACCTGGGCGAGTTTCTGGGGACGTCGCAGGGTGGGACCATTTCCGCCAATGCGGGGCAACTGCGGAATCAGGCAGCGACAGACTATGCCGCAACGCTCAAGGGGATTCTAGAAACAGAGCGGCAGGCGGAAGCGGTTGATAAGGCTCGCGTCGGCGCGATGCTCGAGCGAAGCAACGCGGCCAACCGGCTCAAGCGCGAACTGGCTGCGATCAACCTTGAAGAGAAACGGCAGCTTTCGAGGGGCGCGACGGGCCTGCTCAAAGGTGAATACGGCCCGGCAGAAATCCGCGATGAGGCGAACGTGTCGCGCGCGGCCGCAGAGAAAGCCTATCAGGAAGTTCTCGCACGATCTGTCGATGTGCAGATGCGGGCGGCGAAGTCGGATGAGGACCGGCGAAAGGCGTTGCTCGCGAAGGCGGAAGCGGCTCGGCAGTACGCGAAGACGCTAGATCAGATCAACACGGCGGAAGCGAACGCAATCAAAGCGAATGGCGGCGGACTCACACGTGGAATCGCGATCGCTGGCGGCGTGCTGCTGGCAGTCAATGCGGCCGGCCGTCTCGCAGACGCATGGGACAAGGCAAACCAGAAAATCAAAGAAGGGAAGATTCGATCTTCCGAAGTAGTGGGAGAACTTGCGAAGGCGCTTCCCGTCATTGGCGGCGCGGTGCAACAGGCTGAAAACCTGATGATGGTTCTCGCGCCTCAGGGCTCATGGTTGAGCCCGAGAGAATGGCTGTTCGGCAAGAGCATTGTAAGTTCACTTCGGGATGCGAACGAAGAGGCGGCGAGGCTGGACAAACTGATTGACGCTCAGGCTGCGTCGCGACGAAATGCGGGATCTCTCGCCAACCAGTTCGCATCGCTCAACGCTACTGGCGTTGGCAGAATATTCTTTGATTCAGATGAGCGGCTTGGCGCCATTCGTGCAGAGCGAAAACGTGCGATCGCGATCGGGACCATCAATCAAGTATCGGCCGCTCTCGCGAAGGCGGAAGCGGAGGCGATAAAGAAGCGTGAGTCTGATCTTGCAACAATCGAAACGCAGGCACGCGAGGACCGCGCAAAGAAGGTGTCCGAGACAATGCGGATTTTCGAGAAGTCTCGTAGCGCGTCTATGGGACTCATCGGGGATTTGATGCAGGGACCGGACGGAGATGTGCGCAGGCTCAGGGATCGCACAAGGAACACTGTCGAAGAGTTGAAACGGCAGATCGAAGAAGTCACTCGCAACGAGCCAAACCGAGACATCCGCGATCAGAGAATCAATGCTCTAAAGGGTGCGATTGATACCGAGCAAACCACCGCAACACTGACTGAACGATCAATGACATCACGCGCGCGTGCATCTGCACAAGAGCAGATGGACCAACTGAAAAAGCAGCAAGAGGAAGACCTGCGAGAGAGACAGATGCGATCTCTCGAATCGCAGCGAGCGGCGAGGACCAGTCTTTTCGATGCTCGCGGACAGACAGGATATTTCAATCAGTCGCGGCAGGTAGAGGATTTCACGCGAAAGACCGCTGACAACACCGCAAAAGCAAACGACAAGTTAGACAAACTGATCACCACGATGGAGCAGTTCATCGCGGCTGGCGGCCAACTCACCTCTCTCTAAGACAACATGGCATCAATAGTTTCCAAAATGTGGTCCAAGCAGGCGGTCGGCGAAGACGCCAACGGCAACAAGGTCTACACGGACGGCTATCACATCGTCGATGCGGCGAACCGCGCAGAGGCCGAGAGTGCTCCTGGCTTACCAGTTCGAAACTCGCCTCTCTCTGACGACGGCAGATACAAGCGCGGGCCGATCGCATTCAGCATTCTTAGCGGCCCAACTCAATGGGTTGCGATTCTCACCTATGCGATCCCTTCCAACGGCAACTTCCCCGACCCAGGCGATGACCCGCTCCTGCGGCCTTTCCGGTGGAACGTGCAGAAGTCATGGGTAGAACGTCCGAGCGAAGTTGACGCGAACCGCAGACCCAAGAAAAACTCGGCGGGCGATTTCTTCCAGCCGACTCCGAAGAAGTACCGCAGGCGGATTCTCGTGGGCACTCGCTATGAGAGGTTCTGGGATTTGGCGAAGTCGGAACTATTCGAGAACACGACCAACCTGAATCAGATCAGTCTCGGGCCGATCACGATTGCCCCCGGCGCTGCGATGTGTCATAGCATCGAACCGGCCGGCGAGTTCGAAGGGGATGCGGACTACCTGCTCATGGAATACGCGATCGAGGTTGCCACCGATGAACGGGCGCAAGACCCGGCGCGGCCGAATGATCCGCCAGACAACGGATTCCCGTTCGACACGCATCAACTCGACATCGGCAACTTTGGTTGGTTCCTAGACCCGACAACCAGCAAGTTGATGCGCGGGAGGTTCTGTTACGCGACGGGCACAACGGCAACCAGCTCGGGGAATCTGTTTCGCGGGTTCGCTGAAGACGTGCAACTCGACGGCACCGGGATGCCTTACTATCGCGGCGCCACTTACGCACCGATCTACGTCACACCAGACGACGGCACAACCATCTACACGTACCAAGCCAACCCCAATACGGCGGAATGGCTCGCAACCGGAACACAGGTAAACGGGAAGTATCAGAACGAGTCGCCATATTCGACGACAGCAAACCGGATGTGGCTCTTCCCTGACTGTGTTCGCCGCGACTGGACGAACCTGTTCACGCTCTCTGCCCCACCTAATCCGCTCCCGCTCTAATGCCCATTCTCTACGTCACCAAAGAACAGCGGGCGATACTCAAGGAGATCGTCACCGCGTGGGCATCCCTCAAGCCCAACCTGCAAACGCTCATCGCGCAGGCGCAGCCGACGCGCAACGAAACCCCCGCGCAGCAACTCCCCAAAGGCGTCACCCCGAACGCTGACGGTTCTTTCTGGTTCGAGATTCAGTCGGCCTCGAGCGTCGGCACGAACCAATGGAACTACAAGGGCCGTGTGATGAAGTCGGGCGATACCTCATCTCTGACGGGGCTCGTGAAGACGGTGGATACAACGCAGTTCGATTTAAGAAACACGTTCGAATCGATCTCGCTCGGCGGCATGACTGGCATCTCTTCGCTGCTCGTCATTGCGACGGGCTCCATCGTCAGAGCATGGCCCGAGATCCGAAACAACGTGCGCGTCTTTCTCTTCGACCGCACCAACGACATCGTCTGCTGATCCCCTCCCGCCTGCCTTCCCCTCATGAGCGCTTCCCGAAAACGATGTTGCACCCCGTGCGTTGATAACACCGGCTGCGGCGGTTCCAACACGCTTTGCACCGGGAAGAGTTTCGTTCTCCCCCACCTCGATAGCGTCAGCGTCTCGGG
>ERZ869921.795-NODE-795-length-15644-cov-4.999102_pt1 | contig 15644 bp, 12 predicted proteins | sample MGYA00579310_ERZ869921 | MGnify/ENA primary metagenome ERZ869921 (study PRJEB32216, sample SAMN09231816) | wastewater metagenome | place: USA: Maryland | collected 2016-06-21 | study: EMG produced TPA metagenomics assembly of the PRJNA472060 data set (Reclaimed...
GTGCCTAGCATTCCCCCCATGCCGCCCGAGCCCTCGCCGAAGAACGTGCCGAACAGGCTGCTGGCCGTGGTGAGCAGCCCGGAGAGGTCGCCGCCGCCGCCGAACAGCCCGCCCAGGCCCGAGAGCATGGAGGTCAGCATGCCGCTCATGCCGCCCTCGCCGGTGTCGAAGAAGCCCGAGAAGAACGTGCTGGCGGTGGTCAGCATGCCGCTGAGCCCACCGCCCTCGCCGAACAGGCCCGAGAACATGCCGCCGAGGTCGCCCAGCCAGCTGGTCCAGTCGCCGCCCGTGGTGTCGAACATGCCGGCAAAGAACGTGCTCACGCCCGACACCATGCCGCTCAGGCCGCCTTCGTCGCCGAACAGCCCCGTGAACGAGGTCCCCAGCTCCCCCAGCCAGTCGGTCCAGCTGCCTTCCGTGGAGTTGAACAGGCCCGTGAACCACGTCCCCAGGCCAGACACCCAGGTGCCCATCTGGGTGGCGAAGCCGCTAAAGCTGGAGCCCAGCCCGGTCAGCCATTGCGTCCACGTGCCGGCCGAGCTCGTGGTCATGTTGGTGAACTGATTGCCGATGGTCCCCACCGCGGTGTTGGTCTCGGTGGCGAAGCCCAGGATCTCGCGGATGCCGTTGCTGGTGAAGGCCACCACCGCCTCGGCGGCTTCCTCGGCGAGGACCCGCTTGAAGGTGTTGCCCAGGTCTTCGATGTCGAGCTTTCCTGTCTCGAAGAAGTCGGCAAGGACATCCTTGGCCCCGTCGCTGAACCCAGCCACCACGTCGTGGGCAGCCTCGCCCCAGCCGCCCCAGGCCTCCACGTTCTCCACCAGGGCCTCGTTCACCCCGGCCAGCACATCGTTCTGGCGCGCGATCTCCTCATTGAGCCCAGCGACGTGCTCGCGGACCTTGTCCAGCTCCTCCGGCGCGACCTGGCCCAGCCGCTCGTTCTCGGCGATGATGGCCTCGAGCTGGGCCACCTGCTCGGTCATGAGCAGGCCGGTGTCGTGCAGCACCGCGTTGACCTGCTGGTCCATCACGTCGGCCGCGGCCTCGGCCGCGTCGCGCATGGTCTCCAGGGCGTCGCGCATGCGCTCGGTTGGCGACAGCGCCCGCTCGTCCATCCCCTCATAGGTGCTGAGCAGGTCTTCGACCGCCACCGTCTGGCCCTGCAGGGTCAGGGAGGTGTCGTCGAGGATTCTGGTGAGCTCGGCGTTGAACGTGGCGTCGATGGTGGCGTCCAACGCCTCGAGCGCGTCCTTGCCCTGCTGCCCGGTGGCCACCAGCGTGTCGCGCAGCGCGGCGAACTGGGTGGCTTTCTCGTCGATCCCCCAGTCGGCGTGGGCGATCTTGTCGGCAATGGCGTTGCTCAGCGTGGTGGCCTGCTCCTGGGCCGCCTCCATGGGGGTCACCAGCGCCTTCCTGGTGTCCTCCATCGGCCCGGCGAGCCTGCCCGGCAGGGCGGCGATCAGCCCCACCACGGCGTCGACCATTTCCGGCACGATCGAGTGGCCGTAGATGAGGTCGGCTGCCGCCTGGATCGGCTTTACGAACGCATCCTTGATCGGGGTGGCCAGGGCGAGCAGCCGGCTGGGGATTGAGGCCACCCACTCCACCACCCCGTCGGCGATGCCCTGCACGATGGACACCGCGCTGTCGTAGGTATCGCCCAGGCCGGTGGTGATGGCCACGTAGATGGCGTCAACCCCGTCCTCGACCACCGCCACGGCGTCCACGCCCAGCGCGTCGCCCAGGCCCTCGAGGAAGCCGCGGCCGAACTCCACCACGATGTCGGCGGCGATCTCCACCAGGCTGAACAGGGCCTCGCTGATCGCCCCCACCGCCGCATAGACGGCACCGGTCCAGTCGATGCCGCTGAGGCCATGCTCCCAGGCGTCGGCCAAGTCCCCGATGGCCTCTCCCGCCATCCGGACGAGGCCCACGCCGAACTCCACGAACTTGCCCAGGGCGTAGCCGACCACGTAGCCGAGCGCGCCGCCCAGGTCCGGAGCCCACTCGCCCACGGCGTCCACCAGCTCCGCCCCCGCCTGGACGGCCGACTGGGCGACGGAGGTTGCGAAGTCGCCTGCCCACTCCGCAACGGCCACCAGGAGCTCGCCCAAGGAACCGGCGATGTCCCAGCCGCCAACCTCGTCCACCAGCCACTCGCCCGCCTGGGCCGCGGCCTCCCCAATGGAGGTGGCAAAGTCGGAAGCCCACCCCGCCACCACGCTCAACAGCTCGTCCAGGCCCGACGCGAGGTCCCAGCCCGACACCTCCTCGAGCAGCCATTCGCCGGCTTGCGCCGCGGCCTCGCCCACCGATGTGGCGAAGTCCCCGGCCCACCCGGCAACCATGGTCAGAAGCTCGTCCAGGCCGCTGGCGAGGTCCCAGCTGGACACCTCACCGATCAGCCATTCCCCCGCTTGAACGGCAGCCTCGCCCACGGACGTGGCGAAGTCGGTCGCCCATTCGGCAACGGAGGTCAGGAGCGCGCCGAGGCCCTGGGCGATGTCCCAGCCGGCCACGGTGTCCACGAGCCACTGGCCCGCCTGCACCGCCGCCTCGCCGACCGAGACCACGAAGTCGCCGGCCCACTCGGCCACTGCCGTCAACAGCGCGCCGAGGCCACCGCCCAGGTCCCAGCCGGCCACCTCCTCGAGGAGCCAGTCCCCCGCCTGTTCGGCTGCAGCGCCGACCGACGTGGCGAAGTCCGAGGCCCAGCCGGCCACCAGGGTGAGCAGGGAGTTGAGGCCAGCCCCCAGGTCCCAGCTCGCGACCTCGGCCACGAGCACGGCACCCGCGTTCTGCATCCACTCCAGGGCCGTGGTGGCGAACTGGCCGCCCCACTGGGCCAGGGTGGTCAGCATCCCCGCCAGGACCCCGCCCACGCCCGCCGCGGCGGTGGCCAGGACCCACACCAGGCCGCCGATGGTGCCATCCCAGCTCTCGGCCAGCCCGGCCACCCAGTGCACCACGTCGGCCACAGCACGGCCGATGTCGCCGGCGAAGGCCAGGAACGCCACGCCTGCCACGGCCAGGGCCGCCACCACGCCGCCCAGGGGGGTGAGGACCGCCCCCAGGGCCAGCGTCACCGCCCCCAGCGTCACCAGCACCGGGCCGATGGCCAGGGCCACGCCACCCACCACCACCGCCATCCGCACGAAAGCGGGGTCCGCCTTGGCCAGCTGGTCGATCACGCCAGAGAAGGCCCGCACCATCTCGGTTGCCCAGTCGAGCAGGCCCGACCGGCCGATGGTGAGGAACAGGTTCTCCAGCGAGCCGCGCAGCTGCTCTATGGCACCCCAGAAGCCGGACATCATCGCCGCCGCCGCGGCGTGCATGTTGCCGGTCTCGGCGATCTTCTTGGCGTAGGCGTCCCAGGTCTGAACCCCGCCAGCAGCAAGCACCAGGGCCGTGCGCATGGCGTCAGTGCCGAACATGGTCTGGGCCGAGCTGATCCTCTGTTCTTCGCTCATGTGCGAGAATGAAGTGGACAGCTGGCCAACGATGTCCCGCATGGGGAGCATCTTGTTGTTCGCGTCGAAGAAGTTGAGCCCAAGACTTGCCATCATTTCTGAGGCTTGCTTGGTCGACGGCACGAGGTTGGACAGGAATACTTTGAAGCTGGTGCCGGCATCCGCGCCGGAGAAGAACGCCGAGGAGGTGGCGGTCAGGGCCGTGGTGAACTCGTCGAAGTCCACGCCGACGTTGCCAGCCACGCCGCCCGCCTGGCCCAAGGCAAGGGCGAAGTCCTGAATCCCAAAGGTGCTGGCGTTGGTGCCGTTGTAGAGCTGTTCCATCATGCGCGGCAGTTCTTCGGCCGTCGCGTGGAACTGCTGCATGGCGCGCGAAGCCGTGTCGGCGGCGAACCCGAGGTCCGTGCCGGTGGCCGCGGCCAGCTCCACCGCGGCGTCCAGCGCACCCCCAAGGCTGTCCTTGAGCTCGATGCCGTTTCGGGTGAGGGCCAAGAGCGCGTCGGCCGCGTCGCTGGCCGAGAACGTGGTGCGCGAGCCGATTTCCTGGGCAGCCTCCGCGACCTTCACCATGTCCTCGGCGGTGGCCCCGCTCGTGACCTGGATTCGGATCATGGCCGCTTCGAAGTCGGCCGAGGTGCGGATGGCCGACGCGGCGAACAGGGCCAGCGGGGTGGTGGCCAGCGAGACCCCAGCCCCCACCCGCGTCATGCTGGAGCCGAAGTCGGTAAGCCGCTGGCTTACGGTCTGGGAGGTGCCGCCGAGGCCATCGATCGCGCGCTCGATGGAGGTGAGGCCCTGGACGGCCTCGGTCGCCCCGAGAAGTTGTGTTGTAATGGAGACGTCAGCTGGCAAGGTCGGTCTCCTATGTGCCCCTGCCGTTATTCTGCCGCTGACGCTCCAGTTTCAGCTTCAGGTGGTGCAGATAGTTGAACTCGGCAGGGGTTATGCTGGCGAGATCGTCGGGTCCCCAGCCCCACCACTCAGCGACGTGGAAAAGGCGCTCGAGGTAGGGGTGTCGAGAGCCACCGCCCCGGGCTCGGTGCCGAGCGCCGCGGTCGCCACCCGGCTGATCACGAGCCAAGGCAGGGTGTCGAACTCGGCGGCGGTGAGGGTCGGGTCCGCCTTGGTCATGACGTGGCGGGCCAGGTGCTCCAGCGGGTCCAGGGTGAGGCTGGCGTCGCGCGCGGCATAGCCCAGCTTCATGGGGTCCACGCCGAGCGGGCGCAGCACGCGCCAGTCGCCCAGCCCGAGCGGCAGAACCTTGCGGCAGTCGACGATGCGCCCCCCGACCGAAACTATGAGGTCTTCGGGCTTGATGGCCGGCGGGGCTGGCTGGGCCGGGGTAAGGGCCTGTGAGGGAGGCAAGGTGGTCTCCTCGGGGTTCGCGCCGGGTCAGTACGACCCGACGTTGGTGGCCAGATCCATGATGAAGCTGGTGGCGGCCGACTGCAGGTAGCGGAACTGGCCGCTGACGTTGGCCATCTGCCGCCCGCGCCCGCCCATCCCGGTGGGGAAGGCGGTATAGACGATGCGGGGGAACTCCAGCTTGAAGAAGTGGGAGGTAGCCGGCGGGGTGAGGTAGAGCTGGAGCGTGCCCTCGGACTGCTGCCGGAACTGCTCCAGATAAGTAATGTCCTCGAAGCCGACATTGAACTCGAAGCGATTGGTGGGCGATCCACTGCGCCTGATCTTATAGATGGTATTGCGCGCGGCCAGGGTGGGGATGCCCTCCAGCCCGTTGTCCCAAACGAACGAGAACGACTCCCAGTCGGCCACCGCCGCAGAGTTGAGGGTAAGTGACGCCACCGTCCAGTCGAGAATATCGATGGTCGAATAGCTGGCCGTGGTCGCCGCCTTGTTGGTGAAGCTGACGCCGATAATACCGATCTTGCACTGCATGACGCCGTTCGGGGCCATGGACAGCTCGAACCGGTTGATGTTGCATCCCGCATACTGTTGGGCACTGCCAACGTCGCGGAAAATCTCGAAGGTGTAGGGCGGCAGCGCGAACCGGTTGTCCCACTGCGACAGGATCGGGGTCTTCCAGGTGTGCTTGTAGAAGCCGGTGGCCACGCCCGTGGTGCTGACCGTCGCCGATCCGAAGGCCCCCTTGCACCAGTGCCCGGCCACCAGCGGGTGGAACGGTGCGGTCACGTCGCCGGCGACGCGCAGCACCCCGGCGCGGTCGTCCGGCTCGCTCAGTCGCGACGCGATGTTGAAGAGGTCGTAACGGTCGAACTCGGCGCTGACACCTTCCTGGCCCGCCTGAATGTAGGCCGCAGGCACCACCGCAACGCCGCCCGAGCTTTCCGGCCCGTAGCCGACATAACCGAGAACCCCAAGACCACCAGCCATGGACCTGCCCTCACTGTGTGAACGTGGTCACGTCCATCATGACCAGCGTCTCGGCCGCAGCCGCGAACGCCGCGTCCTTGCCGGTTTGCGTCTCGCCCGCCTCGAGTGTGAGGCCACTAGGCAGGCGGCCGTTGAGGTGCCGGTCACGCATCAGGGCCACCTCAACCTTTGCAAGCACCGCATCCCGGGCATGAACGGCTGCGTCCAGCCCGTCCGGACTATAGTGCAAGACCCAGATGCTGAATACCAGCCTATGTGAGGTTTGCTTTCCTGCGGCGATCCTCTGCATGGAGGGAGGTGTGGAGCGGCTGGCCATGAACACCAGCACGGCCGGGGTCTGCTCCATGCTGGGGTCGCCGGACGGCTCGAGGTCCACGAACAGGTGCTCCAGGCCCGGGTAGCTTTGGATCGCTTCCTTGATCCCCTCGCGGATGGCCCAGTAGTCGATCTCGCCACCTTCGTTGCAGAGCGCGGCCATGCTACTGCTCCTTTCTCACCAGCTGGGTGATGATGGCTTGAACCGTGTCGGCCGCGATCTTGCGGGCCACCGTGGTCTCGGGCAGCAGCCGGCGGGCCGGCAGCACCCACTGGCCGCGCCTGGCCCCCATGTGGTGGAAGACCGAAAACTTGGCGTTGGTGCCGACATTGACCGAGGCCGCACCCTCATTGACCTCCTGCACCATGCTTTGCTGCAGGAGGGTCTGGTACGGGCTCGAGAAGTGGTGGGAGCTCGGCCGCTGGGGGCGGCGGGCTATGGTGATCGGGGCCATCACCTGCCACGGCTGGCCGCCCTCCACCTTGCCCGCGGCGTTGAGGTTCCTTCCAATCCAGTAGATCTGCGCGAGCCCGATGGCGCTCAGGATGGTGCGCACGGCGAAGCCCGCTTTCAGCCGCTCCAGCTTGGCGATCGCCCGCTTGGCGTCGACGGTGATGCCCACCTGCTGGCCGTGCGTCGGCATGGTCCCCAGCCCTGTTGAGGTTGCGGATGTTCTGCAGCAGCCAGGCGAGGATGGCGGCTATGGCACCGGCATAGCTGCCGGCCGCCACCGCAACCGAGAGCGCGACGGCACCGGTCTGCAGCAGCCCCCAGGTGGCCAGCGCAGCGCCGGCAACACCGACCACCATGGGGTAGAGCCGCACCCTTCGCGCCCCGCCTGCTAGGCCGCGAGCCCGCCCCACCGCTTGCGGTAGACCTTGGTGGCCTCCCAGCCAGCAGTCAGGGTGGTGGCACCGGCGAGGAAATAGGTCTCACCGGCAAGCCGGGCCAGAACCGGCGGGTGGTTGAACCACTTCCACATGCTCTCCATGAAGAGAGCCGGGTAGGGCCCAGAATCGAAGTCTTCGTCGGCATGGTGGCTGGACCACTCCCAGAAGCCCAGCCACTTGTCGTTGTCCTCGGCGACCTCGAGGATATTGAGCAACCCCTCAGCGTTGTTCAGACGGTTCCAGTTGCGGAACGGGTCCTCCGGCACGCATGGAGCCCAGCTGTTGTCGTGCTGCGACATGCCCATGCCGTGCCAGAACTCGGCGTCGGGGAGCCAACCCTGGGTCCACACCTTGTCGCCATTGTTGGTCACGGGCGAGCGGGCCGGCCGCAGCCAGATGAGGTGCGGCATGTCCTTGCCGGCGATCTCGCGGTAGCCGGCGCGCATGCTGGTCACGATCTGCTGCCACGCCTTGGGGAACCACTGCACCGCGTTGGTCATGGCGTGCTGGTCCCAGTCGCCCGTCATCTCGCGGGCGATCTCCAGCACCGTCCGGCCGGTGCGCGGGTAGAGGCCATCGAGCCCGGCGAACTTGCGGCCCTGCCGGCGATAGACCCAGTTGAACTCGCCCCCGGCGATGCGCTCCCAGACCCGCGGGTTCTTGCCGTTGCGGTTGCTGTCGGTGGTGGGGATGGGCCGGAGCGACAGCACGCCGTCCAGCTGGGGGAACTCGCGCCAGATGAAGTGCGCCCCCTTCTGACCCTCGGTCAGGGAGAGCGTACCGGAGAGCTTGGTGGGGTCGTCGTCCACCCCGCCGGCGACCTCGTTCCAGGTCTCGGCCTGCTCCGGGCCGTTGAAGCACTGGATCACGTCCAGCGGCTTGCCCGGGCGGCCAGCGGCCACGAAGGCATTGATCTGGGCGACGTTCGAGCAGCGCGCGCCAGATGGCCACGGCAGGCCGCTGAGACGGCCAGGACCCCAGCCGGGGGACAGGGAAGCGGGCTTGAGCGCATCGCGCACCACGACCGAGCTGGCCGCCACCGCGCGGGCCTGCTCGACCCCGCCTGCCGTTGCCCCGGCGAGCTCGTCCACCTTGCCGCCAAGGGCGTCCGCCTGGCTGGCGATGCTGGCGTGGAGCTCCCCCACCTGTTCCAGCGCCGTGGTGACCTGGGCCGAGATCCCCACCGCCTTGGCCACGGCGTCCGCCACGGCCTTGGCGGCGAGGCCCAGCGTGGCCACACCCGTGCCAGCCTGCTCGATCTGGGGCTTGAGGGCATCTACCGCGGCCCTCAACCCCTCGGCCGAGCTCGCCGTGTCGGCCACCACGGTGACCACCCCCTTGGCGTCCTTGGCCAGGGTCTTGGCCGTGTCATAGATTTCCTTTTGCTCCACGTCCTGTCTCCTGCAACTCTGTTCTTAGCTTTGCCGGAAATACTCGTCCGGCGGGTAGACGAGATCGAAGTCCTGTCCAATGAAGGTGGGGGTTGAGGTTGACACATTACTCCAGGCCACCCCGTCACCAGTCTGTGCGAACAGGGTCCCGGAGCCGCTGACCAGCGAGAGCGAGCCCGCGGCCAGGCCGTCGAGCAGCTTGGCGCTGCGCTCGAACGGGGCGAGCCACTGGCCCTCCTCATCCTTGCTGGGTGGGGTCACGGTGCGCGTCTTGAGGATGCGCAGGGTGGCGAGGTCGGCGGTGATCGCCTGGATCATGGGCGGCACGGCCGCGAACGGCACGCACCCGGGATAGACCACGGCCAGCCTGCCATCGACCAAGGCCTGCTCGGCCGCGATGGCGGTGACGATGTGGGCGCTGGAGATGGCCGCGACCGACCCGATGGGAGGGTAGCGCTCGAGCACGTCGCCGACGGTGGCGTAGCTGGCCGGCAGCGGCATGGCCTAGTCCACCGCCACCAGCTCGGCGCGCTCGATCGACGCCAGCGGCACCACCGCCATGACCACCCGGTCGCCGGTGGCCGGGATGGGGACGGCCGACCGGATCACCAGGGCCGCGCCGTCCTCCACGTCCATGGTGTCGACGTTGCGATAGGTGCGGGTGCCGACATCGGCACCGGCACCCCCCTTGAACCGCACGACCACGTTGCGCGCCATCGTCCACCCCCTTCAACCAATGTTGCTCACCAGTTCGGTCTAGCAACGTTGGACACACCGGCCGCAAGGACGGCTTTGGCCCGGCGCTGGATATGCTCCACGGAAGCGAAGGGTTGCGCCTGCGGCGACATCTGCCCAACGCCGTCGCGGGCGATCAGCACACGGACATCGGCCATCAGCTGCGAGCCCAAGAGCTTGCACGCCTCATGATAGAACTCCGAGGCGGTCGTGGCCATGGTGCCCTCCTCGTCCAGGAAGAACTCCTCGAAGGTCCGCACCACGTCGGTGCAGAGCTGGCTGACATCGGGCAGGCCTGCGGCAGCGCCGAACGCATCCGGCGGGCGCTGATAGGTGCCGGCCAGGAGCGCACGCGCCTGGATCATGGTGTCGCGCATCACTATGAGCCGCATGAGCTTGCGGTTCGGGTAGGCCACGAAGTCCCGCTGCAGCAGCGGCAGGTTGCGCTGGAAGCGGTGCATGCGGGTGAGGTTGTCGAGGTAGCCCACATGGGCCAGGGCCACGTCCGGCAGCGCGAGCGAGGCCCCGCACCCCTGATTGACCTCGAGCTCGGCGTGCTCGTGCAGCATCCCCCAGAACCGCATGGTCTTGCCGGTGGCGCGCTCGGGTCGCCGGCGGAACAGCCGACCGGGCATGTCTGGCGGCCAGACGGCATCGACCGAGAAGTGGCACTGGCGGATGGCGTAGGTATGCAGCGCGTTCTCGCGCAGGTAGCGCCACAGGGACGTGGACGAGATCAGTCGCTCGTCGGCGTCGATCATCAGCACCCAGTCCATCACACAGCGGTCGAGCGCCGCGTTGCGCGGGACCTCGAAGCCGACCTCGAGGGGCGAGGCATGGGGGAACCGCTTGGCCCCGTGGCTGTCCGCGATGCGGCGGGCCTCCTCGGTCATTCCGCAATCGGCCACCACGATCTCGTCGGCAAAGGGCCTCACGCTGTCCAGGCACCAATGCAGGGTGTGGTGGCTGGCCGGCCCGCCCACCATCATGCAGACCGAGACCGTCTGCCGGGGGCGCTGAAGGCTCAGCTTGCGGGTCCAGTCGATGGACCCCAGCGGCTTGTGGTCGGCCTGGTAGGCCACGAAGCTGTTGCCCAGCGCCAGCCCGGTCACCGGGCAGACCCCTGACACCTGCTGGTCGATCACCAGCCCAGCCTTGCCCCGCAGCAAGTCCTGCAGGTCCGCCATCTCGAACTCGCGGATGTGCTGCTTGGGGTTGGTGTCGGGCTGCTGGGTCTCCCACGGCCCGAACGGGACCGAGATCACCACGAGCCCGCCGGGGGTGACCATGCGCTCCAGCTTGGTGATCACGGCCACCGGATCATAGACGTGCTCCAGCACCTCCGACATGACCGCGACCTCGAACCACCGCCCCTTCACTTCCGGCGGGACGATCTGCAGCTCGTGGCCGGTGGCGAACTCCACACTCTTGGGTGCATCGGCGAACTTGTCGGCCAGCTGGCGAGCCCGGCCGATCTCGTCGCTGCTGGCGTCCACCCCCAGCACGTAGCTGCCCGGAAAGCTGTTGGCGAAGACGACCGAGCACTCGCCCTGGCTGCAACCCCAGTCGAGGATCCGGATGGGCTTACCCTCGCGCAGGTGCAGCGATTGCTGGGCGATCAGGTTGCGGAGCACCTGATAGCGCGAGAACACCTGATCCTTGAACCGCTCGCGCGGGGCCTCCATGAGCGAGGCTGCCACGTGGCCGTTACCTGGGCCGACCGTCGAATCGTAGAACTTGGCCAGCGCCTCCGCGCTCTTGGTGTGGGCGTAGCGCTGGTCGAGGTAGTCGCGCACCTCAGCCAGCTGCGGGTCGAGGCCGTCCTCGTCCGCCGCCTGGTCCACCACCATCCGGGCCGCCGCGATGTCCTGGCGCTGCAGAAAGTGCCGGGCCAGGGCGTAGCGGTTCCGGCAGGCATTGGCGGCGATCTCCACCGTGGTGCTGGCCACGGTGCTGGCCACCGCCTGCCAGCCGAAGAACCGGGCGCGCTCGCGCCCCTGGTCGATCATGGCCTCGGCCAGACCCGGGGCGCGCATGATGTCCAGCGCCGCCTTGGCGAACTGGTCGGGAATGTCCCCCTCGCCGGCATGGGCGGCCGTGCCCAGGTCAATCAGGTGGCCGGCCTTGCCCACCGTCTCGGCCAGCGCCCCCCGGTTGCTGGACAGCCACGGCAGGCCGCAGGCCATGGCCTCCATCACCGAGATGCAGCTGGTCTCGGCGAACGATGGGTCGACCGGTGCAGGAGTGGGGTAGAGGTAGAGCCCCGAACTGGCATAGAGGCGGTACAGGTCCGGCTTGGCCAGACCCTCGTGCCACACCACCCGGTCGCCAAAGGCAGCCGCGGTGCGCCGCAGATAGTCATAGTACGGCTCGATGGTCGGGTTCGGCACGTCATAGTAGGCGATATGCAGGGAGGCGTCGGGTTCCTCGGCCATGATCTTGGGGAGGATTTGCTCCAGCAGCACCTGCAACCCGCGCTCGGGCCGGCTGGCGTAGACGATCCGCTTGGGGTCGCGCGAGACCTTCGTGTTGTCCAGCGTCTCGCTCACCAGCTCGAGGTCCACGCCGTTGCGGCCCACCAGGAAGTCCTCGGGCAGCAGGTCGGTGGCGATCTTGAGGTACTGGTCGCGCTGCCACTCGCTCACCGCCAGGATGCGGTCCACGGCGTGCATGGCCCCGGTCAGCTCGGGTAGCTTGCGGCCCTGCATGAGGTCGTGGACCCACAGCATCGCCACCTTGGCCGAGTTGCGCAGGCCGAAATAGCTGGGGTTGCGCTGCACCAGGAGGAGGTCGCAGTTGAGCATCGAGCCCATCTGCGGGAACAGGTCGATGGGCATGAGCGACACGCCGCGCCATGCGAAGGGCTGCACGACGTTGCAGAACACCGTGGCCCGGTGGCCCAGTGCCACCATCGCCTTGGCCAGCTGGAGCCCTGCCGTCTCGCTGCCGCCGAGGGGAACCGCGAAGGGGTCGGGGAAATGAATCGGGAGGCCAGGGACAACGATCCGCACGTCGAGTTGCATGGACCTATCCTGTGAGGTTTAACGACGTTGGACCTATACCGCCGACGTTGTTCCTCTTGAAGGCCCAAATAGCGAGGGGCGACCCGAAGGCCGCCCCCCACCGTCCCCCTCACAGGACCCCGTGGCCGCGTTACCGCGGCTTGAGCAGGTACGCCATGGGCGAGCCGGTCACCCTCTCGTCCTGGTAGTAGCCGGACTCGATGACCTCCACCTTGGCCTCGCCCGCCTTGTCGTAGACCGAGCGGAACGTGGCCAGCGCCAGCACGTCGCCGTTGCCCGCGCGGTAGGGCATCCCCTCCGGGTTCCAGCGGAACCGGGTCAGGAAGTTGGGCGACATGTCGGAGGCTGCGCCAGGGTTGGAGTAGCAGAACAGGCAGCAGGCACCCCAGATGGACGAGTTGGCCATGGTGGCCCCCTCGCCGGCGGTGTTCTGGATCGCGTCGGCGATGATCAGCCGCTCGACCTTGAACACGTCCGTCCGCAGGCGCTCCAGTGGGATCTGGCCCCCCTGGGTGTAGCGGAACAGGTCCAGCAGGAACCGGTTGCGCTGGGCCAGGAGCGCGCTCTCCCAGTCCAGCACCACCGTGTTTGGCCGCATGCCGGTGAGGTTCCAGATGCCGATATGCGCCGAGTTGGTCTGGCCCAGGATATCGGCCGAGTCGACCGCGGTCCACAAGCCGGCACCGGTCGCCTGGACGATGGTGGCCGCGTTGCCCGAGGCGGTGCACAGCCGCGCCACCCGGACCTCCTGGGCGCGCTTGAGCTGGGTCACCACCAGCTCGCTGTGGTTCTCGCGCAGCATCATGGCCTGGTCGGAGTTGGCCAAGTCCTCGAGCGCGATCTCGGCACTGAGCGCCCGGTTGTGACAGAAGAAGGTCGCCGAGCTCGTGGTGAAGGTCACCCGATCCGGCACCGTCTTCGGTGCGCGCAGGTCGTTGGGGGTCTTGAGCCACGCCTCCGGATCGAAGACCCGGTAGAGCGCGCTCTGCTTGGGAGCGGGGACCGCCGGGGCGATCTGGTCCGCCACCATGTTGCCGCCGGTCCGGCTGAATGCGGCCGACGAGAACTGAGACAGCATCGGGTCGTAGTAGGCATTGCGACCCGAGGGGAAGGTTCCCATGGTATTCTCCTCCTCCTACCCTCTCAGGCCGCGCCCACGAGCCGCCAGGGCTGGAACAGCCTGACGTTCATGTACGTGCCCGCGTTGGCGAACTGGTGCGCCCGGGCGAACACGAGGTCCCCCGAGGCCGCGGCGATCACACCGGCAGACGTGCCGGCGGTGAGCAGCGCGCCGTCGGCAATGGTGTTCTGGGCGAACACCTTGCCCGGCCCGTCGATGGCCACCGACACCGCCTCGCCGGAGCGCGGGGTGTTGTAGATCACCCCGGCGATGCCCGAGATGGCCGGCGACGAACCCGAGTTCGCCGCCACCACCTGACCCGAGCCGTTGTAAGCGGCGATGCGGTAGATCAGGCCGCTGAGGTCCGCCGCGGCCACGCGGGTGACGCAGGTGTTGATGTCCGCCATGGTCAGCTCCCCGCCCGGTCGTATGCGGCGACGAGCTCACGGTTGGCCGGAGCTCCCCAGACCCGGGCTCGCGCCTGGTCATAGGTCAGCTTCTCGGCCGTCATGAGCTCGTTCACCTTGGCACTCAGCGCCATGCCGGGATCGCCGGGCTGGCCGGTGATCTCGGCGCGCGCCTCGCGCAGGTCGCCGCCGCGAACCTCCTCGCTGAACAGCACGTCCACCCGATTGTTGATGCGGGTGATGAGGTCGTTGATGACCTCCATCGGGTCGGTCGGCACCGCCTTGGCGGCATCGCCCGACGCGGCGAAGGTGACCTCCTTGGCCGCACCCTCGCGGGTCACGAGGTCGCCCAGCGCGGCGAAGTGCGGACGCAGCGACGGCATCTTGAGCCGGGCCGCGAGTGCCGCGATCTTCTCCTGCCGCCGGTCCTCGTAGACCTTGGCGTTCTCGGTGCTGAGCTTGCGCACCTGCTCCTGCAGGGTCTGCAGCTCGATCGCGATGGTGCCGGCCGCACCTGCCGCCTTCTGAGCGGTCTCGGCGGTGGCCTGGGCCGTCGCCAGCTGGGCCTGCAGTTCGGCGACCTGGGTGGCCAGCTGCGCGTTCTGCTGCGCGAGCTGGGTCTCCTGTCCCCCCGGCTGATCGCCAGTTGCCGGGGAGCTACCGGGCTTCGTCATACCGGGGTTCTCCTCTGGGAGCTTGGCGCTGATCACGACCGTGGCCGCGCTCTCGAGCTGGGCCAGCAGAGCCAGGGACTCGCTGGGCGGCTTGAGACCGGCGACGGCAGGCGGATGGGCACCAAGCAACGCCACCGCCTTGAGAACCCAAGGGAACTTCTTCTTGTCTCGTTTGATGTCCTGCCAGAGTTCGGCAGAAACGGCGTCGTATCTCTTGTCCTTGATTTGCGCCACCAAATCGTCGGGAACATCGCGGAAGTCGGCGAGAAGAACATCGCCCTCGACGCGGAGGTTCTCGACCCAGCCCCACGCGGGGGCGTCGGCTTCCTGCACATGGCCCACCTTGACCGGCGGGGAGAAGCCCACCTCGCCAAAGGCGTTGACCATGGCGCTGAGAGCCGCGCGGTCGACCTTGACGTTGTTCCAGGTGCCGACCCGCAGCACTTCCACCCCGGTGATCGCCTGGGAAAGCTCGGCGAGCTTGTCGGGGTCCCCCTCCACACCCGGCCCGGGTGGGTCCTGCTCGAACCGCTGGCCCATGGAGCGGGGCGCGAAGTCGGCGCACAGATGGTTCGGCTGATAGCCGGCTCCGGCGTCGAAGTCGTGCTTGGTGCAGCCCATGCCGTCGTCGCGCCGCGAGAAGCAGACATCGCAGCGGTCCATGCCGGGGGCGGTGCGGTAGTCCTTGGGCGTCGACACGGTTTCCTCTCGGGCGGACGCGGCTCGATTAGGGACGCAAATCCACTCGGCGAGGGCAGATATACCACAGGTCCGCGAGCGCTGAGAATAGTGTCGCGTTACGGGAGTTTCGTCTTAGGTGGTCCACCCTTCGGCTCGGCCGATCAGGCAGAGCACGACCTCGCCGAGGACGATCACCGCTCCGGCGATGCTGGGGCCGCGGAATCTTGCTCGTCCGGAGGATCAAAACTGCCGGCGGTTCCGCCGACGCTGGCAAGAATCACCTCCACATGCTGCTGGGGGAAACGATCGGACGGGTCTGCAATCCACCAGGCCTTCGTCGCCAGATCATAGTGCGGGGCATCCCAGGTCTCGGTGCGCTGTGCCTCCAGCCTGTCATTGCCTTCGCCATCCTTGCCGATAATGTTGCCGGCACCGTCCAAGCTGTATCCATAGCTGACGGCGAGGGCGCGAAAGTTATTGTTGATTCGCTCAAGCGATTCTGAACAGGATCGTTCGTCCGCAAACCACAGAACTTTCATTAAGATGCTCGCGGTGGACTGGAGAAATAGGGATGATCAGCAA
>ERZ869921.796-NODE-796-length-15638-cov-4.253417_pt1 | contig 15638 bp, 11 predicted proteins | sample MGYA00579310_ERZ869921 | MGnify/ENA primary metagenome ERZ869921 (study PRJEB32216, sample SAMN09231816) | wastewater metagenome | place: USA: Maryland | collected 2016-06-21 | study: EMG produced TPA metagenomics assembly of the PRJNA472060 data set (Reclaimed...
CGGCATTCCTGCTGAACCGCTCTTCCGATCTTAACACCTTCGATTATATGACGTTTTTTCAGTTGGATTCTCGTAGTGATTTCAGCATAATCGACTACAATCCGACTATCAGATTTTGGGCACACGAAAAACTAATTGGCGAAGAGAAGAACGAGACTATCATCTCGAATCACCTTCACAATCCTTTTCTTCCCCAAGAGAAGCATGACGAAATCGAGAGTATTTGTACTTTCAAATACGACGACAAAGGGAATAAGATATTGCAGGAAAACGGAGAGCCTGTTATCCTTTCCGGAGATTATGAGCTTTGGAAGGTTTACGCTCGAGGTTTAACCGGCAATGTTACTGGTCTAATTTATCCTAACTGGGTACAAATTGACGAGTTTCCCGATGAGCTGGAATGGATTTATAGTACAGACTTTGGATATACTAATGACCCTACAGCTTTGGTACGTCAGGCAAAAGTCGGAGAGACACTTTACGTAGAGGAATTAGCCTACCAGACTGGTTCAATTCCTGCGAGAGAGATAAGGAAGATTCTGGATAAAGTAGGGTATATCGGAGTTGAACCGTTATACTGCGAGCACGACAAGGAGATGGTTTCGCAACTGAGGTTTTTGAATCTGAAAGCATTATTGGCGAGAAAAGGGCCAGATACAGTTAATGCCGGAATCGAGAAATTGAAGGAATTGAAGGTTTTTTATAAGGGCAGAAACATAAAGCGCGAGTTGGGAATGTATATATGGCTTGTAGACAAAATGGGTAACTCGACAAATGTTCCTATTGATGCACACAATCACGCTTTAGATGCGATAAGATACGGAAACTATACTCATTTCTATCGTAACCGTAACGCAGCATAACACAAAAATATTTTTCTTTTGTGGAATAAAAATTAAAAATGGCAAATCTTTTTAGTAATCTTTTTGGAAGTATAGTTCGTGGTCTTGGCTACGAACCTAAAGCCGAAATAGATTTTATTCCTAAAGACGCACAAGGAAATGTTGTTTATATAAATGGAGGCGAGGCATCCTGGATGAGCTTGGATACTAAGCAAATGCAGTTATGGGCTTACAAATATTGTTCTCCGCTTTCCGCAATAATAGATCGTCAAGCCTCTGCTGATACAAACGGTATTCTCGAAGCGTTGACTGTCGATGGTAAAGACGATTATTCTGTTAGTCGTAAAGCTAAAGCTTTGATACGGTTGCTGAATAATCCAAATAGCTTTCAAACCGGCGAAGAATGGCGTGGGCAACAAGTTGTTTATAAAAGGATTTTTGGTTACTGTCCAGTTTATTGTTTTTGGGGAGTTGGGATGGAAAAAATAGATGCAAGTTATTTGTACAACTTGAATCCTTTGTATTGCGAACCTGTTTATGACGACACTTTCACTTTTGCTAATGGTAGAAATCCTATCAAAGAGTGGAAGATAACAATTTTTGGCAGAGATTACGTTATACCATCTGAAAAGATTTTTATTCTTAAAGATGGATATGTAGATCAACTTCGTGAGGATTCTTTTTTGCCAATGTCTAAAGTAACAGGCTGCGACTATGCTATTTCAAATATTTGCGCAGCAATGGAAGCTGACAATGTGTTACTGAAAAAGAAAGGGCCTTTAGGAATTTTCAGTCACGACCCAAGAGCAGATGCTGCAGGAGTTTTACCGATGTCTCCTGATGAAAAAACAGAAATTCAAAGCGAACTACAGAATTACGGTTTATCTCATGACAAGTGGCAGTTTGTAGTTTCAAGACAACCGATGAAGTGGAACGCAATGAGCTATTCGGTTCGTGACTTAATGACCAAAGAAACAGCTCGTCAAGGAATTGATATGCTTTGCGACAGATTTGATTATCCTGCGGAATTAATGAGTGGCAAAAACGCTACTTATGAAAATCGTAGTTCGGCTGAAAAGTTTCTTTATAATAACAATATAATACCTTGTTCTTTGAGGGATATAAAGCATTATAATAACTTTTTTGAAACCGAAAAAAACGATTTTAAGCTTGGAAAAGATTTCAGCCATTTGCCTGTATTGCAAGAAGATACTGTGAAAGAAGGCGAAGGTTTGAAAGCAAAAACCGAAGCTTTGGACTTGCAATTCAAATCAGGAATTATTACTAAAAACCAATATTTAATCGCCTTGGGATTTGATTCTATTAAGGATGGCGATACTTATTACGAACCACCAGTAAATGAAACGAAACCAACAAATACTCCAGCGTAAAAAAGCTTCGTTGCCTATAAATTACAGGTATCTTCGTGTAGATGAATCCGGTAATTTAACAGACAAAGAATCTTTGCTCGACAAACGTATAGTTTCTGGCTATGCTGTTATGTGGAGCAGCATAAACGATTACGAAGAGCGTTTTGTAAAAGGATGCTTTGCAAAATCCATTAAAGAAAATGGCCCTGCAAGCAATGCTAATTACAAAATCAAGTTTCTTGATCAGCATGGAAAGCCATGTTCGTTGCTTGCTGAAATAGTTGAGGATGAAATTGGTCTTTATTTCAAAAGCGTTCCTTTGGATAATGTTAGGTGGGCTGACGATCTTTTGGTTCAGCTCAAAAGCGGAACAATAAATAACTTTTCAATAGGTTTTCGTCATATATGGGACAAGGTTGAGTGGGATGAAGAAAATGATTGTCTCGTAGTAATCGAAGCTCGTTTGTTTGAAATTTCTGCAGTTACAATTCCTGCAGATATGGAAACTTTCGCATTTCGTTCTTTAAACGAAGAACCTGAATACTTGGAAGATGAAACTGAAGAATTTATTTCCAGTTTACCTAAATCCAAGCAGCTTGAATGTCGCAAATTGATAGCCCGTCATATTTCTTTAGCTTCCAAAACTCCGCCGCCAACACGCAGCGCAGCGAGAAAACAGAACACGAAGAAGAATAAAGGCTTGAGGTTGGATTATATCACTAAAAATTTAAATTTGTAAAAAACATGAAACAAGCGTATTTAAAATTCGGCGGTACATTGCCGAAGATTTACAGTCGCAGGATGCCATGTGCATCGAGATTCGGAAGCGCTGCGTACAAGAGCGATGGCGGCGGCGATGATGATGATGACTACGACGACGAAGGCGATACGAAAGAAGAAAGGATGCTTCTTCGTAAGATTAAAGGTATGTTGAAGCGTGGCCTTAAAGGAGTTGCTGCCAAAGCTGAAATTCCTGCAATCGTTACCGAACAGATCAAGTCTTTTTCCGACCTTCCTGTTGAAGCATTGCGTTCTTTGGCTGACGAAAAAACCGGCGTTATGGCAATCCTGAAGAAGCAAGGCGAAAAGCTTGCTGAGCTGGAAACACTTAACAGCAATGGAGCCGTAAGGAGCAGCGTTCGTGCACAGGTTGAAAAATGGCAGAAGGATAACAAGGAGGCTATCACTTCTATACGCGCTGGCGTTAAACGTGATTTAACCGAGTTGCAGATTGATCTTCGTGCAGTTGCTTCTCCAATGACACCGGCAAACACTTTCGGCGGTTCAGCCTATATCCCTGCACCGCAGATTGAAAGCGGCTATGTGGATTTGGCAAGGGCGCAGCCAAGGTTCTGGGATTTCCTGAAAAAACTTCGCAGTTCTTCATCTGTATATGTATGGGTAAACAAAGTGAACCCACAGGGCGCAGCAGCCTTCATCGGGCCGGGAGTTGCAAAGCCTGGTGTTTCATTTTCTTTTGAAAGTGAAATATCTAATGCCAAAAAGATCGCGGACAGCCTGAAAGCTTCCACGGAACTTTTGGAAGACGTTGATGGTATGTACAGCTTCATCAAGGATGAATTGTACTATCAGGTTATGATAAAGGTTAATACCACGCTCATGACCGCAACAGCATCTTCTACAGTTCCTGCCGGTATCCAAACGCTTTCCGTAACTTATACACTTGAAGGTGTTGAAGCAACAAACCCGAACAACTACGATGCCGTACGTGCAGCCGTTGCGCAGCTTCGTTCAGGATTCCTTGTAGGGCCTATCACAGGATTCATTCACCCCGTTGATGCAGCTAATATGGACTTGGCAAAAGCCAATGATTCAGGTGTTTATGTGCTGCCTCCTTTCACAACAGCAGACGGAAGAACAATAGCGGGCGCATTGCTGATTGAAGACAACAACGTTGCACAAGGTTACCTGCAGATCGGCTTCCTTGATCTGTACAAGATCAGGATTTACAAGGATTTCGTGGTATCCATAGGCTGGGAAAATGATGACTTCACAAAGAACCTCGTAACATTCGTGGGTGAAATGAGACTGCATCAATACTTCAGTGAAAACCACACCGGCGCTTTCATCTATGATACTTTCGAGAATATCAAGGATGCTATCGCCATCGAAGACGTGGCTCCGTAAAGTAACGTCGCTTCAATCCTAAACCCAAACAAACATTTCTTTTTTGTGGAAATTCCTAAAAACAAAATTCTAAAATGAAAAAAGTATATTGTATGCTTATTGCGGTTGTTACGTTGCTGACCGCAGTACAGTTAAAAGCGCAGACCAGTTTTTCTGCCACAGCAACGAATCCCACAGGAGCAGTTTTGAATGCTACTACCGACACTTTGAACCTTACAATGAGCGGCGCTTATAACGCTGTTATGACCATCCATGTTCTTGTAACCAAAAGTTCTGGAACGATGGCAGGTACAGTAAGGCTTTACGGGTCAAATTACAACAATACAGCAGGTTCTTGGGAGCCGGTGAGCGATACACTTACGTTGGCAAACGCTACCACAAATAAAAAGGTGTGGACAATTTCGCAGCCGTGTTATAAGTATTATCAAATCCTGCAATCCGGCGGAACTACTGTTGCCGGTATTATGACAGCAAAGGCTTTGGCGATCAAACCGTAAAGAAACCGTAATGGCTAACTTGGTAACGAACTTGATGTTTGTAGCGGAAATTAACATTCCAAACAATACTTCTCCAGAAGTCGTGGAAACGATAAATTGGCTCATAAACAAATACGAGCCAGAGATTCTGGAGAAGTTGATGGGGTATGAGTTATATGGTGCTTACATTTCAAATCCAGAAGATCAGCGAATAGTTGATTTGATTTCTGGAGTTGAATATGTAAAAGACGATGGAACTCTTGCACAATGGAAAGGTCTTAAGCAATCATCAACTGTAAGCATCCTCGCAAACTACATCTATTATCAGTGGCAAGTTTTCAATGTTGTAAAACAAGGGGGACAAAACACTGTGATACCGAAAGGAGCTATGTCTATAAACATTTCTCCTAACATTAAGATGATAAAAGCTTGGAACGATCTCGTTACGCAAGTTAGACTAATGGTTCAATATTTAACAGCCGAAACTGTTGCTGATACTTATCCAGAATATTCAAGTAAAGTTTCTTTGGACGCATTATGCTTCTTTAGGAAAATAAACGAGTTCGATTTATGAGAAAGAAGCTTCCTGTGTATGTAGTTGATATTATTGGAGAAGTAGCTACGTCAATGGCGTCAGATATTTCCCCGATGGTTCTTAATTACACTTACGGAAGGAATGTTCAAATTCTCGAACAGTTACAAAGGCTTGAAGATTCAATAACCCTTAAAAATACAAAATTCCCTTTACTCGCATTGTTTCAGGATTTTCCAGAAGTACGTGGAACAGGTTATTACGCAGAAGTTACAATACCGAAGATTATCATAGCTTGCTTAACAAGGTCTACCGACCCACCTAAAGTACGTTATGAGCAAACTTTTAAGCCGATACTTTATCCGATCTATTATTCATTTTTAGATTGGCTGGTTAAGCACAAAAACGTTGTTGTAAATGAGCCTGATGAACTTAAACACGTAAAATGGGACAGGCCTGGGACTATCGAAGATGGCGGAAATCTTAGAGAATATTATGACGCTATCGAGATTCAGAATCTTAAATTATTAATAATACAAACAAAAACTTGTTAAAATGTCTGCATTTATAAAAGCCTGTAAAACTTCAGATTTGCTGAAGAACACTGGCATAGATAGCCAAATAAGCCTTGGCCCTGCAGCTATGTTTTTCTTGTGTCCTAAAAACTTTGCGTTCACTGACGCAGATTTGGAGGATTTCACGACTTTCATGCAGGGCAAAATAAACGCTCCGGCAGCAAGCAGGGTTTACCCGATCTTCGGAAATGCTGCTCCGATAAGAGGTATCACGAACAACAAAGAAAACGATGTTATTTCTGTGCAGGATGATGGAGCACAGGTGTTCGTAAGGTACGGTTTTTACAACAGGATGTTCAACACTACCGATGGCGGCCTTTGCTATGCAAAGTCTCTCCAGTCATTCAAAGAATCCGGTTACGGAATCCTTGAAGTTGATAAAGAAGGTAAGTTTGTTGCACGTAAAGTAAGCGCCGGCAATTACAAAGCGCTGCCTGTTGATTTCATGTACAGTCCTTCGCCTGATATGGCAACGCTTAAAGACCCGTTCAAAAGCAACTTCATGATTTCTTATTCTCCTTCAACGTTTGTTGCACAGGGGATAGTTTTCGCAGAAGTTGAAGGCGCTGGCGCGTTGCTTGATTTGAGCGGATTGATTGATCTGGAAACATCCGAATTCGCTTCAGCCGAAGTTGTAACAGGAAGCACTGCCGCTGTTGGTCATTTGACAGTTTCAGCAATAGGAGCAGATGGTGATTCTATCAACGTAAAAGTTAATGGAGTTACAATATCTGGCGTTGTTGTGAAAACTGCCGCAGAAACCACAGCAACACTTTTTGCTGCAAAAGTCGCAGCGTATATTACAGCCGCCTCAACGCTCAATGGCGGTTACACAGCAACAAATACTGGAGCTGTTTTAAATTTCACAGGGCCTACAAGCCTGGGTGCATCCCTGAACACAGTTCTGCCTACATCTGTTGTTACAGGAACAGCGGCAACAAGCACAGCGGTAGCTTTCACAGGTGGCGTTACCACTTCCAGCAAAATAAAACTGGACGTTGGAACAGAATGCTGCGATGAAAATATCGTTGAAGCATATCCTACAGAAATTGCACATCTTAACAACTTTGTTGTGAAAAATGAGGACGGAGACGTTGTTACTCCGACTGCAATAGCTGTGGTTGCCGAGCACGTTGAAATCACAGGGCCTTTCATTTCAGGAGAAACCTACACCGTTACGGGAGGATTAGCTTCAGATCTTTACACCAACGGTCTCATCGGGTACGAGATATCCAACTCTCTCGATGTTACAATTCCTTAAATTGGATGGTTAAAAATAAGGGTAGCGGTGAAAATCCGCTCCCCTTTTACTATGAGTTTAGAATCAAAAGCAAACGCAATCGCATCCTTTTCTTTTGCGGAAGAAACCGAGAAAATAATTCGTGCAAACGAAGGGTTTTTGATTAAACTTTTGCAAGATCAATTATCAGCAGGTTTTGGTGGAGACGAGGAACCAATAAGACTTTTTGGTTCTACTGAATATTCAAAAGAAACTATACGATTAAAGTCATTATTTGGTAGTCCGCCTTATGGAAAAATAACAGATCACGTTACTTTGTTTATGCACGGAGAATTTTACAACAGTTTAAAGTTCTTCTACGATGGAAAAGAATTTTTCTTCGTATCAAATGTTTCCTATGCCGACAATATACTTTTTAGAAGCGGTGATAAAGTGATTGAATTGACAAGATATAGCATGAGTGTTTTTCAGGAGGAAATATTAAAACCACAACTTTTAGCAGCATGGAAATCGAGAATATCACAATAGCACAATTCATGCGAGCTTGGTTCAAAAACGATTACAGCGAAATAAGCGAAAAAATTTTCAAAGTAGCTTATTCCGAATACATAGACACATCTGAACGTTTTGCAAATAAAGAGTTTGAACTTGTTTCTCAAATTCATTATTTAAACAACAGGATTAATTGTGTCAAACTTTGCATTATAATCCAAAAAGAGTTTATAAACAATTTCGGAAAGCCTTATATTCCAGATTTTGGTTCTTTCAAAAAGTTTGGTTATACTCTTTATTGGAAAAATAACATCAATGATTTTTTGTTGGCTTTGACGAGAATAGAATCTACTGAAAAGAAGAATGTTATTAAGCTTGAGGCCGCAAAGAAAAAATTGATTGAAGAACGTGCCAAATCTAACTCAGGAGAATCTTCTGATTTGACCAAAGAATCGAGGCATGACTTTATAAAAATGCTAAACGTTCTTGGCAAGATAGGTTACAAGATTGATAAAGATAAAACGACAGTTGAGGAACTTGCATTAATAATTAAAGAAGAAACTAAAAAGTAATGGCATCTCAAAGTATTATCGAGTTACTTGGTTTCGACCCCGATGAATTAGATGCGGATGGTAAAAAAGCATTTGCGGTAATTCAAAAACTTATTGAAGCAAAAGACAAGCTACAGCAATCTGTAGCTTCACCTGTTTCTGCTACCGGATTAACCCAATTCAACGAAAGCCTTGAAACTTCTGCTGCATTGGTTTCTGAAGTTAATGATGGATTAAAGGCTTTGGAAGCTCAAAAGAAAAAAACATTTGCTGATGATGCAAAAATTGCTAAGCAAAGAAAAGATGAAATGAATTTACATAGGCAGCAAATGAAAGAAGAATCAGATCTTCAAAAAGCTGCTATTCAAGAAGCTGTTCAACTTGCTAAAATTCGCGCTGATATGCGCAAGCGTTTAGCACAACAAGAACTTGATTCTTTGAAATTAGTTGCTCAGCAAGAAAGAAAAAATGCAGCAAATTCTATAGAAGAACGTCGTCAAGTTGTTGCAGCCTATCGTGCTGAAATAGAATTGAAATCGCAACTTCTACGTGAAAGTAAACTTGCTGAACAAGAATCTTTAAAAGAACTAAATACTTTTGCACAATTAAATACATTGCTAAAGGAACAAGAATTAATTTATAAAAATTTAATTCTTGAAAAAGGATTGTATGCAAAAGAAACAATTGAAGCCGGTTTAGCTGTTAGAGAAACTGCAAATGCGATTAATGTTGCTAACAAAGCTGCAGAAAAACAAACCGAAACTCTTGGGAATCTCGGTAAAACCTTGACAGCTGGATTAAGCGGAATAAGGTCTTTGGCTTATATTCTTCCTGGATTAGGTATTGCTGGTATATTTAATTTAGCGTTTGAAGGTATAGGTAATCTTTGGGATGCTATAATGGAAGGCTCTGGAGTAACAAAAGAAGGCAAGGAATCAAATGAAAAATACGCAAATTCTATAAAAGAAATAGGGGTTAATGCAACGCAGGCTATGGACGATGAAAAAGCTCGCCTTGACGTTCTTGTTGGAGTAGCTCGTGACGAAACAGCTTCCAAAAAAACAAGATTAAATGCTGTAAACGAAATTCAAAAAACTTATCCTTCGTATTTCAAAAATCTCAAGGATGAGCAAATAATGTATGGTAATATTACAAAAGAGCTTAATGGATTAAATTCAGCTCTTTTGGCAAAATCATCTGCTCAAGCATATGAGCGTCGTGTATCCGAAGCTTCAGATAGGCTTGCTGATTTAAATGAAAAATTGATTCCAGCTCAAGCTGAATTGCTTAAAGCTCAAACAGAATATAATTATCAATTAAAAAATGGTGTTGGGCAACAAGGCATATCATCAAGCGGAGCTATATTATCTAATGAAAATGTAATAGATGCTAAAAAAGCCGTTGATGAAATAAAAGGATTTATATACGAAGCTGATGCAGATAGAGTCAATTATCTTAATAAAGCTATAAACTTTGGAAAACAAGCTGGTGATTTGTACATAGCGCCTGAAACATTAAAAAAGGCTAAAGATAATTCAAAAGACATAGCCAAATTTGCAGAGGAAGAAGCTGAAGCTCGTTTGCGTATAGGTGAACTTGTTGCTAAATTTATCATTGAACAAAATGATAAAATAATAGCAAATGAAAATATTTCAGCAAAAACAAGATTAGCTATTTTATTTCAAAATACAGAAATAGAAAAAGGTATAATCGAAGACCGTCGCGACTTTGATTTAAAATACACAAAGGGTGGAGAATCTACAAAAAAATTCATAATAGAAAATGCTAATTATGAAATACTTGCTTCTCAACAAAAAGCTTTAACAGAATCAACTAATATAACAAAACAGGAATATGCAACCAAACTTGAAATAATCGAAGATTTCGAGAAATCGAAAAAGCAAATAATGGAGGATGCTGCTAAGAGAGAGCAAACTGTTCAAGATACAATAAATCAACTTGGAGATGATACAAATAGTTATTTTAACCGCAAAAGAAAAAATAACGAAGATAAAGCAAAAGAGGATAAAAAAATACAGGACAAGATAAATGAGAATATAAAAAAAGCTCAACAAGAGCTTTTTGATTTTGCAAAGTCATTAACTGATCAAAGATACGCTAACGAAGAAGAAAAGATTCAAAGAAACATTCAGTTAATTGATGAGCAAAAAGCTCATGAACTTGATTCGATTCAAAAATCAACTTTGTCTGCCAAAGATAAGTTTGCATACGAAACTCAAATAACAGCGCAGAAACGTGAAGCTGATAAACAAGCTGAAAAAGAGATTCGTAAACTTAAGCATGATAATGCTGTAATAGACAGAGATATAGCTATAGCAGGTGTTATACAAGGAACAAGTGTTGGTGTTGTAAATGCTCTAAAAATACCGCCGCCATTCGGGGAGCAACTTGCTGCAACAATAGCGATTCTTGGAGCAATACAATTAGCAAAAGTCTCTACGACAAAAATACCGGCTTATGCTGAAGGAGGAGTTCATCCACTATCAGGTCCAGCTTTGTTTGCTGAAAACAATCCAGAGTGGGTTAAAGAACCATACAAGAAACCTTATCTTGCATTGAAACCAACTATAGGTATTATGCCTAAAGGAACAGAGTTTGTTCCAACTTACGGAGCTGCAAGTATTTCCGAAAGACGTTCCAATGACAGTTGGGAACAAACAAAGTTTCTTGCAGCACAATTCAAGAAAGGAAATAAAGATATTAAAAACACTATCGTAACGAAAGTTAATATAGATTTTGGATTTGAACTTTATAAAAAAAGTGTGATTAATAATGGGTAGGCCACGTCACGACTTCTACGGATTCATTACAGATTCTGTTGGGAAGTTTTATTTTGTAACTTACGATACATTCGGAAACCCGATTGTAAACAAGCAAGCTACGCCCATTCCACTAAAGAGCAATGCTATAAATCTGACTGGCTTACAAACAGAATTTGGAACTAACAAAGATTATTTTTCTTTGGTTAGATCAGTTCAGTATCCACTCAGGTTTATCAATGATGCTGCTGCAATATTACGTAGCATTGACTATCAGCAAAACGGTTACAATTCTGTAGCATATTACACTTTGATTAAGTACGACCCATCTACAGGTTTATATAAACTTCATTATACTGGAAGATTTGACTTCAATAAAAAGTCTGACAAACCTAAAGAAGGTTATACTATAAACACTACCGATTATACTGCTTGGGGAATATTGTCTCAAAACGAAGATATAGAATATCAAGTTATATGCTCTGCAGCAAATCCTAAAGCTATACGTGTTCTTTACGATGGTATAACTTTATTAGCAAGATATGTTTATCAACCAGTTGTAACAGGTTTACTTGCAAATGGGCATGAAACTTTTTATTTGACAATGCCGGAAGTATTAATTTCTACCGAAGGCGATAGCTCTGGTATAATTGCTCAAAGTACTGATTACGTTAATGATTACGCTTCGCCACAAGCTTTTATGGCTGCAAATATCAGCGTATATGAGTTCAAAACTGCATACGAAACTACAATAAGAATACAGGGAACAAAATCTTTTTATCTTACAAACACTGTAGGGCCTGATTCGTTTTCGGTTTTATTTTACTACTATCGTAGTACCGATACAGCTTTGCCTGACGACCTTCCAGCAGAAAGAAAGCTGTATGAACATTCGTTTACTGGAGAATTTACTAATCGGATGATTTCGTTTTCAGTAGACCAAACTTTTGATCTTGCTGAAGGTGAAAGAATTATATTTGGATGCAGGGTTACAGCATTGCATTATTTGATACAAGTAACTCCATTGATAACTCCGATATTATCTAACACTATAATATCAACATCAACATCAACTCAGCCAACTATAGCTTATGCTATTCGTCCACTGGATTTAATCCAAGACTTGGTGAACAAAGCGACAAACGGCCAGTACACCGTCAATTCCTCTTTTTTTGCGGAAAACCAAAACAAGGTTGTTACTTGCGGAGACGCTCTTCGACAGTTATCAACTGCGGTAATAACAATGAGTGTTAAGAGTTGGTTCAAAACTTATGACGTTCAAGAGTTTCTTGCTTTCCGTTTAATCAATGGTGAACTTTGGATTGAGAAAGCTGATGAAGTTTATAAAACCGGAAGTGAATTATTTGATCTTGGAGAAGTGATAGATTTGATTGTAACTCAATCTTCTGAGTATCTTTACAATCAAATAGAAGTTGGCTGCCGTACTCAAGATTATCGTAGGGCTTCTGGTCGTCTTGAGTTTAATGCAACAAACAAGTTTTCGATTAAGTCTAATGATATTAAGAATACATTGAACTTAATTTCTCCTACAAGAACTGATGGATTCGGTCAGGAATTTATAAGGCTCGATTATCAAGGTGGTTCCACAAAAGATAATGAAGGGGATAAAGCAAATTTCCTTGTTGCTATTTCTGACGAGACCGGTGGTGCTGAAACTATAGTTGAAAACTTTGTAAATGTTACAGTTAATGACGCTCCGTTAGCTCCGATAATAACTTCTCCACAGAACAACGATTGGATTAACTATTCGTCTCCGGTTATTCGTGGTCGTTGCGCTCCTGGTCAAAATGTTAATATATACGCTGATCACGTTCTTGACGGAAGTACTACTGCTGACAGTAATGGAAATTGGAGTTATGAACTTGTAACAGTTTTAGTTCCATATGAAGCTTCAGGTGGTGTAGTTATAAACGATGGTATTCATGTAATAACTGCAACTTTCACAGACGAAACAGGAACTGTAGAAACTTTAACAATAAACATTTCAGATACAACTATTTCTAATGCGATACTTTATCCATTAGAAAATGACAGCTTATATAATAACAAACCGTTAATCAAAGGTACAGCTCAGGAAGGAACTTCTATCGATTTGTATATTGACGAAGTTTTTATAGCAAACGTTATTGCAGATAAGTCTTGCAAATGGGAGTATCAGTCAGAAGTTATTTTAAATGGAGATCATGTATTAAGAGCTAATACACAAACAGTAAATTTCAGTGTAAACTCTTTTACTGATGTTCCTATTATAACATCTTTCTTTGATGGATTTCAAATTACTACAGGTTTGCCATTAGTTGAAGGAGTTGCAATCCCAGGAACTATTGTTTATTTGTGGCTTGATTATTTTTCTGGTCTTTCAGTTGGAAGTGATGTTGCTGATGGAAATGGAAACTGGGCTATACAATTATTTCCTTTGTTGGAGCCAGATGGTTTTACAGTATTAACTCCAATACCTAACGGAACTCACGTTTTATCTACAGATCTTGTAATCAAAGGAACTGTTATAAGAGTTATAGGATATAAACTCGATAGGCCTGATTACGATTCAATTACAGGAGTGACAGATAATACTGTATTTAATACAACGCTTTCTCCTATGAGAAATATGCTTGCAAGAAAATCATTTTTTGCATCAATCGGAGTTCAGCAACTTAACCAATCAATCGTATTTCAAAAAGGAGAAAAGAATCAATCATTATCAACTTTACTTGATGGAGTTTTAATAAAAGAAAATTCTGATATAAAGTTTAATTCACTTGGTAATCCTTTGTTTTTGCCTATAAACGTTGCTTTTAAAACAAAGGTTCCAGAAACATTCGACTCTATATTAAGAGCGTTTTCTTCTGGCGGTCATATAAAGTTGAGTTATCAGGGCAATGATATTTACGCCTTGCCGATAGGTACTATGAGTATGGCTGATATAACAAGAGATTTGCAAGATTGGAAACTTTTGTTATCTCCGTTGACTTCTTTACTTACATTGTTAAACTTACAAAAAGATGGGTTATCCATAGCCACTATGACAAATTCATTTTACAGAAGTAATTATAACAGACTTCATTTTGTTAAGTATAATTACACAAAGCCTGCCAAATACAATGCTGTTGAAATATACGATGATTGGTTCGAGAACAGAAATAGTCGCTGGACTGATAATCCTATATACGTTGATAAGTTTCTCAACTCTGAAATTATTACTGACCAAATAATAGCAAACGGCTTGTCTGATGTTACACTTGCAATGTACAGATGTCTTGACGGAAAGCAAATTGATACGTTTGCTTATTCAGTTGTAACGCCAGCGCCAATTCCATTTCCTGATGTAGTATTGGAAACAACAGTTAATTTATCCGACTATCCAGAAGATCAGTATTTCTTTGTAATATTTTCCGATGGCGTTGCTCGTTGTATTTCAGAACGAATAGAAACCTTTGACGAGCTTCCTAATACGATGTTGCTGGAGTGTTCAAATTCCACAAACAAAACAGGCTGTATTTTCAGTAACGGCTTTAAATCTATTCACAGAGTAGAGGGCCTTGTTGCTAAATGGCGTCCTGATATTTCAACTACTGTTTATGAAGATGAAATTGGCGATACTGGATTATTGCATAGTGTTGCTTCTAAAAAACGTACCATTTTTATTGGTAATCCTGCAGGACTTCCTGATTATAAGTATCTTAAAATATCTCAGGCTATACTGCTTGATACCGTTGTTATCGAAGGGGTTGAATATGTTATAGAAAAAGATACAAAACTTGAACCGATAGATCAGTATGACGGTTATCCAATGTACGCTTTCAAGTTTGATGCAAAAGCTGCTGATAATAACAACGATGCAGTATTTGCTGGCGGTGACGATTCAGAACTCAATGGAGTTACACTTGTAGTGGACGCTGCGGCGTTCGGTATCGGTGGCGGTGGCGTGGTGGATATAATTGTCGAGAACGAATAAATGATGCAAATTTGGGCTGTTTCTGTCGCATTTATCCCGTAAATATTACCAATATGGCAACAACAAATTTGAACGCATACTCTATTGCTTATCCAACTATAAGCAACCGGATTCGTGTAGATATTTCTGCTCAGTCAGACCCAGGAACTATAATTCAAACTGAAACAGAAGTTGCTCCACATGACGCTCGTATATGGAGTTTTCCTGGATTACCGAGAACTAATTACATATATGAAATGAGCGAGATTGACGATGATGGAAATAAGCTAAGGCAACTTGCTTATTTCGATGTTGTTCCGTCACTGATTCCAGATTCTGTAGTAAGACCTGACGAACAAATACAAGTTGGTGTTACTCCAGGTTTAGTTGCAGGAACGAACTCTTTTGTTTTTGATGGAACTGACGGAAAACCTGATTATATAGGATGGGAAGTTTCATTTGAAGAGTATTCTGGTGTAGGAACAATGATTAAAGGAGTTGATTACTCCTGGGATTCCGAAATAGGCGCTTTTGCATTATTGCAAGAAGGTGCTGTACTTGCAGACCAACAATACTACACAGCAAGGTTTGAACCGAAAACAATCGAGGCAGGCGGCAGCGTATCTACAATTTCAGACTATTCAACACGAATAGTAAATAACGATTATGATATTCAG
>ERZ869921.797-NODE-797-length-15624-cov-28.864603_pt1 | contig 15624 bp, 24 predicted proteins | sample MGYA00579310_ERZ869921 | MGnify/ENA primary metagenome ERZ869921 (study PRJEB32216, sample SAMN09231816) | wastewater metagenome | place: USA: Maryland | collected 2016-06-21 | study: EMG produced TPA metagenomics assembly of the PRJNA472060 data set (Reclaimed...
GCTCTTCCGATCTACTCTCTTTTTCACAAATGGTTCAAATTATTCGGAGGTTGGCGATGAAGCTAGAGGAAACAATCAGGAACTGGCTTGAAACAGTTGAACTTAGTCTTGAACTGCAAGTGCTTGCAGGGCTTTCCCTCAAGCTAGCGCATGAATTTGACCTCAACCCTCACACCAGCACCGCTGCAGAGCTGAGAAAGACAGTTCTCGAGATTCAGAGACAGCTAGCTGCTTCCCATCAAGACTTTGACCCCATCGCTGAGCTGTTGACTAGGTAATGCTGCAGCTCCCGACTAACTTCACTGCTCCACTGTCTGAAAACTTCCCGACTGATGGAGAGAAAGTTGCTGAGTTGGTTCGGGTTGCTTGGAAGTCTCCAGAAAATCCTGAGGGCATAGAACTCGATCAGTGGCAGAGATGGCTGCTCAATCATGTCCTTGAAAGATACCCAGAAGATCATGAGCTTGCAGGTCAGCTTAGGTATCGCCAAGTCGTAATCAGCATGGGACGGCAAAACGGAAAGTCACTGCTCGGAGGAATCCTTGGAGTTTACGGACTTCTAATGCACCAAAAGTCTGGAGCTCAGGTGCTGTCACTTGCTAGCTCGATAGACCAGGCAAGAATTATCTACAACCGAGTCCTCTTTGTGATTCAAAACAATCCTCACCTCAATAAGCGATTCAAGAAAGCCAGTGAGTCAAGAGGAATTGTGACGGCTGACGGCTCGGGTCGCTACGATGTCAAGCCAGCCAAAGAGGGAGCACTTCAGGGAATTCCAATCTCACTCTGTCTGTTCGATGAGTTGCACTTAGCGAAGCAGGGCATGTGGGGAGCTGCCGTTCTTGGAACTGCCCAGAGGCGTGACGGCATGGTCATCGGAATCACTACGGCTGGAGACCAGAACTCGGAGACTTTGATTGAGCTTTACAAAACTGGAACTAAGGCAGTCGCTGGAGATCCTGAGCTTGAGCGTTTTGGATTCTTCTGTTGGGAAGCTCCTCAGCATGCAAAGGTTGATGATGTCGAGGCACTGAAGCAAGCCAATCCCTCAATCGCTGCAGGTCGAATCCCAATCAGTGAAGTCCTGAGCGACATGAAAACTTTGCCCGAACATGAAGCCAGAAGATACCGACTCAACCAGTTCATAAGTGGAACAGTGCAGTCTTGGATACCTGGCGATGTGTTTAGGAAAGCAGGGGAGAAGTCCCAGGCTCCACAGCAGGGCGGAGTCTTTGCAGTTGACATAACTAAGAACTGGGAACATGCCACAATCGCCTATGCCAACAACTTGGAAGATGTCCATTACTCGGAGCTAGTCCAAACCTTTGTGAACACCAATGAGGTTCACCTTTTCAACACACTGGTCAAGCTTTATGAAACTTATGCACCTAGAGCAATTGCCTTAGATGACAGAGCTTTGCCTGGATTAGGCAAGAGGCTCAAGATGGCAGGAATCCCAACCTATCAACTTTGGACTAAAGAGATCAGTGCAGCTTGCTCGGTTGTCTTTGCTCTGCTAAGCACTGGCAAAGGTAAGCACAACAACGATCCGCTGCTAATCGCTCAGTCTCCCAATGGAGTGGCTAAGTATTCTGGCGAGACCTGGCTGATTAGTCGCAAAGAATCCACTGGAGAGATTGACGCGCTGATGGCAACAGTGATGGCTCTTTATGTTTCGACACGCGCCGAAAATGCTAGTATTGGTGTATTCTAATTAGCACTCGAGTATTTTAGGAATCTAACCCTATGGCTTCACTTTGGCAACGCCTATTCTCTCCTGAAGTAGAGACAAGAGCCAAGCAGCCAACTGTCCCAACAAGACAAGCTGCAATCGTAACTCCAGAATCAGCCTTGACATTGACAGCGGTCTATCGAGCTGTCCAAATCATCGCGACTCCAATCAGCAAAATGCCAATCAACACTTATCGCTTTGCAACTGGAGTAGAGCTCAGAATTGAAAACCCAGTCCTAGTCAACAAGCCTGACATAAACTCCAATCGCCGAGACTTCATCTTCCAAACTGTTGTTAGCCTGGCACTTGAGGGCAACGCTTTCTGGTTCAAGAACTACGGATCTAGCGGTCAAGTCAACAACCTAACTTTGCTACCTGCTTCTGCAGTCGCTGTCCGTTACAGAGATCCGATGGACATTACAAAGGGAATTGTCTTTGACTACATGGGCAAGACTTACACTAGCAACGAGATTGAACACCTAAAGCTTTTCAGCAAGACAGGCAACCTCCGAGGAATTGCACCAATCGAGGCAGCTCGAGCCGATGTCTCTGCAGCTCTTGATCTTCGAGACTACGCAAAGAATTGGTTCACCTCTGCTGGAGTTCCAACTGGAGTTCTAAAGACTTCTCAGTCGCTCAACGCTGAGCAAGCTGAGGCGGTAACAGCTAACTGGCACAACAAGCAACAGAATCGCCAAATCGCGGTATTAGGAAACGGCTTTGATTACCAGCAAGTTGCCCTCTCTCCAAGGGAAGCTTTATTCACTGACATAGTTGAACAGAACACTGTTTCAATCGCTCGACTCTTTGGAGTTCCAGCGCGTATGTTGATTACGACTGTCCCAGGTGGAAGCGATACCTACAGCAATCTGCAAGATGAGGCTAGCCAGTTCTACAGGACTACTTTGGCTGCTTACACTGACGCAATCAGTGACGCGCTAAGCAACTGCCTCCCAAGAGGAAACCGAGTTGAGTTTGACTGGCAGCACCTGTTCCGCGCTGACATTACAACAAGATACGCATACTACGAGACAGGACTAAGAGCTGGCTTCTTGACTGTTGAAGAAGTTAGAGAGAAAGAGGGGCTAAATGCCTGAATTAGAGATTAGACACTTTGAAGCTCGCGCTGATGTCGAGGAAAGAACAATCATCGGTCTAGCAGTTCCTTATGGTGAGGAAGCTGACTTGGGTGGAGGCGTCAAAGAGCGTTTCGAGCCTGGTGCAATTGAATCAGTTGATGATGTCAAGCTTTTCTACGGACATGAAGATCCAATCGGCAAAGTCCTAGAGGGTCGCGACACTGAGGCTGGCTTTGAAATCCGAGCAAGAGTTTCAGAAACACCAAGAGGCGATGAAGTCCTAACGCTAATGCGCGATGGAGTTCTAAACAAATTTTCGGTGGGCTTTTTCCCAGTTGAATCTGAGAGAGATGGCTCAACGATCATCAGAAAAAAGGTAGATCTTCGAGAGGTCTCGGTGGTCAGCATACCTGCCTTTTCTGGCGCAAACATAACTGAGGTTAGAGAGCAACAGGTTCAACCTGAACTTGAAGTTCAACCTCTCGAACAAGAAAGAAAATCTATGTCTGAAAACATGGAACTTGAAGTTCGTTCTGTTCAGGACGAGGTTGCAGAATTGCGCCGAGTCGTTGAGGCAGGACTAGCTCCTAAAACTCCAGCAGTCGTTGGTGGCGAAATCCGTTCACAGGGTCAGCTAGCAAAGGCTCTTATCAAGGGTGACGAAGATGCAAAGGCTCTAGTCCGAGCAGCTTCTGACTCAGGAGACGCTGCAATTGTGCCTCCGTTCGTTGGATACATTGAGACACTAATCAACACAAACAGACCAACTCTGTCAGCTTTCTCTCGCGGAGCACTGCCAGCTGCAGGTCTATCTGTTGAGTATGCTCAAATTGACAGCAACACTTTGGCTGTTGGTCAGCAAGACCCAGAAAACGAGGCTCTAAGCTTCGGCAACCTAACTTTTGAAATCGTTTCGGCTGACGTCAAGACCTATGGTGGATACACCAGCTTCTCTCGCCAGTATGTCGAGCGCGCTCAGGTTGACACTCTAAACCAGGTGTTCCAGGGTCTTTCAATTGCTTACGCTAACGCAACCAACAAGGTTGTTGCCGACATCGTTCAGGGCTTGAGCTACACTGGCAAGACTTTTGACGCTGATGGTGGAACTCCAAGCTCTCTCGCTGAGGGTCTTGCAGGTGCTTCTGCTTACATCTTCACCAACACTGGTCTACGCCCAGAGTTCATCTTGACCTCTACCGCTGGCTATGTGAAGCTTGCTAGAACTGCTGCTGGAGACGGACGCCTAGCGTTCAGCTCAAACGGCGATGGCATGAACACTGTTGGATCTGCAAATATCCCAGGTCTATCAGGTCAGCTATTCGGTCTGCCAATCATCGTTGACCCATACCTAACTGGTGACAACACCTATGTTGCTAACTCTGCTGCTGTTATCAGCTGGGAGTCGGCTGGTGCTCCAGTTCGCCTGACTGCAGGTGACATCACTACTTTGACTGATGACATCAGCGTATATGGCTACATGGCTGTCGCAACCCCACGCGTGGGCGCAATCGTCAAGCTAGACATTACTGCTTAATAAGGACTGACAATGGCGGTGGATTTAGCTGATCTTCAGGCTTACATAGGCACTGAAGAAACTGGTGACTTTATTACTGGCTGCCTGACTTCTGGTCAGAGCCTGGTTGATAACTATGTTGGTGAAGTTGATACTGTCCCAACTGCAATTGTTGACCAAGCAGTTCTAATTGTTGCCAGTGAGCTATTTCACCGCCGTTCAGCTCCTAATGGGATCGCTCAATTCGCAAGCATGGACGGACAGCCTGTTCGCATGGGTAAAGACCCTATGACTGCTGCCTATCCACTGCTTTTGCCGTTTGTGGGTTATGGCGTATGAGTAATGAAATTACGATTAGTAAGGCTGAGTTCAAACTTGACCTTGAGGACGCTGGGCTAACAGTCGTTGACTTTATACCAGAAAGAATTGTCCCTCCAATCGTAATCATCAACAATAGAACTCCATACCTAACCCCAAGCAGACTTGGGACTGAATACTTGCTCAATCTTGAGCTTGTGCTAGTTGCTTCAACCGCTACCAACAAGCAAGCGACTGAAAAGCTAGATGAGGCAATCGAGACAGCCCTAAAGGGTATGCCAAGATACGCCAGAGTTCTCCAAGTCAATGAGCCCTACGAAATGCAGACCAACAATGCCAGTTATCTCGCTGCCAACATAAGCGTTGAGCTGGAAATCACTATTTAGAAAGAAAACAAATGGCAACTTCAACAAGAATCAAGGCTAATGACATCAAGTTCAAAATTGGTGCAACTGAGTATGCCTGTGACGCTACCAACATTGAACTCGCCTCACAAGACGCTCCTGGTGATGTCCAGACTTTCTGTGAGCAGCAGGTTGGTCAAGAGTGGACTCTGACCCTAGAGGGAATCACCTCTGGAGATTCAGACTCTCTCTACCGTGTTCTATGGGCTAATTTCGGAGAGACTGGAACTTTCACCATCGCTCCAAACGGAAACACTACAGCTTCAGCAAACCAGCCTCACTACGAGGGAACTGTGAAGTTTGACGCTCTACCTCCACTATCGCTAGTGAGCAACGAGACTTCAACTTTCTCTGTGACCCTAACAGTAGTCAACACTCCTCATGACCCAGCTAATGACGTCTGGTATGGAGTCGAGATCGTAACTGCCTAATCATGGAGCAGACTGGGATCAAGGTTGTCAACCTCAAGCAGATAACTAAAGCCCTCCAAGCCGTTGGTGTCCCAAATGACGCTATCAAGGCTGCTGGCAAGGAATCCGCTGATGCAGTAATGCAAGAGGCTACACGCCTTGTCCCAGTTCGCTCAGGCAAGCTGAGAGACTCAATTCGCCTGGTAAGTAACGCCAGAGGACGAGTCCAAATCCAAGCAGGTAACAACAGAACTTCCAAGTCTGGAGTTCCCTACGCTAACCCAATTCACTGGGGTTGGTTCAAACGAAACATTAGACCGCAACCTTTCTTCACTAAGGCACTAGGATTGACCAGAGATGAAGTGTTCAAGCGCTACATGTCACAAATGGAAAAGCTCATTGTTGAAGAAAGTAGAAAAGCAAAATGATTAAGTTTGAAGAACTAACCCTTGGTGAAATTGAAGAAGTTGAAATGTTGCTCAACACTTCAATTGATCAGGCTTTTGCCGATGGCAAGCCAAAGGGCAGAGCAATCAGAGTCCTTTATTGGGTAAGCAAAAAGCGTGAAAACGCAAACTATAAGTTTGAAGAAACAGAGAAAGTCACTCAGTCAGAAGCCCTGGCTTACCTAACTGGTGATGAATCAAAAAAAGAACAATAGAGCTTAGTGCCGAAAGACTGGCAAGATTCTGCTTAGCTACCAGTCTGCAGCCCTCCGAGGTCAAAGCCCTAAGCATGGCAGAGTACAAAGCTTTTATTAAGGTGCTAGAGGAGCGAAACAAATGAGCTTAGTCCTCAATGTTGAAATTCTCGGAGAGTTCAAGAAACTAACCGAGGCAACAAAAGGCTCTGAGAAGTCACTAAACAGCCTGGACGATAATGCCAAGAAAATGTCCAAGGGAATCAACACTGCTCTTGGTGCAATTGGAATTGGATTTTCGCTAAACTTCCTAGTTGACCAGTTCAAGGAATCAACCAAGGCTGCAGTTGAGGACGCTAAAAGTAAGACCCTACTCACCGAATCCCTAAAGGCTAATCTAAATGCAACTGAGGCTCAGGTTGATGGTGTTGAAGCTTACATAACCAAAACCATGATAGCCACAAGCGTAACTGATGATCAGTTGCGTCCAGCTTTCAGCAAGCTTGCAATTGCGACTCGCGACAGTAATGAAGCTATGAGGCTCATGACTATTGCGACTGACGTTGCTGCTGGAACTGGAAAGAGCCTTGACACTGTAGTCAACGCGATGGCTAAATCCCTTGCAGGTTCGGACGCTGCTCTTGGAAAGCTAGTTCCAAGCGTTAGAAACTCAATTGACCCGATGGGTGATCTTGAGAAGATGTTCAAGGGTGCAGCAGAAGCAGCAGCCAACACTGACCCTTATGCAAGACTTCAGATTATTTTGGGGGAAATGCAGGAGTCAATCGGTGAGGCTCTACTGCCAATCCTGCAAGAGTTCTCTACTTGGCTTGCAACTCCTGAGGGTCAAGAGAAAATGCAATCAATTGTTGACGGAATTGTCGCGATGGTTGAGGGCTTTGGTCAGCTAGTTGACTGGCTAGACCGACAGGTTATCCCAACGCTTGAAATGCTTACTGGAGACAAAGGCTTTGGGGCTGTTATAACTACAATCACAAACTTAGTTGTTGGACTTGGTGTCCTAAAGGTTGCACTGATGTTCTTCACTGCTGGCAACCCAGTTCTGGCTGGAATTGTTGCAGGTCTAGCTCTAATTGGTGGCGGTATGTTTGAAGTTTATAACAGAGCCAAAGAGGCAACTAAGGCAACTGAGGAACTTAGGAGACAGCAGGAACTCCTAGCATTGACTCGCAATCCTTTTGCTACAGCTGAGCAGATAAATGCTGCAGCTTTCAGGGGCATACTAGATCGCCCAACTCAAGCTCCAACTAGACCAACTACAGGCGGAGGCGGAGTCACAGTCCCACTAGGCAACACAAACATAAACATAAATGTCAACCGAGCTTCAGTCAACGCCAATGACCTAATCACTGACATAAACAATGCCCTAAAGAACAGAGGGCTATCTAGCAAGGCTCTCAAGTAATGCCAACAATCCCAGACTTTGACATAGCGACTGACCTCAAGCTTGAGTTTTTTCTAGCTGGTGGCGGAGAGAATCTGTTTGTTATCGGTGTCAGCAGACTCGGTGGAACTGATGTTTTGGGTTATGGTGGAGTCTTTACAGTTGGAATCTCGCTAATTGGTGGAGATGACCTGCTTGGAGAAAGCAGCTTCCGTTGGACTGACCTGAATTGCATAATTAGCAAAGCCCAGTTGTCAATCGGAGGCATGGTTGAAGATCAGCTTTACTTCCAGCCTCAGCCTGGTGCAGCTCAGATTACCCTCCAGTCCTTAGAGTTTGACCCAATCTTCACTCCAGCCATGAGACCAGGAGTTCAAATCCGAATCAGGCTAGACAATGGAGTTGTCAATCAAGTTATCTGGTCAGGAGTTATTGACTCAATCAGCACTGGCTATGACGCTGATGGCAATAACCTGATGAATCTAGTTGCTTTCGATAACCTCAAGAGACTTCTAAACACACGCTTGCCTCTATTCGATTCACAGACTGACTTCCCTGCTGGCTTTGTTACCCCTTATGAGCAGCTTGAGCTAATTGCTGACCAGTTTGGAACTGCCATGAACTCACAAAGCTCTGACCCAGGCGGAGAAATACCAGGCACAATTCTGACTGATGTTATCCCTAGCGGATTAGTTTATGAGGCGATTCAGGTTGGGCTAGGTCTGTTCTGGCTAGATCCTGCAACTCAAGAGTTTGTGTTTGTGCCTAGACCCTCCAGCACTTCCCCAGCTCCAGGCACTCCAGTCATCGGCAACAATCATGGGGAAGCTAATCACCTCTGCATGTCAGGAATCCAAAGCAGCGTGACTGAGAACACTGTCTATAACTCGCTAAAGGTTATCCTTGAGTCTGATGACACTATCAGCACACTTAGGGAAAACACTGACTCAATTGAGCTATATGGAAGATACGCTCAAGATGTGACTTTGAACACTACTGACCTAGATGAGCTAAACCGATGGGCTGATTCAGTCTTTCAGCAGTATGCAAGTGCCTTAGTTGACTCAGTCGAAACTCCTGCAATTGACAGACTTGGAACTCTGACTGAGGCTGCTTTCTTTACTCCTGGACAGTTAGTCGGGGTGAAGTATGATGAGGGAGTTATTGCAGTTGACGAATTTTATACAATTACCAAGGTGGGTCATTACATAGACCCAGACAATTGGTTCACTACACTAGACCTTTGGAAAGAGGCTTAACCCATGCCATACAAACAATTCACTAATGGCTCGCCACTCCCAGCGAGCGATCTTCAAAATTTCCTCATGGATCAGTCAGTCATGACTTTTGCCAATGCAACTGCCAGAACTGCTGCACTTGCAACTCCTAAAGAGGGCATGGTGACTTGGCTTGAGGACAGCAATAGGCTCGATGTTTGGTCAGGTAGTGACTGGATTCTAGTCAATGACAATGCTGCTTCTGTGCCTCTTAGCACTGTGACAACTGCTGGAGACCTAATCGTTGGAACTGGAAACGCAACAGTTAGCAGATTGGGAATTGGAACTAATGGTTCAATCCCAAGAGTTGCTTCTGGATCGCTGAGCTACTTAGCCCCTGGAACAAACGGACAGGTTCTTACAGTCGCCAGCGGTGTTCCTAGCTGGGTTACCCCAGCAGGTGGAGGACCTGGAAACTGGACTCTAATAACAAACAGTTCTTTTCCAACTGGGGGCGGTTCTGCAAACATTACAGGATTGGGTGGCTATACCAATTATCACGTAGTTGTTAACGGATTAGCAGCTAATGGGGCTGTTCGCTGGGTAATGCGAATGAATTCTGCGACTACTGGCTACAACGTGGCAAGTTATGACGTGGATAACGGTCTAGGTTCCAGTTTTATAAACTACATTGACACCAGTGAAATTCCTATTGGTAGAGTAACCTCTGGTGGTCAAATTCATGGTTCCATGAGAATTTTTGGGGCTAATTCTACCGCTCGGTGTTCTTTCGATTATAACTTTGGAAGCACTCTAGGAAACTCAAACGACAAAACTAGAATTGGCGGAGGTGTTGCCGAAAAGGGTGGAGCAGCTTTGACTAGTCTTTTGTTTATACCATTTACGGGAAACGTAACTGGCGGAACAATTCAAGTTTATGGAGCATAAAATGGAAATTTACAAGGAAGTAATTTTAGACGTTGTAACAGGTGAAGAAACAAAAATTGAATTTTCTCCTGATGAGCTCAAGGCTTGGAAAAAGCAGCAAGCAGAAGCCCAAGCTACCTCAAAAGCTGACGCTGATGAAATTGCCAAAAAGCAAGCAGCTCGCCAATCAGCTCTTGAAAAGCTTGCAGCTCTTGGACTAACCGAAGCAGAGATTCAGGCTTTGGCAGGGTAATCATGCCCGAGAAGCCCCCTAGCAACACTGCTGTAATTCTGAGAATTGTGACTGAGATAGAAAAGAAACTCGAGGACTTTGAGCAAAGAATCAGAGCCCTTGAGAAAGCTCACTTCAGCAACGCTTTAGTTCAATCAATCATGACTGCTGGAATCACTGCTGCTGTTGTTGCTTTTATTGTTCGAGGAATCTAGTGAAAGCAATTGCACCAGTCAGAGGCAAGTATCGAATCACTAGCCCTTTTGGAATTAGAAAACACCCAATCACAGGCAAAAGGCGCGTTCACTTTGGAGCTGACTTAGTAACTGGCAAAACCAATGAGCCAATCATCGCTCCAGAATCAGGCACAATCCTAGAAGCCAAGAGATCAACTGCCGCTGGTGGAGGGTATGGCTTTTATGTCAAGATGAGGGGACAATCGGGCTTTGTGCACCTATTCGCTCACCTAGCAGCTCACAGCTTCAAAGTCAAAGCAGGAGACAAGGTCGAGCAAGGTCAGACTCTCGGAACTATGGGAACTACTGGCGCAAGCACTGGCGTTCACTTACACTGGGAAACTCGATGGAAGATGAAGCCAACAGATCCAATCAAGTGGCTAGAAAAGGTCAACTCATGAACTTCAACGCGAAAACGCGAAAAGCAATCTACGCTGCAGTAGCAGGAATCGTGCCTCTTTTGGTAATCGGAGGTCTAATCACCGATGACCAGTCTCAGGCGATTATGACCTCAGTTGCAGCTTTTCTGACTTTTGCAGCAACTATGCTTGCAGGTGCTAATGTCCAAGATGACTCAGTGGAGATTGAGGACTTCACCGAAATTGAAACACCTGACCTCCCAGGACAGAACTAAGTCCTAACCAGCGATTAGGCTGCAGTCATGAAAATTGCAGACCAAATCGAAGATGTTGGAAAGTGTGTCCTAATCGGACAATTCCCCTCTGGAAGCCCTGAGTGGCTTGAGCAAAGGGAATCAGGTATTGGCGGAAGTGAAATCGCCTCAATACTAAATCTGTCACCGTACAAGTCAGCAGTGACTTTGTTTTATGAAAAGCTTGGACTGCTCGAGCCTCCTCCAGCCACTATGCCAATGAGACTGGGCAACCTGCTAGAGCCAGCAATCATCGAGGCTTTTCGCGAAGAATACCCAACAATCACTGTTTGGCATGAAAACCTGACTTTTGCCAGCCTAGAAAACCCACGCTTTAGGGCTAACCCTGACGCCATAATTGAGGATCAGGCAGGGAATCTGTCAATCCTTGAAATCAAGCACACTGGGCAATACTGGACAGAACTGCCACTTCATTACAAGTATCAGGTGCTTTGGTATCAGTATGTGACAGGGCTTACAAACCCTGCTACCCTCTACGCGGTCACAGGAGGCTCTGTGAGGGCTTTTAGTGTCGAATACGATGAAACCCTTATGGAGGTCGTAAAAGCGGCTGTAACGGCTTTCTGTGCCCTTTTAGACGCAGAGCAGCCTCCAACCTATGACGGCAGTGACAGCACCTATCAGACAATCCGAGAACTAAGCCCTGGAATCAGGGACGAGGAAATCGAGCTGTCTATTGGCTTCGAGCTTTTGGCAGCCAAACAGATGTTTGACGCTGCAGAAAAGAACTTACAAAAATACAAAAGCATGGCACTGGACGAGATGGACGGGGCTAGAGTTGGTCTTGCTAATGGAGTGCCAATTGTCATGCTACAAAGCAGAGGCGAGGGCAAGCCTTATCTAACTTTCACGAAAGGAAACTAATGAGCTTCATGGAAAACTATGAACCTGTTGCAGATCGCGTCAACAAGTTCTGGGAAAGATTCCCAAACGGCAGGATTCACACCGAAATTGTGCTAATCAACGAGAACGAAGTTGTTGTCAAGGCAAGTGTCTACACCGACAGAGAAGATCCAAGACCAGCAGCTATTGACTTTGCCCAGGAAAAGCGCGGAGGAACCAAAATCACCGAGACTAATTTTCTGGAAGTATGCAGCACTTCGGCAATTGGCAGAGCTTTAGCGACCCTTAACTTTCAAACCAAGAGAGACGGCAAGTTTCTAAAGCCCAGCAGGGAGGACATGATTCGCTCAATGCCCGAACCGCCAAAGCAAAAGAACTGGGCACAAGAGGCAACAGTGCTTGGAGGCATGAAGAACATACCTGGGCTGAGGGCTCTTTACAAGGAAGCTCAAGCAGCTGGAGCAGGAGATGAAATCTTGCAGTCAATCAAAGACCTTGCAAAGTCTTTAGAGAGTCAAGCAAAATAGGAAAAGGGGCTCAGGCACACAGAAACCCAAGCCCCTAGCTGTTGAAGGAGACAGCGACCCTAACCACGAAAGGGTATGCAAATGCTAACACAAACAGGAGACAACATGAAAACAAACACAGAGGAAGTTCTAATCACCGAGAAAGCCAAAAGCTACAACTTAGGCTATACACATGGACTTGAGGATCTGAAGATGAGAGCCCTAGTCGAGCTTTGGAAAGTTGCCAATCCTTACAGGGAACTTGACCCAGACCTGTTCAAGCTTCTAAAGGACGCAATCTCTACAATTGAAAAGCTGAACTGATACATCCTTTATAGATATATATATATCTATAGATATAAATACTAAAAACCTATAGTTAACTACTACATATTTTTAGATATTTAACTATAGGATTCTATAGATGCAACACCAAACACAAAAATGAGGAGACAAAATGCCCCAAATACAAATCGCTGGACAAGTTCACTCTCTAGGCTGGGAGGGTAGAAGAATCCAAATCTGGGAAAAGTTCAACACCAACGGAAAAGAGTATTCACGCCTTTGGACATGCTGGTTCTCAGAATCGCAAGCCATGAATCTCCAAGAGGAGGACTGGGTTGAAGTTCATGGAGAACTATCAACTAAAATCGGCAGCTACAAAACCAAAGACGGAATTGACAAGCAGGTTGTCGAACACCATGTCCAGGGTGCAGGTCTAGTTCAAGTAAAAACCAAGGGACAACAAGAAGCTCACGCTGCTAAGTTTGAGGACATGCCGTTCTGATGACTGAGCAAGAGCAAGTTGCCGACTGGCACTGGGAACACACCTGCAATTGTGAGCAGGAAGAATCATGATCCAAAAGACAGTCCATTACCTAGAGCCTCAGCTTCAGAAGATTGAAGATGTTGACACTGGAATTGCTTATTGGCGGATTGAGATGTTGCTAGAAGATGAGACGCCAGAAGACCAATGGCTAGTTGTTGAATCGCCAGACCTTAGCGAACTAATGTCAATCTTCAGCTCTCAGCTAGTAGAACATTACTGCTGATGATTCAGGTATTCGTTCCAGGTATTCCCCAACCTCAAGGGAGCAAAAACGCTTACCAAAGAGGCGGAAAGATTATCCTGGTCGAAGCCAACAAGAATCTACCTGCCTGGAGGAGGCTAGTGACTGAAAAGCTGGAAGCAGCCAATGTCAGTTGCCAGCCCCTCACAGGTGCAGTGACCCTAGATGTAATGTTTTTCATGCCTAGACCCAGAACTGTCAAGCGTGAACTCCCAACAGTGCCTCCCGATATCGACAAACTAATTAGGGCGATTAACGATTCAGCAACAGACGCTGGAATTTTCGATGATGACTCTCAAGTTGTTGAAGTTGTTGCCTACAAAGTTTACGAAGCCGAAAACATGCCTATCGGAGCTCTAATCACTTATTCACAGTTTCTCGGCGTGTCGTTCGAGCGATAGTTCTTCCAAAATCTAGCCTTGTAATAACACAGAAAGGCGGAAACATGTTAGAAAACCTAAAGCTGAAAACTCAGCGCAAACCATACCCATGTGCCGTTAGAACCTTTTATGATTCACTATCCGAGGCAGACCAAGAGATCCTCATGGACGCTCTAGTTGATCCCAATGTCTCACATAACGGACTAAGTCGAGCTTTGAGAGAGCAAACCAATACCCGACTAGCGGACACCACAATTGCCAAACACCGTCAGGGTCTTTGCTCATGCTCGAGAATCTAAACCCAGCCAGAAGAATCGAAGCTCCAAAAGACTGGAGACCAGCTCTCGAGTTCGATGGCGAGGAGGGCTTTGCAATTACTCCTGGAGTCCCAGCAGACCAAGTTCCCAATTTTGAGGAGTTCCTAAAGCTTCAAGGCTTTGACCCAGAACTTTATGAAGTTGTTGGAGCACCAAGAACCTCACGCTGGCAGAAGTATGACGAAAGCTGGCTGACTAGCTATCGCTTCAACTTCAGGCTAAAGCGGAGAGCTGACCTAGACCTCCCACTGACCTGGAAAGTTGTCAAAGGCAAAAAGGCTAAGCCTCAAGTAAAGGTTGAGACTGGCAAGGCTTTAGTGATTATGCTAAGCGACTTCCAAATTGGAAAGGTTGACAGCAGAGGCGGAACTGAAGAACTTATTGAGCGCGTCTTTGCTGCTTATGACCGACTTGAGCAGATAGTCAAAAAAGGCAAGTTTGAGAAAGTGATAATCGCTGAGTGTGGAGATCTAATTGAGGGCTTCTATAACAAAGCAGACCAACAACAGGTATTTAGCAACGACAAGAGCCTAATGAATCAGGTTGATCTCGGAGTTGCTTTGACTTGGGAACTAATCAAAAGACTTAGAAACTACAGCTCGCTAAGTTATGCGACAGTTGCCTCCAATCACTGCCAGTTCAGGCTAAGCAAGCAACAGGTTGGACAGCCAGGCTTAGATGACTGGGGAATTGTAGTTGCTAAACAGCTCGCTCGATTGGCTAATGAAACTGACACCAAACTTGAGGTGTTTGTGCCTAACCCAGAAGATGAGTCTTTGGCAATAGATCCGTTTGGAGATGGCTTTCATGTCTTGGGCATGGTGCATGGTCATCAGGCTTCAAGACCAGAGGGAATCCCAAGCTGGTGGACTAAGCAAGCTTTTGGCAATCAGCCAGTAGCTGCAGCAACAATCCTAATCTCTGGGCACTTTCATCACCTCAGGTTACAGGAAGTCGCGCAAAGTTCTAATGGGGGAAGTCGCTATTGGATACAAGGAAAAACTATGGACTCAGGAAGTTCATGGTATAGGCTAGGTTCTGGAGGCTCTGATTCACAGGCAGGGATTACCTGCTTTGAGTTGGAGAAACAAACACACTACACAGGAGCGGTATTCAATGTCTAACACAGTAAAGCTATTGACAGTTCTGTTTTTGGTAACAGGACTAATGATGATTGAGATTCTGGTTGAGCTACTAATGCCAATCGCATGGCTAGCTCTAATTGCTTTGGCAATTCTTATGATCTACCTAATGAGGCAAGTCTATGAAGCCTACAAAGGTGATGAGTAATGGAGTGTCCTAACTGCAAAAGAACCCATCATGTGAAATTGTTTGGGCAAGTGAAATGTGGAGAGTGTTATGGCAGACTGGCACAACAGTCAGGCATGGGCAAAAGCAAGGGCGTACGCCAAAACAATACTGGAGCCACAATGCCAAACATGTGGCAAGGAACTAATCGGGGGGGACTGGACAATAGACCACATAGTGCCCCCATGGGAGGGAGAGCCTAATCATGACATTAGCAACTTACAATCGTTATGTAGACAATGCAACGGGCGCAAACAAGATAGAACGCTGGTCAGAACAGCATGGAAGTCTAGTCGTTGGTGATCAAGTGCTTTATTGGAAAGAGGACTTGAAAAGAAAACCTTTCCGCGCAAAAGGAAAACATCGCGCAAAAAAAACTAGAGGGGTGTTTTTTCGAGGGTTATTCCCAATAGA
>ERZ869921.798-NODE-798-length-15624-cov-15.533432_pt1 | contig 15624 bp, 19 predicted proteins | sample MGYA00579310_ERZ869921 | MGnify/ENA primary metagenome ERZ869921 (study PRJEB32216, sample SAMN09231816) | wastewater metagenome | place: USA: Maryland | collected 2016-06-21 | study: EMG produced TPA metagenomics assembly of the PRJNA472060 data set (Reclaimed...
CGTCTCTAATTGGCATAATCACGCCTACAAATTGATCCAATAGCGTAGGCAATTGCACAATGGCGCTCTGACTGCCATTATGAATAATTACAGGGAAAAAGTGTTTTTTGCTTAGTGTAGTTAAAAGCAAGCCAGCTTTTTTGAATTGGCTTAGATATTCATCATTAAATAAGCCAGGGGCGCCACTTGTTTTAATGCCATGTAATACTCTTGAATAATCGGGATATTTGCCTTCGATCTCATTAAATAAGTAAGTATTGCCGCCTTGATCAATGGCCGCCCATTGTGACTGATCAATATGTGAAATTGTCAATAATTGATCAGTCTTAATAGTGACTTTTGGCAATTTATCAATGAATGATCTAGGGATAGTAAGACAGCCTACACCCTCATTTTCAGTCTTAAAATTGTAAAGCCCTAGTTTATGGCCGTCGGTTGAAATCAAGCGTGTAGTCTCATAATTAAACTCAACACGAACCCCATTGAGATAGTAGCGGATATCTTCTTTAGAAGCCAAAATTGCCAAAGCCTGCAATTGTGAAATTTTTACGTTAAATTTTTGCATGATATAAACCCTTTTATTTGATAGTGGAAAAAACATTGATAAGCTGTTGCAATTGTGAAGCCGTTATTATTTTGCGGCCATATGCTAAGGCCAGCGCCTTATGAATTTGTGAATTTGTCATAATTAGCAGCTTCTAAACACGTGGCCATTGCTGCCAATGAAAAAATCGTAACTTAGATCACGGCCATATTTTTCATAATCAAAATAACATTTAAGTGATTCTTCCATGCCGTGCAAAATGTCACAATCATCGACAAATTGGTAAACAAAAGAATCAAAATCATCATATTGGCCATAATAACAATCTTCTATATTTGATATATCAAGATCATTAGCGCCATAATTTTCAATGTAATCTTGAATTGCCTCAATATCTAAATGGCTGGCCTCAAAACTTTCCCTAAACTCAAGCCATTCTGTCATATCGAAGCTGTCACAATTTGAGGCATAAAAGCATTTTCCGATACCCTCAATATCAGCGCATAAAATCTCATCAATATCCGCATTGGGATATTTTGCGGAAAGTAAGGCCTCAACGCTTTCCCAATTCTCGATTGTCATAAGATCAACCCAAAGGCCCTTTGTAGGGATACCGTCAATATAAAAAAATGCGCTTGATGATACAGAATTATTTGTTTTTGTAAGCATGATAAAACCCCCTATTAAATTGAAATGCACGCTGGCAGTGCATCAAAGAAAAAAGAATAAGCCAGCATTAAACAAAAAACCAAAGCAATTGAAAACCCAATTGCATAATCAAAAATATTTCTTAACATAATTAAACCCCTTTTTTACTAGTGAAATAATCAATTGCAACAAAAGATAAAACAACAATATAGAAGCCGCCCAACATTGTGCCAATAATATAACCGCCTTTTGAAATACCCCATGGCGTAAAACTAATAGATAAATACATAAGCATAAAAGCATGAAAAGATACTTTTTCTGTTTTTGAGAATGTCATATAAACCCCTATAAAGTAAAACATTGATAAATTGCTGCTATGTGATAAGTATAGCGACAATACACAAAATATCAACATAGAATAGAGTTATTTCATAACACTATATGAAATAGTGCAATGATGCACAATTAAGCAAAAACGGCCCGCCCCTTTTCCCTTAACTTTTTACTCTTTTCACATAGGAGAGAATACAAATAGATAACTAACAATAAGTAAAACTATATATAAGAGAATAGATAAGAATAGATATAGCAATAAGACATAGATAACAAAACAATAGTGCAATGATGCATCATTAAATATATACAAATATATGACATAGATAAGTAAGTGAATAACCAATGAAGCCAGTAAGAATAAGACTATCAAGAATAGGATAGTGATAGACATAGGCTATAAAGGGTAAAACTATTGGATAGTGGAAAGTGATAGTTTTTTATTATGGTTTATTAGCCAGCCGCCTAAACGCCTAAACTTATCCCTATAAACTCTCTCTTATATCCTTATATATACGCATAAAGAGATCAAAACTATAAAAGAAAATATAGTTTTGTGATACATTCAACAAAAGGTTAAGCAATTGAGCCATAGATAAGCGTTAAACGGTAAGGGGGGCAATCACCCGAACACCACCCCCATGTCGCCCATTACTAAGGATTCAGATGCAAACCATTTTTTCACTGTTTATATTTTGTGGAGTATATATGCCTAGAGCACAAAAGGGTCAGCGTTTTGGTGGAAGGACTAAGGGTACTCCTAATAAGGTATCTACCACTGTTAAAGAGAATGTCATCCAGGTATTTCAGCAATTAGGTGGAGCGAAGGCGATGGCTGAGTGGGCTAGAGATAATCCTACTCACTTTTACAATCTATACGCTAAGTTATTACCTCAAGACATTAACAAGACAGTTGAGCATAAGATTCCTACGTCTATCGTATTCAATGCAGTCGATATGTCACGTCAAGTAGAGTATGTGAATAAGGATGACATAGTAGATGTGGAGATGAAGAAGGAAGGGTAGGGGGGGTGGTTTTAAATAGGGGGGGTACTCTAAATACACCCATTTTCACCCAAAAAAAATACCAAAATCAAATGTGCAATATTGCACTATTAAGGATTATTAATGGAATTAGATGTTAAGTTGAGTATTCCGCAGTCGGAGTTTGTGATGGCTGAGGATAAATTTCCTGCTTTTGTGGCTGGCTTTGGTAGTGGTAAGACCAATGCTGGTATATGGAGATTGCTGAGATTTAAATTTGCCTATCCTAAACAGAACGTTGCTTGGTATCTGCCGACTTATGACTTGGTGAGCAAAATTGCATACCCTCGCTTTGCTGAGATACTAGGAGAGAACGGAATTGATTACCAACTCAATAAACAGGATCAGATATTGCAAGTCGCAGGCGGAAATATCATATTCCGTACCTTGGACTCACCTGAGCGTATCGTGGGTTACGAAGTTGCTGATTCGGTAGTTGATGAATTGGATACCTTACCGATTCAAAAGGCCAGTGATGCCTGGAGAGCGATTATTGCTCGTAACCGTCAAAAGAAACCTGATGGAACTATCAATACCGTAGGAGTTACCACTACTCCTGAAGGATTTAAGTTTGTTTATGACCGATGGGAGCGCAATCCAGTAGAAGGGTACAAGATTTATCGAGCTTCTACCTATAGTAACGCACATAACCTACCTGCGGATTACATCGAATCACTAAGAGAATCATATCCTGAGCATTTATTGGAAGCGTACTTAAATGGTCATTTTGTAAACATGACTCAAGGAAGTGTTTACCCTGACTTCAATAGATATGACAATTTCTGCAATACCGAGCTAAAACCCTACGAACCTTTGCATTTTGGCATGGACTTTAACGTAGGAAATGGTGCTGCTGTAGGTTTTGTGTATAGAGAAGGCAATCCTCATGCAGTCATGGAATTCACAAAAGTCTTGGATACGCCAACGATGATTAAAATGATTAAGCCGTTAAAAGATGCAGGACATCCAATATATATCTATCCCGATGCTTCAGGTGGATGGCGAAAATCGCAAAATGCTTCAGTTTCTGACCTAAGTTTATTAAGGGGAGCAGGATTTACTGTGTTAGCTAATGCGAGAAACCCATCAATTCGTGATAGAGTGCTTGCAGTGAATAATTTAATCCATAATAATGGAGTCCGTAGGTTGAAAGTGAATACTGATAATTGTCCTTCTTTAACTGAGTCATTGGAGAGACAGGCGTATGATACGAATGGTGATCCTGATAAGAAATCAGGGTTAGACCACGTAATAGACGGAGCAGGATACTTTTTGGCATACAAGCACCCAATCCAGGGGGTTGCGGTTCAGCGATTGAAGTTAATGGGGCTATAGATGAAACCGAACACCAAACACGAAGAATACGAAGATCATTATCCCGAATGGGAAGTAATGGAAGATGTACTAAAAGGCGAAGATGCCGTACATAAAGAAGGTGAGAAGTATTTGCCTAGACTCACTGGGCAAGATAACAATGAATACTCTGCTTATGTGATGAGAGCACCTTTCTACAATGCGACTGCTCGTACTGTAGACGGTTTGATTGGTATGATTTTCCGCAAAGCCCCTACGATTACCGTACCAAGTGGCATGGAAAATATCGTCAATGATATTACGCTAGACAATACTGGTTTAGATGAATTTGCTGAACAATTGACTAGAGAATTAGTAGGTTTAGGCCGAGTTGGTGTTCTAGTTGAATACCCTAGAGTTGTAGAAGGCCCTGTCACGATGGCAGACATGGCAGCACAGAATCTTAGACCTTATGTAACTAAGTACGAAGCTGAACAGATTATCAACTGGAGAATGAAACGCATCAATAACGTGATGCAACCAGTGATGGTAGCTTTGGAAGAAGAAGTTTACGAATATGTGAACGAGTTTGAAGGCGAAGAAATCGAGCAAATTCGTGTATTGCTATTGCGTGAAGGCGTGTATATCCAAGAGGTATATCGCAAAGACGAAAAAGAGAATTGGTATTTATTTGAAACAATCGTACCAATGATGCGTGGTCAAACACTAGGAATGATTCCTTTTGTGTGTATGAACGCAAGAGGTGTCTATATGTCACCTGACAAACCACCTATGTATGACTTGGCAACATTGAACTTGAGCCACTACAGAACGACTGCCGACTTAGAGCATGGCGCACACTTTACTGGATTGCCTACTGCGGTTGTTAGTGGATATACAAAAGAAAGCGAAAGCGATGTATTTAGGATTGGTTCAAGCACAGCTTGGATTTTCCCTGATCCTTCAGCCAACGCTAAGTATTTAGAGTTCACAGGTCAAGGCCTTGATACTTTACGAAATATCAAGAAGGACAAAGAAGATAACTTGGCCATCTTGGGTGCTCGTATGCTTGCTCCTGAGAAAAAGCAAAGTGAAGCTGCCGATACAGTGCGTATGAGACACGCTGGAGACGGTGCAATCTTGTCAGCTATCTGTAATTCTGTCAGCCAAGGTTTGAATAAGTGTCTTGAGATTATTGGTCAGTGGGAAGGTACAGAGCCTGCGACTATCCAATTGAACGAAGATTACTTGGATCAGCCTTTATCAGCACAAGATTTACAGGCTTTGGTACAGGCATGGCAACAAGGTGCAATCAGTGACGAAACATTGTTCTATAACCTAAAAGTTGGTGAAGTGATGGATGAATACACCACATTTGAGGAAGAACAGTCTCGTATTGCGAATCAGCCACCTAGATTATCTGCATGAACGTACCTCAAGAGATATTAGACGAAATAGTAAGTCGAGAATTGAACCTTAATCGGTTTGATTCCGATTTACGCAAGCAAGTCGTCAATCTATTGAAAGAGCTAGAGTCCGACATTATCGGCAAGCTAGAAGGCAAGAATATCAGTAACTTTAGCAAGGCAAGATTGCAAGCACAGCTAAAGACAATCAAAGAAACCATCACTGATTACTACAAACAAGCCAGTGAATTAACCACAGATGAATACAAAGAGTTGGCTGTTCGTGAGGCTGACTTTTTACGTAATACCGTTAAGACGATTACCACTGTGGATATATTCAGTAGCATGCCTAGCGATAATCAGTTGCAATCCTTGGTAAACAATACAATGATTCAGGGTGCGCCCAATAAAGAGTGGTGGAGCAGACAATCAGCAGATTTATACTTCCGATTCCAATCTGTTATTCGTATGGGATATGGTCAGGGAGAGAGTATTGGTCAGATAGTGACAAGACTACGAGACCAAGTGGCTATTGGGCAGAGAAATGCAGAGGCTTTGGTCAGAACTGGCGTACATTCCGTATCGTCAGGCGCAAGGGAGTTAATGTATGAGCAGAATAAATCAGTTATTAAAGGTAAGTTGTATACGGCTGTTTTGGATAATAGAACTTCCATTCAGTGCATTGCATACGATGGTTCGTTTTATGACATGGAGAATAAGCCCTTGGGTAAGACCAAGTTACCATACAGAGATTTGCCTGCCCATTGGAATTGTCGCAGTATGTACATACCTGTCTTAAAGTCATTTGCAGAGCTAGGAATCAAAGCACCTGAAATGCCAAAGTCCACTAGATCTAGCATGGATGGGCAAGTTCCTGAGGATACAACCTTTAAAGACTTCCTTGAAAGAAAGGGAGTGGACTTCCAAAACGAAGTATTGGGTAAGGGGAAAGCAGAACTTTGGAGACAAGGCAAGATTACATTGCCACAATTATTAGACCAAAGTGGCAACCCAAAACCATTAAGAGATTTATAGATTGTTTACAATTTAATAAATAAGTTGCACAATATGAATTAGTAGTAACTTTTTAGGCTGAGCCTTAACTAGATCGGAGATCAAAATGAGTATTGACTTTAATTCACCTGAGGTGAAAGAAGCGTTGGATAAACTAGTAGCAGAAGCAACATCAGGGTTAGTGGCTAAAAACCAAGAACTCTTAGGGGAAGTTAAGAAGTTGAAGAAAGGGCAAGAGATTAAACCTGAGCAGTATGAGGCTTTGGAAAATGAACTTGATTCCTACAAAGACAAATTAACTGAACTACAGAAGCAGACTAAGCTATTAAATTCAGATACAGAAAAGTATAAAAAACTTTATGAATCTGAAAGCGGTTTTACCAACAAGCTGTTAGTAGAGAATGGATTACAAGCTGAGCTTGTTAAGGTTGGTGTTAATAATCCAGCACATCTAAAAGCTGTAAAGTCTATGCTAAGTGCTCAAGTGCAGGTTAAGGTTGAAGGTGATGAGCGTAAAGCAGTTATCGGAGACAAGGGCTTGATTGAGTTCATCAGTGAATGGGCTAAGAGTGATGAAGGTAAGCATTTTGTAAGTGCTCCTGCAAATACTGGTGGCGGTTCAACTGGTGGTGGAAATGCAAGCGGTGGTGGTAAATCCATCAATAGAACGCAATTCGGTGCATTGAGTCCTGTAGAACAGGCTTCATATGTAAAGGGTGGCGGTAAAGTAACAGATTAATTTTAGGAGAAACATAAATGGCTACAATTACAAACTTAGTACCAGACCTATACAACGCACTTGACGTAGTGTCACGTGAGTTAGTAGGCTTCATCCCTTCAGTATCTAGCGACATGACTTTTGAGCGTGCTGCTGTAGGCCAAACAGTTCGTTCACCAGTTGCACCTGCTGCTACTGCTGGCGACATTACCCCAGGTGTAACTCCACCTGATGATGGTGACCAAACTATCGGTAACGTATCAATGACAATCACTAAAGCACGCAGAGTTCCAGTTCGTTGGAATGGCGAGCAGTCTTTAGGTTTGGACAACAACGGCCCAACACGTTCACGTATCATGGTTGATCAGTTTGCTCAAGCTATGCGTACATTGTGCAACGAAGTTGAAGCTGACATCGCTGGCACATACGTAGCTGCTTCACGTGCTTTCGGTACTGCTGCTCAAACTCCATTTGCTTCAACACTAGGTGATGCTGCTCAAGTTCGTAAGATTCTTGCTGACAACGGTGCTTCACTAAGCGATGTATCAATGGTTATGAACACTTCTGCTGGTGCAGCTTTGCGTACTTTAGGTCAATTGTCTAAAGCTAACGAAGCAGGTACTGTTGCATTGCGTGAGCAAGGCGTATTGTTGAACATCTACGGCATGAACTTGCGTGAATCAGCTTATGTATCTAGCGCTGCTGCTGGTACTGGTGCTTCTTATGTAACTAACACTGGTTCTACATACGCTATCGGTACAACAACTATTGCTGTTGATACTGGTTCAGGTACTGTATTGGCTGGTGACGTTGTTACATTTGCTGGCGACACAAACAAGTATGTTGTTACTTCTGCTTTGGCTGCTGGTTCATTGACTATCGCTGCTCCTGGTCTACGTCAGACTTTGGCTGATGGCGTTGCAATGACTGTAGTTGCTACATCTGCTCGTAACATGGCTTTTGCTCGTTCAGCTATCGCTTTAGCTACACGTGCTCCAGCTTTGCCTGCTGAAGGTGACTCTGCTGATGATCGTATGATTGTTACAGATCCTAACTCAGGCTTGAGCTTTGAAGTTGCGATGTACAAGCAATATCGTCAAGTGCAGTATGAAATCTCATTGGCTTGGGGCGTAAAAGCCGTTAAGCCTGAGCATATGGCTATCTTGTTGGGCTAATCACAATATGTGATAATGAAGGGGTGGGTGAATAACCTACCCCTTTTTTTATAAGGATTAATATCATGGCACGACCAAAGAAGATTGTAGAAGCTGTTGAAGAAACTGTTTCTGATTTGACACAAACTGAAGAAAATGTACAAGATACTGTACAAAATGCAAAAACAGTTGCAATGGTACGTTCAGAGGAATATCCTGAACCAAGATCAGCTAACGTACATGCTTCCGAAGTGGAAGAATGGAAAAAACATGGATGGACTAAAAAATGAGCTTAATCGTAGAAGATGGTACAGGTAAGTCAGATGCGGAGAGTTACATCTCTGTAGCGGATGCGGATACCTACCATTCAAAGCGTGGCAATACTGCATGGGCTGCTTTAGCAACCGAGACAAAAGAAGTATTGTTGCGTAAGGCTACTGATTATATGGTTCAGACATATAGAACCCAATGGGCAGGTGCTCGTAAACAGGATTATCAAGCATTGGACTGGCCTCGTTATGATGTGCCTAAGTTTGACAGCCCTAGCGGATACGGCTCATATCCTGCCTATTATTTAGACACGATTGTGCCAGGCGAAGTGAAAGTGGCTTGTGCTGAATTGGCATACAAGGCTAACGTAGACACGCTTGCACCTGATATTGATCGCTTAACTAAGCGTGAAAAGATAGGCACATTAGAGGTCGAATACGACAATAACCAAGGCGTGCCTTACAAGCGTTATCGTTCTGTGGATAACTTGTTAGCTCCATTGCTTATGTCTTTGGGTAGCAATTCATTTGTAAGTTTGGAAAGAGCATGACATTAGATGCAAAGATGCGGTCTTTAGCGACCAATCTCTTACAAGCCTACGGTAAAGCAATAACATTCAAGCGTATTACGCAAGGCACATACAACCCTGCTACTGGTAGCGTTAGTACCACTACTGCTACATCGACTGTATATACAATCTTACAGAATCCTGACGATACACAATTGGCATCAGGTCAATACAGGGTTGATCAAGTTATTGCAATGCTAAGCGCAGCAGAGCTAGGGTTTGAGCCTACCCCAAACGATAAGTTAGTGATTGATGGGGCAGATTGGAATATCAGCAAGGTATCCTTTACATCCAGTGGTGCTCAAAATGCTTTGTATCATTGTGTGATTAATAAATAATGGCACGCAGAACACAATTCTCTGTAGACATGGAAAAAGCCATCGCTAATGCAGAGGGTGACGTTGAGCTTATTGTGCAACGGGCTGTGCTTGGATTATTTAGGTCTATCGTGCTAAAGACACCAGTTGATACAGGTCATTTGGCTTATAACTGGCAAGTCAGCATTAATACACCTGAGAATAGCGAAAGAATGGGCGTTGATCCTAACAAACAAGTGACATTGGGTGATGGGCAAGGCACAATCAACAAGTGGACAACTAAAGACAAAGTTATTTGGATTACAAATAATGTAAAGTATGCTGAAGAAATTGAGTATGGGAAATCAACAATCAAAGCACCTCAAGGTATGGTTCGAGTATCATTAAGGGAATTTGACTCTGTATTCAAGGGTGCAGCAATGTCAGTGAATAGAGGCGCAGGAAGCCGAGGGAATAGATACTTATGAGCATCGTTAAGATAAGGGGAGCATTGGAGAATCATTTGGCTACCATGTCAGGTGCGCTAAACATTTCCTATGAAAATGCCCAGTTTACGCCTACAGCAGGTACACCATTCCAAGTAGTAAACCTATTGCCAGCAACAGTTGAGAATCCTTCAATAGGTGCAGAATTGCATAGGGAGCTTGGGATATTTCAGGTAACTTTACATTACCCGATTAACGCAGGCCCAACAAATTGTGCTACGATGGCTGAAAATATACGCACAAGATTCAAAAGGGGCACTACAATTACGAATGATGGCGTAACTGTAATGATTGATTCAACACCTTCAGTTGCTAGAGGCATAATTGATGGGGATAGATGGGTTGTAGCAGTTTCCATACCGTACATGGCAAATATATTTATTTAGGAGTAAGAAATGACTATTGCATCACAAATTAAACGCAAGGTCTTTATCGGCAAACAATCTGCCCTAGGCACTATTGCTGGTACTGGCGATGGAAAGACATACAACTATCGTGATGGTGGACTCTCAGGTGGTCTTGTAAAAGAAGGCTTTGAGTCAAACACTATCCGTACAGATCAACAACGTCAAAACGCATCACATGGTACACGTTCTGTAAACAAGACGATTGACCAAGAGTTTCAGATTGGTGGTCATACAGCATTGCTAGAAGGCGCATTGCGCTCAGCATTTGCTTCAGGCGCAACCACAGGTGCTGTAACAAGCATTAGCATCAATGCATCAACAAGAGCAATTGCACGCTCAAGTGGTTCTTTTGTGACTGACGGATTTAAGGTTGGCGACATTGTTCGTGCCACTGGTTTTGCTGCATCAGGCAACAACAATAAGAACTATCGTTTGACAGCCGTATCTGCATCAAGCATGACATACGCAGCAGACACTTGGTTGGGTACAATTACGACTGAATCAGCAGGCGCAACAGTAACTGTTGCAGTTCCAGGTAAGAAGTTATCAGTTCCAACTACAGGTCATACAAATGATTACTTCACTATTGAAGAATGGAATAGCGATATTGAGCAGTCAGAGCGTGACATTGATTGCAAAGTTAGCTCTATGGCAATTAGTATTCCTGCTAATGGTAATGCAACTATTAACTTTGGATTCTTAGGTCGCAACGCTTCATACGCTACTGCTCAATATTTTGTAAGCCCAACAGCAGCACCTAACGGTGAAATACTAGCAGGCCCAACAGGTTTGTTATCATACGATGGCGCAGACTCAGTTGTATTGACAAGTGTTGATTTGACAATGGATGGTGGCGCAGAAGTTAAGTCAGTAGTAGGTTCTAACCTATCACCTGACGTATTCACAGGCCCAGTAGTTGTTACAGGTTCAATGTCAGCATTGTTTGAAGATTCAGCAATCCTAGGTGACTTTGATGCTGAAACTGAAGCACCTTTGTATGTTTACATGTTTGCTAATAGCTCTGCTAACAGCGACTTTGTAATCATCAAGTTGCCTAACATCAAGATTAACAGCGCAGACAAGAGTGCAGACGGTACAGCAATTAGCTTAGCAAGCAACTTCTCAGCAGGTATTTTGGCTGATGGTTCTGCTAACAAAGAGCAAACCACTATCGTTATTGTGGATAGCTCACTAAGCTAATAGTGCAGTATTGCACTAATAAGTTTTATTAACTGCTAGATAGGGAGTCAGAGACTCCCATTTAGTATTTCCAGGGGAAAGAAGATGGACTTAGCAAAGCTAGACCTAACAAAAGCAAGTAACGAAGGTGCATGGTATACATTAAAGCACCCTGCCACAGGCGAAGAACTGTCAGGCAAAATTAAGATTATCGGTAAGGATTCCACAAAGTTTACACAGCTTAGCGAAGAATTTAAGCGTAAAGCCTTAGAGGATATGAAATCTGCTAAGACAATGGCTCAACGCTTGGAATCTGCTCAAGAACAATCAGATGCAATCCTAGCGGCTTGTACGATTGACTGGGATGGGATGATGTTAGATGGCGAAGATGTGCCATTTACAGAATCTAATGTCAAAATGATTTATACAAGATTCCCTTGGATTAAAGAACAGATTGACACAGCGATAGCAGATAGATCAAATTTTTTGATACCCTGACGGAGCAGTTGTGCGACTTCTGTAAGTATTATTTGAAGATGCACACCGTTGATGATCAGGGTAATACAAAATACGATTTACTGACCAAGTTTAGCGAGAGGACAGGGAAGATGCACCCTGACCTTCAGCAACCTGAGATGGATGATTCTACGGTCTATCTGTGGAACTGGTTTATTGAACTCAATGCCCAAAGGACTAGCAATGGCTTTGGCGGTAATCCTATACAATTCGTAGACATTATGGCTTGGGCAAGATTGACTGATAGAAAGCCTACTGCATGGGAAGTTAAGACTTTACGCAAATTAGATATGGTTTGGCTTGCAGAACTCAGTAAAATAAAGGATAGTCAGAACTCAAGTAAGAAGATAAAATGAGCTAATGTATTTTTGGGGGCATCATGGCTGACAGTAACATCAAAATTGGCGTTAGTACCGAAGGCGTTGCTAAGGCAAAAACGGAGCTTAATTCCGTTAAAGATGCAGGCGAACAGGTAGCGCAATCCACTGAAAAGATTAGTAAATCTAATCAAAACTTAAATCAGTCTTATAGAGGTGTTGGCGGTCAGCTACGTAATACATCCTATCAGTTACAAGACTTAATTGTACAAATACAAGGTGGAACATCTGTCACCACTGCATTAAGCCAACAGTTACCACAGTTGTTATCAGGCTTTGGTATGTTTGGCGTTATGGCTGGTGTGCTTGCAGCCGCTATGGGTATTGTGATTAATAACCTAGACCTTTTCTCTACTAAGACAGAAAAGGCAATGAAAGTACAAAAGACAGCCAATGATGAGTTGCGCAAGACCATTGATGTGTTTGATTTATTTGCAGAATCAACAAAGTTATTAAGCACAAGAACAGCCAACTATATTGAAGATTGGGTTGTTGCCTTTAGAAAAGGTAATGAAGAAGTTAAAAAAGGCATGCTTGAGCGTTTAGAAATACAAGCGACACTAGCAGATTTAGCTGCTCAAGAAGCAAGACAAAACTTGGCAAGCTTATTAGTAAAGCGTGGATTGCTAGGACAAGATGGTGCAGGCGCTAGTGATTACAGTGGTATGGCAAAAGACATTGGCATTATGACTGCTGAAGATGCTGTACGTAAAGCAGAGGATTTTGCAAAGCGTATTGCTCAGTTAAGACGTGGAGATTTAGCTGGCGCAATGCAAGGTGGTGAAAAGCAAGAGAGTTTGACTATTAGCATTGAGCAACGCATACAAGCATTGCAATCAGAAGCCAAATACATTGGTGTATCAAATGCAGAGCGTGAGTATGGCGTGATGTTGGCTGAACTAGAGGCACAAGCTAAGCGTGCAGGCCTTGGCTTAGATAAACAACAAATAGAGTTGTTAAAGCAATTGGTCATGGAGCGTGACTCTGCTAGATCAATTGATAAATTAAACCAATATGTTGTAGAGCAACAAAAGAACATTGACCTAGTTAAGTTAGAAGGTCAAGCAGTAGGAATGAGTGCAAGACAGCATAAGCAATTGGTTGATGCACGTAACCTAGAAATGCAGATTGCCAAAGAAACACAGGGCATGCAACAAAAGGATGCGCAAGCATACGCTGATACTGCACGCTCACTATTCTTAGTCAAGCAAGCATTAGAAGATGTGAACTATGCCAACTCAAGAGCATTTGGCACAGGTGCAACTAATGCAATCAAAGATTACATGAAGGGCTTGGGCGATGCTGCCAAGGATGCTAATAACTTATTTAGCAATGCGTTTAAAGGCATGGAAGATGCAATGGTAGATGCCTTCAGCACTGGCAAGCTATCCTTCAAGTCAATGATTGACACAATGATGGCTGACATTACTAGATTGATTATTCGTCAAGCCTTGTTAAAGCCACTATATCAATCCATGGGATTAACAGAAGGTGGCGGTGGATTTAATGTAGGATCATTGTTATCTGCTGGAGCATCATTGTTTGGTAACGTAGGAACAGCAGCAACTTATGGCACAAGTGTTGGTTCACAGCAAACTGCAATGTTGGCAGCGCAGGATGCAGGATTGCCATTCTTTGCAGATGGTACAAATAACATTCCTTACGATAACTACCCTGCTATTTTGCATAAGGGCGAGGCAGTTGTGCCTGCCAAGTACAATCCTGCTGTAGGTGGCATGGGTACTGGTAACATTACATACTCACCCACAATCAATATTGATTCTCGTACAGATGCAAATGAAGTAAGAGCATTGGTAGGTAGAGCAGTACAGCAAGGACAATTTGAATTGGTTGATAAAATCAATCGTGGACAAGTTAGGATTAGAACATGAGCATAATTAGTTTTCCTACAAACATTTGGATTACTCGCATGCGTTGGGAGCAGATGCGTATGGACTTAACGCACACAAGCCCTATGAGTGGAGCAAGCCAAGGTGTCGTTTATGGATTACCTAGATGGAAGGTAAATATTGAAATTGATCGCATGAATGAATCTGATACAGGTGCGGTCAAGGCATTATTGTTAAAGTTAAAAGGTCAAATAAATCAATTGGCTTTATGGGATATTGGTAGGCCTACACCCAAAGGTACGATTAGTGGATTCTTAACCTTAGGTTCAGCAGCAGATTTAGGCGATGATACTTTGACGATTAGTGGTGGCACAAATGGACAAACACTTAAAGCAGGTGATTGGCTAGGTGTTGGTGAAGGACAATATCAGCAAGTGGTAATGGTGACAGATGATGCGACTGTAAGCGGTGGCAGTATTACTGTAAACATTCAGCCACCATTGCGTTCTAATCATACTTTAGGCTCAGACGTTGTATATGATAAGCCTAAGGCATTATTTAGATTAGCCAACTCAAGGCAAGGTTGGGATTATGAAGGTGATAAAGTTACAGGCTTTACATTAGACTTAATTGAGGATTGGCAAGCATGATAAATGAAGGCTCAATCGGAAACAGATTAGAAGATAGACAAATACCAGTTTTATATTTAATAAAATTAGAGTTTGCTGATGAGACAGTTTATTTTACTAATTGGTCACAGTCTATTGAGTGGGATGGGTATGTTTGGGCTTCTACAAATATTACCCCTAACGTATCGACAATGGAAGAATCATCCAATCTTGAGTCACAAGCACTGAATATTTCATTAAGTCCTGTATCTTCTGCAATGCTGTCCTTGGCATTAGAAAACCCTAGTAATTATCGTGGGTTGCCTTGCTCAGTATATATGTGTGTATTAGATGATAACTTTAGACCATTGGGTGATCCAATGTTACGTTGGTATGGTTATATGGATACGATTGCTATATCAACAGAATTAAATGATGATGGAGTTACTGGAGCAGTTAATCTAAAATGTGAAACTGGTATGCACGCTTTAAGACGTTTAAAGACTTATCGCATGAATAACGCACAGCAACAAATAAGAGTACCAGGTGATAAAGGCTTTGAATATGTTGAAAGACTTATTTCAGAGCCAATGACATGGCTATCAGTTAAGTTCCAAAGACAGGAATAATTATGGGTATTAAAAAGTTCTTTAAAGCAGCCGTAAATATAGCAAAGAACCCTGTTCAATTAATTACAATTGGTGCTGCGGCTGCTACTGGTCAATGGTATGCAATTGCTGCTATTGCCGCTTCCACTTATGGTAATTATCAAACAATTAAGATGGAAGAAAAGGCTGCCCAACAAAGGCAAGCCGCTAAAGATGCCTATAACAGTTCTTTACAAGATAGAAAAATAAACGTATTAACAACTGAAGCACCATTTCAAGTTATTT
>ERZ869921.799-NODE-799-length-15622-cov-4.452239_pt1 | contig 15622 bp, 28 predicted proteins | sample MGYA00579310_ERZ869921 | MGnify/ENA primary metagenome ERZ869921 (study PRJEB32216, sample SAMN09231816) | wastewater metagenome | place: USA: Maryland | collected 2016-06-21 | study: EMG produced TPA metagenomics assembly of the PRJNA472060 data set (Reclaimed...
TGGATGACAAATCTAAGGCTATGGAGCTGGTAGATCGACTTTCTCAAGAAGAAGGTGGCCGGCGGTCTCGATAACCTGATCGGCAAAGCCCAGACCGACAAGTGGACGACCGGGCTGCGCGATGGGCTCGTCGCCACCGTCGCTGCCACGAGCATGCTCATGGGTGGTGCGTTTGATCAGGGCACGCTCGACGAGAGCCAGAAGCGCGTCGAGACCTGGGCCGACGGCGTCAAGAAGAAGATGGACGAGATGGTCGAGGGCGTGCGCACCGCGCTCCAGAAGCTCGCCGGCACGTGGGATGGCGTGTCCGAGGGCGTCAAAAAGGCCATCGAGGGCCTGAAGGAGCGTACCGCCGCCGAGCAATTCCAGACCGGTCTACTCGGTAAGGACCGCGGCGACCGCACGGAGGCCCAGGAGCGCAAGCGCCTGCTCGACGAGATCGGCAAGAGCTACGACGAGCTCAATGCCAAGGAGCAGAAGCTGTTCGACACCGAACTGCAACTGCGCGTCGATGCGGCGAACGACTTCGAGACGAAGCAGAAAGAACTGGAGCAGACGCGCCAGCGCGAGCAGGCGGTGACGTCTCTCACGGCTGCCCTCAAGCGCCAGGCCGACATGGCGCTGGCGAACGCCGACCGCAGCAATGGCGGAAAGTCCGCGTTCGACCGGGCCATGGAGCAGAGCAGCGCCATGGCCGAGGGCTACGGCCGCGGGCGCAACGCTGGGCTTCTCGAGGATCCGCGCGTGGCGGCCGCACGCGAGGACGCTGCGCGCAAGGCGCAGGACAAGGCGAATTCCTCCTACCGGTCCGACCAGTCCCGCATGCTGCGCGAAGCCAACGACAAGAGCTACCTTGACCAGATGAGTCTTGGCTCCACTCCTGGGGCGGCCGAAAAGCTGCGCGTCAAGATGGAGCTGACGAACAAGGCACGGCGCGAAGGCGTGACGCTGGACGCAAACCAGATCGCGCTTAATGCATCGATCACCGAAAGCATGGGCAAGATTGCCCAGGCGACCGCCGAAGCCCGCGAGCGCATGGCCGAGTTCCGCCAGGTCGGGCAGACGGTCGCCTCGTCTCTCGAAAGCGCCTTCAGCCAGTGGATACAGGGCACGCAAGTGCACTGGAAAGAGTTCATGCAGGGTCTGCAGGCGGATCTTGCGAAGCTGGCATTCAAGAAGGGCGTCGAAAGCCTGCTGCTTGGCACGGCCACCGGCGGCGGCGGCCTTGTGGCTGGCCTCGCTGGGTTGTTCGGCGGCTTCAAGGCCGAGGGCGGCCCGGTCAGCGGCGGCAAGGCGTACATGGTTGGAGAGCGCGGGCCGGAAATGTTCGTTCCGCAAGGCGCTGGCTCGATCATCCCAAATCACGGACTCTCAGGCGCAGGCGCTTCTCATGTGACCTACACGGTCAACGTGGAAGGCGCTTTCGGCAAGGAGGACATGGCGGCGATTGCACGCGCGCACGCAGAAGTGGCGATGCGGCGTGCGGTGTCGGCGGTGAACGACGGCCTCCCGATGCGGCAGCGGCAAATGCAGATGCTGGGATAACGCGACGATGCCCTTTCTGACCTATCAGTTCCTGCGGCTGTTCCCCGAGATGCTGATGCGCGACCGCGACATCTCGTGGGAACTGCAGGGGCGATCGATCTCGGGCGGGCGCACCCTCGGTGGCGCGTACCAGATGGGACGCATGGACGGCGGCGGCATGTGGTCGTGCAATATGGGGCAAGTGCAGGTTTCGACCGCGGGGCAAATCCGAGCCTGGCGGGCGCTGGCAAGCGTGCTCGACGGCGGTGCAACGCCGATTGCGCTAACCGTGAGGGACGTGAAGTGCGCGCCCTGGCCTGGCACTGATACGGCGCAGGGCAGCGCACTGACAACCGACGGTGTCGGGTCCGCGGACGGCACGGGCTTCGTCAACGATCTGATCTCGGCGCAGGCCGTCGCCGCCGCTGCGCTGCGCGCGACGACGCTGATCGTGAACGTCGACCGTGGCGCGGCCCTGCAAGGCGGCGAATACCTGTCAATCGAGCACGAGACGTATTCTCATCGGCTCTACCGGATTGCCGAAGTGACCAAGCTCGACACCTATACGCCCAAGATGGCCGATGTGACGTTTACGATCGGCACGCCGGGCGTGGTCCACTGGACCGGCCACGGTCTCGTCGCTGATCAAGCGGTCATGTTTACCACCGGCGGCGGCCTGCCAACCGGGCTCACGGCGCTGACGCGCTTCTACGTGGTCGGGGCCTCCATCACCACGGACACCTTCCAGGTCGCGGCCACGGCCGGCGGTGCGGCTGTCAACTTCACCGGCTCCACGTTCGGCGCGCATCTGGGTTACGCCGGCGGCTACCACACGGTGACGATCCGGCCCCCGCTGCGCGAGGCCATCGAAGCCGGCAAGGCCCTCGAATTCGACTACCCCAAGTGCATCATGCAGCTCGCCTCGCCCAACGCCATGGACCTGTCGCTCGAGCGGCGCGTGATCGGCCAGGCCAGTGTGAAGTGGGTCGAGAGTTTTCCGCCATGGTCATGACGGTTGCTCAGGCGCTAGCATCCGGCGCCCCGCGCATCGGTGTTTTCTTTCGGCTCGGCATCACGCCGCCGGCACGGCTTTGGCTTGGCGTCGGCAATTGCGAGGCTGGGATCGACGCCGACGACGGAAGCGGCGCGACCTATTCCGGCCTCGGGCAAATTCTCGACGTTCCCCGCTTTAGCCAGCTCATCAACGGCGCAGCCGATCGGGTGGAATTTTCTCTCTCCGGCGTGTCGAGTGATGTGGTGGCGCTGGCGACGGATGGCGCCGACGAGGTCAAGCAGGCCGCGTTGCTCGTCGGCATTGGCTTGTTCGACCCCAACTGGCAATTGATCGCGCAGCCCACGTGGGTCCGCCGCTTCGTGGTCGACTACCTTGGTGTTTCGGTCGAACAGGACGACAACGGTTTCGTGCGCACCGTGAAGCTTTCCGCGCGCAGCTTCATGACCGGGCGGCGCCGCCCGAACATCACCTACTTCAGCGACCACGACCAGCAGGCGCTGCACCCCGGGGACTTGTTCTGCGAACGCACGGCGATTTACACGAACACGACGCAAAAGGTATGGCCCAGATACTGAGCACCTATCTCTCGGATGCGGCCAGCGTTCCCTTTGCCTGGGGGCAAGCGGACTGCATGACCTTTGCCGGCGACTGGGTGCGGGCGCTGGCGGGCCGCGATCCGGTGGCGCCTTGGCGCGGGGCCTACGCGTCCGAGACAGAAGCTCTTGAGCTGGTCTCGCGCGCGGGCGGGCTTGCGGCGCTGATGGCGCGCGGGCTGCGCTCCGTAGGCTGGTGCCAAGTCGCCGACCCTTGCATCGGCGATGTGGTCTGCGCGACCCTTCCGGGCCATGCCAAGCCCCTCGGCGGCATCGTCTGCGCCCCGGGCAAGGTTGCGTTTCGCGCCCGCCGCGGGCTCGTCATATGGCCGGCAACAATTGTGGAGGCCTGGCGTGGCTGAAGCGGTTGGCGCAATCATCCTCGAAGCCGCGTTGGCGCAGGCCACGACGTGGGGCACCGTCACGGTCATTTCTGGCGCCCTCGCGCCCGCCACCCTTGCGACCATTGTCGGCGGCGCGGTTCTGGTGGGCGGTGCCATTGCCGGCGGCGCAATCTTGAGTTCCGCGCTCGGGGCCAAGGCGCAGGACTTCAACGTGCCCAAGCCCTCTGACGGCACGCAGAGCCTCAAGCAGGCGCAAGCGCCACGCCTCGTTGGGTTTGGGCGCTGCCGGATCGCCGGGGCCTACGTCCTCTATGACAGCGGAAGCGGCGGCACGTCGTGGGACGTTCTCGCGCTGCATCACGGGCAGATTGGCGGGTTCGTTCACTTCTTCCTGACCGACGATCTTGCCGTGCGGGACAGCTCGAGCGGGCTGGTGTCGCGGGCAATAGACCTCAACGGGCCCTACAACAACTACGTGACGGTCCGTGTCCGCACCGGCCTCGCGACCGAAACCGCCTACGACCCTGTGCTGGCGGCTGGCATTTCGCTCCCATGGACGGCCGCGCACCGGGGCGATGGCATCGCCAGTGCCATGCTGCAGTGTGACGCGGTTCCTGCCGCATCGCTGTTCTCGGTCTACCCTTACGGCCTGCCCAAGCTTTCGGTGGTCGCTGATCTTGCGCCGATCTTCGACCCGCGCTCCGGCTCTCAGAGCCGCGCCGATCCGACGACCTGGACGGTTTCGCAAAACCCCGTCCTGCAGTTGATCCACTATCTCACCGACGCCGACCGTGGGCTGGGTCTCGACTACGACGATTTCATCGCCCCGAACCTCGTGGCCCTGAAGGCGCAGGCCGACATCTGCGACGAGCAGGTGACCCTTGCCGACGGGCGCACGGAAAACCGCTATCGGTCGAGCGGCTATTACTACATGACCACGGATCCGGCCGACGTGATCGGGGCCATTCTGGCGACCTGCGACGGGTGGATGACCGAGGGCGGCGACGGTACGCTGTCCCTCGTTGTCGGCAAGTACCAGGCGCCGAGTGTCACGTTCACAGACGACCATATTGTCGGCATCAGCTACGACAAGGGCGTTGCCGATGAAGAGGTCGTGAACGAGATCCGCTTCACCTTCAACGCACCCGACAACGATTACCGCGAGGCACCTGGCACGCCGTGGCAGGACGCGACCTCCATCGCTGAGATCGGCCGCGTTCGTTCGCAGCAGATTTCGCTCAACTGGGTGCAGAGTTGGACCCAGGCGCGGCGGCTTGCCAAGCGGGCGATGGCGCGCAACCAGGCGACGCTGCGCGGAACCCTAACCACGTCGCTGTACGGTCTGCAGGCCCTTGGCCAGCGTTGGGTGGCGGTGCAGTCACAGTTCTGTGCCGATCTTTCCAACGCGGTAATCGAAATCACGAAGGCTCGCATCGACATCGCCAACGGTCGCTGCTCGTTCGATTGGGTCTTGGTCAACCCGAATTCCATCGACGCGTGGGACGCAAGCTCCGATGAAGGTGCGCGCCCAGTGTTCCTGGGCAAGTTGACCAATACCCGTCTCCTCGGCACAGCGGTCGGGTATACGGGCCTCGCATCGAACCCGAGCAACGCCTTCGATATCGCCGACTCGACATGGGCCTCGGGTTCGTCAGCGACCACGGGCGGGGTCGGAAAAGATTGGGGCAGCGGCGTTACGAAGCGCATCTCTCGTTTCGTTGCGCGCAGTCCGTCGTCGCGGTCGTTCTCTGGCGCGGGAACGCCGCCGGTTTACACCTGGGCCTTCCAGGGGTCGTCGAACGGTTCGTCGTGGACCACCATCGCCACCGGGACGGCGACGGATACCGCGTCGGCGACACAGAACACCCTGACGCAAGACATCGCCGCGACCGGCACCGCCTATCGGTATCACCGCGTCTTTTTCACCTTCCCATCCTCCGTCGCCATCACGCTTGCAGAATTGCAGCTGGTGGCGGTGGTAGACGTCACCTGAGGGGGCTCGCTCACCCATGGCCTTTGCAAAGCTCGGCGCGGAAATCTTTCGCGACTACACGACCACCGGCAATCCGGCGTCCGGCGCATGGCCGATCAACAAAGCCGACATGCGCGCCTGGATGCTCGAGGTGGAAGGCCAAGGCGTCGGCTCGCTGGGTGATGGATCCGCTGCGTCGCCGGTGATCACTTTCGCCGCCGACACGAACACGGGCATCTATCGCGTCGGCTCCGACGTTATTGGCTTCACCACAGGCGGAACGGGTCGCGCACAGATCAGCACGACGGCCTTGTCGCCTGTAGCCAGCGACGGCCTAGCGCTGGGCTCGAGCACCCTGATGTGGTCGGACCTGTTCGGCGCCGCGGGCTTTGTGCTCAACCTCAACAACGGCAACTGGGTCGCGACGCATACGACCGGAGACCTTGAGGTCGGAACCGGCACGCTGACGCTCGGCAACGCTGGCCTTCGCCTGCGCGATACCGACGCGAGCCATGCCCTGACCATTACGCCGGGCTCGAACCTCACAGCGAACCGCGTCCTGACGATCACAACCGGCGATGCGGCGCGGGCGCTGAACATTTCCGCCGCCGACGTGACCATAACCACGTTTGGCGCTTCCCTGATCGACGATGCGGCGGCCTCGAACGCACGCACGACACTGGGTCTCGCAATCGGTACGGACGTGCAGGCCTACGACGCCGAGCTCGCGGCGCTGGCGGGCCTGACCTCGGCGGCCGACAGCCTTCCTTATTTCACCGGCTCGGGCACGGCGGGGCTGGCGACCTTTACTGCAGCGGGCCGCGCCTTGGTCGATGACGCGAGTGCTACGGCGCAGCGCACAACCCTTGGCTCGACAGTTGTCGGCGACGCGGTGTTCATCGCGGCTTCCGCTGCCGCTGCGCGTACGGCGATCGGCACGGTCATCGGCACGGACGTCCAGGCTTACGATGCAGACCTCGGCGCCCTCGCTGCGAACAGCACGAGTGGGCTTTGGGCCATCACGGGCGCTGGCACCGGCTCTGCGCGGACGCTTACAGCAGGCTCTGGCACTGGCATCAGCGTCACGAACGGCGACGGCGTGTCTGGCAACCCGACGCTGGCATTGAGCCCGACAGGTGTCACTGCACCTGCCTCGTTCGGCTCTGGCGACAAGATCCCGATCTTCGACGGCGGAACGACGCTGAAGCTGGTCGATTACACGGATCTGCCCGGATCTGGCGGCGGTATTTCCGACATCATCCAGGATACGACGCCGCAACTTGGCGGCGATCTCGACGCAAACGGGTTCAAAATCGGCTTCGACGATAGCACTGGCATCACGGACGACAGCGGAAACGAGCAGATCTGGTTCAAGAAGACCGCAAGTGCGATCACCTATCTCGAGGTGACCAACGCAGCCACGGGCGCGCCGCCGAAGATCAAGGGCACGGGCGAGACGAACACAAGCCTGATCATCGACGCCTCGGGAACCGGCGGCGTTCGGTTTGATCACGCTGCCTATTCTGACGTCGATACGATCACGGACGCGGCTAACATCGCGTGGGACGTTTCGGTGAGCCAGAAGGGCAAGGTCACCCTTGGAGGTAGCCGCACGTTCAACGCGGTGAGCAACGCGGTCGAAGGCGCAACCTACTTCCTCTGGCTGATCCAAGACGGCACCGGGTCGCGCACGATCACGTGGACAACGTCTGGCGCCGGATCTTTTGACTTCGGCACCGATGGTCAACCAACGCTGACCACCACAGCGAGCCGCGCGGACCTGCTCTGCTTCGAGGCCATCTCGATCGGTGGCACGCTGAAGCTACGCTTCTGCGGCATCAAGAAGGGCTTTGCCTGATGCCATACCTGGACCTCCCGCCCAAGCTGTGGGTGCCGTCAAAGCCGGCCATCATCCGGCCGGCCGCAATTAAGAAGCCAACGGCCAAGCGCGACAACGGCCTGATTTTCCTGCCGCCCACGATCATGTCGCGCGGCGTCGTGACGGTGTCTTTCCAGACGCCACCGTCGGAAAATACTGGCGACACATCCCCCTACACGTTCACGAGCGTGCCCATCGGGACTGCCGCCGGCGACCGCATTGTCGTCGTGGGGATTGCCTCGCGCGAGAACGCGGCGCGCACGATCTCAAGCGTCACCATAGCGGGCAACACCGCGACGAACGCGGTAACGGCCAACGATCCCGCAGCGGGCGCCGGCATTGCGGCGCTGTACTATCTGGCAGTGCCGTCAGGCACGACCGCGACCATCGTCGTAACGTTCTCGGGCGGCATGCGGCGCTGCTACATCAACGTGTGGGCGGTTTACGGATCGAGCGGGGCGCCGACCCACACGGCAAGCGACACGGTGTTCAGCGCCAGCGCCCTGAACACAACGATCAGTTGCAACGCGAACGGTGCGATCCTCGGCATGGCCGAAGCGCTCGCAAGCAGCGGCACGGCCTCGTGGACATGGACGAACCTCACTGAGCAGTCCGATTTCCAGTCCTCTGAGAGCGCGCAGGCCGGCTATTCCGGCGCGCACTCGACGTTCTCTTCGGCGCAGTCCAGCCTTTCGATCACCGCCACGAACGCCGGTAGCTCGCTAACCGAGGGCGCGCTTGCGCTGGCCGCCTTCGGACCTTAACCCCACAGGAGACACTACAATGACCATCGAAAGCCGCTTTCCCACCCTTGCCGAAGCCGACGCAGAGGGCTGCGAGCAGATCGACGTGTCGATCACCTTCAAGCCGTCGATGTCCGACGCCGCCAAGTGCGATGCCTTGGACGCCCGCGCTGAGCGATTGGCGAACCCCGCAGACGCCGAGGTCGAACGCGAGATCCTGGGCTGCAGCGACGTGACCGAGCGCGGCAACGTGTTGACGCGCCGCTACTACGCCAAGGCCAAATCACAGTAGGCTCGCCCGCACAGAACAAGCAGGAGGGCCGAGCATGAAGTTCATTCCGTACACCAGCAGCGATCGTTTTCCGGCGGTGGAGGTGATCCGCGGCGTCGCAACCGTGCCGCCCAAGGGGACAGGAGTCCGCTACGATGAAATCATCAAGCGCGGGCGCATTCTCGATGCCCTTGAGCGCGACGCAAAGAAGGATGGCCTCATGCTTGAGGATGCGGACCATGCGCATCTCGTCACCCTTGTGAAAGCGTTCGACTTCTCCACCGCCGACAGCGACCTGCGCCACGTTCTGATTGCCATCGTCGATGCCGTAGACCCGCCGGCCGCTCGAGCGGTGGCCTGAAACGGCGCGGCAGACACACCCCACAAGGGCGGCCCAGAGCCGCCCTTTTTGATTCCCGCCGCGGCCGCATCCACAGGAGATCACAATGGACCGCTTTGCCCAGGTGCTTCCCGTGACGCTGGCCTACGAAGGGGGGTGGTCCAATCACAGAGACGACCCTGGCGGCCCGACAATGAAGGGCGTCATCCAGCGCGTTTATGACGGCTATCGCGACGGGCGCGGTGCCCCCCGTCAATCCGTTCGCCTGATCTCCAACGCGGAACTCGTCGAGATCTACCGCTTCAATTACTGGAACCTCGTGCGCGGTGACGAGCTGCCCATGGGCGTCGATCTGGTGGTGTTTGACTTCGGCGTCAACAGCGGGCCCGCCCGCTCGATCATGGTGCTTCAGCGGGTTTTGGGCCTGCGCGAGGACGGCCATCCGGGCCCCGTGACGCTCGCCGAGGCCCGCCGGCGCGACCCTGTGGCGCTGATCCACGCGCTTGTTGAGGCCCGCCGCCGCTTCCTGCGCAGCCTTTCCACGTTCCGAGTGTTCGGCGTGGGGTGGATGCGTCGCTGCGACGATGTCGAGCGCCAGGCGCTTGCGGCCGTGGGGCATGACGCGCCGCGCACGGTGGCTTCCGGCCCGTCGATCCTCCCCGACGCAGACGAGCAGAGCCGCAGCCAAGGCCGGGCCTATGCCGAGGCCGCAACACCGCCGATGGGCACCGAGCCGGCCCTGGCCGGCGGAGGCGTCTACAGCCTTGCGAACGCCGCGCCCAACGTGGTCGCGCGCGCCGCCGAGACGGGTGGCTCACCCCGTGCCCTGCTTCTTGCCCTGCTGTCCGAGCCCCTGTTCTGGGCCGGCATGGTGACGCTCTGGGGCGCCATCGCAGTCTTCATCTACCGCCGGAGGCACGCCGCATGAACATCTTCACCGGAATCCTGTCCGCCGCGTGGTGGACGCAGAGGGCCACCAGCGTGCCGATCGTCGCCATGGTTGTGGTTGGGCTGCTCACCGCGTGCCTCGCAAGCGCCGGGGCAGGGCTGTGGTGGCTCTGGGATACGGCCGCGCACCAGGAGCGCCAGGCTTGCGCCTTGGCACAGGCGACCGCGAAGAACGAAGCCGAGGCGGCCATGCAGAAGCGCCTGCGGGCATCCGAGGACGCGGGCGTGCGCGCCCGCAATGCACTGGTCGCCGAAATCCAGCAAGCCCGCGAACGGGCAGAGGAGCTCGAGGTTGCGCTCACCCAGGTGCCCAAGGCCACCGTCTGCTATCCCAAGGACATCGCACGGAGGTTGAACAATGGACGTTAAGAGGCCCGCCATCGTCATCAGCATCGTGTTCTTGCTCGTCGCCGTGTTCGTTTTGGCGGGCTGCACAAAGGAACCGGCGCCGCAGCCGTTCGTAACCGTGAGCCAGCCTGCGCTGCCCGGCGAATGCTTCGCGCCAGCGCCGGCCGTACCGCGCCTGCCCGAGGCCGACGTCGACACTGCCACCGCGGCCCGCGATCGGCAAAAGCTCGTGGAGGGCATCAAGGTCAGAGACAGCAACAGCAAGGCCTGCGCGGAACGGCTGCGCGCGCTGTTCCCCGAGGAGAAGAGGTCATGACCCTGGATTGGAAGACCATCCTTGGGGCGGTCGCGGCCGCGCTGATCGGCGCAGGCGGCACGCTTGGGGCTCAGAAAATCACCACCGCACCCGTTGCGTCCGCGTCACAGCTTCAGCTCGTCGAGGGAATGACGGGCCTGTGCATCCGCGTTGAACGCACGGGGACGGCGAAATGACCGATCTTTCCGCTTTGACCGGCGAGCTGCGCCGGCACGACGAGGACATTCGAGACCTGCGCAAGGGGCAGGACGTCATCGTATCTGAGATGAAGTCGATCAGCTCTGCGGTCTCGGGCGTGGCCTCGAGCCTGACCGAGATGAAGGCTCAGAAGGGGCCGCCGTGGCATCAGATCATCTCGACCGGAACGCAGGTCGTGATCGTGGTCGGCGCCATGGTTTCGGGCGTAGTCTACATCGCGAGCAACGGGCAATCGCCACAACAGCACGGGTTCGACAACCGCCTGTCTCGCGTCGAGTGGCGACTTGATCGCAACGACGCTGATGATGTGAAGGTGCGGTCTTGGATCGAGAAGGCCGACGCCACGATCAAGCGCTTGGACTTCGCCGCGGGCTGGAAACAGACCGTGCAGCGCGACTAACCCTCCAGCCGCCGTCCATCCCCGTTCGGTCGCCCACCTGCCCGCGGTCCTTCTGGATCGCGGGCTTTTTTGTGCCTGAAGAAGATCGGCCTCATGTTGACGGTTGCTGCTGATCGATCTTTTCGAAACAAGGGCGGCAAACAACGCGCGTTTTTTCGCCCCGGCTCGGAAGCCCGACGATAGTCACGCGCGGCTCGTTCGTAATCTGCTTGCCGCAATCGGCGCAGACGTGGCGCTGTGGTCCCGCTGGTGTCATGGCTCGGGCGTCTCCTTCACTCTGCGGGCGGTGCTGGGATTGGCATCCAATGCGTGGGCTGCCGAGGCGAGTACTGATAGTCCGGATTTCCGAAGGATCGCCCTGGCGTGAAGTAGCTATGCAGGTAGTCAACAAAGCCTGCATCCTGCCCCATGTCGTCGGTGCTGTCCGGCCATGCTTCCTGCCAATAGCCAATAACGCTCACGCCTTTGTACTCATCGCTTTCGGTGCGGCCGAGCATGATGTGTGTGCCGTCACGCGGCGCTGTTTCGATGGGCTGCCACATTTCGGGCGTCTCCTTGACTCAAAAAAGAAGGTGGCCGTTAAGCCACCTTCACCACACCTTGAGAAGTCCAGTTCTGGACGATCTCACCAATGCTCGCGAAGTTGTGGGGAGTGTCCCCGAAGTACGGCCCCTTGACCTGCCAGCGGGCTCCGATGCCGCGCCCGAGATAGACCTTCGAAACCGTCCAGACCAAACCTTCGCCTTCGTAGCGACCTGCGAAACCGTCCTTGTCACCTTTGAGAAGCATTTGCCGTCTCCCTTGTTGATGATCTCAATATACGGCAAATGCCGTAGATGGTCAAGGGGTCATTTACGGGGCTTAGAACTTTTTTCTTTCACGGCTGCGTGAGCGGCATCGCGGCATTCTGCTTCATGCGCGGCGTCATGGATCAGGGCTTCAAGGGCAATGCGCGTAAGTGCGTCGCCATCGCGCCTGCGTCCTTGCTCGATATCTTCGATGGCGCGTGGCGACATATCAAGTTCTTCGCCAGCGCGCTCTGTGTTGTAGCCTGCGATGCGGCGCCATTCTTTCATGAGCTCAGCGTTGGTTTTTTGGCGCGACATCATGTGTCCTCTCAGTGCTCGTTGCCTACGTGTTTTCCGTCTCGCTTGTCAGCTATCGCCCAGAGCGTATCGGCAGCAAATCGAAGCGCATCTGCATCGGTTCCGCCGTTTGCGCATTGCGGAAGAATTGCCGCGCAGACCCGGATCAATGCCGCAGCCACAACGCCTTGCGGATGATCCAAGGCGCACGCCGATACGGCCTCAAACATCGGCTCCGACAACGCCAAAACTTCCGGCGAGTTGATGCTTGGAATGTCCGGCATCGGTCGGGCATCTCCTTCAGCGGTGCGGTGCCATCTCGTCATTGAGAATTTCGGCCAGCTTCTCCAGCCGATCCGCATGCAGCTTGATCACGAACATCATCGGGTCTCTGTTGAAGCGGGTCCAGTCGCTTCCGCCGATCTGCCCCGGCTTGATGATGCCAGCTTGTTCAAGCGTAGAGCGGTCCATATTGCTCCAGGTGTATGCGAGGTTCTTGAGTTCGCCAGCGGTCATTGCGGTTCCCTATCGGCTCAAGGCTGTGTAGAACATTTCCGAAATGTCGCATGACCCATTGTCAAAGTCAATGCGAGGTGCTAATTTCGGAAATCATCCACAGATGGCAGTGACTGGGTTCGTTCGTCCACTTCCGCCAAGATACACCGAGGCGGCCCAACGTGCAGCACGGGCCTCCGCAGCGACACGAAGCAGGGACGGGATACGATGACGCGAGAGGCAGTCGATACGCTGGCACGAGGCCGCCACAAGACGCGGGCGGGAGACAAGCGCGGCAGGCCGCCGAAAGAGTTCACCGACGCCGATTGGGCGAAAGCCGAGTTGGCATGGAACAGCCGGAAGCTGAAGCGCTGGGCCGACGTCCAGGCGAAGCTGCCGAAGGGGATGACGCTGAAACGTGCGTGGCAGAAGTTTGGGCCGCGCAATACGGAAACCTGAGAGGAGGATCAGCGTGGGTTACGATATGAGGCCGGCGACATGGGATGGACAGGAGCGCCCAAAGATCAGCGCGAAGCTGCGTCCGTGCGCGTGCGGTGCATCGGCCCACGCGCACGTGGACACTGCCGGGATGTGGTCGGTTGCAGCGCGCGACTGTCGCGACTGGCTTGGTGATGACGGTCTGGGCTTTGAAACTTGGCAAGAGATGGTTCGCGAGTGGAACGCTCGCCAGCCGAAGCGCACATAAGGAGCCGCAAATGACGTTCAACGCAGATGGAACGCCGACACTAGAGCGCATGCTGAAAGGCGCGGCGCATGAGACGGCCGCGCGCGAGGGTTGCAATGTGGAACAGACGCCGGAGTGGCGCGCCATGCTCGAACTGGAAGCTTGGCGAAACGTGATGCCGCAGTATGAATTTCGTGACGGCGGCATCCACCGGAAGCCAGAGAGCCTGCCGCCCTTCGCAAATAAACCCGATCAACTAGAGGAGGGCCGGATGGGCATTGTGGACGACGCAGAGCGGCGCCAGATGATTGCGCAAGCCAATCGCGAGTACCACCCATGCTGGAACGGCTTGCATGTGTGCGGCCAGACCGCAGACGAGGAACGCCCGCTAACGGTCGCCAACGTCCCGGGCCTATCGGCGACGAAGTTCACCCGGCTGAGAGAGCAATTCGCGGTGCCGTACGATGATGGCTGGGATTTGCTTGTGGATCTGTTCTTGGGTGGCGACACCGTGGATGAGTTCCCGATCCGACAACAATCACTCGCGGCCTTACTTGAAGCCGCTCAAGCATAGGAGCCTGGAATGTTCATAAGCCACACGGCCAAGGTGAGAGGCCGTCGCATTCGGCAACGCATCTGGTTTCCGCGCTCCGGTTGGGCGATGCGCCGTTGCGAGACGCGGCGCTATCTGCTGCCGAAGTCGTCGGGCCTGTGGAAATCGACAAAGGTGATTTGAGATGGGCAACTGGATCGCACTCGGCCCCGTACGCATCCGCATCGGAAGCAAGTACCTTGCCCCGTGGGGCTTCCCGCGCTTGCAGATCGGGGGCTTATCGCTGTGGTCGTATTGGAACGACGGAACGTTCTGCCCCGCCGCCTATCATCCCCGATCAAGCATCACGTGGCTTTGGCAGACGCGCTTAGAGCGTGGAGAGTGGAAGCCGCCATATCAGTACAATTCGACGGGCGGTCGCGATGTGCGTCTGCCCTTCGGATGGAAGCTGCATGTCATGTGGCAGGACCGCATGCCGCGCACCGATCAACACTCAACATGACGAGAGCCAGATGCGCAGCCAGATCGAATGGGACCCGCCTTCAGCAGACTTCGGATTGCCGGACGTTCGCACAGTGAAGTGTGAGGCATGCGACGGCGAAGGACGCCGCTACGTCAGCAGCCAGCCACGCCAAGGTGATGTGTCGCCCAGCATGGAGCGCGACGACGGCCAGTGCGAGGAGTGCATCGGTACGGGCATGGTTGATGTCGTGGTCGGCGTGTGCGGATGCGACGATCATGAGTGACACGTTTGCGTTCCGCGTCGGATGGGCGCTCGGTCTACTGCTGGGTCTGAGCATCGCTTTTGCGATATGGGCGACGAAGTAGAGGAGGGCCGACGTGGCACGCAAAAAGGACTGCAAAGGCGACGGCTGCGGCGTGTGTCAAGTGTGCCGCTACTTCGATTGGCTGGAGTGGGTGTCCGCAGTCGCGCCGCGCAACATTCCGTGCACCATCCAGCGCAACGCGAAGATGGAAGCGTATCTCGACAAGCACTATCCGCACTGGCGGAACTAGAGGAGCGGCAGATGATCAGAAGCATGGACGAGGCGCCGCGCGACGGCAGCCACTTCCTAGCGCTGGAGCGCGTTGGCATTGAGGATACGGATCGGCATGTGCTGGAGTGGCGCGAGATTTGGTACGAGCCAAGCCGTGCATTCTTCGGGCCGACGATGTGGATGTCAGAAGCAGGCGCCGCTCAGTTCGGCGAGGACTGTTTCGCAGGCTGGCTACCACTTCCGAACAAACACGGCGCTAAGTAGGGGAGCCGATGATGCAGAGCGATCAATCGACCGATTATTCCTCCTGGCAGGCTGGCTATGATGCCGCGCTGCGAGGTGTCGGGCATCCGCGACGGTGCTCGATGGCCTACACCCTTGGATGGTGCAAGGGCCGCGATGAGCGCGAAGCTTTGCAGAAATCAACCCGGTGAAGAGGACGAGCCAAAATGTTTGAACCCGTGACAATCGTCGTTCCGTTCTGGGTGCTGTGCGTGGCGCTCGTGATGACGATCATCAGCCTCGCCCTCTCCGTTGAGCGCATCCGTCTCCAGCGGCGCCTGGCCGACTTCCACGAGAAGGGCGGCACGCCGCTTGAAGATTTCCAGAAGACAGCCCCGTGAAGGGCAGGAGGGCCGGATGGCGGCGAGTAGGATGAGCAAGGGCTATCGTCGTGGGCTTCGCAAGCGCATCGCGGCGGCAAGGCGCAAGGGATGGCGCGGGAACCGAGCATCCGTCAATTAGGGGAGGGCGGGATGAACGCCTTAAAGGGCTGGGCGAAGAAGTGGGACGAGTGGTGCGCTTGGCACAAGCCGATGCGTATTCGCGATGACGCGGATGGGGTCGCCTACGAAGAGGATGCGGAGCGCCGATTGAAGCGCAAACAGCTTCAGATGTACTGCGCCGACTGCCATC
>ERZ869921.800-NODE-800-length-15593-cov-11.282984_pt1 | contig 15593 bp, 19 predicted proteins | sample MGYA00579310_ERZ869921 | MGnify/ENA primary metagenome ERZ869921 (study PRJEB32216, sample SAMN09231816) | wastewater metagenome | place: USA: Maryland | collected 2016-06-21 | study: EMG produced TPA metagenomics assembly of the PRJNA472060 data set (Reclaimed...
GCCCCGAGTGCACCGTGCCGATCGAGCCCGGCATGCAGATCGCCGCGTGCACCGACGACCGGTACCGACACCGCGGCTGTGTCGACCGCTGGGAGGCCCCCGATGCGTGACCACCCGTCCATGCATGGCTACGAGCCGACAGCCGACGAGCGCCGGTTCCTCACCACCATCGGCCACATCGGCGCCGTCATCCTCCTCGCCGCCGCCCTCATCGTCGCCACCGTCGTCCTCCTCGACCTCACCGTCTGGCGGACCCGATGAAGCGGGGGGACCGCGCCGCCGCGATCGGCTACGGCGGGACCATCCACCGCGTGACCATCATCCGCCAAATCCCCGGCGGCTGGACCATTCGCTTCGACGACGGCCACCAATCGGGATGGCCCGGAGCCTTCGTCACCCGCGACCCGGAGGAAGCCGAGGCCCTGTCCGCCCAGGCGAAGGCCATGGCGAACGGGTGCGTCGGATGAGCCTCACCCTCGCCCAAGGCCGCGCCCTCGTGCGCATCATCGAAGGCTGGGACAACGGCCAGCACGTCACCCGCCCCGACGTCCCCACCAAGACCCGGGCCGCCCTGTTCGACGCCGGGCTCATCACCATCGGCACCATGGTGTACCCCGACGCGCTGCACCCCACCGACGAAGGGCGCGCCGCCGCCGAGAAGATCATCGGCCGGCTCAAGCGGGACCCCAACAGCGTCCACGAACCCGGCTCCTACGAGTGGGCCCGCGCCCAGGAGCTCGACCAGGCCCGCCACCTCGCCGACACCCGATGGGGCTCGCACCCGGCCGGCACCGACCTCGTCGGCCTCGAGGTTCCCACCCAGGACGAGCTCGCCCAGGCCGAGCGTGACGCCGCCGCGAACTGCGCCGGCCAGCTGGCCCTGTTCGGGGGCGACGCAGCGTGAGCGGCCTCGACGCCATGCACGACCCGCCGGCCTGGCACGCCCTGGCCGCGTGCCTCGACCACCCCGACGTCGACTGGTTCCCCCACCGAGGCGAATCCACCTCCGAAGCCAAAGCCATCTGCCTCACCTGCCCCGCCCGCCGGCCCTGCCGCGACGCCGGCCTCTACGAGAAGCACGGCATCTGGGGCGGGCTCTCCGAGCGCGAGCGCCGCCGCCGGAGCAAGGCCCTCGGCATCACCCTGATCGACGACATCACCGACCCGACCGACCACCACGAACAGGAAGCATCATGACCACCACCCACGACAGCCCCCTCGTCGAGCACGCCCGCCGCGAACTGCAGCTCGCCGGCCTGTTCTCCGAGGACGCCGACTACGGCCCCATGATCGGCGACGCCTGCCTCGCCATCATCGAGGTGTTCGCCAGCCAAGGCCACTCCGGGGTCTCGGCCGCGCACACCACCGCCATCGTCACGAAGCTCATGGCCTACGAGCCCCTGACTGAGCTGACCAACGACCCTGCCGACTGGATCGACGTGTCCGAGATGTCCGGTCGCCCGATGTGGCAGTGCCGCCGGCACTCCGCCGCGTTCTCCGAGGACGGCGGCAAGACCTACACGGTGCTCGGCTCCGACACCCGGTTCACCGCCAAGGAGGCCAACCCGTGAGCACCGCCACCGTCCACCAGCTCGACCCGGACCGGGGCCGCGACCAGACCATCGAGGCGTTCCTCGATCAGCACCACATCGAGTGGACCTTCGACCCCGCCCTCGACCTCGAGACCATCGACATGGAGCGCAGCCTCCGCAACCAGGCCCGCGCCGAGTCGATCGACCAGGACGTCGTCGACATCTACGCCGGTGACATGGCCCGCGGCGACCGGTTCCCCCCGCTCATCGTGCACAAGGCCAAGCGGGCCCGGAAGGTCGTGCTGTTCTCCGGCATCCACCGCACCCACGCCGCCCTCAAGGCCAAGCACACCACCCAGCCCGCCTACGTGTGCGTCGACGTCGCCCCCGACGTCCAGCCCGCCATCGCGTACTGGGCCAACCGCAACCACGGCAAGCAGCTCGACCGGCAGGAACGGATGCGCCAGGGCGCGCACCTCGTCGCGCTCGGCTGGACCCACGTCGCCGCCGCCGACGCCGTCGGCATCCGACCCGGGGACGTGTCCCGCGCCATCGCCGTGCAGGAAGGCACCCGCCGCGCCAACGAGCTGTCCGTCGCCGCCGAGTGGGCCACCCTCCCGTTCGGGCACCGGGAACGCATCGCCGCGATCCCCAACGACGAGGCGTTCGCCGCCGTCGTCGACCTGGCGTTCGACGCCAAGCTCACCCAAGCCCAGGTCGACGACCTCAAGCGGCAGGTCAACGGGGCCCGCACAGAAGCGAAGCAGCTGCAGGCCATCGGCGGGTTCCGGGAGGAGGTCGGCCACCAGGCGCAGCGCGCCGGGTTCGGGAAGAACAACAAGACCCGCAAGGCCGACGGGAACAGCACCGCCTACGGCAAGGTCAAGGACGCCGTCCTCGTCCTCATCGGCGCCGACCCCGCCGCCGTCTGGGCGTCGTGCCCGACCGCCGAGGTCGAGGCCACGCTGCGCCGGCAGCTGCGCGACGCCGCCAACCAGTGCATGACCATCGGGAAGACCAAGCGGTGACCGGGCCCGAGCTGCTCGCCGACCTGATCCACGCACCCGACACCTGGGCCGTCGCCCACGGTGACGTCGTCGTCCGCCAGGTGGTGGCCGTCGCCATCGAGGACCGCACCATCGTCATCCTCCGCGACGAGGGCCTCGACGAGGACGGCGTCGCCGGCTGGATGCTCCTCGACACCGAGATGGGGAACAGCGACTGGACGCTGCCCGCGCTCCGCCATTGGGTCACCGAGCTCGAGGAGGACCCCGGGATGGCCGGCTACCAGGCTGACGTGAACCTGTGGCGCACGGTGCTCGCCCTCGTCGAGAAGGCCGCCACCTGATGCCCACCCCGAAGTCGGCCGCGCGCATCGCCCTCGACGAGCTCCTCGCCGACGGCCAGTGGCACGACCGGGCCGACGCCATCGAGCACATGGCCCCCTACGTCCCACCCGGCCAGGCCATCCGCCGCGCCATCGGCCTCCGCGAGCGCCAAGACGCCGAACGACGCCGGCAGGGTGTCACCCCCAACCCGTCCCAGTCCCGGGCCCGCGACTCGCAGGCTGTCGGCGCCCACGACATCGCCCGCGCCACCGTCAATGGCGCCGCCGACAACGGGGCCATCGAGTCGATCTCCGCCCCTGACGGCCGCGTGCTCATCCGCCGAACCCCCAGCGCCTGACCCAGCCCCGGCCGGCACCCGCCGCCGGGGCCTTCTTCGGCCCCAACCCAAACGACACGCGTGTCATTCGTCCACAGAACGCACAGCCTCATCCACACCCCGACACCCGGAGCCCCGTGAGCAACCGGTCCCGCCCGCAGCACAACGGCCGCACCACGACCAAGGAACGCCCGCGCGCCCTCCCCGCTGACCCCGCCACCGAAGTCGCCCTCCTCGGCGCGCTCCTCAACCGGCCCGAAGCCATCCCCGCCGCCGGCCACCTCGACCCCGCCGACCACTACGCCCCCGCCCACCAGACCATCCACCGGCTCCTCAACGAGCTCCACGACCAGGACCTGCCCTGCGACCCCATCGCCGTCGCCGCCGAGCTCGAGGCCCGCCACCAGCTCGACCTGGTCGGCGGCCGCCAGAAGCTCGCCGAGCTCGTCCAGGACGCCGGCATCACCACCTCCGTCAGCCGGTACGCCGACGTCATCGCCGAGCACGCCCGGCAGCGGCGCCTCATCCACGGCCTCACCGACGCCCTCGACAAGGCGAAGGAAGGCGACACCGAGACCGCCCGGCGCATCCTCGGCGAACTCGACGCCGCCACCGGCCCCACCGGGGTCATCCCCTGGGAAGACGTCGCCGCCGCCGTCCGCGGCGAGGTCGACGACATCAAGCCCGAGATCCTCGAGCGCACCGACGGGCAGGCCCTCATCTACCCGGGCCTCACCCACTGGCTGATGGGGGAGCCCGGCAAGGGCAAGACGTGGATCGCCCTCGCCGCCGTGGCCGAGCAGCTCCTCGCCGGCCAGTGCGTCATCTACCTCGACTGGGAGGGCAACCGCCGCATCATCGCCTCCCGCCTCCGCGCCCTCGGCGTGCCCGCCGACATCGTCGAAGGCTGGTTCCTGTACTGGCGCCCGCCCACCCTCACCCAGCCCCTCTCGTCGCTCCTCGCCGCCGCCGTCGAGACCACCCACGCCACGCTCGTCATCCTCGACGGCGTCGCCAAAGCCGTCGCCCGCCAAGGCCTCAACGAGGACAAGGCCGCCGACGTCCTCCACTGGCTCGAGCTGTGCGCCAACCCCATGGCCGAAGCCGGCGCGGCGGTGTTCATGCTCGACCACGTCACCAAGGACAAGGACGCCCGCAACCTCACCCCGAGAGGGTCCGGCGCCAAGCTCGGCGAGGTCACCGGCGCCGCCTGGGTCGTCAAGCCCCGCGAAGGCTTCTCCCGGCAACGGGCCGGCCGCATGGACCTGATCCAAGCCAAGGACCGCGAGGGCTACGTCGGCGTCGACGGCGACACCGTCGCCTCCATCCGCTTCGACCCGACCGACAACGGCGACACCCTCACCATCACCGTCGAAGCCCCAGTCGCCGGCCTCCGCCCACCCGGCGACCCCCTGGTCCCCACCATCCTCATGGAGCGCGTGTGCCGGGTCATCGAAGGCCTCAACGCCGTCGACGTGTACCCCACCGCCAACGACATCATCCGCCAGACCCCCGGCAAGAAGCAGTACGTCACCGACGCCCTCCGCCACCTCATCCTCGAAGGCCACGTCTTCACCACCCCCGGCCCCCGCAACGCCATCCACCACACCGCCCAAGCCCCCTACCGGGAAGCCAACGACCCCCGATCCCAGCAGTACGAACCCGACCCCGAACCTGACACCGACGGAGAGTTCTGACCCCATGAACCACCACCCCAAAACCACCGGGTCCCACCGGGTCCCCACCGGGTCCGGACCCACTCCAACCGACTGGGTCCCGGACCCCCTCCCCCTACGGGGAGGGACCCAGTCAGGGGACCCACTGGACCCGGTCACCAGGTCCCACACCCCGGGACCCAGTCAAACCACCCCCCAACCACCCCCCGCCGGTCGACCCATGCGACCGGTTGCCGTGCCCTCACCCGATGCGACCCTCGAAGGAGACCCCCGTTGACGACCCCCGACGATCTGGCCCGCTGGTTCAAGCAGCTCCGTCACTGCGCCCGCACGCCTCGCAGCACCCGTGACGGCAAGGCGCAGACCCCCACGCTCGACTTCCGGGCGTTGGAGCAGCGCACCGTCGACCTCCTCGACCGGTACCGGCGCACCCAGGCGGCCGGCCGGGTGCACGACGGGTTCCCCGCCGCGACCATGGGCGGCGGTGGTGGTGGCGCCGAGCTCACCTCCGTGGAGTCCGCCGCGGACGCCCGCCTGTTCGGCCGGGGCCTCGAGCCCGACCGTTTCGACCGGGACTGCGAACGCATCTTCGATCTCCTCGGCCAGGCCGCGGCGTCGCTCGGTGGCGCCGTGAACCTCCTCGACCGGCTCGACGGCCTGGCGGTCGCCGACGACCCCGACCCTGAACCCCGTTGCGAGCTCTGCGCCGGCGCCGGCCTCGACCGTGACCCGGCCCGGTACGCCCGCGCGCTCGAAGGTCTCCCCCACCCGATGTGGCTGTGCCAGGCCCACTACGACTTCGTCGCCAAGCACCAGGCCGCCCCCACCGTCGAGCAGACCCGCCACCACGACGAGTCCGGGTCCTGGCGCATCCGGGTCAACCCCACGGCGAAGGTGTGACCAACAATGCGCACCCGTTGGTCACTCACGAACCCGCAGGTCACCCCCAGCGAACCCTTGACAGCTGCCCCGACCTCGGGTACGACTGTGCTAGCTGAGCCGCTCGTGCACCTGCACGGCGGCTCTCGTCGTTGCAGGCCGCAACCGTGAACCCGTGTCCGAAGTGCGGCCTGGTTCACCAGCGCGACGGCAAGGCCACCTGCACCGCGCACATCCGCCGCGGTGAACGCCAAGGCCAGCCCTGCCTGCAGTACCCGAAGGAAGGCGTCCCCGTCTGCCGCATGCACGGCGGCGGCGCCCCCCAGGTGCGCGCCGCCGGCGAACGCCGCCAGGAACAGGACCGCATCGCCACCAAGGTCGGCGAACTCCTCGAGCAGGTCGCCGTCCACGACCAGCACCCCATCGACGGGCTCCTCGAAGCCGTCAACCGGACCGGCAACATCGCCCGCATCCTCCACCACCTCGCCAACGAGCTCGACCTCCGCCCCCAGCTCGGCGTCAGCCCCGACGGCACCATCGGCATCGGCGCCGCCCTGTACGGGCCCGACCACAACCTCGACGGCCGCCCCCACGTCCTCATGGACATGCTCCGCGTGTGGACCGACCTGCACGCCAAAGCCTGCAAGCTCGCCCTCGACGCCGGCATCGACGAACGCCGCCTCCAACTCGAAGAGACCGAGCTCGACGAACTGCAGCAGGCCGTCATGGTCGGCCTGGCCGCCGCCGACCTCACCGCCGACCAGCAAGCAGCGTTCGTCCAGGCGTTCGCCGGCCGGCTCCGAGCCCTCGAAACGGTGACCGTGAAGGGGTGACCGTGACCCGCCTCGCCCGCCTCGCCCGCCTCGCCGACCGCTTCGACCCCCCACCCATCGAAGACCGCGACACCCCCGAATGGGCCCGCCCCTCCGCGTTCGCCGAAGCCCGCTCCCACGGCGAATGGCACCGGTACCCGCACCTCGACCTCATCGAACGCGAGGTCCTGCACGCCATCGAAACCGACGGGCGGCTCCTGATCTCCGTGTCGTTCCGGCACGGCAAGTCCGAGTACATCGCCCGCTGGCTGGTCGCCTGGTTCATCGCCCGCTACCAGAAACGGGTGATCCTCGGCACCGCCTCCAAGGACCTCGCCGAATCCCACGGCGAGTTCGCCCGCGACCAGATCACCGAGCACGGCCCCGACGTGTTCGGCGTCGAAGTCTCCAAGTCGTCCGCCGCGAAGGCCAAGTGGAACCTGCAGGCCCCCGCCAAGGGCGGCCTGTACGCCGTCGGTGTCGGCTCCTCCCCCATCGGGTGGGGCGCCGACCTCATCGTCGTCGACGACCCGTTCGGCTCGTACGAGGACGCCATGTCCCCGACGATCCGCACCAAGGTGAAGAAGTGGGTCACCGGCTCCCTGATGTCCCGGCTCAACCAGGGCAAGGGTGCGGTGATCGTGATCTGCGCCCGCTGGCACGAGGACGACCTGTCCGGCTGGTTGAAGACCAACGCCCCCGACGAATGGCGGGAGATCCGCCTCCCCGCGTTGGCCGACGACGAAGACGACCCGCTCGGCCGGCAGCTGGGTGAGCCGCTGTGCCCCGACCTGTACACGGTCGACGCGTTGCGCCGGATGCGGGCGTCGATGTCGCTCGAGTTCGGCGAGTCCGTGTGGCTCGCCCAGGCGCAGCAGGACCCGGCCCCACCCGGGGGCGGCATGTTCCCCGACGACCGGTGGGTGGTCGTCGACCACCTCGACTACGACCCAAAGGACATCGTGTGGTGCCGGGGATGGGACCTGGCCGCCACCGTCGGCGGCGGCGACTGGACCGTCGGGGTGCTCATGGGCTGGCTGCCTGACCCGGACGGCCGGTTCGTGATCGCCGACGTGCAACGGGGACAGTTGGCGCCGGAGGAGTGGCGGCAGCGACTCCTCGCCTGCGCCGCCACCGACCCGCCGGGCACCCTGATCGAGATCCCGCAGGACCCCGGGCAGGCCGGCAAGGACCAGGCCGGGCTCCTCGTGAAGCTGCTGGCCGGCCACAACGTGAACGTCCGCCCGCAGACCAAGTCCAAGGAGATCCGGGCGAACACGTACTCCGCCCAGCAGCGCGCCGGCCGGGTCCTCGTGCACCTGCCCGCCGCGGCCGAAGGTGTGCTGATCGCCGAGCACCGGTCGTTCCCGAACGGCCGCAACGACGACCAGGTCGACGCCGCCGCCACCGCGTTCAACGGGCTCGTCGACCCGCCCGGCGGCCACGAGGTCGTCGAGTACTACGACCCCGTCGAGATCTCCCCGTACTGACCCGAAGGTGGTGACGCCGATGATGATCTGCGACCGCTGCGGTGCCCCCGTCGACCTCAACGACGCCGTCGTCATCCCGCCCACCTGGGCGCGACCGGCCCGGTACCGGCACCACCCGTGCGCCACCCCCGTCACCGTCACCTGGGCGGCCAACACGACCCCGGCCCCGGCCGCCTGATGGGTCTCCGCGACCGCATCCGCCGCGCCGGCGGCACCCTCCCACTCGTCGAAACCGACCAGCACACCTTCGACGAGATCGTCGCCCGCGACGACACCATCGGCCTCCTCGAAGAACGCCTCGCCGAGCTCGAGTTCGCGCTCGAAGACACCGGCTGGGTGCGCATGATCACCGAAGGTCAGGCCGAGTTCTCCCGGGCCGGCCTCACCCGCATCATCGCGATCTCCCGGCTCATGTTCCTCAAGAACCCGCTCATCCAGCGGGCCGTGAACGTGAAGGGCTACTACGTGTGGGGCCAGGGCGTCGAGATCGAGGGGCGTGACGAAACCGTCGACGACCTCGTGCAGGCCTGGGTCGACGACGACGCCCACCAGGACGAGCTGTTCGGGCAGCAGGCCCGGCTCCTCAAGGAACAGACCCTGGAGACCACCGGCAACCTGTTCTTCGTGCTGTACCCCAACACGCTCACCGGTGACGTGAAGGTGCGGTCGATCGACGTCGACGAGATCACCGAGATCCACACCAACCCGGAGGACCGCCGCGAGGTGTGGTTCTACCGGCGCCTGTGGTCCGAGACCCGGTTCGACCCGGAGTCCGGGGTCGAGGTGTCCGCCGCGAAGGAGGCCTGGTACCCGGACTGGCGGTACCAGCCCGCGTACCGGCGGCCCAGCATCGGCGGCCACCCGGTGCGGTGGGAAGCCCCGATCTACCACGTCAAGGTCGGCGGGCTCGAACGCATGCGCTTCGGTCTCCCCGAGACGTACGCCGCGAACGACTGGGCCCGGGCGTACAAGGCGTTCCTCGAGGACTGGTCCACGATCGTGCGGTCGCTGTCCCGGTTCGCGTGGGACGTCACCTCGAAGAAGGGGAAGGCCGCGTCCACCGCCACCCGCATGGGTACCGCGCTCGCCCCGACCGGGGCCAACGCTGGCATCGACAAGAACCCGTCCCCCGTGGCCGGCGCCGCGTTCGTGCACGGTGACGGCGACAGCATCAAGCCGATCCCGAAGACCGACGCCGTCATCGACGCCGACGACGCCAAGGCGCTGCGCCTCATGGTCGCCGCCGCCATGGACCTGCCCGACACGATCCTGTCCGGCGACCCCGACCAGGGGAACCTGGCCACCGCGAAGACCCTGGACCGGCCCACCGAACTCGCGATGCTGACCCGCCAGCAGCTGTGGGCCGACATCTACCGGCGGCTCATCAACTACCAGATCGACTGGTGGGTGCGGGCCCCCCGCGGCCCGCTGCAGGGCACGGTGACCCGCCAGCCCGGCACCGGCCGGGTGAAGGTCGAGTTGCCGGACGAAACCGACCGCACGGTCGACGTGACGTTCCCGCCGATTCTCGAGCAGGACGTGAAGCCGCTGGTCGAGGCCATCCGGTTGGCGCAGGACTCCGGTCTCGTCGACGACGAAACCATCCTGCGGCTCCTGCTGCAGGCGCTCGGCGTCGAGGACATCGACGAGCTCGTCGACCTGCTGCAGCAGACCAAGCTCGAGAAGGAGAACGGCGGCACCCTCGGGAGCCTGGTGGCGGATGCGTTCCGCAAGGGCCAGGACCCCGCCGCCCTCCTCCGTGGTGCCGGCAACCCGCCGGGTGTCCCGCCGGGTGTCCCGCCGGGCCCGACCCCACCGGCGCCGGAACCGGTCCCCGCGCCCTGATGGCGATCTCCCCCGAGACCCTCACCCTCATCACCGACCTCCGCACCTCGATCGACGCCGCCGTCGACGACGAAACCCGTCGCACCGTCGCCGCCTGGGTGCGCGCCTGGGACCAGCTCGCCGGCGACTGGGAAGCGGCCGCCGCCCAGGTCACCGCCCGGGCCGACAAGGTCACCGCCGCCGAACTCGCCCGCCTCGACCGGGTCACCGCCGCCCTCGAACACACCGCCGAGCAGCTCGGCCGCCTCCTCGGCGCCACCCAAGTCGGTTCCACCGGCGCCGCCGCCGAACTCGTGCAGCTCGTCCACCAGCTCACCCCCCGCCTCATCGCCTCCCAGTTCCCCACGACCGCCGGCGCCACCGCCTCCCTCGCCGTCCGCTTCGACCGGGTCGACCTGCAGGCCCTGCAGTGGATCGTGCACCGCACCACCCAGCAGATCACCGCCCTCTCCCAGCCCCTCACCCAGCAGGCCACCGACGCCATGCTCCGCCAACTGGTCTCCGGCATCGGCCTCGGCCTGTCCCCCCGGGACGCCGCCGCCCGCATGCTGCGAGGCCTCGAAACCGAGTTCAACGGCGGGCTCACCCGGGCCCTCACCATCTCCCGCACCGAGATCCTCGACGCCTACCGGGCGTCCTCCAAGCAGACCATGGCCGCCAACGACGACGTCCTCGCCGGGTGGATGTGGACCGCCGAGCTCGACGACACCACCTGCGAAGCCTGCTGGGCGATGGACAGCACCATCCATGATCTCGACGAGACGGGCCCGGACGGGCACCAGAACTGCCTGGTCGCCGGCGCCACGATCACCGGCCCGTCAGCTCAGGCGGCCACGACGCGCTGGTTTGACGGACAGGTCATCGAGATCGAAACCGTCGACGGCCGCTTCCTCACCGTCACCCCAAATCACCCGGTACTGACCACGGATGGATGGGTCCCGGCGGGTCAGCTCAACGAAGGCAGCCACCTTGTCTGCGGCCTCGACGCTGAGCGGGTACCGGTTGCGGTCAACCCAGACGATCATCAGGTTCCAACCCTCATCGAGGATCTTGCCGAGTCGCTTCGCCGCACGCTTCCGGTGACTGCCGTACGCGTGCCATCCACCCCCGAAGATTTCCACGGCGACGGATCCCGTGGTGATGTCGATGTTGTACTGGCCCACCGCGGTCTGGGTGGCCACCCCGGTGCAACCCCGCCGTCGCAGCCACCGCACCATCTGCATCTCGGCCTCGGACACGTTCAGCATCAGGCCCTCCCGGGTCTTCGCCGCCTTGGCCAGCCGGTCGGGGTTGGCCGCCCGGCCACGAATCGCGGCGTGCGCGGCGCTGATCCGCTGCGCCTTCTCCGCCTCGCTCAGCTCGCCCATCATCGCCTTGTTCGCCTCCGCCCGACCACGGATGGGCACGCCCGCCGCTTCGAGGCGCAGCCGGATCACGTTGCGGCTCACCTGGTAGCTCTCGGCCAGGTGCTTCTCGGATTCGCCGGCCTGGTAGCGGGCGGCGATCTCCTCGACCGGGAGTCGTTCGTCCGCCAGGGCCTGGCGGGTGAGCTTCTCGGATCGGTGCCGGTAGCGGTCGCTGCCGGTGCGCCACACACCCCGCTCGACCAGGGCGGTCTTGAGGCGATTGGCTCCTATGTGGTGCCGGGCCGCGACGAGATCGCAGCCTTCACCGGCGATGTAGTCACGGACCGCGTCCTCAAGGTTCGATGCCGGGGATTTCGGGGCCACGTGTACAACCTCCAGACGTCGACGGGGTGGTTCCTCGCCAACGGCATTGTAACCCACAATTGCCGGTGCACCCGCACCCCCGTGACGAAGCCGTGGCGGGACCTGGGCTTCGACGTCGACGAACCCGAGGACCAGCGCCCCAACGCCGAGGACGTGTTCCGGGGCCTGCCCGAGGACCAGCAGTTGAAGATCATGGGGCCGACCCGCCTGGCCGGCCTCAACGACGGTTCGATCGCCTGGGCGGACCTGGCGCAGGAGCGCACCACCACCGGGTGGCGGCGCTCGTTCACCCCCACCCCCGTCCGAGACCTCATCCCCGTCTGATCAGGCGGTGGCCGGGTACACGCCGCCCGGTGGCACCAGCAGCACGGTGCCGCACCGCTCGCACCGGTACTCGGCGGTCGACCCGCCCAGGTCCAGCACGAACCCGGCGAGCCGCCACAGGTGCTCGATGCAGTCCTCGTCGTCGTCGTCGCTCAAGACCCCGATTCTCCCACGGAGGCCCCGAATGGCAACCCCCCACGAGCAGGCCCGCTGATGGGCCGACGCCAACGCCAGCGCGACCGCACCGCCCACCGGCTCCTCCAGGAGCACGTCGACCAGGTGCGCCCCACGTTCACCGGCGCCCTCGTCGACCTCGACGAAGCCCTCCGCCCCGACGGCACCGTCCCCATCAAGCTCATCTCCCCCGGCTGGGGCTCCAAGGGCTACTACTCCGCCGAGGTGTTGAAGCGCGACGGGCCCGCCGCCTGGCCCGCCGGCACCCACATGTACCTCGACCACCCGTCGCTCACCGAGGCCATGGACCGGCCCGAACGCTCCGTCCGCGACCTCGCCGCCGTCCTCGAGACCGGGGCCCGCTGGTCCGACACCCACCCGCAAGGCCCCGGCCTGTACGCCGAAGCCAACGTGTTCCCCCAGTTCCGCGACGCGATCGCCGCCATGGCCCCCCACATCGGGGTGTCCATCCGGGCCCGCGGCACCGGCCGTCAAGGCGAAGCCGAAGGCCGCACCGGCCCCATCGTCGAGTCGATCGACGACGGCCTGTCCTGCGACTTCGTCACCAAGGCCGGCCGCGGCGGCCAGGTCCTCGCGTTGGCCGAAGCCGCCGGCCTCGACCTCGGCGACCCCGTCGACCTCGAGGAGTCCGGCACCGTCGGGTCCCGCTTCGAAGCCGGCATCCACCGGGACTTCACCTGCCGGGCCGACGACCTGTACGGCGACGGCCGCCTCACCCGCGACGAACGCATCGCCCTGTCCAACGCGATCGGCGACGCCCTCGCGGCGTTCGTCGCCGCCATCGAGTCCAGCAACCCCCAGTTGTACGAGCGCGGCTGGTGGGACGAACCCGCCGACCCCTGCTCACCCACCACCACCGATCCCACGGGAGAAGAGAACATGCCCATCACCGCCGAAGAGCGCGCCGCCCTCATCACCGAGCTCCGCGAGTCCGTCCTCGAGGAGGCCCGCACCGCGGTCTCCGCCGAGCTCGAGGAGGCCCGCAGCACCGCCGCCACCGAGAAGGCCCGCGGCGACCGCGCCGAGCACGCCCTCCTGGCCGGCAAGGCCCAGGCCCGCGCCCTCGCCGAAGCCGCCAAGATCGACGGTCTCCCCCAGACCACCCGCCTCCGGGTCGCCGAGGCCGCCATCGCCGCCGAGCTCCCCACCACCGTCGTCGACGGGGTCACCGTCCTCGACGAGGCCGCGTTCGACGCCGCCGTCGTCAAGCTCATCGACGCCGAGGTCGCCTACCTCAAGGAGGCCGGCGTGAACATCGGCGGCGGTCAGGTCACCGGTGCCGGCACCACCGGCACCCCCGTCGCCACCGCCGGCACCGACGAGGCCGCCCTCGCCGAGTCGTTCCAGGCGCTCGGCCTGTCCGAGTCCGCCGCCAAGACCGCGGCCGCCGGCCGCTGACCCCACCCACCCCCAACCACTCGCCCCCCCACCCCTGAACAGGAGCCACCATGGCCACCAACGAGATCTACCGCCCCGGCTGGGAACTGGCCGTCGCCTGCACCCACCCCACCACCCCCCTCACCGGGCAGCCCTGCCGCCTCGGTGACCGCACCGGCGTCTGCCAGGTGTCCGAGGACGCCACCTCCGGCAAGGCGTCCGTGAACTTCGGCCCCGGCGTCTGGGACCTGCCCGTCAAGGGCGTCGGCGACGCCGGCAACACCGCCGTCGCGGTCGGCGACAACCTGTACTACGTCGACGCCGACGTCAACGACGGCACCGGGTTCCTCTCGAAGAAGACCGGCGGTCGCTACTTCGGCCAGGCCCTCGAGACCGTCAACTCCGGGTCGACCACGACCATCAACGTCGCCCACGACCCGGGCATCGGCTGGGGCCGCGCCGTCATCCCGACCGGGGCGATCAAGACCGCGGTCATCGCCGGCGGCTCCGCCGGCAACCTCACCGTCACCGGCATCAACACCACCGACGAGCTCGTCGGCGTGATCCGCCTCGACCGCGATGCCACCGCCGCCAACATCACCATGAGCTCGCTCCTCAGCGAGTTCACGATCAGCGCCGCCGACACCATCAACAACACCGGCGGCACCGCCACGACCGGTGACGCCCTGCTGATCATCTACGTCGACCACACGTCCTGACCCACCCGGGTCCCGTCCGCTCGCGCGCCACCAGACCTCTCACCCCCTAGGAGAAGACCGTCATGGAGTTCCTCGATCTCATCGAGTCGATCTCGGAGAACGACGCCTCCGGCACCCGCCTGTACGGCGGGGAAGGCCGGCGGGCGCGCGGGATCCGTTCCGCCCCCAACTACGCCACCATGCTCAAGGAAGGCGTCGACCTGGTCACCAAGGTCGCGCAGGGCAACCGCCACGCCGCTCTCGTGTTCGAGGAGGCCATGTCGACCGGCGACTTCCCGCTGATCTTCGGTGACATCCTCGACCGGCAGCTCCTCGCCGCGTACCGCGAGTACCCGTCGTCGATCGAGGCCATCGCCAAGGTGTCGACGCTGCGCGACTTCCGTCAGGCCAAGCGGTTCGCGATCGACGGCGCCGACGGCCAGCTGGACGCGGTCGCCGAGCTCGGCGAGTACCCGGCCAGCGCCGTGACCGAGTCCAAGGACGTGCTCACGGTCACCAAGTTCGGCCGCCGCCTCCCGTTCAGCTGGGAGGACTTCATCAACGACGACCTCGACGCGTTCCGTGACGCCCCCGCCCGCCTGGGCCGCGCCACCCGGCGCACCGAGCAGAAGTCGCTCACCCAGCTGTACGTCGACGCCAACGGCCCGCACGCCTCGCTGTACACGACCGGCAACAAGAACAAGGTCGTGACCGGCAACGGTGCCGCCTCGTCGAACCCGGTGCTGTCGGTCGGCGGCCTGCAGTCCGGCATGACGGTCCTGGGCAACCAGGTCGACGCCGGCGGCGAGCCCATCTACATCGAGGCCGTCACCCTCGTGGTCCCCCCGGCGCTCGAGGTGACCGCCAACAACATCCTCAACGGCACCGAGCTGTGGCTCACCGAGGCCGGCGGCACGTCGAACCAGCAGCTGCACGTCGCGAACTGGATGCGCAACCGGGTCAAGCTCGTCGTCGACCCGTACATCCCGCTCGTGGCCACCAGCGCCAACGGGGCCACGTCGTGGTTCCTGTTCGCCAACCCGTCGGTCACCGACCGCGCCGCCCTCGAGTTCGCCCGCCTCCGCGGGCACGAAGAGCCCGAGATCTGGGTGAAGTCGCCGAACGCGATGCGCGCCGGCGGCGGCATGGTCGGCCCCGACCAGGGCGACTTCGACGACGACTCCATCCAGTACCGGGTGCGGGCCGTGTTCGGCGGCGCCCGCCTCACCTCGACCGGCGGCGGCAAGCTGACCGTAGCGTCGAACGGTTCCGGCAGCTGATGCCGGACACGCCCGTCCGACCGGCGGCGGCAACGCGCGAGCTGTCGCCGCCGGTCAACGGCACCGATGAGCGCCTCGACGTGCTCATCG
>ERZ869921.801-NODE-801-length-15588-cov-66.370244_pt1 | contig 15588 bp, 15 predicted proteins | sample MGYA00579310_ERZ869921 | MGnify/ENA primary metagenome ERZ869921 (study PRJEB32216, sample SAMN09231816) | wastewater metagenome | place: USA: Maryland | collected 2016-06-21 | study: EMG produced TPA metagenomics assembly of the PRJNA472060 data set (Reclaimed...
ATCTCTGGAAGGTAAACAGAGATGGTAAAGTATTAAATGAACCAGAAGGAGGATTAGACCACGCTTGTTTTACTGCTGACACCAAAATAGAAGTTCCAATTGGAGAAGAAATAGCAAAAGTGTTTACAGGTAAAAAGGAGGTTTATTTATTCATGGGTAGTAAAGTTACAGCCGACCATCCTTATCTGACACAAAGAGGGTTTGTAAGACTTGACGCTCTGCGACATTCTGATAGAATAGTATTATGGAAAAACAAATTATTGATGGAATTATCTTTAGACGATACCCAAACTCAAACAGGAGTGAGCTTAAGAACTATTACACATCTTCTACTACGAAATCTTTCAGCAATAAAACAAAACGTTTACACAGGTATATATGGGAAAAACACAATGGAGAAATCCCTAAAGGTTTTCACGTCCACCATAAAGATGGCAATACACTTAACAACGATATATCTAATCTCGAACTTGTCACACCTAAGGAACACAATACCAAGCACTATAAAGAAATGCTACCTAAATGGAAAGCAAATATTCAAAACACTATACAAAAAGCTAGTGAATGGAGCAAGACTAAAAAGGGAAAAGAGTTTAGAAGAAAATGGGGTTTACTCAATTCAAAATATTTCCCCAGATACAAAATCGAAAGGAATTGTAACCAATGCAATAAACTTTATATTGCGAAAACGCCAACAGGAAAATACTGCCACAATAATTGCAAAGCTAAAGCACTTAGGCAAAGAAGACGTCTATGCCACATCAACAACTAGTGGTTTTTTTGTGGCGAATGGAGTAGTTGTATCAAACTGCGATGCTGTTAGATATGCAATTAACTCCATAGTTAACCCTCTCTCTCAGCAGGATAAAATATTGAAGCAACAACAAATGTTTACAAACCGTTTAACAAATATGAAAAGTTACAATATTTGACAGAGTCCTACAATGTTTATATACTTATCCTAACTTGCGGTAATATCTTAAATCATGAATCAAGATTTACCAATTTTTGTTGAATTAAATCGACAAAATGAAAACTATAACAATGGCTATATTACCCTAATAGACGGCCTTACCTTTTCTCAGTGGCAAACTCTAAAGAAAATAGAGTTTTACTCTAACTCTAAGTACCTTACAGGAGACAAAGACGAGCTGGGCAGAGATAAACCTTTCTACAATATCGTAAACTACCGAGTAAACGTAGCTGTACGTGCAACTGACATAGATGTTAAAGACATTAAAATAATCTCAGATAATCCTAACTTTGCAGAATACGCTTTCCTTTATAATCATGAAGCCTATGAATGGATGAAACAATCTGATTTTTCTTGTTTCCTGAACGATTTTGGACAGACTCGTGCTAGATACGGTGGAGTACTAGTTAAGAAATGCCTATACAAAGAACTAGGAGAACAGGAAGAACTTGAGATTGAAGTAGTTCCTTGGAAGAATGTTATCACTGACCCAGTAGATATTTGTAAAGGAGTTATCACAGAAAAACACTACATGCTACCTAATGAGCTAGCAGAGAAAAAAGATGCTTGGGATAACATAGACGAAGCCCTTAAACTAGCTACCAAGATGGAGAAAAATCAGCAAAAAGGTGTAGCACAAACCCAAACAAATCGCATTCCAGTCTATGAAATGACAGGCGTATTTAATGAAACCTTTGATCCTGAGATAAAAGAAAATGCAGATGAGACTAACTTTAAATTAATGAGATTTGTTATAGCGGGAGATGCTGGAAATCAAATCCTTTTATTTAAGGAAGATCTAGAAGAGTCTCCGTATAAATATCTTTCATGGGAAAAGATAGCAGGAAGAGGGCTAGGACGTGGAGTGGTAGAAGAAGGCTTTGAAGCCCAGAGATGGACTAACGATGCTGTGATTGGGGAGACTAACGCTATGACACTTTCAGGTAAGGTTGTAATGGTAACTGATTCAGAAGATGTAGGCAATAATGCTATTACTGACCTTGTAAATGGGTCGGTAATTAAAGTTAAAAGAGGAGAAACTGTACAATCTCTTTCACTTCTTCCTTCTTCTTTCCCAGAGTTTAACAACTTAAAACAATCGTGGGATACACAAGTACAAAGAAGCACTAACACCTTTGACGCAGTAACAGGAGAAACTATGCCGTCTGGTACTCCACTTGGTTCACTAGCTATCCAGGCACAACAAGCTTCAAGTTACTTTGATTACAAACGAGAAGAAGCGGGTATATTTATCACGGAACTATTTAACGACTGGGTACTTCCATTCCTTGCTAAAAGAATTAATAAAGAACATATCCTTTCTTCTGAGTTTGACAATGACGAGTTAATGAAAATGGATGAAGCTTTTGCTACTCACCTAGTTAATGAAGAAGTTAAAGCTAAAATCCTTTCTGGAATGATAGTATCTCCAGAAGAATACCAAGCAGGAATTGATTTTACAAAACAAAAACTTGCACAACGTGGTAACAGAAGATTTCTAGAAGTACCGTCTGGCTGGTTCAAAGACTTTAAACCTAAAGTATCAGTGATAGTAACTAAAGAACTTAAAGATATAGACGTAGAGAAAAAGAACCTAGAGTATATCTCTATGATACTGGCTCGTAACCCACAAGCTATGCAAGACCCTGTAATGGCTAAGATAATCGGAAGAATGGCAGAACTATCAGGTATTCTTTCACCAGGACAAATTGCAGGTATGCAAGGTACAGGGCAGAAAATGTCTATACCAGGACAACCAACAGCAACCGCCGCACAACAAAATGCACAAGCGGTACTTCCTGAAGCTCAACAATAAACATGAAACCACTACACAAATTTTACATAGATGAAGAGATGCGTAATACAGTGAAAGACTTTCTGATTAATCATCTAAAAGAAATAACCATAAAGAAAGCGTTTGCAGGAGAAACAACAGAAGGTATCTCAGAAGCCAAAAATGCTATCCAGAACGCATTTAAACAGTTAGAAGATACATTTGGTGCTAAACAAGAAACTAAAGATATAAATCAATCTGAATAATCAAACGGTTCTCTATCCGACCAAAATAGAATTAAAAGCTGTTATCGTTCAGAAGAAAAACGCTAAACAATTATCATTTTATGACAAATGAACAAGAGAACTTACAAGAAGAGGTATTGCAAACAGAGGACGTATCCAATGTTGAAACCGAATCTATAGACCAAGAACAAGAAGCAGAATCAACGCAAGAAGAAACTGTAACTTTATCTAAATCAGAATTTACTAAGCTAAAAAGGCAAGCAATAGCCTACAAAAGCCAAAAGGAAAACTCTCCTGCTCCTTCAAAAGAGAAAAAGAGTAGCTCAGACATCAACCGAGACGAACTTTATCTGATAGCTAAAGGTTACGACGACGATGCTATAGCTCAACTCCAAATTATTGCCCGCGGAACTGGTACAAGCATGAAGGAAGCTCTCGAGAATCCTTTATTCAAAAACTACGAAGCAAAACAAAAGGAAGAGGAGAGAAAAGCTAAAGCTAAGTTAGGGGCTTCTAATGGTTCTGGCTTCTCGCAAGGAGGCCCAGCTATTAAGCCAGGAATGACCGAAGCAGAACATAAAGCCGTTTGGGCTAAGATGTCTGGGAAGTAGTAATACAGATTGCGGAAATTGCTCATTTAACAAAAATTAATCCTAATTTAATAAATTATATGGCATTCCCTTCAGGTCAAGAGACAACAACAACTCTTGCATCGTTCATCCCAGCTGTATGGGGTGAGAAAATAAACGACTTTTACAAATACAATCAAAACCTAGCTTCGTTCTTCACTGATCGTTCAGCAGAACTAGCTCCAGGTGGTTCAGTATTGTATACACCTAACCTAACTGAAATGACCGCAAATGCAGTATCAGTAGGTACGGCTGTAACCCTTGAATTAGGGGCATTGGCTATATAACAAAATCTGTTGTATACTAAAGGAATGAAATGTACTACATGTAATAAACCTTTAACAAGACCACCAAGTCAAACATTTAAAAATAACTTTTGTAACCATGTGTGCTATGCAGGTTACAAAATGATTCAATTTAAAGGAAGTAATAACCCACGATGGAAAGGGGGAGAAAATAACTTTAAATGCAAGACTTGTGGGAAAACATGTAGACGACGTAAAACAGGCAAAGTCACTCCAAAATTCTGTTCACTAAAATGTTATCACACAGACAAAAGTAAACAGATGGAAGGAGATAAACACTGGAATTGGAAAGGTGGTGAATCACTCAGAGCAATCAGAAATAGACTCAGAAAAGAAACCAGACCAAAACCAGATAAGTGCGAAGTATGCGGTGCATTAGACAAAGACTTCAAAAAAGGATTATGTCTAGACCATGACCACAAAACAAATAAGTTTAGAGGATGGTTATGCACAAACTGTAACACAGCACTAGGACTAACTAAAGACAATCCTGTTATACTCGAAAAACTTATCAAATACCTCGCTCAATGAAAATCCAATCTAATATACGGCGAAACCCTAGCAGTAGGCAACGCCTAGCAACCGAAAGGGGCTACAACGACTAAACGAATGGACATCGAAAGATGATGTAATAGTCTGAACACTAGCAATAACAAAAAGAAACTAGTGAGAGATACCCGAAGAGGTAACTCCGCCTAGCAATAGGTCATAAAAGTAACAGATTTGTAACAACACAACTGAAAATAAAGTTACTCTAACTGTAGACCAGTGGTATGAAGTTTCTTTTGGTATCCCTGACCAAGTAGCTGCTCAATTTAAGCAGTCTTACGCAGTTCAAGAGAGATATGCAAAAGATGCAGCTTATACTATCGCAAACAAACTAGAAGTAGCCTTGGCAACATTGTTCTCTGGATTCTCACAAGTAGTAGGAGCTTCAACAACTAACCTTGCTGACTCTGAAATTAGACAAGCTATTGCTTATATGGAAGCTGCAGGTGTTCCAGTTTACAACGGTGAAACAGCTTTCTTCCTTCACCCTAACGTCTTCTGGAAGCAAGTTCAAAATATTGACAAGTTTTCACTTGCAATTAACTCACCAGTAAACGACCCAACAGCTAAAAGACCAGCTGCATTCCTATATGGAATCCCAGTTTATACATCTCAAAACATCCAATACGTAGCTTCTACTACTGGTAGAAGTAACGCTTTGGCTCACAAAGATTCTCTTCACTGGGCAACTTCTCCACTAGGAGCTGGAGGCTCAATGGCTGGTTCTATGGTAGGTTCACAAGGTGTACGTGTTCAATCTCACTATATCCCAGAATATCTTACAACTGTAACAACAGCTGATATTCTTTACGGTGTAATTGAAAACCGTGATAATGGAGGTGTGTTGATTAGAACAGCTAACTAATAACTAAATAGTTGTGGCTTGGGTAGACAACCTAATCAATCTACCCAAGTTAATTAGGACACAACTTTAAATAAACATGACAGTTAAAATCGCAACAAATATAATAAGAGAAAGTGACGGTATTGACTACAGAACAGGGAAAAAAGTTAAAAGAATTTTTCATCCTAATGGCCAAATTGAAGTTTGGGAGGTAAATGACGCTTACGAAAAGATAAGGAGAATAAAATAATGAAAGTATATTTCTTTGCAAATACATACGAAAGTTGTGGATATGTAAGATGTCTACAACCACTTCAAGCAAATGGATGGGATGGAGACAAGACCTCTCTTCATTCACCAAAGCCAACTCCAGAAAGAATGATGCAAGGTGCTATGAATGCAGATATTGTAGTCTTTCATAGACCTATAAAAGCTGAAATGTACCAAGCAGCTATGCTCTTAAAAGAAGCTGGTAAAAAAATTGTTATGGATAATGATGACACCTATAGAAGTAACTCAGGTGTTCCAGTTCAAATGTTTGGCAAAGACAGAGAAAATTTAGATAAAGCTATTAATCATATCGACACTCAGCTAAAAGAGTTTGCTAAAATAGCAGACATGGTAACAGTGACTACTGAATTTCTTAAAAAAGAATATGAGCCATATTGTAAAAATGTAGTAGTACTTCCTAACTGTATAGACCCTTTTGATTGGGAAGAGCCAACTAAAAACGACACAGGCAAGACAAGGATTCTTATTACAGGTTCAGTAGCTTCTAACAAAGATTATGAAAACATAATACCTCTCTTGGAAAAGTTAAAAGAAAGAAAAGATGTACAACTTGTGCTTCAAGCACTTCCAGCAGACAAAGAAGAGCTTAAAGAGAGTAGAGAGATGTATAAGCCAGAGTTAGATTTTTGGAAACAATATGATGTAGAATGGTATCCGTTTATGAAACTAACCGATTACCTAGAGTTTCTCCCAACTCTTAAGATAGATATTATGCTTATTCCAAGACATGATAACTATTTCAACAGATGTAAATCTAATCTTAAATTCTTGGAAGCCTCAATGTGTAAGATGGCTACCGTAGCACAGTCATTCCTAGATGGAAACTCACCCTATGAAGTAGACAAGGAAGATAAAGATAATCTAATCTTGTCTACTACACCAGAAGACTGGGTTGATAAAGTTATGAATTTATTGGACAACAAAGAAAATATTGATATACTCAAAGAAAAATCTCATAACTATGTTCTAAACAAATACAATATTAACAAATGTGGATATAAATGGAAGGAGGCATATAAAAAAATAATATAAAATATGAGACAAGTAGCATATAAAAACGATAAAGCAGTAGAACTATTAATACAATTTAAAGACCATTCAAAAGAGGTAAAAGACTTAACAGACAAGATTACTGCTTTAGAAGAAGAAAGAGCAAAGATTGCTATCAAAGGCCAAAAGATAAAGGAAAAACTAAACCCAATTATTCAAAAACTTACTAAAGGAGATGAAGGGGAGTTTGAAGTTGTCTCTAAAGTAGAAGCCAATGACAAAGGAGAAATTATTGTAGAGTTTGCTGATATGCTGGAAGAGTGGAAAAAAGCCTATAAAGAAAGAAACAAAAAATAATCGTTTGTAATAGAGGCCACATTAGGGGTAAGTATTAACTTAAAAAGTTACCGCAATCATACTTACTCCTAATGGGGTCTTTATTATTTGACTATATTATGTTTTATCTATATACTTAAATTAATTGCGGAACAATCTACAAATATGGATTTTTCCAACACTACTAACAACAACGGCATAGTTCAAGATATTGACTTTATGGTAAATTCAAGCCGTGCCACCTACCCTTTGACCAGAATTGCCTCAGACGCAAATAATGCCATGAATGAGGTGGTTTCTATTATTTTGGGAGCTGATGGCAGATGGCAGTTTGACGATACCAATTATACTGACTTGCCTATCGGAACAACTAACCTTGTATCTGGACAACAAGATTACTCATTCGACCCTGAGCAAATTGATATTACCCGTGTAGAATGTAAAGACCAAAACGGTAATTGGCAGTATCTTCAACCTTTTGATCAAAGAGATTTAACTCCTCCAGGAACAGCAACAGTACCTGTGACAGGATTAACCGCAACAGGTACTTTTGGAGGGAATAATTACTCTCTAACAGATTTCATGAGTACAGCAGGGACTCCTATTTTTTACGATAAGATAGCTAGCTCTATCTTTCTTTACCCAAAGCCGTCTTATAACTCAACAGGAGGATTAAAGGTTTATTTCCAAAGAAAACCTTATTATTTTACAAGCACCGATACAACTACTCAGCCAGGATTTGCAAAGCATTTACATAAAATTATTCCTCTTAAATGCGCTTATATTTATGCAGTATCAAAACTACTAGCAGGAAATAAAATACAACAACTGCAAATCCAAATCCAAGCATGGGAACAAAAGGTCAAAGACTTCTACGCTTCTCGTAAAAAAGACGAGAAGGTAGTTATGGTCGCACGTAATACACCAAGTTTATAATATGACAACAACATACACAAATCAACCTAAATACTCTGGGCAAACCCCAATCACATATAACGAAAGTGGGGTTACTTACAATCAACTACCATACATGTACAATGGCAAAGTCGGTACATACTTTACAAACCAAACTAAAAATTAATATATGGCTATAAATTACCCTTCCTCACTTGATACTTTCTCAAACCCTACTAGTACGGACTTGTTAGAAAACGCATCTCCCAGTTTAGACCACGACGTGCAGCATTCAAATGCGAATGATGCTATTGAAGCCCTTGAAGCCAAGGTAGGAGTAAATAGTTCTGCGGTTACTACTTCTCATGATTATAAACTATCAGGAGTTGCTACAGGGGACAAGGCAGTTTCTAAAACAGGCACAGAGACATTAACAAATAAGACATTAACTTCTCCAGTAATCAACGTAACGAGTGACGCTACAGGAGATATGTACTATAGAAACTCTGGTGGGACTTTTACAAGATTACCAGTAGGTACTTCTGGAACAATCATTTCTTCTAACGGTACAACTCCAGAATGGATTGCAAACCCAGGAGCATCGGATGCTTCTACAACTGTTAAAGGTGTTGTAGAGCTTGGAACATACGCAGAGACTATTGCAAGAACAACAACTGGAGGAACTGGGGCAAAACTGGTTGTTACACCTGATAACCTAACAACGGTTCTAACCTACGACTATCAAGCAGATTCTGTAGGTACAGATTCTTACGCAATTACATGTACACCAGCTCCAACAGCATATACAACTGGAATGAGATTTACTTTTAAAGCGGCTACAGCTAATACAGGGGCGGCTTCATTAAACGTAAATGCTTTGGGGGCAAAAACAATAAAGAAAAACTATAACTCAGATTTAGTTACAGGAGATATTTTAGCTAATCAAATTATTGAAGTGGTATATGATGGAACGAACTTTCAACTAGTCACTCCGACCTCTCAAGTTACAACTTATTCTGTTGGTACAGATTTAATTAATTACAATAATTTTGTTGTTCCAGTTTACTCTCCTTCAAGTACTACAATAAGCGGATGGACAACCTCTGGCACAAGTGGATCTGTAAATGTAACAACAGGTACCGCTGCAGCACAGTCTATAACGGTTAGTGATAATGGGGCTGGTGGATTTACAGCTTCAAGTACAATAGCTGGAACCACTGGAGATTCTTATACTTATGACATATCAAAAATAATTCGTATAAAAATGAGAGCAAAAGTTGCAGATACAACAGATAGAAAAGGGTGGGGATTAGTTATTACTGCTGCAAACATACACACCGCTCAAACGGATACAACCAATGGAGAAATTAGATTCGCTTTAAATGGAGCGACTCTTTATGCACAAAATGCAAACGGCACTGCTACAAGCACAGATATTTCTTCAGGAATAACGGTTACTAACTGGAATACATATGAGATAATATATACACCAGGGGTTGACATTAAGTTTTATATTAACAATACCTTAAAAGCAACTCATACTACCAATTTACCAACAACAGGAACTCCTTTACTTACAATAGGGGCAAATACCAATGCTCGTTCAGTAACTATTAGTAATCCTTATGTTTCAGTAGAACAATAATATGGACAAAAACGGAGTCATTACAATATCAAATCCCCAAAATGGAATAGCCAACTCAGCAATCCTCGGAAATGAGGCTATTATTGGGTGTGAAATATTTGATGAACCAGGGATATTGAAGATACAAACAGCTGTAGAAGAAGATTCTTCTGCTTCTAACTCTGGAGGGTCTGGGGGACTAACGCCAATGACTGGTGTTCCGATTGCAGACGTAACAAATTATAATTCACTTAACGTAATACAGAGAACGATTCTTACATACACTGGCCAATTATATTCAATTTCAAATGCAGATTCCACAATGGCATCTAATTTATCCCAAGGATGGGATGTTTGTGTATGGAATACAGAATTTACTGTAGTATCTTATGCACAATCAGGTACAGGGTATATTGGAATCATATATCACGATCCGACATCAAATTCTGCAACCTGGTTTCCCGCTAAAATAGGCTCATTAGATGGAACTCATTATATTAAATTAATTTTAGGTAAAGATGGATACATGTATTTTACTAACGGAAATAATCTCGGAAGAATAACAGCTATATCATATTCTTTAGGTACAGTTACAGTTACCTCTTCTTCTACCATGTCAGGAGGTTTTATTTTACCTAAAAACACGTATGGTGTAACTATGTCTACTCTTGGAGACAAACTTCTAATTGGTACACAAAAAGGTTATTCATATTCAGCACGTGACCAATTTGGTTATGCTGGACTTGTTGTTTGGGATTATGTTTCAGCAAATGCAGATAATATAATTGAGATAAACGAAAATGGGTTTAATTCAATTATTTCTAATAAAAATCAGGCTTACTTTTCAGCAGGCAATGACGGTAATATTTACGTAACAGACGGAACCAATTACCAAAAAATAAAAAGACTACCTTTCAATCGTTCTGGGTTCTATGTTGCTTCTTCTTGGGTATATCCTAATGCAATGTGTATTAATCAAAGAGGAAATCTACTTGTTGGTCTTTCTGCAAACTATGATGCAAACTCACCAACAACTACTGGTGTATGGGAAATAGGATTAATGAAAGATTACCCAACACATCTACCTTTCTTCTCTAGAGATGGTAATTTAGGAAATGTTTCAGACGTAAAATTTGGTATGGTTAGAGTTTTAGACGAGAACACGCTAGCTATTGGTGTTCAGTCTGGCACAACGTATGAATTATCTAAGATCTCAGCCACAGTGCTTAACACAGGTTATACAGCACGCTGGAGAACACAAGCCTATGTTGTAGCCGATGCTCGTAACAAAAAGACTTTTGAACAGCTAGAATTCTTACTCTCAAAACCTCTCATAGCAAATCAAGGAATAAAGATATCTTATAGAACTAACCTAACTGACGACTTCACAGAGATAGACACCTGGACATATAGTGATATAGGAAACGTACTTTCTCATTTTGCGTCAGCTTCAATTACTGATGCAGAAATAGTACAGTTTGAAATTGCACTAAACTATACTTCTGCAATCTTTGGAAACAATGTAAACTTACTAAGGACAATGATATATTAATATGCAAGAAACTAATCAAAATAATCCATTCTCATATAGACACAATCACGATGGAATAAACAGTGAAAAGCTAAGTCAAAAAGCTGTGGCTGGTGCATTAGGTGCGCCCAAAGCAGCAATAACAGCTGCAAGTGGTACTTTGAGTAGCGGAGGTGCTGGAAGTCTGTCTAACTCGGATGCAGCTACATTAAACAATGCTTTAACTAGGATAGCAGAGATAGAGGCTAGACTAGAGTCTCTTGGTCTAATTACTTCTAATTAGAAATATTTGACTATATACAAAATTACTATTATACTAAATAAAAATTGTTGGATTGCGGAACAGTTGTTAATATATGGCAACCTCTAATACAACAAATGCTTCACCTAACCAACTAAATATGGGTACTGTAAATGTAGGCGGTACACCCGACTTAAAAGCCTTTAATCAATCAATGGTTAGCCCAGATTATTCAAAGTTAATACCACAAGAAGATTTAGCCAGCTTCAAAGCAGCCAACCCAAATATTCCTTTTGACAAACAAGAATACACAGCTTGGCAAAATGCAACAACCCCGATAGCCCCAACAAACATTCCTCAATCTCAAAGTATTGCTACTTTTGGTACACAACCTGTAAACATTCCAGGGCAGAATATTCCTCAACCAACCACGGCTGCAGACCAGGCAGCTAGAATAATTCAACAGACCTCTGTGCCTGAATCAGAAATGCAAAAGAAAGACACAAGTTTAGCTCAAACTATTTTAGATATAGCTCCAAATTTAGCAGGTAAAACACAAGAAAAGTTTAACGCAGTTCAATCAGCTACTAAAGATTTAAAACAAAGGTATCAAGATTTAAGTTCCCAGATCTACCAAAAAAATGCTGAGATACAAAAAGATGATATTACGCTTGCAGCAGACTTAGACAAACTTCAAGGTGGGGGTATTTTAAAATCTATTGTAAACACTCAACAATATGACATAGCTAAGAAAGCACAAATAACACGCTCTCTTAAAATGGCCGACGCTAACATGTTAAATGCTCAAGCCCTTGCTTTAAATGGACAAATAACTTTAGCTAAAGAGACAGCTGAAGATGCTGTAAATGCAAAGTACTCTGTATTTGAAGACATAATAAATGTAGCAAAGACTCAAAGAGAAGCAATTTCTTCTATTTTAACAGCCGATGAAAAGAAACAAGCTAGAGAACAAAACATAAAAGCTGATATTTTGCTTAAAGATTTGGAAAGACAAAAACAAAATGAAGCAGATTCTAAAAAAATGTTAGTAGCTGGTATAGCCCAGGGTATGCCACAAGATAGGATTGCAAAAGCTCAAGATTTAATAAATAAGGGAGCTAGTTCCGACCAAGTAGCAGCTGTTATGGGTATTTATGCAGGAGATGTATTAGATAGACAAATCAAACAAGCTCAATTAGCTAAACTAGGTATCGACCTGGCAAAAGGTAGAAAAGAATTAGCCACTTCAACTACCACTCTTTCACCAGAAGACTTAGCTAAATTTAATTCAACACCTCAAGCAAAAGACGCACAGGCGGCAATTGGGTATGCAAAAGCAGCAAGAGATTATAAAAAAGCAATTCAAACCTATGGTACTGGAGAAGAATATAGTGGGTACGGAAAGGGACAATTGGGACAAGCATATTCAGCGTTAGTAGGAGCAACTAAAGATTACTATAAACTTGGTACTCTTGATAATGGGGTACAAAAATTGATTGATTTAGGGATTTCAGAGCCTAGTGTTTTCAATCGTATGACTACACAAACTGGAGCTTTAGACAAAGCTTTAACTGCTTCTAAAGAAACAATGAGAACAAGTGTAAATCAATTAGCTAAAACTGCTTACAAGGATACAGTGGAGCTACAATCAATAGCAGACGAGGTTGCTAAACTTGAAATGGAAACAATGACAATGGACGATTTATTAAACCAACTTCCTTCTCAAGGTGGAGGTGGTCAGGATAACTCGGCCTTCTTTGGAAGCAACACAACAACACCAGCAATGGTCAAATAAATATATGGCAACACTAAAAGAAGCATTAGAGTACGCAAAAATGAATCCAAACAGTTCATTTGCTACAGCATTAAGAACAAAGATAGAAAACGGTGAAGCTGACGAACAGGCAAAAGCAGAAGGAGTACAATTACCAGGTAGACAACAATCACCAGGTTTTTTAGATAAAGTAGGAAGTGCTGTATCAGAAAGATACGGAAATATAAAAAACGAATTAACTTCCAACCAGGTTACATCTCCAACAAATCTACAAGCATCGGGTATGGAGAAAGTTTTGAGGGTGGCAGGACAAGCGGCAGGCGCAGTAGGAGATATTATTGGAGCTGGTATAGGTTCAGCTGCTAGTACTGTCAATGAAATGACTGGGGGCGCAGCAGGGGAAGCATCAAAAGCTGGAGCAAGTTATATACTTAATACAGATTTAGGAAAACAAGGTCTTAATTTTGCACAGCAGGGAATGGAAAAATATTCAGAGTGGAAACAGGCTAACCCTAATGCGGCCAAAGACCTTGAAGCCGTGGTAAATATAGCTAGTATTATTCCAATAGGAAAGGGGGCTGGTGTGACACTTAGTGGCGTTGAAGATGTCGCTAAAGCAACTACTAAAGGTTTGACAACGGCAGCTAAAACAGTAGTAGAAGCGCCAATAGTTTCAGGAACTGGAGAGGTACTTAAATCAGCAGGCAGAACACTAAAAACTATCCCAGAAAATATAGCTACAAATGTAGGGGAAATGCAGGCAAAAGAAGCAGTCATAAATAGTTTTCCAAGCACAGCAGGTCAAAATGCTATAAGAAAAGGGGTTGATATCGCAGATGCTACAACTCTTCAAAACGCAATTAAAACACCAGAAGCCAAAACGCTAATTGAAACTATCAAAAATTATGCAGCAGGCAATAAGTCAGTTTCTCCTTTTGAAGTTGTTGGTAAACCAATAGTAAATAGACTTAAAACACTAGATACGCAAGTTAAAAGTTATGCAACTCAGTTAGACTCGGTTGCTAAAGACCTTAAAGGTGTATCTCTTACAGATGTTTCTAAAATAGATACTGCAGTAATGGATGGGTTAAACAAATTACAAGTTGGTATTAAAAAGGGTGGGCTTGATTTTGTTGGCTCAAGTTTAGAGGGTATTGGCAGTAGTGGTAAAATTGTAGACAACGTTTTTAAAAGGTTGCAAGAAGCTAGGGATGCTTTTGATTTACATAATCTTAAAAAATACATTGATGCTAATGTGTCTTATGGTAAACGGGTTGAAGGGCTAGATGCTGGGGCAGAAAGACTATTAAAGACTTGGAGAAAAGCAATTGATGACACACTAGACACTCAATTTATAGAATACAACAAAGTAAATACAGAACTTGCTAAAAGAATTTCTCCATTAGAAGACCTAAAAAGTATTCTTAAAAATACTGATGGTCTAGATACTGACTTATTAAGTGAAAAAGCTGGAATCATAGCTAGACGTATTACAAGTGCGGCAGCCTCTAACCCTGAAATAAAACAAGTACTACGAAATCTAGACCAGTTTACTTCAACTACAGGGAAAACTCTAGGTAAGATTGAGAACCTCCAAGACTTATATAACACACTAAATAAGTATTATGATATTGCACCAAAAACAGGATTCCAAAATCTAGTTAAAGAAGGAGTAAACGTAGGTGGTGGCTTGACTGAACAAGTTATAGACAAAGTAAAAGGCTTTGCAGGTTCTACTAATGCAACCAGACAAAAAGCGTTAGAAAATTATCTAGATGAACTGCTAAATCCAGCTAAAGCTAAGATTCCAACAAAGGTTATGAATAGCACAAAAGCTACTACTAAAAATGTAATCATGCCAAATACTATACCACAGTCTACAAAAGCTGCAACTAAGGTTGTGGAAAAGTCTAAAGCTAATAAAAAATAATATATGGAAAACCTAAAAAACCTAGAAAAAATAGTAAAAATATTCCAACCACAGAACATAATAACTTCTGAGGAAATAGACCAAGTACTTAAAGGTATTATGGAGATTTTGGCTAGTTATAAGAAAGGTACAGATGCTATCAATGAAGATACAAAAGCAGTAGTAAATTCTCTCCTTGAACAGACGATCAAATACAATCAAGAAACTATATTAGACTTCAAATCAGAAGCAGAGAAAGCACATGCAGAAAGAATGAGAGAACTACAAGGCTTTCTATCTGAAGTTAAAAGCACCCTAGGTGATATGGAAGCAATGATGAGTGAAGTAAAGGACGGTGAAGATGCAGATGAGGAAAAGGTAATTGAAGAAGTAATTAATAGAATTAAAATTGACCCAACAGTAGTTACTGTTTCATCTCAAGAAATAAGAGACAAATTAGCTTCTCTTAAAGATGAAGAGAGACTAGATAAGTCAGCTATCAAAGGCCTAGATAAAATCCTTCTTCAAAAAGATTTAGACTATGCTATAGCCACTCTTCAACAGCAAACATCTTTCTTGATTAATAAAGGCGCAGTTAAATCTATAGTCGCTGGAACAAACATCACAGTAGATAATACAGATCCTAGTAATCCCGTAATATCTTCAACAGGAGGTTCTG
>ERZ869921.805-NODE-805-length-15544-cov-12.092776_pt1 | contig 15544 bp, 16 predicted proteins | sample MGYA00579310_ERZ869921 | MGnify/ENA primary metagenome ERZ869921 (study PRJEB32216, sample SAMN09231816) | wastewater metagenome | place: USA: Maryland | collected 2016-06-21 | study: EMG produced TPA metagenomics assembly of the PRJNA472060 data set (Reclaimed...
GCGGGGGCTGGACCGTGGCCCGGATGCGGCGCGCGATCGAGGCGCACGACAACGGCTATTTCGCCGACAGCTACGCCGCAGCCGAGAAGGTCACTCAGTGGGGGATCCCGTTCGGCGCGCTGGTGCAGCGCATCTCGCCGACGACGCGGTTTCCGCGCGCCGTCGAGGGCGGGGCCGAGGGCCTCGACGCCATCGTCCTCCAGGAGGCCGAGGGCCTGTGGGTGGGGCAGGAAGACGAGGTGCTGCCGGCGTTCCCGTCGACCACGTGGACGATCTGGAATCACGCGATGATGGGCTATTGCTGGTGGCAAACGGCCTATCGACCGTCGCCCGACGGCTCGACGGTGCGGCCGCACACCACGATCTGGCCCGCGGAGTCGGTGTTCTACGACAAGGGGCGAAAGCAGTGGGTGGCCATCACGATCGAGGAAGGCCTGATCGACATTCACCCGGAGGACCCGCGGTGGACGCTGATTGCCGAGGGGAACCGCCCGTGGCTCTTCGGCGCCATCCGCGCCATCGGCTCGGAGTACGTCGATGCCGTGTTCACGAAAGACGACCGCTCGAGCTACTCCGACGAGCACGGCCGCCCCAAGCCGATTGGCATCCTCCCCCCGAACACGAAGATCGAGAGCGAGGAGGGCAAGGCCGCGTTCAACACGATGAAGATCCTGCGGGAGTCCGAGGCGGGCGGCGTGTTCCCGAACGGGATGATCGTCGAGCAGCTCGAGTCGAGCGCGAACACCGCGGCGCTGTTCAAGGACATCCTCGAGAGCGCCAGCATGGCGGTGGCGATCTCCCTGCTGGGCACCGATGGGACGATGAGCAAGGGAACCGGCGGCGTCTACAGCTCGCCGACATTCGAGGGTGTGGCGGAAAACCGCGTGGCGGCCGATGTCACCGCGGTGAAACGCGGCGCGAATCGGGTGCTCTCGCTCTGGAGAGAGCGCAACTACACGGGCGTGAAGGTGCCGCCGCGCGCCTTGATCCGGATGCCCGACACACAGCGGGACGCGCGAACGAAGAGCCTCTCGGAACGCCTGCTCGCGCTGTTCGCAATCATCAAGGCCGAGAAGGACGCCGGGTGCGTCGTCACCCAGGAGCGCGTGAACGCCCTCGCCGCGCAGCTCGACGTGTCACCGCCGCCGCAGCTCGCCGCGGTGCTCGCGACACCGGCACCGGCTGCCGCTCCCGCCGAACCTGCGCCGCCGGCCACTCCCGCCGATCCCGCGCAATCATAAAATGGGTCGCGACCCATTACGACCCATTACCCGATTAAAATAGGTCGCATTTCCCCGCGGACTTGATAGCGCGAGCGGCGGCGCGCAGCCTCACCTTGTGCCCCGAGTTCGCTTGAACCTCGACGCCCTGCGCATTGCTGGCGTACCGCTGGGGACTCCCCTGCTGGTCGCGCCGCGTGCGTGGGACTCCGACGTCGAGCTGCCCGAGGAGGCGCCCGAGACGCCCGAGTTCATCCGGCCCGGCCTGGCCTTCATCGACATCCGCGGACCGCTCGATGAAGAGCCCGATCAGATGTGCGGGTGGTGGGACGGCTACGCCGGCGAGGACGGCATTGCGGCCCGTTTCGAGCGGGCGGCGAACGACCCCGCCACCGTCGCCATCCTCATCCACTTCAAGACTCCTGGCGGGACCAGCGCGGGCATCATCGAGTGTTGCAAGCGCATGATCGCGGCCCGCGACGCGGCGGGTATCCCCGTCATCGGGTGGGTCACCGAGGCCTGCTCTGCGGGCTACTGGCTCGCCATGGTGTGCGACGGTGGGCTGTTCGGCAACGAGCAGGCAAACGCCGGCTCGATTGGATCCTACATCCCGCACGAGTCGATTGCGGCGCTCCTGGAGAAGGAAGGCGTCGTGATGACGCTCGTCGCCGACCCGCCCGGAAAGACGGCCGGCAATCCCTTCGAGGCTCTCTCGGACGTGGCGCGCTCGCGCCTCGAGCGAGGGGTCAAGAAGTGCACCGGGCAGTTCATGGCAGCCGTCGAGACGGCGCGCCCCGAGCTGTCCGAGAAGGTGTTGCGCGAGCTCGACGGCGACGTCCTCGAAGGCGTCGACGCGGTGAACGCCGGTCTCCTGGACGGCGTGACCGACTTCGAGACGACCATTGAAATGGCCTTTGCATTGGCGGAGGCGCGAAAGGCAGCATGAACGGGAACAACGACAGCAAGGCACGGAGCCGGCTGGCCTCCGGGTACCACATCGCTCAAGGCCTCGTGGTAGCGACTCCGGGCCGTGTGGCGTCTCGGCCGCACGCGGAGGGGCCGCCGCCCGGCGACCCGAAGAAGGAACCGGCCGCGGCTGCCGAGGTCATGAAGTGCCCGAGCTGCGAGGCCGAGGTGCCTGTCACAGAGCCGCGCGCCAAGTTCTGCCCGTCGTGCGGCAAGGAGCTCCCCGCGGAGCCGGCCGCCAACGAGGAGCCGGCATCGGCCGAGGCCTCCGCGTTCGCTCGGCACGCGCTCGCCCTGACCGGGGCCAAGAGCCTCGAGGGGGCGCGCGGCGTCATGGCCGCCTGGCGCGGCTCGGCGCAGGCGTTGGCCGGGGTGCAAGAGCGGCTCGGTGTGCTCGAGCGCGAGCGCGCCCTCGAGCGCGCCGTCGGCGAGGGTCGGCTCGAGCCGGCCGAGGCCTGGACGTTCACGCCCGGCCCGCCCGACGCCAGCGGCAAGCCCACCAAGATCCGGTCGTTCAGCGCGTGGGCCGGACCTCCCGCCGGCGGCACCGGCCAGAGCCTCGAGCAGCTCACCGCCTACATCGCCCAGCGCGGCGCCGCCGCCTCGGCGCACGCGAGCTTCACCCCCGCCAAGGCCGAACGCTCGGCCCCCGCCGCCGCGCCCCCGCCCGGCATCGACTCCACCCATTACGCGGCCGCGGCCGCCCAGATCGCCGAGCAGCTCGGCGAGAAGTGAGACCCGGCCATGGCCTCGACGAAAGAGATCCGCACCAACTTCTTGCACGGCGAGCCCGTGCTGCCGCGCCGCAAGGGCGGGCTGGCCGCGCTGGCCCTGACCCTGAAACACGGCTGGCTCGCGATGTGGAATGCGAGCGGCTACCTCGACCAGGCGGCCGAGGGCGCGACGAAGGTCGGGCAGATCTCGGGCGGGTTCATGCCGTACGACGTCACCGCCGGCGCCGCTGACGGCGAGGTGCTGGGGCTCGTCGAGGAGCGACCGAACACCATCCTGCAGTCGACCGGCGCCGGCGACGCCTTCGTGGACGCCGACGCCCCCGCGGCCGCCTACGCCGTCGACAACGAGACCATCGGCAAGCTGGGCACGAACCGCTCGCTGGCCGGCCTCTTCCTCGGCCTCGACGAGAAGAGCGGCGAGGCCATCCTCTGGCCGGGCCGCGTCGCCCACGCCATCGCGCGCGCCCTCGTGCGCTCCAAAGCCTACGGCGCGAAGCTGGCCAAGCTGGCCGACGCGTCGGCGAGCACCGCCACGGCCGAGACCCCGATCCCGCGCGAGGACGGCCAGGCCCGCGTCCGCGCCTTCTACTTCGTCCCCGGCGCCGCGCTCACCGGAGACGACACCGATTACGTCACCATCACCATCAAGAAGCGGGCGGCGACCGACTACACGACCGCGGTGACGGTGGCGAGCGTGACCACCAAGCTGACCGGCGGAACCGGGAGCTGGATCGCGTTCACGCCTGTCTCGCTCGGCGCCATCACCAATGGCGACCTGCTCGTGGGCGACATCCTCACCGCGACCATCGCCAAGGCCGGCGCCGGCAAGGTCGTCCCGCTCGGCTACTTCCGCGGCGATCTCGAGATCGGCTGATTGCCACCCACCACTCCCCGGTAACGACCGAGAAGAGAGAGCACTTCAATGGCCAACGGCGCATCGTACCCCTACCCCGGACTGAGCATCATCGGCGTCACCGACCCGAGCGTGCGCGAGCTCGTCACCCGTTTCAGCGCGCACGCCATCGCCGCCTGGCAGATGCCGGACGCGGAGACCGGCATCGACTGGGCGAGCGACCTCTACCACCCCAACCCCATCGAGCTCGGCGACGAGATCGTGAAGGTCCCGATCGACCTGTCGCGCCTCGACGGGTTCCAGGAGTGGGCCGGCTACCGCAAGTTCCGGGACACCTCACTCGGTGCCCTGGCCCTGTCGGCGCGCCACTTCGACGACAGCGTCGGAATGGACATCAACAAGGCCAAGCGCGGCCTCTTCGGGAGCTGGCCCGAGAAGGGCGCCGAGCTCGTGCAGAACGGGCGCCTCACCCTCCCGCGCCTCGTCGCCGACGTCATCAAGAACGGCAAGGAGAGCACGTGCGCTTGCTACGACGGCAAGTCGCTGTGGAACACCGCGCACCTGATCGACCCGCTCGGCAAGGACGTGACTGCCAATCGCCAGAGCAACTACAAGGCGGCCTACGGCAAGTTCAGCGTCGCGACGTTCAAGAGCGGCCGCACCCTGATGCGGCAGATGCGCGGCCTGATGCCCGAGCCCTTGGGCCTCGGGGTCTCGCTCGTGCTCGGCCCCACGCACATGGAGGATCCCTTCGAGGAGGTCCTCGACGTCAACAAGGTCATCATCCAGAACGCCGGCGGCACCGCGGCGGACTCCAACATCGTCCGCGGCAAGGCGGCCTGGCGCATCTGCTCGCAGCTCGACACCGACCCTTACGTGGTCGCGAACCCGGGCAAGCACATGTGGATCAAGATCTCGCTGACCCGCATGAACGTGCGGCCCTTCGAGGCCGTGCAGACCAACGGCGGTGTCCCGATCCTCAAGATCCTGGGCGACGACTCCGAATACGCCGCCCTGCACAACCGGGTTGGCGTGGTCGCCGACCAGTACGTGGGAGTCGCTCCCGCGTTCTACATGACCGCCATTCGCTTCGAAGAGACCTGAGAAAGAGCGTTTCACGTGGCGAAGTGGAAACCGACCCGCAGGCAGTTCTTCACCCTCGGACTCCCGTCCGAGGCGTGCACGGCGCCTGCGCGCCCGGTGTCTGTCGACGCCACGAGTGACACCTTCGAGCTCGCCGGCCACGGGTTCGAGCTGGGCGACCTCATCCGCTTTCGAGCGGACGGCCAGAGCCTCGACACCACGGCGGCCCTGCCGGCGCCGCTCTCGGCGTCAGTGCTCTACGAGGCTGTGCCGGTCGGCGGTGACCTGTTCCAGGTGCGGCCCTCCGGCGGCGGAGCGGTGATCGCTCTCACCGACGCCGGCGCCGGCGTGGTCCAAGTGGTCGCCGACTACATGGCCAAGCTCGATGTCATCCTCGAGGCCGAGGCACGGTACACCGACGATCACGCCACACCCTACGACGTCGACAGCGAGACCTTCGTCCCGCCCCTCTCGTTCGTGAAGGCCGCGTGCGAACGGGCGGCCTTGAAGGTCGCCACCACGCTGCGCTCGGCGAGCCCGAGCTACTCCATCGACGACGTGCGGAAGGCGGCCGACGCGGCGCAGGTGTTCCTCGACCTGCTGCGCTCGGGCAAGCCGCTCGCCGTGCGACCTGTCGACGCCACTCCCGCCATTGCCGAGATGGGCGCGCGCGGGTTCTCCCACCGTCCGAACCGCGGCTTTCGGAGGGACTCCCTGTGAAGGCCCGTGCTCGCCGTGCCGGGGGCTTCGAGAGCCTGCGCAAGATGATGCGGGGGCTGCGCGAGGTCGCGTCCGGCGCGGTCCTGGCGAACGTGGTCATTCGCTTCAATGCCTACCTTCGCGGTCGCGTGAAAGGCGAGCTCGCCCGGCACGTGAAGACCGGCCTGGCATTGAACAGCGCGACGGTCGTGCCGACCACCAAGTCGATCGACATCACGCTGCAGCGGTACCGGACCTACATCAAGTGGTCTTTCGCGAAGGGGATCCCCATCTCCGCGCTCAACCGCGGCCAGAAGCTCCTGACTGAAGAGCTGGCCAAGGCCTTCACCAAGGCGGGCCTGTGAGCTTCGACCGCTCCAACGAGGAAGCCATCCTCGCCACCGTCACGGGCAACCTCGCCGCCCAGAACGTGAAGGTGAAGTGCGAGCTCGGCGCCGACGAAGACGCCCGGCGCGGGGCGCCGCCGCGCATCACCTGGGTTCCGCGCAAGGGTGGCCGGAAGTACACCCACCCCGCGCAGCAGCTCGGCGACACGAAGGTCGCGCACGAGAAGAACGTCGCCTACGACGTGCACGTCTGGGGCGCGAGCGTCGAGATGGCGAGTCGGCTCGAGGAGTCGCTCGTGGCTGCGCTGTTCAACGAGCTCTCGCCGAACGCCTACGAGCTGGGCGAGGGCGGCCCGGCCGAGCTGCCCGAGGGCCCCAACGAGGGCACGGGCTACGAGCTCATCATCCCGATTCGCCTGCTCCGAATCCCCATCGCCGCGGAGCGGCGGCAACTCGTGACGCTCCTGGGCGCGACAGCCACCGGCCAAGTCGTGGGCGCCCATGGCGAGACCCCGGCGAGTGCGACTCCTGACCTGGAAAAGGTGTACTGATGGCTCTTCGATTCACGGTCAAAGGCGTGGGTGTCACTGGACAGTCCACCGAATTTGCGAACGTCGTGCTGCGCGCGGGCGTGTGTACCGGGGGCGTCGCCGGGACGGTGTACGAATTCGACCCCGGGCAGGACTCGCAGCCGACGCTCGGCTATGGGCCGCTCGCGGTGGCCGACTGCCGTGCTGCGGCGCTGGTGCCGAACGCCCAGCGCTACGCCCTCAAGGTGGCCGCCACCCAGGCGGGCACCATCTCCACCGTGACGCAGTCGGGCAGCGGCCCGCTCATCACCGTCGCCGGCGAGACCATCGACGGAATCAGCGACAGCCCCTTCATCGCGGCCAACGTGAAGGTCCGCGTGGCAAAGGGTGGCGCGCTCGGCACCGCGCGGGTCGACATCGCCCTCGACGGTGCCCGGTTCAACTACACTCTCGACGTCCCCGCCCACGGCCCGCCCACCGTGATCGGCACGGTGGATGTCACCGGCTTCACCTGGGGTAGCGGCGGCACGCTCGACGGGCTCACCTTCATCATCGGGGCGGCAACGTGCACGTTCGCAGACCCCGCGGATGAAGCCGACATGCTCGCCCAGCTCGAGACGGCGATCGCCGGCTACAGCTTCGACCTGGTGCAGGGCAAGTATCTGCGGGTCCGCAAGGACACCGCCGGCGGGGCGAGCACGTTCACCATCAACGCCACGTCGACGTCGGACGGCACGCTCGGCGTGTCCAATACCGCCGCGACCGGCTCGGACTCCTCGATCACCATTCCCGGTACCGGATTCCCGATCACGTTCCCGGCCGGCACCTACGTCGAGAAAGAGATCTACAGCTTCACCACCACGGCGCCGCGCACCTCGCTCGCCGCCCTGATGGCCGCGCTCACCACGGCCGGCAACGACTTCACCATCGACTTCGGCCTCGACATGTTCGCCCAGGCGCCCCTCGACGAGGTCGACGCGCGCGCCTACACCGACGCCCTCGACGCGCTCCACGCGACCTGGGAAACCCAGACCGACAAGCGGTTTGCGTTCTGGCTGGCGAACACGCCGCTCGACCTCAGCGACGCCGCAATCAAGCTCGCGTACGCCACGAGCACAGCCTCGCGCCACGGTGCGATGGCGCACCAGGATTGCTGGCTTCCGTCGGTTCTGCCGCAGCCCATTGGCAACCTGCGGGCGCCGCTTGTCGAGCAGCTCGCGATTCGATGCGCCTCGTACTCGTTCTCCGAGGATCCGGGGTGCGGCGAGTTTGGGCCGCTCGAGTGCTCCCTCGCCGCGCCGGCGGGGACTCCCCTCGCAAGGAACGAGGCGACGGCCGACATCAAGATGGGCACCTCCACCGGGCCCGGTTTCACGACGATGGGGAGCAAGCGGGGCAAGCCCTTCTTCACCCGCGGCGTCACGCGCGCGGGCTCGACTGGACCGCTCTCCCGGTTCGTCGACGTCGGCGTGGCGCGCGCGACGAAGGCAATCAGCGCCGTTATCTGGATGGCGCTCGGCAAGTTCGAGAACAAGACGTTCACGCTCAACGCCGACGGCACGATGCTCGAGGGCGACGCGAGCGCGATCGATACCGCGTTCAACACGGAGTGCCGGGGCAAGTTCGTCCCGAACCACTTCTCCAGCTTCAGGTGCCGGGTGGTGCGCGCCGAGAAGGTCTCGGACACGCGCAACTTCACCGTGCAGTGGACGGCCCAGATCCGGGGCCAGGGCGAAGACGTGACCGGCGAGCTGTCGATCGTCGGAACGGTCGAGGTGCAGTGATGGCGGCGTTCAAGCTCGGTGGAAGAGTATTCGTACACGCGGACGTGACCGTCGTCATGACTCCCTATGAAGGGGGGAATTCCGGACTCCCGTTCACGGCGTTGGCCTGCAACAAGCTCGCTGCCGAACACGGCGGAAAGGCCATCACCATCAAGGGCAACAGCATCGTTCCCGTCTCGGTCGTGATGGGCGAGAGCGAGCCCACGTGGTCGCTCGGCTGGGACACCGAGGCGATCTCGCGCGACTACCAGGTGCACTGCGGCGACGGCGCCGCGCGCATGAACCACGACATCAGCATCACCGCGACGCGGCCGGGCCTGCAGTCGGTGACCTGGAAGATCATCCAGGCCGTGATCGAGAAGGGCTTCGGCATCTCGAGCGACGTTGGGGCACAGATGAAAGACGAATTCAGCGGCAAGAACCGACAGCTCATCATGGTGGTCGGGGGGGTCGAATACGATCCCTTCAAGCTGCCGGAAGGCGGGGTGGCCCTGTGACCGCCCCCGTGATCGAAGTCGACTTCGAGTTCCCCGCCGCGGGGCTCTCCGGCCTGGCGCGCGCGTTCTCGCAGGAAGAGTGCGAGACCTACATCGACCATGCCATGCGCCAGCGCGACGACGCGGCGGTGTGGGTGCTGCGGCGGTTCGTCACCTCGCCCGGCTTCGAGGTCATCGAGGAGGCGCGCCGCGACTTCCCCGAGCTGGCGCAGCACGTCGCTGACGGGCTGTGCGAGGTCGCCGGCTGCTACCGCCAGACTGCGACCACCGAGGACGCGCTCGACTTCGACACGCCGCCCGGCGTGTTGGCGTTCGCGGGGCTCGATGCCGCGAAGGTGACGGAGCTCAAGACGAAGTTCCCGACGACGCGGCTGGTGCTGATCACCGTCTGCAACGATGATTGCGAGCGGCTGGCCGCGTTCGTGGTTCGTGCTCCGGACGAGGGGACGCTGCGGCTGATCTCGAAGGCTCGCGCCGACAAGAAGGGCTTCGCGAAAGCGGCCCGGAGCGCCTCCCTCAACGTCATCGTCTGGAGCTCGGAGCCCGCGAAAGAGGTCTTCGAGCGCTATCCGGCGCTCCCTGCTCTCGTGCTCGGCCCGCGCATCATCGAGATCGGGGACCGCAGCGCGGACGCTCGGTTTCGCCGCCGATAGCAGGGCGATTCGAGAGGCGCAGTACGGGCGCGTCGCCGAGGGCCTGATGGCCCTCTTCGGCGCCTCCGGCGACCTCGCCCGCGAGGGCGCGCTGCTGCTCGCCGCCGTGCTCGTGCACAACCGGCCCGACGTGCCGGAGGTGGTTCTGGACCTGGAGGACTGATTCCCGATGGGCGCCGAAGAGACACTCCGAATCGCACTCTCCGACGACGCTTCGGCGCCGGCGGGCGTAGCGGTCGCGGCACTCGATCGGCTCGACGCCGCGCTCGACAAGCTCAACGGCAAAGAGATCGACGTCGACACCGGCAAGCTCAGCGCTGCGGCCGTCGCATTGAACCGGCTCCGCACCCAGGCGGGCGCGGCGGGCTCCGCGATCGCGGCCATGAATGCCGGCCTCGACCCGGGCAAGATCGGTGCGGCGACCGCCGCGACGATCAAGCTGTCGAGCGTCTTCGACCTCATGAAGAACCGCGCCGCGGCCGCGGCCCGTGAAGAGGACCGGGCCTATCAAGCCGCGGTCAAGGCCGCGCAGCGTGTGCCGAGCGAGCTGCAATCAGGCCTGGCGCCGAAGACGGACTTTCAGAAGCTCCTCGGCATGGTCAATTCCGTCTTCGGCCAGAAGGCCGCGGGCGGCATTGCGCAGGCTGGCGCGCTCCTCAACGACGCGTCCGCCAAGCTCGGACCGCTCGGCCCCGTGCTCGCCGGCGGCGGGAAGCTGATCGCCGTCGGCGCGCTCGCGCTCGCCGCGGCTGCGGCCGCCCTGGTGGTCGCCGCCGGCGTGATCGCGGTCAAGCTCCTCGCCGCCGGCGCGCAGCTCGCCATCGCACAGACCAGCCTCCGCGAAGGGTTCGTCGGCCCGCTCGAGAAGGTGCTGGGGTCGGCGGCGGCCGCGAGTGACGTCTACGACTCCGCGATTGAGGTCTCCGTCAAGCTCGGCCTCAACAAGGAAGACACCCTGAAGCGGGCCAAGGAGCTCGCCGGCGTCGGATTCCGTGGTGCCGAGATCTCGGTCATCATCGGCGCCGTCGCCGACGTCAAGGCGGGCCTCGGGGACGAGAAGGCCAACGCCTTCCAGAAGATCTTCGAGAAGCTCAAGAGCGGAAAGCTCTTCAATCAGGAGGTCATCAACCAGCTCGCCGAGGCCGGCATCAACAGCGACGCGGTGATCGCGCGGCTCGCAAAGGACCTGGGCATCTCGGTCAACAAGGTCAAAGAGAAGCTCAAGGCCGGCACCATCGATGTCGGCAAGGGCATCAACGCCCTCGTCGCCGCGGCCAAGGACCAGACGGGAAGCGCGGCGATCGGGGCGGCCAACACCGTTCCGGCCTTGCTCACGTCGCTCAAGACCCAGTTCGAGTCCCTCTTCGACGACGTCGACCTGAGCTCGGTGAAGGGGGCGATCTCGAGCCTGCTGAATGTCCTTTCCGGACCGGAGGGGCTCAAGTTCAAGGCCGCCGTCAACACGCTGTTTGGCACCTTGTTCAAGGTTCTCGGCGCCGCCTTCCAAGGCCCCGAGGGCGAGGCGCGGATCGCCCGTTTCGTGTCGTCGGCCGCGAAGGTCATGGAAGGCGCGGCGATCATCCTCGAGAAGGCCGGGCCGAGCATCATCAAGATCATCGACGGCCTTTCGAAGATCTTCGACAGCGCCGGCTCGACGTCCGGCGGCTCGTGGCTCGAATCGATCGCATCGGGCGCAATGGCCCTCTCGGGCGCGCTGATCGGTGTCGACTTCGCTGGTTTCCAGGCGAACGTCGACGTTTTCAAAACCTACCTCTACAGCATGGGCGGCGACATGATCGCCGGCCTCGTCAACGGCATCACGTCGGGCGCGACCCGCGTGGTGAGCGCGCTCGTCGGTGCCGTGTCGGCCGCCATCGCGGCGGCGAAAGCGAAGCTCGACTCGCACTCTCCCTCGCGCGTCACGCACGAGATGGGCGAGGACACCTCCGAGGGCTACGAGGGCGGCATCATCGCCCGCATCGGCAAGGTCAAGGCCAGCGGCGCGACGATGGCGCTCGCGGCCCTGAGCGGTGCCAGCACGGCGAACGACAACGCCTCGGCCGCCGGCGGCGCCGCGGCGACCCGTGGCGGCCGAGCCGCGGGCGGCAACGTCACGATCGTGGTCCAGGTCCAGGCGGGCCCCGGCACCACGCGCGAGCAGGCGCAGGCCGCCGGCGACGCCGCCGGCGAGGGCGCTTACCGCGCCTGGCGCCGCAACCATGAACGCTATCTCGACGACGAGGAGCGCGCGGCATGAGCCAGGCTCCCGGCCCCACCTCGCCCCTCAACTCGGAGTGCGACATCGGCCCGTTCCACTGGCCGCCCAAGGCCGGCACGGGCTCGGTCAAGGTGAAGATCAAGACCGCGATCGACGTCGAGGTGCAGAAGCCCAACGGCAAAGACCCGGTGCGCTCCAAGGTGAAGGGCAAGAAGCCCGCGAGCGTGGAGCTGCTCTTCACCTGGTCGCGCTCCGTCGAGCTCGAGGGCGACGCCATCCGCATCGCCGTCGATCCGCACGGCGAGAACAGCGGCAAGGCGTGGGAGTTCCGCAACCCCGAGGCCAACAAGCGCAACGTCAACGCCATCCTCATCAAGGATGCTGGCGACCTCGTCATCAACGGCGACTCGTTCTCGTTCACGGCGAGCGCGGACGGCTGGAACGAGCCGGTCAAGGCCAGCGTCGGCGGCACCACCACGCCGAAGACCAGCGTCCCGGCCAAGCCGAACATCAACATCGGCGGCCCGCCCTCCAACATCCGGTTCGGTCTCGACGAGCCGCCGCCTGGGGCCGCGGGCCTGCCGCTCGGTGAGATCCAACCCACGGGCTTCGACTCGCCCCTCGCGCCGGACGCGAAACCCTGATGGCCGTCTTCACCCTTTCCACGGGCGGCCTGCTCTTCGACGTGCTCGAGGGCGAGCTCACGCTCGCGCTCACGGGCGCGCCGGTCGCGACGCTCGAGCTGCCCGAGGACACCGCCCCCGAGGCCGGCCCGGCGGACATCCTCGTTGCCCAGGGCGACGACGAGCCGGTGCGCTTCGTCGGCACCATCTCGCGAGCGCGGGCGTACGAGGGCCGCGTCACCGTCGTGTGGGTCGGCGGCGCCGGCGGTCTCGGCGGCGAGACGCTCTCGACCCACTACGCGGCCATCACGCGCGACATCGAGCGGGCCGACCTGGTCGCCGACATCGTCGCCAGCGCCGGCGAGCAGCTCGACGGCGAGGCCCTCGCGACGGGCACCCTGCCCCGCTGGACGCGCCTCGCCGGGGAGACCTGGGCGCAGGCCCTCGACCGCGCCCTCGAGGGCACCGGGGCGACCTGGCGCGTGCTGGACACCGGCCGCGTGTGGGTCGGCGTCGACACCTGGCCCGAGCTCGCGAGCCTCGACGGCGGCGAGCTCGACGAGGACAAGACCGCGCGCGTGCTGCACGTCGGGTACGACCGCGCCACGGTCCGGCCTGGCACCACCTACCAGGGCCGCCGCATCGCCCGCGTCACCTACTCCAGCGACGGGCACGCCGAGCTCGCGCTCGAGCGCGACGGCGCCAGCCTGCGCCGCCTCGGGCGCCTCCTCGCACGCCACGTCCCGGCGGACCCCTACGCCCGCGAGTGGCGCGCGGAGGTCCTCGAGCAGCACGACGACGAGACCCTCGACCTGGGCGCCCTCCCCGAGCAGGAGGGGATCCCGTTCGACGAGCTGCTGCGCGTCCCCTTCGACACCGGGGTGCAGGGCGCGCGCTACGTGCTGCCCAAGAGCGCGCACGTGAGCGTGGTGTTCATCGGCGCTCGCCCCGACGGTGCCATGGCGCGCGGTCGCTCGACGAGCGCGGCCGCCGATCGCGGGGTCGCCCGCTTCAATGACCATTGCAAGGTGGGAACGCTCACTCTCAGCGGCACCCCCGCTGGATTGATCGGCGTCTACACCTCGCCGACTGGCAACGCGCAGAACATGGGCACCATCACCGGCGCGGTGGGCGCTTCTCCCGTGGTGTTCGCCGGCATCCTGTCGGCCACGCTCGAGGCCCTCATCGATACCGCGAGCGAGGAGGTCTACCTGCAATGACCACCCTCGCGCTCGAGCAGCTCGTCGACGAGAGCACCTTCACCGAGGCCGGCGCGCTCACGTGCGACGTCACCGGGCGCCGCATCACGGGGCGCCGGGTCGTGCTCGAGTGGATTCTCCGGAGCTGGCTGCAGCCGCGCGGAAAGAACCGCCTCGCGCCGAACACCGGCGACGACATCCGCGAGCTCGAGAACGCGACCCTCGACGACCGCAAGCTCGAGGCCTGGCGCGTGCGGCTCACGATCGCCGCGAAAGCCGCCTCGATTGGCTACCTCGCCAGCATCGACGTCACCGTCAAATTCGCCGACCGGACCACGTCAATCGCGGCGCGCGTGGGGCTCGCCGACGGCTCCACGTCGTCGCTCGCGGTCACCCTCGCGAGCGGCGCCGCCGTCGTGAAATTCGGAGGCACGCAGTGATCACGCTCGCCCAGGCCCTGGCCACCAACACGGACGACGAGAACCTCGCCGCGTTCATCGCCGCGTTGAACGCGCTCGGAACCGACGTCGCCGGCTTCTCGCCCTACTCCGTGTCGGCCGGTCTCCCGTCCGTGGTCGCGCGCGGCCGCACCCGCGAGCAGTCGATCCGCGCGACCGTGGTCCGGGCAGGTTTGGGAGACTTCGCCAACGCCGTGCCCGACGAGTGGGTCGACATCCTCGCCCGCGCGTGGTGGTCCGTCGAGCGCATCCCGGCGACGAAGGCCCGTCACCTCTGGCCGCTCACCGCGAGCGCTGCGGGCGCCATCGGCCCCGTCGCCGCCGGCGGGCTCATCGCGGACGGCGGGACGAGCCTCTTCCAGAACGTCGCGGCGGTGAGCCTGGCGGCCGGTGAGACCCGCCTCTTCGAGTTCGAGGCGCGCACCCCGGGCACCGCCGGCAACATCGCGCCCGGCGCCGTGGCGGGCTTCCAGGTGGGCAAGGCGGGCCTCTCGATCGCCAGCCCCGCGGGCTCGCTGCTCTTCGCCGGTCGCCCCAAGGAGACCAACGCCGAGCTCGTCCGCAAGGGCCGCGCGCGCTTCCCCTCGATGTCGGTGGCCGGCAACGCCCTCGCCTTCGACCTCTGGATCCCCACGGCGGCCCCGTCCGTCACGCGTTGGGCTGTCGACGACACGAACCCCAACGGGCCCGGCTCGACGGACATCTACCACGCCAACGCTGCCGGCCCCGCGACGCTCCCCGAGCTGGCCCTGCTCAACGCCTACCTGCTCCCGAAGCGGGGCAAGGGAACGGGCCCGCTCCGCAACCTGCCGGCCCCCGAACAGACCCTCTCGTTCGGCCTGGTGATTCGCGCCACCTCGGTCACCGGCGTGGCGATCGCCGCGGCGGCCGCGCTCCAGAACCTCGAGGCGACCATCCCGCTCGGCGGCGGCCCCGCCTCGGTGCTGCAGCTCGACACGCTGCGCGAGCCCCTGCTCGCCATCCCCAGCGTCTACCAGCTCCTTTTCGCGGGCATCGGCGAGACCACGCAGATCACGGCCCGCGCCGTGCTCGAGCTCGCCGCCACCATCGAGGTCATCCCGTGACGTTCCCCGAGGCCATGCTCGAGGAGCTCGCGGACATGCCGTGGCTCGACGGCCCGAACGGCCGCGCCATCGCGCAAGTCACGGCGACCGACCACGAGACGGCGACGCGCGAGCTGAAAGATGCCGTGCTGATGCGCGATCCCTCGCTCGCGCCGGCCGACGCGTTCCCCGCGCTCGCCCACGACCGCTCGATCCTCGTGCCGCCGATCTACGAGCTGGCCGCCCCGAACTACCAGCGCGCGCAGCTCGTCGGCGCGCACGACTTCTGGGCCGTCGCGGGCACCGGCGCGGGCTTCGTCAACATCTTCGCGCCCTACGGCTTCACCGCGGCGACGTGCCAGTTCCTCTCGAACCATGAGGTCGGTGGGTTCTGGGACGGCAATGCCGACTGGCACTCTCGCGTGTTCGGGTTTCTCGACGCGACCGCGGGCCTGTTCCACACCGATGGTCTCTGGAGCGACGTCGACGCCGGCGCCGGCCTCTGGCTCGAGGACGAGAGCCCGGCCGCGAGCACGTGGGACTCCGACGCCAAGGTCGGTGATATCCAGTATTTCCGGAAGAACACCCGCCTCACGAAGGGCGACTATGCCTATCC
>ERZ869921.806-NODE-806-length-15533-cov-18.539282_pt1 | contig 15533 bp, 19 predicted proteins | sample MGYA00579310_ERZ869921 | MGnify/ENA primary metagenome ERZ869921 (study PRJEB32216, sample SAMN09231816) | wastewater metagenome | place: USA: Maryland | collected 2016-06-21 | study: EMG produced TPA metagenomics assembly of the PRJNA472060 data set (Reclaimed...
ATCCAATATATTTCGCTCACTTTAAAACATCAAAACAAAGTAGAGAATATTGGGGTACATATACCTTTGAAATTGATTCTTTAATAGAATCTCCTAGAGATAATGTTGTAGGAGAAAATCAAGAAACTCCAACTATAAAAATTGAAGGTCAAAACAATAAATTATTAGATGTGTCTAGTACATTTGAAAAAAATAGACAAGTATCAGTAAATTATGAAAATAATACTTATAGTGGAAATTCTTTAGGATTAGAAATAAATTATGCCCCTCAAAATATAATAACCCATATTATGCAAGGAGCGGTTGAATTTAAATTAATAGCTGGCAATTCATCATCCCCTATATCTGGCTCAAACAATTTAAAATTTAATAAATCATCATGGAATGAAGTTACTCCAACTGTTTTCCCTGACCCTAATTATATTAACATAGAAGCCCCATCGATTAGTTTAGGTCTTAATACTATTAGATTTTTAGGAAGTAGTGCTACTGCTACCTCTCCTATAAATAATGATCCTACTTATAGAGATTGGTATTACGGATACAGTGGAGGAGGTTTAGGATTAATACACGCTTTAAATTATGCTGTAAAAAATCAAATACCTGCTGCTTTATCTCCGAGTGTTCTTCCTCCAACAGTTGTTCCAATTTTAACATTAGGAATACCTTCTGGCTCTATTATAAATCCTAATTTGCCCGAAAATTATATTATATTTAATAATAGTGCTTCAAAACTTCCTTCATATGAAGATAGTCAATTACCGTTTTTAGCTCAAAAAGGGGATGAATTTAGTATAATCTATGATAATTCATTTACATCTAACCCATTTGCACCCCCATTTTACTCATCAGCTGGATTATACCCTCAATATGTTACTGCTACTTTTACCGTATTAGATATTATAGATAGTCTCCCAGATGCTAACCCAGCCACACGCCCTATATTCAATATATATGATGATGTTGGAACTGCGTATCCAACCACAGCGTCTGGATTTTTTGATACTTTATCTGTTTCCCCAGACCCAAGCTATATATTCAGTAATTCTATTATTAGTTGGACACTTAGAAGAAAAATACAAGATGACAGTAAAGTAATAGTATTCCAATCACCACCCGCTAATGATCAAGGATATCAAACTCTATCAGGTCCTGGATATTTAATACCAAATGATTTTACAGAAACACAAAAAAGAAACGCTTTAACATTAATAAACAACTTGAAAGCTAAAAATGCCTTTAGAGATGACAATGATACTTCAATTTCTATCCTAACTCCGTAAAGGAGTTTGGATACAAACTTAAAAAATTATATATTTATAAACAAAATACATTTAAACAATGGTTGGTATATATAAAATAATTTCTCCTACAAATAAAATATATATTGGACAAAGCACTAATATAGAAAAAAGATTTGAAGGGTATAAAAAATTATATTGTAAAACCCAAACTAAACTTTATAATTCATTAAAAAAATATGGATGGGAATCACATAAAACTGAAATATTAGAAGAATGTACTGAAAATAACCTTTTAGAAAGAGAAACTTATTGGAAAAATTACTATAAAGTTTTACAAATTCCTTCTTTATGTTGTAGAATAGACGGTAAGGGAGGAAAAAATTCTAAAAAAACCAATATATTAATTTCTAAGGGAAATACAGGAGTAAGCAGAAATAAAGGAATACCTAAAAGTGAAGAACATAAAAAGAAACTATCGGAAGCTGTAAATAATAGAATATACACATCCGAAAGGTTAGAAAATATGAAAAAATCAATGATTGGAAAAAATACTAAAAAAATAATATGTATTAATAGTAATATTATATTTAATAGTATAAGAGAAGCATCTAAACTGTTAAATATGAATGAAAGATCTATTAGTAATAATCTTTTAGGATACACAACTAAAACAAAAAATAATTTAAATTTCAAATATATAAATATATAACTTATGGGTTACCTTAATAACCAAGTTGTCACAATAGATGCTATTTTGACAAAAAAAGGAAGAGAATTACTAGCTAAAGGAGATGGTACATTTAGAATTACACAATTTGCATTAGCAGATGATGAAATCGATTATACATTATATAATCCAAACCACCCATCAGGTTCAGCTTATTACGGTGAAGCTATTGAAAATATGCCTCTATTAGAAGCATTCCCTGATGAAACTCAAATCATGAAATATCAATTAGCTACTTTACCTCGTGGAACAGCTAAAATGCCTATTTTGGATCTTGGTCAATCAAATATTGTATTGAAACAAACAGCAGATAAATCTATAACTCCTCAAACATTGAACTACTTAGGTAATAATCAAGTATATGAAAGTTCAGGATATTCATTTACTATTTCAGATGTTAGATTATTTAGTGCATTTACAGGAACCGGTATAAACACTCCACAATCTACAGCTTTAAATTCAACTACTACAAATGGAACTAACGTTTCTAAAACTGTAATTGGAACTACATTAACAATGAAAGCAACTGGTGTTAATACATTATTTGGTTCAAACACAACATTATATGCTACATTAACAATAGTAGGAAGAGATAGTGGAGCAAGATTACAAATTCCAGTCCAAATTACAAAAACAACAACTTAAAATATAAGACAACATGGCCTTTAAAAGATTAGATCCTCAAGATTTAGTAATAAGTACAGATTCTATTACATCAACAGTATGGAGTAATAATAATCCAACATTAACAGGATTTTTTACCTCATCAACCCAAGTAACTAGTAACATATCACAATTTTATTATTCAGTATATCAAACATCTTCTACAGGCGCTTCTGCTGCTGTACAATTTGATATAGCATATTGTGATAAAGCAGGAAGTGGAAGTTTATGGTATAATCAATTAGTTCCTGGTGTTTCTCCTACAAGAACAAATTATGGACAATACAGAACATTGATATTAGGAGATGAAAATGCAGATTTTACATTTGGAAACATCACATCATCTTATTTTTATGCTATAAATATTGAAAGAGCTAGATATAAACAATCTTTACTTCCTGGAACAATGACAATGTTACTTTCAGGTTCAGGTGGTCAAATTAGTTTAACGGATGATAGCACTATTGCATCCTCTGTAACATATACAGATGCTGGTAGAGTTTATAATATGGTATCTGGATCAGCTGGAACTGTATTTACAGGAACTGACGCTCGAGGATGGACCCCTTCTTCAGGATCATATGGTTGGTTTTTACCAGATATTGGGGTAATATTATTGAATGGTTTAGCTCTAGATGCCGGAAGCACAGGTAAAGGTATTAGCTTAGGAACAAACAGGTTATCTAATATAAACACTGCTGATAATCCATCTAAGATAATAAATGCATTAAATTTAGGTAAATCGTTTAAATTAAATAGTCAAGAATCATTATCATCAGATTTTATATTTATTAGAGCAAGAAATAATGAATTTAATTATTCAGAAAACCCATCATTTATCTCAGGTTCAACTGGTGAAGTAATATTCGATTCTTTTATAAACAATCCTCAAACATATATTTCTACAGTAGGTCTTTATAATGACAACAGTGAACTATTAGCAGTAGCTAAACTTTCAAGACCATTAGCTAAAGATTTTACAAAAGAATTACTTGTAAGAGTTAAGTTAGATTTCTAATGAATGAGCGTATACAAACAATTCACAACACAAGATGTTGTAATAACACCATTTGATGCAACCAAAACCTTCTCCTATAATGGAGATGAAATAATATCATCTAACTCAGGAATCGAATTTTATTTAGGAAAAAAACCATTATCAAACGATTTTGTATCTTCTTCCCAAATATCTACAGGAATAACATATAAAGAAAATACCACAGGTGTTTATAATAGTATAAAACAACTATATTATACAAACTATTTATCTTCTAGTTTAGGAGATAATATCCTATTACCTGTTAAAGTACCAGGAGTTTCATCTGAATATGATGAGACTATAGGAGCAATTAACGCCCCAAGATTTGAAAATTATCTTCAATCTACATTAACTCAATCAAGATATTTCCCAACCCAATCAGAAGCAGAAATATCAGTAATTTCTATTCCATCTAAATTATTTGGGGAAAATATTGTACCTTCAACATTTAATCTTCAATATTTTTCTTATCAATCAAATCCAATATCATCTACTAATACAACATATGATATTACAGATGACGGAAATGGAAACTTAAATTATATAGCAGCTAGTACATCAAGTGTTAATGCTTTTCTTTATCCAATCCCAACTTATAATTCATTTGATATCACCCCAGGTAGTATATACCCCTCAACCCATTATGGAAGCGGATTTCAAAAAATGAATTTTTACTTATATGTATATCTTCAAGGAATGAATGTTTCAAGTTCCCAGGGTATAACATTTAATAAAGATTTAAATAAAATAAATTATACTGATCCTACATTTATTTCTCCAACAGCTAGTGTTCAATTTACTTTTAGAGGTATTACTGGTCAACCCGCAGATCTGCCGTTCTATTTTGTAATATCTTCATCTTTAGGGGCATCAACAGTGGCAACAGCATCTACTTCACCGTTTACTTCATCTATAAATGTGGATCTTTATGAAGGAGTTGATTATTCAATATATTACCTAACTACCGGCCTCCCTGACCCAGATTATGCATACCCCTTTACTTTTGATTTCAACATAACATCTCCATCCCCATACCAATACTATTCAACATTATCAGGAATAGCAGGTCAAATATTCTATTCTCATGGTATAGCAACTTTAACAACAGGTGGTTTAGAAAGTATGGCTGCAAGTATGAATTATTACTACCTAACAGGAAGTGGTTATGGTGTTGAAGATTATGGAAATAATATTTATGGTGTAGCACCAACAAGAATATACCCTTACTTATTCTCTTCTTCTCTTTCATTTATGTCTTCATATAGAATATATGAAAACCAATATAAATGTACTATTAGAGAAAATGAATTTAACTACACACAAAACCCCTCATCTGTTCCAGGTAGTGGAGAATATTACTATAGCTTTGTAACAGGTTCATATTTTAACCCATATGCTACAACTATAGGATTATACAATGACAATAAAGAACTTTTAGTGGTAGGTAAATTATCTCAACCAATCCCTCTATCTGATCAAATAGATACAACTTTTATAGTTAACTTCGATATTTGATTAAAGTTAATATATTTATAACCAAAAATATGTGGTTATATAACAACAAAGTTGTAGAAACAATTGAAGACATCCCTGCTAACACTTTTGGGTTTATTTACATTACTACTCACATTCCAAGTGGGATGGCGTATATCGGAAAAAAATCGTTATACCACAATGTAAAGCGCAAACTAACCAAAAAAGAACTTGCCGAACAAACTGGAAGGGGTAGAAAACCAACTACTGAAACAATCCAAAAAGAATCTGATTGGAAAATATATTATGGTTCGGAAGATTTTATCAAACAAAAAATCAAAGAAAAAAAACAAGATGAATTTAAACGTGAAATAATCCATTTTGTTGAAAATAAAAAAATGCTTACATATTTTGAATGCAAATACCAGTTCATGTATGGTGTATTAGAAAACGAAAATTACTTAAATAATAACATACAGGGACGTTTTTTTAGGAAAGATTTCATTATTTAATATTTTAGGTAAATTCTATAAAAAAGACTTTGCTATATAATATTTTGTTATTATATTTAAGGGTTATGGTAAATGAACTATTAATCAACTTAGTAAACTCTATATTAGGCTCAGGTAAACGCACAGCTAGAGGTAACCAAGCATATGTGTGTCCTTTTCACACATCAAACCCCCCAGGTAAAAAGAATTTTGAAATTAACTTTACAGAAAATAAAGAAGGCCATAATAAATGGGCTTGTTGGGGATGTGGAAAAAAAGGTAAAACTTTATATAGTTTATTTAAACAAATGGAAGTTTCACCTGAAATCATCTCTCAACTTAAACCACTAGTTAAATCTGGAAGTTTTATAGAAGACATTCCTGTAAAAATAACAGAAGTTAAACTCCCCGATGAATACAAACCAATATCAAACAGTAAAGACATTGTAGCTAGACACGCTGCTGCTTATCTTAAATCAAGAGGAATCACAAAAGATGACATTGAAAAATACAATATAGGATATTGTGATGGAGGCTCATATAATAAAATGGTTATAATACCTTCATATGATGAAAATGGAAAATTAAACTTTTTCACAGGTAGATCATTTGAAAAAGAACCATTTAAAAAATATAAAAATCCGGATGTATCTAGAGATATAGTTCCATTTGGTTTATTTATTAACTGGAGTTTACCTTTAATTTTATGTGAAGGCCCATTTGATGCAATTGCGATTAAACGAAATTCTATACCTTTATTTGGAAAAAACCTACAGGATAATTTAATGAAGAAAATAGTTTCATCGACTGTTCAAAAAATATATATAGCATTGGATTCAGATGCTATGAAACAAGCTATAAAATTTGCTGAAGAACTAATGAACGAAGGTAAAGAAATTTATCTAGTTGAATTAGAAGATAAAGATCCATCTTCAATGGGTTTTGTTAATTTTACCAAACTAATACAAAAATCATTTCCTTTAACCCAATATGAGTTGATGGAGAAAAAACTATCATTACTATGAGTAAAAAAACAATCAAAAAATCTTATAACAGGATTCTAGAAATCTCTGAAGATGCACAACAAATCACATTACCAGATTCTAGATATTATAGACGAAACGGTGAATATTATCCATCTATAACGTATGTTTTAGGATATTACCCAAAAGGTAAATTTTATGAAGACTGGTTAAAAAAAGTAGGATATGCTTCAGAACATATTGTTAGAAAAGCCGGAGAAGAAGGTACTCAAGTACATGAGATGATCGAACAATATATAGCAGGAGAAGAATTAAATTTTCTATCCCCAATAGGTAGACCATTATATAGCCCAGATGTATGGCAAATGTTTTTACGTTTTGTAGATTTTTGGGAAACATATAATCCAATATTAATAGAAGCTGAAGTACATTTATTTTCAGATGAAATAAAAGTAGCAGGTACTTGTGACTTGATAGTTGAAATTAATGGCGAGTTGTGGTTAATAGACTTTAAAACATCAAACCATATCCAACCAACATATGAACTTCAAACAGCCATTTATGGAAAATGTTATGAAGAATGTTATGGTAAAAAAGTAGACAGATATGGTATCTTATGGTTAAAATCATCTAAAAGAAAAGCAGCCAAAGACAAAATGCAAGGTAAAGGATGGGAAATGGTCGAATCAGAAAGACCATTTGAAGAAAATCTTGATATATTCAAAACAGTAAAAAAATTATTTGATCTAGAAAATCCAACACACGCCCCAGTCTTCACGGAATTTAAAACTAAAGTAAAAAGAAAAATATAATATTTATAACAGAAATGATCAGCCTACTTCAGTTACTTAATGAAATAAACACCAACCCAAAAGCTATTATTATGGCTGGAGGTGCATCCGTGGGTAAATCTACTGTTCTAAAATCTGTAGAATCTATTTTAAAAGGATATAAAAACCTAAATGCAGATAATTATGTAGAAGATAAAAACTCTCCTTTATATGGTAACTTAGCAGGCGCTGCTTCTCAAATCAAAAAACAAGATTTACCTCAAGCTATATCAAACAAAGAAAATTTGATATATGATACAACGGCTTCAACATTATCTACTGTAACTCCTATCATAGATGATTTAAAATCAAACGGATATGATGTTATGATGATAATGGTTTACGCTCATCCAATTGTTTCTTTTTTGAGAAACTATAAAAGAGAACGTAAAGTACCTGCAGTGGGTGTTTTAGGCACATGGGGTAATGTTTATAATCTAATAAACGAATACAAACAAATATTCGGAGATAATTTTATATTGGTTAAAACACCTTCATCTCCTGAAGAAGATAAAGCAATACAAGAATTTGAAAACGCTTACAATAGTGGAAAATTAAATGAATACTTTAATGATCTATTATCTACAGGTGAATTTCAATCTACATTCAGAAAGGACGATACAAACATTTCACCTGAAGAACTTGCTAAAAGAGAAAAATCTAGAGAAAAAACTTTAAAAACATTAGAAACTAATATAGATAAAATAGCAGATACATTTGATAAAGTTCAATCTGATTTAGAATCAAATGTTACGGACATTAAAGAATTACCTAACAAATTAAGAAGATTTACAAAATAGTGGAAAACGGATCTAAAATTATTGGAATATATGGTGGCGGTTTTAAACCACCTACAAAAGGACATTTTGAAGTAGTACAACAAGCTTTAAAACAGTTCCCTGAAATGGATGAACTTTTAATATATGTTGGAAGTGGGGAGAGAGACAAAGTAGATCAAGCTGAATCTGTGTTGGTGTGGAACATATATAAAAAACATCTCCCATCAAAAGTTAAAATAGAATCAGTAAAAGCCCCAGTAGGCGATATATTCAGGTACGCTAAAGATCACCCTGAAGAAAAAATATATTTTATTTTAGGAGCAAGAGAAGGAAGTGAAGGTGATGCTACTGATAATGAAGCTAGAACAAAAAATGTTAGTGAAAAATACCCTAACATTGAAGTTAAAATCATCACTACCCCAGATTCTAGTATGAGTGGAACAAATGCTAGAAAAGCTTTATTTCAATCTAGAGATGCCTTTTTTAAATATATTCCTAGTGTTTTATCTCCTATTGAAAAAGAAAGAGTATATACTTTATTGGTTCCTGAACTAATAAGTGAAAATGCATCATACGCGAAAGACATCGATTATAAGCAATATATTAAAGAATTGACAAAGGATATGATTAGAAAGGGAATGAACGTTACCCCACTTCCTAAAGTCATATTCAAACATAGTGATGTTTCAAATGCCAAAGATTTCTTTGGTAAAACAGCATACTATGAACCACAATCCCAATCTATTATCCTATATACAGAAGGACGTCACCCTAAAGATATTGTAAGGTCATTTGCACATGAAATGATCCATCACATGCAAAATGTAGAAGGTAGATTAGGTGATATTACAACAACAAACACACAAGAAGACGATAATTTAAATGATTTAGAAGCAGAAGCTAACTTAAAAGGCACTATGACTTTTAGAAACTGGACAGATAAAATGCAAGAAAAAAAGAACAAAGACCCATTTGGTATTACAGCATACGCTTTAGAATTAGCTCGTGGACTACAAGAACAAGAAGGATCAAAATATAAAATATATGTTGATATGGATGGTGTACTAGTAGATTTTGATGGTGGATATGAAAAACTAACAGGCATGACAACTAAAGAAGCAGATGAAAAAGGACCTGAATTTTTCTGGAAACCAATTTCAAAAGCTGGAGCTAAATGGTGGATAACACTTAAATGGATATCTGATGGAAAACAATTATGGGACTATGTTAAAAAATATAACCCTGAATTACTATCAGCTCCATCTAGAGAAGAAGCATCAAGAATGGGAAAAAGAGTATGGGTAAAAAGAGAATTACCTGGAGTTAAATTAATATTAAGATCAGCAGATAAAAAACAAGAATTTGCTTCACCAAACTCTATATTAATAGATGATAGAGAAAAAAATATAGAACAATGGAAAAATGCAGGTGGTATAGGTATATTGCATACCGATGCTGCTTCAACTATAAAAAAATTAAAAGAATTAGGAATCTAATATGAAAGATAATGTTTTAAAAAAAGAGTTTTCGAAAAATGATGTACAACGTGTCCGTAACCTTGTCCAAGGTAAATACGGTGAAAAAACCGTTCAAAGTGTAGGTTATTCAAAAAAACAAGAATTTCACAAAGAAGGTGATGTATGGGAAGAAGATGGTCGTAAATGGACTATCAAAGATGGTATTAAACAAAACATAACAAAACTAGATAAAGCAAAACATGCTCACGTTATGCCTATGTTTTGCCCATCTTGTAAAACTATGATGAAAAAAACATTTGATAAAGAATATTACCTTATACATCAAAAATGTTTTGATTGTGTTATCGAATTTGAAACTGAACTTAGACGTTTAGGTAAATTTGAAGAATATCAAATCAGTATCCAAAATGCTGAAATAGATGGTTTTATTGCTAATATGAAATCATGGGTAGAAGATGAACTTACCATATCAAACAACTCATTTGTAACCGAAAATGGTGATGTAGAAAGATGGGTAGGTGATTTAGATAAAGAAAAGGTAAAACAATCACTAGACGAATCAATTGAATATCTTGAAAGTCTCAAGAAATAGCATATATTTATAAAATATAAACATCAATATGAAAGATATTAAAAAAATACAAGAATTTTTCTCTAAACCTTTAAATGAAAATGAAAGCATGTCTGGTAATACTCTTACCAAAATATTAGACTGGTCTATGGTAGATGAACTTAGAGAAAAAATAAAACAAATAAATAGAACATTCCCTAAACATGATGTAGCTTTAATACCCTTCTCCCATTCAGAGTATTCCAGAGACCAATATCTTAAAAATAGATACACAATAAGCTACTCAGGACCTTTTGATGAACAATTTAAAAAAACAATCCAAACCCTTACCCAAAAATATTCAGATAACGGTAATTTAAATGAACAAGAAGATGCCGTTGATACAATAACAATGGATATTCCTTTATTTTTACGTATGTTAGAGTATGCTAGAGAAGATGCTCAAGAAGATATAGATTTACATGACGTAACTGAAAAAGCAAATCTTTTAGGAAAAGAAAGAGGTATTCTTCAAATGGAAGATTACAATGAAATTGTAGGCGCAGCCGAAGATATACCTATCCAAGAAGTGATAAAATCTGTATTAAACGGAAAAGGGCTTAAACGAAGAAAATAATATATTTATAACCAAAATATTAAAGATGAAAATATCTGAATTCAAAAAAATGATAAAAGATCACCTATTAGAAGACAATTCAATAGATGAAGCTAAAAAGAAAAAAGATTCTGAAGAAGAAATCACAATAGATGATATAACAGATGAAACACCAGCTGAAGACTCACCTGCTGAAGAAACAGATACTACAATCGATGTAACAACAGACCAAGTAAACCCAGCAGTAAAAGCTGTACAAGATGCTTTAACACAAGCCCAATCAGCAGCCCAACAATTAGGGGATTCTAAATTGACAGATCAAATTGGAAATACAATCACTTTTTTCACTCGTGCACATATTGTTAAACCACAAGGAAACGAAGCAAGTTTAGAAGAAATCGAATTATACGAAATGAGACGTATGAAAAGAATTGCAGGTATTATTAAATAAAAACTATAAAAAATAAAAATTATGAACTCACAAGAAATTTTAGATAAAGCAGTAGATTTACTAGAAACTTTGAAAGAAGAACATTACAAAACATCAAAAGCAGCACACGGTAGAGCTAGAAAAACATCAGGCGAAATTAAGAAATTAATGGCTGAATATAAAAAAGCATCTACAGCTGAAGATAAAACTAAATAATCTATGCCAGTATTCACCCCAGAAGAAAAGAAAATATTTGATCAAGAGGTTGAATCTGTAAAAAAAGGTATGCTTGCTAACAAACGTGCCCTGGTTTCAAAATACGGCAAAGATGCTGAAAAAGTAATTCAAGGAAACGCTGTTAAAAAAGCATTAAAAAAAATAGAAAATTTAAGACAAAACCAAGAAATGGAAGATATTAGACTTAAAGAAATGGTTAAAATGGCTTTAACCAAACCATTAGATGAAACTAACATTCAAGAAGATATCGATTTAGGACATGAAGATAATGAACCCCATGACTTAAAATCTCAATTGTATAAAATTGGAAAATATGCTATGGAACTTTATCAAACAATGGATCAATTTGAAGGTAAAGGAGAAATTGATTTCCCAGCTTGGTGGCAAAATAAAATTAATACTGCTGGAAATATGATGAGTAGTGCTAAACATTATCTTGATTTTGAACTTAAAGAACCAGAATTAGGTGTTGATATACCTTATATTAATATATCTGATGAAGGATTAAAAGAAGAGCGCTTCAAAAAAGGAATGGATGTTGGTAAAAAAGGAGCAGGATTTTCTAAAATAGCAAAATCAGCTTCAAAAGAATATGGTTCTGAAGAAGCAGGTAAACGTGTAGCCGGAGCTATATTAAAAAAAATACTTAAAAAATAATGACAGCAGCCGAGTTAAAAGAAAAAATCAGATTACTAATCCCTCAAGTATACAGCAATAAACAAAAAGCTGAAAATGCTGCTGTGGAGTATGATGAATTAACTAAATTCCCTGAACTTAAAGCTATTATTATAGATTTACTTACCTCAGATTTTGATTCATTTTTATCATCAATAGATTGGGTTGCCCCTAGACCTACTACATTCAGAATTAACTTAAAAAACGATCAAAATTTTTATTTAATTTGGAGTGCAAGAAGTTGGATAGCTCAAATTGAAGGTAAAAAATATTATCTTTTAAATCTCCCTGAAGAACAGCGTGCCGCTGAAGCTATTGCTCGTATATTGAGATATGGAGCTAAAGAAGATATAGATGAAAATGTAACAAGTGATAATGTAGATTTAACTATTGACGAACCACCAATTGAAGAACCATCAACCCCAGAAGAAGAAACAGCATAATGAATATTTTAGAAAAATTTTTACATAGCATAGCATATAAATTTCCCAAAGGATATCCTGATCTAAATAATGAACAGGATATTTTTTTACTTGAGTCTCTCTTAAAAAAACAATTAGGAGAAGAAATAGAATTAATTAATGAAGTGAATCTATCCCCCACACAATTAGAAAAACCATACCCTTCAAAATCAGATTTTGCTACGATATATAAAGACAGAGGTGAAAGATTTTTAAAAAAGATAGAAGATGGTGAAGAATTTGAATTAAGCAATGGGGTCACTATAAAAATAGATAAAGATGATTCTAAAGAGGCTATTAATTTTTTAAAATCAAAAAACTATAAAGAACTAGGAGGTGTAAAAAAATTATTTAAAGATACTGAAGGTAATTCTTATAGTCTTTCTAATTTCAAGAAAACTAAAGAATTTGGAAGTGGTTCGGGACAAGGAGCAGGAGCCGCAGCTACCGCTACAGCAGAATCATCTCAATGTGTTTTTACTTCTTTAGCATATACTGTTAAAAATGGTGAAATAACAGAAGAAGATATCACAGACGAAAATTTAAATAAAGCATATTCTAGATGTAATGTAACTGATTCATTAGAAAGTATAAAAGCATTTTCCCAAGATAAATCATGGTTGAATACATTCATATTATCAGCTAATACCTTATATAATCAATTCGCTAACTCAAATTTTGAATTTCATAGAGGCTCTAAATTTGTTCAATCCATATATGATGCATATAAAAAAGCATCTAAAAATGAAGGAATATCAATGCAATCAGATAAATGGAACCCCGCAGATATATGGTTAGTAGATAAATCTATATTAGATACAACGTTTCCAATCAACCTTCAAGAATTAAACGCATTATTACTTGATTTATTCAATGATGATAAGTTAATAGGGGTATCACTAAAAAAATTAGGCAAAAGTGCTTCTTTAAGTTTAGGAAATGCTTCTGAATCAGAGGTAAAAAAATTAACTATTGAAAGTATAGAAGCTAAACCTACAAATAAAGGATCTCAGATAAATTATAACGACGGAAAGATATATTTCAGAACATTTAACTTTGCTACAAATTTTGCAGGTGAAATATTAGGTAAAACTGCAGCTCATGGTAAAATAGGAGAAGGTCCTTTAAGAGACATTTTAAAACAAAATAACCTTCCACCTTTAGAAAATTCAAAAGTTGTAAAAGCTAGTTTAGAATCTAAAAATGAAAATACAATAAATGAATTTTATGAAAATTTTATTACTATATCTGAAAACATTGAAAAAAATCAATTTCTTGAATTAATAGAATCTAAAGATATAGATTGGCAAGTTTCAAAATATATGGCGTTATATATAGCGGCTGCAATTAAAAGAGCTTCAAATGATGTAGCGTCTGAAACACTATCTGATATGGTAGGATATGCTTCTTCATCAACAAAATTAAGTTCAATATTTGTTAAAATATCCTAATATTTATAAACATGAAACAATTAGAAAACATTATAAAAGAAGTAATAGTAGGATATAAAAAACCTTCTAAAAAATCATGTTCATGTGGCTGTAATACCTGTAATACCAATAAAGCTAAATCTATTTCATTAAACGAAAATTTAGCTTCAAAATCAATACTATCAGAAGGTTTAAAATATCATATGGATAAAAAACAACCCTTAACTGAAAATGTTTATAGAGCTGGTTCTACTTCATATTTTAACTTATGGTCTGAAGCAAGAGCTTTATATTCTCGTGGTATCATAGAAGTACAAAACCAAGATGATCTTGAAATATTAACTGAAACACATTTAGGTGAATTCGGATTATTAGAAGATGGATCAAAAGTCCCATTAGATTTCATAATGGAAGAAATCGAAATAGATGAAGCAAAAGATAAAAAGAAAACACCTCCAATCGGAAAACCAAAACGTGGTGGATCTAAAAAATTCTATGTTTATGTTCGTAACCCAAAAACAAAAAAGATAAAAAAAGTATCTTTTGGAGATACAACAGGCCTATCAGCTAAAATAAACAACCCAGAAGCACGTAGAGCGTTCGCTAAAAGACATGACTGTGCTAATAAAAAAGATAGAACAAAAGCATCATATTGGAGTTGTAGACTTCCAAGATATGCTAAACTATTAGGATTAAAATCAAATTTTAGTGGTTTTTGGTAGGAAGATTCCAAATACATTTAATGAAATTAAGCATATGAAAAAATCAGAATTAAAACGAATAATCACAGAAATAATAAATGAATCCATAGATTCCATCAAGGTTTCTGGTGTTATTTTTTCAACAGGTGATAGAAATTTCCAAGATATTCTTTCAAATATTAGATCCCTACCAGGTATAACCACTATTGATAACCAAGAAATGCCCCAATCTTCAAATTCAAAATATTTTAGATCTAGATTAAATATTAAAATAGACCCATATTATCTAAATATAGATGATGATTTTGAAATACTTGAAGGAGAAGAAGAAATTAAACAATATATCATTGATGCTATAAAAAAAGTAGATGATGTTGTAGGATTTAAAGAAAGCCCACTACTAGATGAAAAATAAAATTACCCCCCCTTATATTGACATAGAAATTACAGACAAATATATTATTCGTGAATTTAATGAAAACATAGATCCTATAGAGTTAATGTGGCATAGAGATCTCCACTTAAGGAATATAAATGTATTAGAAGGTAAAGGTTGGTATTTTCAAAGAGAAAATGAACTTCCTTTGGAACTTAAAGAAGGGGTTAATATATCTATAGAAGCAAAGGAATGGCACCGTGTGATTAAAGGTGATACAAAATTAAAAATAAAAATTGAAGAATATAAATAAAATATATTAACATATTTTATATAATATTGACGTTAAT
>ERZ869921.807-NODE-807-length-15528-cov-10.067731_pt1 | contig 15528 bp, 19 predicted proteins | sample MGYA00579310_ERZ869921 | MGnify/ENA primary metagenome ERZ869921 (study PRJEB32216, sample SAMN09231816) | wastewater metagenome | place: USA: Maryland | collected 2016-06-21 | study: EMG produced TPA metagenomics assembly of the PRJNA472060 data set (Reclaimed...
AAAACCTTTAACTCCTTTCAAAAAAGTAGGTAAACCTCTATATATATATCTACTAACTAACTAACTAACTAACTAACTAACTTTTTTTAAAAAGTTAAAGGTTTAAAGGAAAATGAGCAAACCCTTACTGCATATGGAGCTCCGGCCTTTAACTCTGTTTTCAGACTTTAAAAGTTTTTGGCATATGCCCTTAGGGTTTACCCTACATTGCATGCCATTGTCATAAAGATAGTGAGTACTTACCTGTTGTGTGTAGGCATATTTTTAAGCCCAAAAACAAGGCCCCTTTAACGATTTCCTTTAACTCTTTATTAGGGTTTACCCTTATATGCGCACTTTTTCCAAGCTCACAGACAACGAACTTACTCAACTTCAAAGTATTTACGCACAAATTTGCGTACGCTTAAAGCTTGTTTCTGAAGAAAACGAACCCCTCAAATCCTTCAAAAACCAACTTATTGGCCTCAACAAAGAGATCAACCGTCGTGCCAAAGTACCTAAAAATCAAACTTAGAGAACCCCAAATTCGCGAAAACCGCATACCACATATAGGAAAAGGTTGGCTCTTCATAACCTGGAAAGAATGGTTTCAAGCCCTAAACAAACACTCAAATAAAGAAAAAGAACACCAGATTAACCGAGTAACTCCATACAATTCAGGTGTGCAATGTCTGCTGTATCACTACACAAACACAAGACAAAGCCCACGTTACTACACGTTAAAGTGCAAATAACACCTGAAATAAAAAAGACGTGCACCCCACAACATCTCGAAGTTCTTCTGGACTACATAGATATTTCTCCAGATGAATACACGAACAGCGGTTATATGGAACCACAAGACTGGGAACCACAAGCCCTACTCGATACGCTTGTAAAGTACCATGCGCTCAACAAAAACCCAAATCCATAAACCTAAAGAATGGCCAGCAATCACCTGGTCTTTTTGGACTAATCTAAAACACAAACCATACAATAAAACCCTTTCCCGACATTCAAAACTTTATCACCAAGAATATCCAAATCAATTTTTAAACAGCACACGTTGGTGCTTTGTATACAACACAATCAACATCCACAACGGAGTAACACAAATGGCAACGAAATCAAAAACCCCTCCAACCGAAACCCATGAAGAAATTGCTGAGGTCGATCTGACCTTGGAACAAGCACTTCACATGCGCTACGACGAAGTCGTCGGTCCCGCGATCGAAGAAGGTCTTGACAACGACCCATTCTTCTATCGTCCATTCAAAGACAAAAATGACGAAGAACTTCAGTTTGAAACAGAAAAATGTGACTCAGCTTGTGTCACAGCGGCACTGAAAAATGAAAAACCAGATCCTAAGATCGATGGAGCACGCCGTGACATCAACCGCGAACGCAAAATCCGCAGTGGCGAAATCGACCCAGATAAGTTCCCACCGGCGCCTTAAGATTCAAGTACCTGAATTTGTTCTATCCGAGATATACAGCGGCTACCGAGATGGCTCAAACGTAACCTCTGGTTTGCTTCGACATTGGTCGAAACCACCCCAGTGGCGTCCAAAAGCTGAACAACTCCGTCAACTCTGGTTATATCAAACCCATGGCCCGAAAACTAAAAATTCAAGTTCCTGAGTTTATTATGGCACCAATGAGCGATGATTTTCGATACCATGGCCGTGGATCACCAGAAGAATTCATGGAATGGGAGCGACAAAGCTATTCGCTTCACGAACAAATACGCCAGCTCTGGGTAAAACAAAGATACTATGCGAAGTTTAAAGGTTAAACCGTCGCAACGCGTACACAAGGTAATCCAAGCATACACCAAAAAACAAATCATAAATAATAAGCACTTTTGGCGGTCGTACTATAACAACGGCGAAGTAACTGCTTCCGCAGGGCTATGTATCATCGCTCTTTTCCAGAAAGCCGGCATTGAAACCAAGAACCTTAAGAGTTAAAATTCCTACAGACAAACACATAGTCATTAAACAATACAATGCAAAAAATATAAGGGGCGACTACAAAATACCCTGGACTAAAAATTTTCGACACATGAGTATAAACTCGAAACTCATTGTGATAGCTTGCTTTAAAAAAGCCAACCTAGACACAACACACCTCGTACCTTAAAAATCAAACCTATGACATCTCGTTTGCTTCGAGTTAAACTCCATTACAACTCCAAAATATTCAATTGCTCAAAAGAAGAACACTTATCCTATTGGAACAAACAACAAGTCCTCGGTTTACTCGACTATTTAATACGTTTGTCCCACACAAGCGACGATTGCCGAACCAAAGTAGCTAGCCTTTTCCTATTGCAACATTATGGCATTACTGAAGATCAACGTCACAAAGCTGCCATACCAAAATGAGCGAATTCCAGGGGGACTTAGCCAAAACGATAAAGCGTACTGGCTTAACCCAGACGAACGTGGCTATAATGCAGCGCTCGAAATTCACCGATTATGGATAGTTCAACACTATGGACCTTTACTTCCTAAAAGCCGACAAACCAATACGAAAAAAATATGAGCACGACGACAAAGGAAACCTTGTCAAACACAGCTACCCAAATGTCTATGAAGTTAGCTCCAGCGAGGAAAGAGTTTCAACTATCGAAGAGTTTGTGGTTGCCCTTGAGTCACATGCAATTAACGGAGAGACTCTCGTTAAAGGGGAACTGGGACGCCCACTATTATCTGAATCGCGCGCAGGAGCTACTGATGGAGACAAGAAAACCAGTTGGATCTGTCTCGACCTTGACGGTATCTCTAACTACCAATCAGTGGATCTCTTTCTTAGTTCAATTGCTGCGTCAGACGTAGATTACATCCTACAATGGTCGAGTTCGATGGGTATCGAGAACAATGCAGGTTTTCGTTGCCATATTTTCATGCTGCTCGATCAACCCACTCACCCAGCCATGTTAAAGAATTGGCTGATGCATCTGAATCTCACAACTCCTACGATCGCTCAGCAGCTTGAGCTTACGAAGACGGCCTCTGCTCTTCGCTGGCCACTCGACGTCACTACATGTCAGAACGACAAGCTACTGTACATAGCTCCCCCAGAACTTATTCCCCCAGTGGCCGACCCATATCCATCCACAGGCAATAATCCGCGCATCTCATTACAAAAACGTGGTCAACGCACACTCAAGCTTCCGTACCCCATAGCGTCTAAGGAAACTATCCGTCAATTGGCAGATGACAAGATCAATGAACTACGCAAAGCAGCCAAGCTCCCAAAGCGACGTGCCACAGCATACAAGTACCAATCAGGCACCGAGTACATTGCGAATCCAGATACCGCTATCGTTACTGAAACCAAGCATGAGCGAGGGTTTGTGTACCTTAACCTCAACGGTGGCGACTCATGGGCCTATTACCACACGGAAAATAATCCTCACTTCATCCATAACTTCAAAGGAGAGCCGTCCTATAGAACTCAAGATCTCCTCCCTGAATACTACGCAAAAATACAGGCTACGACGCCTACGGTCTCAATTTCCACTAGTGGCACGACGCATCTCGCTTTCCGTGACTTTAGGTCTTCCACTTACTATAACGGAAGTTATGACGCTCGTACAAACGAATTAACTTTAGCGCAAGCAAAGTCAGAAACGCAGTTACGCCATTACATGGAGCAACATGGACAAGAACTTGGACCCTACGTCCCCGACTGGAACATCATCTTCGACCCTCAAAGTACGGTTGTCGTCGACGCTGCGAAGCAGACTATCAATACTTACAAACCCAGTCGGTATATGGCTAACCGCACACCACCACGACTTAACTCTACATACCTACCACCTACAATCTATAAGGTTATTGCGCACGCGGTTGGTAACGACGGGGTGGCACTCGAGAGACTCCTTAACTGGATCGCATGCATCGTACAGTTCAAAGATAAATGCGGCACCGCATGGATACTACACGGTACCGAAGGGACCGGCAAGGGTCTACTTTTTCATTCCATACTGACCCCCATCCTCGGTATGGACAACACAACCATGAAGCGAATGGAAGAACTCGAGTCCGACTTCAACGGGTACATGGAGAACAACCTCCTAGTGTTCATCGATGAGATGGAGACGGGACGTAGTCTCTACCACACGAAGATCGCTAGCAAGCTCAAGAACTTCATCACCGAACCATACGTGTCTATACGTCGTATGTACCAAGCAGCATTCGACGCACGTAGTTACGTGAACATGGTGTTCATATCCAACAAAGGCGGCGCAGTACACGTGCCTCCAGAAGATCGTCGCTTCAACGTAGGTACTTTCCAGACAGAGAAGCTTAGCATCACACCGGCCGAAGTAGACGGCATCGCGGCAGAACTTGACGACTTTTACGCGTTTCTCATGCACTACCCAGCAGATAGAGCACTGGCACGCACGCCACTGATCAACGAAGCTCGTGCGAAGGTTATTAACATCAGCACAGCGGCTCTGGACGGCGTACTCGAAGCAGTACGTCTCGGGAACATGGAATTCCTATGGGACCAACTAGTCGATAAGAACAAGCGCGTAGCCATGGACTTCGAAACAGGATATCGCTACGACGCGTACCGTGCAGTTGTACTGGACTTACTCTCATCACAAAGTACTACGGTATCGCGCGACGAGCTGCACGCCATAACGAACTGGTGCGTAGGCGACATGCCAGCCAGCCCACACAAATTCGCTAGTTTACTCAAGCACCACAAGACAGAGCTAGAGACAGTATGGAAAGGTGGCCGTACATGCCGAGGGATCAAGCTACAACAGAAGTGGAAGATGACACCACAATTCTTAACACAAGCCAACGCCGCCATCAACGCAGGCTTAGTGTAAAAGTAAAAGCTCAAGTTAATTTCGAACATGTGCGTTACACAAAGCATATCTTTCGATCGTCCGGCGCTGAAGGTTTTTGGTATGCGATTTCTTACAATCAAAATCAAAATTCGCCCTCAAAAGAAAAACGAAAGTAACTCTAGCTATGGGTATAGACGAACACGAATGCTCGTATTCTGGATCGATGAAAGAGGCCACGAGCGTTGTACAACAACCCCCTACAAAAAACATGAAAAAGCTTTACTCAACTGATTTATTTAGCTACAAAGTTCCACTAACACCCGTCGGAAAGCAAAACGTAACGTGGCGCGTTACCAATAAATATGGGTATTTGCGCTGGGTTGTAATGGAACCATGGAGCTGCGACATTACAAAGCTCACAAACGAAGAACTTTACACCGTACGCAATCAATTCGTCGGCGATAAGTATTTTTACTCACAGATAAACGACATAATCAAAGCACGTCAAGCAATCCATCCATTGCTCGAAGCTGCTACAAAAGAACAAGTGCTTGAGCTTGAACAACGAACAATAAAAAAAGCTGTAACAGCACAACTCAAAAACAAAACCCCACCACGTTATTACAACGAACTTATCAACGACATCAATCTCTGGAGAAAAAAATATGGAACAACCTAAGATTCGTGTGCTGGCTATCAATCTGGCATACATTACATTTGCACTACGCTGCATCATTTACATCACAGCCTGGGCACTTCTCGGCCAAACGTCTGTAGAAGGAGCAATTCCATTCGTAATCGGCGCAGCCACTGTAGAAGTTATGTACTACATGTACAAACGCTATACACAAAAAAACTACCTTGAACGTTTCAGAGACGAACTGGATTTCTATCTAGTTGCTTCTGATGGCACGATCAAGAAATGCACTATGGAAGAAACCATTGCACAGCTATCTTTGATCGCCGACGAAATCAAAGCTGATGAAACAATAACGGAGGGAATCCAGAAAAAAGCACCATACTACAAACACACACACCTTGGCCCAATCTGCATTACCGCAAACTGGACTGGAGCAAGTAAAAAAGGCAACCCTGTACAACCATGGGATGTCACAGTACGCGCTGCTAACCAAGAAGGAAGCGAACGCAGCCGCAGTTTCGCCTCTTGGGAAGAAGCCGAAGCGGAATTTGACCGCGTAAAAACAAAGTTCGAAGCCGCTGTCAACGCGGTACAAGCTGTTACAAAAACCCCAACGATCCACTAATCCAAAACAATCGGAGTAATCAATGCGCCCATCCTATGCAATCCAAGCCGTACGCCACTGCGTCGAGAACAAACAACCTGTGTTCCTGCACGGCTCGCCCGGCGTCGGCAAATCCGACGTCGTTCGCCAAGTAGCAAAGGAGCTCGGTTATGACCTCATCGACCTTCGCCTATCGCAGCTCGACCCCGTCGATCTCCGAGGCGTCCCATCTGTCGACACCGCAAAGCACATCACCCGCTGGAACGTGCCGAATTTTCTTCCAACATCTGGCAAAGGCATTCTCTTCCTTGACGAATTCAACTCAGCCGCACAAGCCACCCAGGCTGCTGCGTATCAACTTGTCCTCGACCGCAAGCTTGGAGACTACAAAGTACCTGAAGGGTGGGCAATTGTGGCTGCTGGTAATCGCGCTTCCGACCGGGCGATCGTTAACACGATGTCTACCGCTCTCAAGAACCGATTCACACACATTGACTATGACGTCAACCATGACGATTGGTGTGCTTGGGCTCTCACAAGTAACATCAACGTAGCTGTTCTCGGTTTCATTCGTTTCCGCCCCACGCTGTTGAACCAGTTCGACGCTGTCGGTAACTCGCAAAAAGAGAAAGATCGCGTCAAGAACATCAAAGATCAGCAAGCGTTCGCTACTCCGCGTTCGTGGCAGTTTCTGTCACGCCTCATGGATGCGAACCCCAGTAAAGACATTGAATTTGATCTCTACGCTGGTACCGTTGGCGAAGCAGCAGCCGGTGAGCTCATGGCTTACATGAAGCACTACCGCAACCTGCCTGACCTCGACGCGCTGATCATGAATCCAGAAAAAACACCGATTCCGACGGAACCAGCCACGAAGTATGCTCTCGCTACTGGCCTTGCAGCCAAGGCAAAAGACCGTAACTTCGAAGCCATCATGACATATGTCGCCCGTATGCCAGTTGAGTTCCAAGTCCTTACGGTGAAGGACGCGATTGTACGTGATGAAAAGCTCACAGCTACAAAAGCGTACGTCAACTGGACAATCAAGAATCAGAACGTAGTTCTGTAACACAAAACATGTACCCCAAAGTTACTTTGGGGTACAGTTGGAGAAACAATGGCAACCGTAAGAATCACAAACCAACATCGATATGAAATCCGCAACAAAATTCACAGCGTTTTTCAAGCAAAAATCGCAAAAGTAGATAGTTCGATAGCCGCAGTCGATGTCATCGACCCAATCTACAATGCAACAGTAAGCAACGAAGAAAAACAAGCTATCGAAGTTCTAGGTTCACGCTGGCTACAGACACAAGAGTTTTCGCTAGTTCAAATAAAAGATGAACACGGAGTCATACATGCGTGGACAGTAAAACATAAGAAAACCGTATTACCTATTGGTTTTGCTGGCGGCCGTCCACCAAATGAACTACTTCCAGGTATGCAAGGTTATGACGAGGTCTATGGACTAGTCAATTGGAAAGCTCACTTAATCAAAGAACGTAGTGATCTTCTCAATACCATTGATACGTTACTTAAAAACGCAACAACCATAAACAAAGTTCAAGAATTATGGCCTTCGGTCATTGAGTATCTCGACCAAGATACGATCCGTCAACTTAACGCACCGCACGTCAAACAAGAGCGTGTGAAACGCCCTGAACTCCAGCTTGACGACGCCGCTAAAGCTTCCTTAGTCAAACTTAACCTTACAAAAGCACATTAAATGAACTCAGCAGAACTCAAACTCACACGCGCTCGCACTTCCTTGCTTATCAAGGAGCCGTTTTTCGGTTCCATTGCGCTTCATATGACACTGCAAGAAGATAGCAAAACCGAATTCTGTGTATGCGACGGTCATACGATCAAATACAACCCTGAGTTTGTCGACGGCCTTTCACACGACCAAGCTACTGGCCTCATCGCTGCCCAAGTAATGCACGCTGCCATGCTTCATCCGCTGCGTCGCGGTCATCGCGAAGCAAAGAAATGGAACAAAGCCTGCGATTTCGCTACTCACAACATCCTCGCAGATGCTGGCTTCACACTCCCGGAGAAAATGAGCATCAATAAGGCATACACTGATATGCCTGCAGAGCACATCTATACACTACTACCCGACGAGCCACAGGGCAACAACGGCAAAGCACCACCTAACGGCGGAGGGGGCGACGGCGATAACTCCGACGCCAACGGAGGCGTAGAAGACAGCGGCGATAGCGGCAACAAGGGCGCCACAGAAGCTCAGCAACGTGCTGCGGAGAATGACATGAAACAGATGGTCGCTCAGGCCGCCCACGTTGCCAAGCAGGCTGGCAAACTACCTGGTGCCATTGAGCGTATGCTTGGTGAACTCATGGAGCCCGTCATCGACTGGCGCTCTATCCTTCGTCGCTTTATGACCGAAAAGGCTCAAGATGACTTCTCATGGCAACGCGGTAACCGACGCTTCCTTGCTCAAGGTCTCTATCTCCCGAGCCGTACTTCTGAAGGCGCTGGAGAAATCGCGGTTGCCATTGATACAAGTGGCTCAATTGGACAAAAAGAGCTTGATGAATTTGCGAGCGAAGTGCAAGCTATTGTTAAAGATGTACGACCAAGCAAACTTTACGTCATCTATTGTGACGCACAGATTAACCACGTCGATACTTTCGCTCCTGAAGATGACATCTTCTTCAAACTTCATGGCGGCGGCGGGACGGATTTCCACCCTCCATTTGAATGGCTCGAAGAAAACCAAATCGTCCCCAAGTGCTTCGTGTACCTAACCGACGGTTACGGCCCATTCCCCGAAGAGCCAGAATACCCAGCCATGTGGGCCATCAACAACCGCGACGTAGTACCACCCTGGGGTGAGCACTTCGTTATGGAGGCGAACTAAATGAGCCTTTGCCGCTGGTCTACTGACGATTTCAGTTGCGATCTATATGTGTATAACAGCGGTAACGACCAATACACTATACACGTAGCTGGTAACCGTGTAGTAGGCAATGTTCCGAAAATTACATCGGACTACATGGATGCTGGCGATCCAAAAGATATGGTCCGCTGCAAAGAGTGGATAAGTCAATACGACGCACAACTGAATTGGCTAAAAGACTGTGAACGCGAAGAGATCACGCTTAAATACGCTGGGGAATCTTTCACACTGTCTGGAGAAATGGCTATTGCGAAGCTACACGAACTCAAAGCACTCGGCTACAAGTTCCCCGATTACGTCATCACGGATATCGAAGATGAACTCGCCGAAGAAGAAGCTGACGATTAAACTACAGCGCTATGATCAAATGCGGTTTAACGGCGCAGAATTTGTACGAAATCGCGATGGACAAAGTTGCGAGAACTGCGCATTCGGCTTTCCAGGTAAATACACTATGGGGTGCGTAGCATCCAATGGGTGCGCCTGGACGCTTATTAAGGAATGAAAAAGAAAATGATCGAACGATATTACTTTTTTACTGGTTCTTGCATCACTCCAACAGGAACCCTTCGTGTGCACGGTCGTTTTGCAATTAAGTCATGGTTACCTAAACCAAAAGATGCATACGATGAAGCAATACGGTTGTCGAAAGAACACCTCGAATCAAACTACAGTATAGTACCATCGAGTTTTCATCTAAAATCACTTCACAAACTGTGAGATATCTAGTAACAACACAAGCTTTCTGGGATAACCTTCCATATTACCAAGAGCTTACATGTGGCAGAGTACGATTCACTACAAGTCAAGTGCCATTTGACGGTCTCGTACTAGATACCAAAGCACAAGCACTTCAAAAAATCTTCATATCACCCAAAGGAACATGGTTAATCCGTGAACAAGAATACAAACAAGACCACTGGATCTACGAAGCGCTTATTGGTAAAACTCCATCCGAGTCTAGTAACGAAGGGGACTAAACATACATATATCGCCAAAGCATTCAACGGGTGCGTCGGCTGCGGGTTCCTACACTCAGCAAGCAGTTGTCTAGATCTTCACCCTTGTGTAGCGCCAATAGGTAACGCAGAAAGCGGTATTCAATGGGTACGCGTAAAGTAAGAATCTACGTACGCAAAGAAAACGTCTACAAAGGAAAAATCGCTAATTTTCGTAGCATAACTTATGGACACGGCTGCGAAGGGTGTTGCTTTCACATCAAAGAATCCAACTCCTGTAACCATACACCAGCACCGTGCGAAAACTACAAACGAAAAGACCACAGAAATGTAAAGTTCATAAAGATCAAATGAAAATCAAGCTACACCAGGGATACGTATGGAAAATAGACGGGGTATTCTACATAGCGCAACACCCAAAAAAACCTGGATGGTGTACCGGTTGCGTAGCAAGCGCATCCCACGGTCTCTGTAGCATACTAAGTCAAACATGTGTAGCGGCTGACGAAAAACACGTAACATATAGGAAATTACAGTAGCATATGTGATAAAATCTTCCTTATGGAAGAAAAAATTAAGACATGGAGCTTTTCGCGCCTAAGCACATTCGAACAATGTAAACTCCGCGCCAAACTCTCCTACATCGATCGTATCCCTGAACCACCACGGCCACTACCTGCCGGTAAGACAGAGCATGCTAATGACCGAGGCACCCGCATCCACGAAGCAGCAGAACTCTACGTTAAAGGTGGCGTTGAACTACTCCCAGAGTTATCGGCTTTTCAGTCTGAGTTGGCCGAGCTTAGAACCAAATATGCAGCTGGAAAGGTCTCTCTTGAAGGCGATTGGGCATTTACAAAAGACTGGGTTCCGACTGCCTGGAACAGCTCAGACGCCTGGCTCCGGATGAAGCTAGATGCCTTCGTTCACCTCACACCTACACACGGGGTCGTCATTGACTACAAAACCGGCCGCAAGCACGGCAACGAAATCAAGCACGCAGAACAAGGACAACTCTACCAGCTCGGTGCCTTCATGCGCTACCCCGAGTTGGAAACTATCGATGTCGAATTCTGGTACACAGACCAAGACGAAATCTCTCAAGTTAGTTACCCCAAGCCACAAGGTATACGATTTTATACGCCGTTTACCAAGCGGGGTTTGGCACTTACAGAGAATGACGAATGGCAAGCAAACCCTAACTACTACAGTTGCCGGTGGTGTCCGTATAAGCCAGTGGCGCTGGGAGGCTCTGGGCATTGCGACAAAGGAGTTTGAATGAAACATACACAGCATTACTAATAACGGAGAAACTCCGTGGCCACTGAGAAACAGCAATTCAAAGAATATTTGGCGGGGTTAACGGATGCGGAAATACAATCACTTCGCCGAACAATTACCAAGAACGCGCAAGATGACGTGAACTACAACGCAAAGTACCTCAGGAAACTTCTCAGATGGATCGACACTTAAAAGTACGCCGTGTTGCTGAACTACGAAGCGTCCGCGTTTATCTAGATAATAACGGGCGTGTAGCAGCAACAGGAACCCTTACCCACGCCAAAATCGGGCAAAAGCCCTTTAATTTTTATAAGGAAATTGAAGTCGTAACACCATACGGCTTCATGGGCCGAAGCAAAAATCTTAAAGGCACAAGGCAAGAAACTTACGCAAAGCAAATGCTTTTTGACAAAATAACCAAGCTGGGATACAGATGGAAGCTATAGTAATTGGGGACCTAAAAAATCTCAACAAATTATCTGTCGATGAATTAGTAGCTCTCGCTGTCCAGCACCGCCTCAACGGCAAAACCCCAGAGTACTTACTCCAATACCTTATCGGCTACACGATAGGCCGAGAAATACAAGAAAATGCAGAAGCTACCGCTATTCGAACACCAAAAAAAATCTATAAACGCACTCGAAAAACTGGAGTATGCACTTGACGCATCAGACCCGGGCTGTGTATCCGCCGATACAGAGTTTTTAACCCCTACAGGTTGGAAGCGTATCGACGAATACGTACCTGGCGATCAAGTTGCTCAGTTTGATCCACACAAAAACCGGGAAGTTACCTGGGTAACTCCCTCAGCTTACGTAAAAGCCCCATGCGCAACGATGCTTGCCATAGCCCCTTCACGCGGGACATCGCAGCGACTATCTTACGAGCACCGTGTACTGTTTTACAATGAAGATGGGACTTTTGGCGAAACATCAGCCAATGAGTTCGCTAACACCCTAATCAAAAAAGGCGCTAATGGTAATAAACGTAAGTTCGCTACTACTTTTTCCATAGCAGGTACATCGGGATTGCCCCAATCGGCTGAAGAGCTACGTTTAATGGTAGCAGTAATAGCAGACGGACATTTCCCATATCCCGGAGCTAAATGTACCGTCCGCCTAAAAAAACAACGTAAGCAAAAGCGGCTACGGGAACTTCTTAAAGATGCAAAGGTAGAATACGTAGAAAGAACTTGCGGCGGCAACTCAGAATACCAAGTGTTTAAATTCCGCAGCCCAGTAGAAGAAAAAACGTTCGGCCCTCGGTGGTGGGCCGCTACGCAAGCCCAACTCGAAACTATTGCTGAGGAACTCCCACACTGGGATGGCTCAGAACGCAAAGCAAACGGAACTAGTTTCTGTTCGTGCATTAGAGAGTCCGCAGAGTTCGCACAGTACGCCTTCGCTGCAAACAAATGGACAGCTTCAATAGCCAAGCATGAACGTAAAGACGATAAAAAAGCTACCTATGATGTATACGCAGCACGAAATAAACAGTTCATTGGCCCAGGACGCTCGTCATCTGTGTATGAAGTACCTAATCCGGAAGGCTTCAAGTACTGCTTTACTGTCCCAACAACTTTTTGGCTAGCTAGGCACAATGGACACATCTTCGCTACCGGTAACACCGGCAAAACCCGAACGCAAATTGAGGTGTACGCCAAGAGGCGACGCGATGGCGGCGGTAAAGCACTCGTGGTTGCGCCAAGATCACTTCTCCGGTCCGCGTGGGAACAGGATTTCCGTAAGTTCGCCCCGTGGATACGCGTGTCAATCGCTACTGCCGCAACTCGTGAAAAAGCATTCAACGTGGATGCGGATGTATATATTATCAATACAGACGGCGTCAACTGGCTCGCAAAACAAAAACCAGAGTTTTTTGATCAATTCGAAACGTTGGTCATAGATGAGATTTCCTCCTTCAAACACCATACTAGCCAAAGATCCAAGTCGATTAACAAAATCAAGGGTTATTTCCGATACCGCTATGGTCTTACGGGTACGCCTGACTCGAACGGAGTCACTAATATCTGGAACCAAATCAACATACTTGATAACGGCAAGCGGCTTGGTACCTCTTTTTACCATTTCCGACAATCGGTATGTACTCCGCAACAAATGGGCCCAGGCCCTGCGATGGTCAAATGGGTGGACCGCCCACATGCCGAAACCGCCGTGGGCAAACTCATTTCTGATATCACGATCCGGCATAAATTCGAAGACTGCATAGACATACCAGCTAACTACCAGTACTCCGTGCCATACTTCATGCCACCGAAGCAAGAAATCGTGTACAAAGCAATGGAGAAAGACGCATCGGTGTTGCTCCACAATGGACAGATAACCTCCGCTGTCAACGCTGCTGGACTAGTAGGCAAACTACTACAGATAAGCTCAGGAGCAGTGTACAACGAAGATAGCACCTATACGGTAATAGATACAGGGAGATACGAGCAAGTAACAGAACTTGTATCGGAACGTAAGCACAGCGTTGTATTCTTTAATTGGGTTCATCAGAAAGAAGAGCTAATTAAAGAGTTCAAAGCCAACGGTATTACGTATGTAGTAGTAGATGGTTCGACTACAGACAAAGACCGCGAAGAAGCTGTCCGCTTATTTCAAAGCGGTTTCTACCGCGTATTCCTCGGTCACCCACAAAGCGTAGCACATGGGTTGACGTTAACAAAAGGTACGACGACAATATGGGTTAGTCCAACATACAACCTTGAACACTGGCTACAAGGCAATCGTCGCATCTATCGTGCTGGTCAAACAGAACGAACAGAAACAATAGTGCTCATTGCACCAGGTACAATAGAGAAACGGGTCTTCTCGCGCATGACAGAAAAAGGCGAGAACCAAGCAACCTTACTCGAACTACTACAAGAAGCATTCTATGAGACACCGCACTCCGATGACAGCGTATAGTAAAGCCACAATCGACCGCCTTGCAAAAGGTCTTCCGATACGGACAAAGTATACAAAATTTCTCTACGTTGCTGGTAAAGATGACGCGGAACCACCGTCACTTCAACAGGTCGAACAAGAGGAGATTAGTATTGGAAACGCAATAGATGAGTACATTAACGATAGACAAGATCGACAAACACAATGTTGTTACGATTGACTTCGAAACATACTACGGAGACAAGTACAGCCTAACCAGCAAGGACATGAATACCTCGGAGTACATTCGAGATGATCGTTTCAAAGTCCATATGGTAGGTATCAAGATAGGTGAACAACCGACAAAAATATACCTAGAGCACGAAGTAGAAGCGGCACTAAAGTCCATTGACTGGGACAAACATGCTCTCTTATGCCACAACACAGCGTTCGACGGCTTCATAATGAGCCACCACTACGGCATACTCCCAGCACTATACTTGGACACTCTGTCGATGAGTCGCGCGCTACACGGCCCTAACACACGTCACAACCTTGACACTATTGCTAAGCGATACGGCTTCGCTGGTAAAGTACGAGAGAAGGCGCTGTCGAACACAAAGAACCTCCTCGACTTATCCGAAAGACCAGACTTAATAATTTCGCTTTCCGAATACTGCGCAGATGACGTAAACGACACACACGGTATCTTCTGGAAGATGTACGACAGCATCACCGACAAAGAGCTACAGCTAATCGATATAACCATCCGCGCATTCTGCGACCCAGTACTGCTCGTGGACATACCTCGCGTAGAAGCTGAACTCAACAAGGAAGTAGCAGGTAAGGTCACCGCGTTGCTACTCAGTAACTCTGATCGCGAGACTCTGCTAAGTGCTGAAAAATTCGCCAACGCCTTACGAGCCTACGGCGTAACCCCACCTATGAAGGTCAGCAAGACCACCGGGCAGCCTGCGTATGCATTCGCTGCTACCGACCGTGGCTTCATGGCTCTTGGTAAGCACAGCGACAAGCGTGTTGTAGCTCTGTACAACGCTCGTCTAACTGTCAAGTCAACCATAGGCGAAACACGCGCTGGACGCTTCCTGGAGGCGGGTCGTGACGGAATGGCGCTACCGGTATTACTTCACTACTGTGGAGCTCATACGTTCCGCTGGAGTGGCGGAAACAAAATGAACCTGCAGAACCTGGTGAGGGGTGGGGAGCTACGTCGCTCGCTACTAGCTCCACCAGGTCATGTCATCGTAGTGTCCGACTCAGCACAGATCGAAGCTCGCCTCAACGCGTGGCTATCGGACGAGCTAGGCCTACTTGACACGTTCCGTGCATACGACCGTGGCGAAGGCCCCGACGCATACCGCATCATGGCTTCGATGATCTACAGCGTACCTATTGACAAGGTCACAGACTCGCAACGCTTCGTAGG